>Ga0206829_10284_pt1 | contig 15985 bp, 14 predicted proteins | sample Alteio_BWOrgCont_75_FD_152862 | JGI IMG/M metagenome (GOLD analysis project Ga0206829, IMG submission 152862) | Enriched cells from forest soil in Barre Woods Harvard Forest LTER site, Petersham, Massachusetts, United States -... | ecosystem: Environmental > Terrestrial > Soil > Temperate forest >... | reverse complement strand
CCCCCCGATTAATGTCTCCTGCGACTTTTTTCCCGTTATAAAACCCGATTTTCAGGTGTAAAAAGGGAATTTCCTTCCCTTCGAGTGGAAGCCCCCCCTTGCCGGAATCCTTTCCTTTTTCCTAATTTTGTGGCTTAGTAATATAAAAGGAGAGGATATGAAAGGTAGGGAATGGAGGTGAGGGATTTTGTGAATGATTTAATTACTAATTTTGTGGGATGAAAAGTTATTTAGTAGCTTATTCCATTATTTGCAGTTTCGTTAATGGGTATTCACAGGAATCAGTAAAAAATCATACTCAATTTATTCCTTATTCAGTAGGCAATTATTGGGTTTATGAATCCGATAATGATTCAAATAAAATTGATACAGTAAAAATAACTGGCGTTAAAATTATCAATGGGGATACAGCTTATCAATTTAATAATAGAGGATATATGCGCGAAAGGAATGATACTATTTGTTCATATCAAAGCCAATGGAGCAGTGGATTATTTCCTTGCCTTGAATTTTTTCCATCAGAAAAGGAAACTCAATTTAGAATTATGATTGGAGGTGATGTAAGCAGAGGCAGAACTGTTATAAAAATAAATGGCTCTTATTTGGTGAATGGGAAAGAATATTTTAACTGTTATAAATTCTCTCAATTATTAGAAGGACCAATAGACATAATTATATCCTATGGAATTGGAATAATAGCAACTGAACATAATTTCTTTAATATATATACTAAAGAATATACCCTTCATGAAAAACTATTGATAGATTATAAAATTCAATAATGTTTTCTTTCCTCCTTTTATGATTGCTCCGCCCTTGCGGGCAACAATAATAGGATGAGGAAGATAATTAGGAATCAAGCACAATTCCTAATTGAGTTTACATGTTCCTTCTATACTGTCCGCCCACTTCAAATAAAGCAGTTGTCATCTCGCCAAGAGAGCAATATTTAGAAGCCTCCATGAGCGATTCAAAGATGTTTTTATTGGCAATGGCAGTGGTTTGAAGATTGCGGAGAAGGGCATGCGTTTTATCGGAATAATGCTTGTGCAATTCCTTCAGCATTTCTATCTGATATTGCTTTTCTTCTTCGGTAGCACGGATAACTTCCTTAGGAAGAATCGTGGGCGAACCTTTTGATGAAAGGAATGTATTGACACCAATGATAGGGTATTCTCCGGTATGTTTCAAGGTCTCATAATAAAGCGATTCTTCTTGTATAAGACCACGCTGATACATGGTTTCCATGGCACCAAGAACGCCGCCACGCTCGGTGATTCTATCGAATTCTTTAAGCACAGCTTCTTCCACCAAATCCGTCAATTCTTCGATGATAAAAGAGCCTTGCAATGGGTTCTCATTCTTCGCCAAACCAAGCTCGCGATTAATGATTAATTGGATAGCCATCGCCCGACGAACACTCTCTTCGGTAGGCGTGGTAATGGCTTCATCATAAGCATTGGTATGAAGGGAATTGCAGTTGTCGTAGATGGCATACAGAGCCTGCAAAGTAGTGCGAATATCATTGAAGTCAATCTCCTGTGCATGCAACGAACGACCGGAAGTTTGGATATGATATTTAAGCATTTGAGAACGCTCATCGGCATTGTATTTAAGCTTCATCGCCTTCGCCCATATCCTGCGCGCAACACGCCCAATGACGGCGTATTCAGGGTCAATTCCATTCGAGAAAAAGAAAGAAAGATTGGGCGCAAACTCATTAATATTCATGCCCCGAGCGACATAATATTCCACATAAGTAAAACCGTTGGAAAGAGTCAAAGCCAACTGCGTAATAGGATTGGCACCAGCCTCTGCAATATGATAGCCGGAGATAGAAACAGAATAGAAATTTCTGATCTTATTCTGAATAAAATACTCTTGGACATCGCCCATTAAACGCAAAGCAAATTCAGTTGAGAAGATGCAGGTATTCTGTGCCTGATCTTCCTTTAATATATCTGCCTGGACAGTGCCCCGAACCACTGCTATGGTAGATTTCTTTATCTTTTCATAAACATCCTTATCTAATACCTGGTCACCCGTAACACCCAGTAATAGCAAGCCTAATCCATCGTTGCCTTCAGGAATTGGACCTTGATAGGAAGGGCGTTTGGCACCGGACTTCTTATAGATGGCATCAATCTTTTTATTGACTTCATCCACCAAATTATTTTGTCTGATATAAAGCTCACATTGCTGATCAATGGCGGCATTCATAAAGAATCCGGTAAGCATTGCAGCAGGTCCATTGATGGTCATACTTACTGAAGTTGCTGCGTTGGCAAGGTTGAAACCAGAGTATAATTTCTTGGCATCATCCAAACAACAAATGGAAACCCCTGCATTACCAATCTTTCCATAGATATCAGGACGCAAATCAGGGTCATGACCATACAGCGTTACAGAATCAAATGCAGTAGATAAACGCTTCGCAGGAAGACCTCGTGATACATAGTGAAAGCGTCTGTTGGTGCGCTCCGGACCACCTTCACCGGCAAACATTCTGGTAGGGTCTTCGCCCTCTCTTTTGAAGGGAAATACACCCGCAGTATAAGGAAATTCGCCAGGAACATTCTCTTCTAAATTCCATCTTAAAACATCTCCCCAAGCCTCATATTTAGGCATCGAAATCTTTGGAACCTGGGTATGAGACAGCGATTCGTAATGAGTAACAACCTTAATATCTTTCTCTCGAACTTTATAGGTATAGAATTTATCTTTATAAGATTGTTTCTTATCATTCCAAGACTCGATAATCCTTTTATTCCGACCATCTAATGACAATTCGATTTCATGATAAGTAGCTTCTAAACCCTTTATTAATCTGTCTTTATCCTCTAATTTGGAATGCTTCAAAGTATCAATTGACTTGCGGATAGCATAGAGTTGTTGGGCTACTTCTGCCTGCTCATTTACCCAAGAATCATACTTGCGATTGTTCTCCGAAATCTCGGATAGATAGCGTGTACGATGAGGAGGAATAATATATATCTTCTCCGACATTTCATCGGTAACATGAAAGTCAGATTTCAAATCAGCACCTGCTTTCTCAACCAATTTATCCATGACAGCCTTGTACAATTTATTCATGCCAGGGTCATTGAATTGAGAAGCAATCGTACCATAAACAGGAATATTTTCATCAGGAGTTTCGAATAATTTATGATTACGTTTATACTGTTTCTTCACATCTCGCAGGGCATCCAAGGCACCTCGTTTATCGAATTTATTCAATGCAATAATATCAGCAAAGTCAAGCATGTCAATCTTCTCTAATTGAGTTGCTGCGCCATATTCAGGAGTCATTACATACAAGGAAACATCTGAATGCTCTATGATTTCTGTATCCGACTGACCAATGCCGGAGGTCTCCAGAATAATCAAATCATAACCCGCAGCCTTCACAATATCAACAGCATCTTTCACATACTTCGACAAGGCAAGATTCGATTGGCGGGTAGCAAGAGAACGCATATAAACTCTTGGATTATTAATGGAATTCATTCGTATCCTATCACCCAGCAAAGCCCCGCCTGTCTTACGTTTGGAAGGATCAACAGAAATAATAGCAATGGTTTTATCTTTGAAATCAACTAAGAATCTTCGCACTAATTCATCTACTAAAGATGACTTTCCAGAGCCTCCTGTACCAGTAATACCAAGCACTTTAGAAGCCTTGGCATTAGCTTTAAACTTTATAGTTTCAAACTCTTTATGATTGTTTTCTGCACAGGAAATTAATCGAGCAATGGCATGAGAATCTCTCTTGGTAATCTCATCAACTTCTCCATTCATATTAAAGCCGGTAGGGAAATCGCATTGTTTCAGCATGTCATTAATCATCCCTTGCAAACCCATCGAGCGTCCATCATCAGGAGAATAAATCCTTGTTATTCCATACTTCTCCAAAGCTTCTATTTCCTTTGGAAGAATCACTCCACCACCTCCTCCAAATATCTTTATATGCTCACATCCTTTCTCTTTTAGAAGGTCGTACATGTATTTGAAATATTCATTATGACCGCCTTGATAGGAAGTCATTGCGATGGCATTTGCATCCTCTTGAATGGCACAATTCACCACATCAGAAACACTTCTATCATGCCCCAGATGGATGACTTCGGCACCACTTGCCTGAATGATTCTTCGCATGATATTGATGGATGCATCGTGCCCGTCAAACAGCGATGCAGCAGTAACTATCCTGATATGATTCTTTGGTTTATATGACTCTTCCGTTTTCAAAATATAATCTTATTTATTCCTATTCAAGGCGCAAATTTAAGGAAATATAGTAAATCTTATTCTCCATAAACCTTCTTCAGGTGCTCAAGGTACTTCTTAAAATCATCATGATAGGTGTTATGAAACTCTTCCTCAAAGATACTTTGCCTGGCATTGTATCTTTTGAATTGCAGGAACCACGCATTGTTTGGCGGTGTCTTCCTTCGGGAAAAGCGATGATAAATGGCAGTATCATTCACCGGTAATTCTTTTATTCCTGAGAGTATCGAGCGAATCATTTCATGCTTCAAAGTATCCTTCTCGGAGGTTGAAGTTTCAGGTCTAAAGGTTGCGTATAGATTCTCTAAACGCTTGCAATTTTGAACAAGATAATCACTCACCAGGCTATCATCAAAGTTCTTATGCCGATAGTTTATCAGTTCCTTAGAATCATTGCCATACTTGGAGATTAAGAAGAGTTCGGCACCCTTGCTGCCGATGAAGTTGGCGAGGTTTTCATTGAATTCGACATTGTCTTTTATGTAAAGCGTGGCATGGGTCATTTCATGGATGATGACATTCGCCAGGTAGCCTTCTGAACGTTCTAACATGCCGGATAAAATAGGGTCTTTAAACCATCCCAAAGTACTCCAGGCACTCACTTCACCGAGGTCAACATCATAGCCTTTTGCTTTTAATTCTTTTGCCTCCTTCCTACCCTTTTCGAAGTCAAAGAAACCCTTGTATGGAACAGCTCCAAGTACCGGAAAATGCCATTGATAAGGCTTTAACTGATAAGCATCGGAGGCTGTGAGAACCAGCAACAGGGGCTTTCCATTCTGGTTATAAATGGTGGTATAGTTTGTTGAATTCTTCAGCCCTAATTCTGTTATTGCGAAGGACTTTATTTCCTTTACAAGCAGGAGTTTTTGTTTTAAGGAATCGGGGAAGGCGGTGTCTTTTATTGCGGCATCTATCGGGACGGCATTCATCACGATATGCAATTGTCCTTTGCCTTGCATGATGCCGTATTTCACCAAGTCATATTGCCAGATTATAAGAAGGAAAAATAGTAATAATAAGCTATCTAAGGTTGCTCGGAATATTTTCAATTTTATAGATTTCTTATTTAATGTTTTAATCTTTCATTATCCTATAGTTTATTCCCCTGTTCCCTTGTTCTTAATAGTCTTCGCCACCCCGAATAATTCCAGCAAAATATGATTCGATTTGTCGGTCAGTACATAGTTCGATGGTGGCAATTTTTTTACCAAATCATAGCTTACCAGTTTAGTCAAATGCTTCCTGAATCCATCTCCCGAAAGCCCGCTAAAACGAAGAAGTTCTTTACTTGTTACCTTGCCTGCATTATGCAAAAGCAGCAATTCATTGGCAATAGTTCTATGCACTCCTTGTCCGGCGGCCTTTGGCAGGTGCTTCCGCAAGGCTGCAATTAACCTGTTGGTGGGAACTCCTTCAACATCAATTTTCGAAGGCAGTAAATGGGTATCCTCCAATGTAGCATTGGCTGTGGCATCCTGAATTTTCGAGGAAGCAGAATTTCGCTCCTCAACGGCATCCTCAAAATCGGTATAGTAGTTAAAAACCGTGTTTTGCCCATCCCCATTTTTAATATAATCGTCCAAAGCATCAAGCAGCCCTTTCTCGAAAACAGAGTAAAGCGTAGCACCACCATTTCCATCAACATTTATAATTGGCAAAGTCTCCAAAACAGATTTTGCACCGACCCTACTTTCTGTGATGCCATCAGTTAATTGTTTTGCACCAACCCTACTTTCTGTGATGCCATCCGTTAATTGTTTTGCACCGACCCTACTTTCTGTAACGCCATCCGTTAATTGTTTTGCACCAACCCGACTTTCTGTAACGCCATCTGTCAATTGTTTTGCGCCGACCCGACTATCTGTGACGCCATCTGTCAATTGTTTTGCGCCGACCCGACTATCTGTGACGCCATCAATCAACTTTTTTGCGCCTACCTTACTTTCCGGCAGGTCATTATCTAATGAATTTAAAGCAGCCTTATTCTTCAGATAGGCATTTTCATTCTTTAAATCCATCAGATGCTTCAGCAAGATATGAATAATTTTCCGCTCCTTGATAGTCAGTTTTTCCATGTCGTTATCTATAATAATAATAATTTCTTTCTTTTTTAATGCCCTTTACTTCCCGATGCAAAACCGCGAAAAAATAGTCTGAAGCAAGTCATTTGTCGTAACTTCTCCGCTTATTAAACCGAGGTAATATAAAGCATCCCGTATATCTGATGCAACTAATTCGCCAGAGATATTACTATCCAAACTGGCTAAGACATTCTTCAAAACAAGCACTGTATTATTCAATGCTTCGACATGTCGGGTATTGGTAATAATGGTAGTATTCAGGTCAATGCTTTTAGTATTTATATAATCGGTAAGTGTGGTTGTAAGAGCTTCGACATTTCTCTTTTCTTTGGCAGAAATAAAGATGATTGGTAAGTCAGGAAATTTATTTGCCGCGTCTATAACCCCATCTATTTTATTGCCTATCAGGATTAACTTCTGTTGAGCAGAATTGGTTTTGTTTCCCAACTCTTCAATGATATTCTTTAGCTCCTTTTCCTCCATCTCATTCACATCAAATATATAAAATATGATGGCTGCTTCCGCAATCTTTTGATGAGTTCTTTCGATACCTATAGCTTCTATTTTATCCTTTGCTTCTCTGATTCCGGCAGTGTCAATGAATCGGAAGGATATTCCATTTATATTAATTACATCTTCTATAACATCACGAGTGGTTCCTGCTATGTCAGATACTATCGCTTTTTCTTCATTCAGCAAGACATTCAGCAAGGTTGATTTTCCAGCATTAGGCTTACCAATGATGGCTACCGGGATACCATTCTTGATGACATTACCAGCTTCAAAACTATTGATTAATCGGGTAGCCTTTGCATTGATTTCATTCACCAAAGCCTTGAGGTCATTGCGGTTTGCGAACTCTACATCCTCTTCACTGAAGTCCAATTCCAGCTCTATCAAAGCAGCAAATGACATTAGTCTGTCCCTCAAATCTTTTATCTCAAAAGAGAAACCTCCTTTCAATTGTTTAATGGCAACATTGTGAGCGGCAAAACTCCCCGATGATATTAAATCTGCCACAGCTTCTGCCTGCGAAAGATCTAATTTATTATTCAAAAAAGCTCTTAAAGTAAATTCTCCCGGATTGGCTAACCGGGCACCATTTGCTATTAGCAGATAAAGAATTTGCTGCTGAATAAAGACAGAACCATGACACGAAATCTCAATAGTATTTTCTCCGGTATATGAATGGGGAGCAATGAAAATACTCACCAATACCTCATCCAAAATAATATCCTTGTCTTTAATAACTCCGAAGTGAATAGTATTCGCCTTCTTCGAATTAATATCTATAAGATTTCCTCCTTTTGAATAAAAAATTTTATTTAAAATCGTAAAGGATTCTGCACCTGAAAGCCGCAACACCGCAATAGCTCCAATGCCCGCAGGCGTGGCTAATGCAGCGATAGTATCATCATAATTATAAGCAGAATTTGACATGGATTTCAAGAGATAATAAACATATTTAACGCGGTAAAATTATCTATTATTCACGAATGTCAGAATTAAAAGCTATTTTCGCCCCACATAATTAGATAATTATAATCAAAAATGAGTGTATTAGTAAATAAAAATTCAAGAGTCCTTGTACAAGGATTCACAGGCAGTGAAGGTAGTTTCCATGCTTCACAGATGATAGATTATGGCACTAACGTGGTAGGGGGTGTTACTCCTGGCAAGGGGGGCACAGAGCACCTTGAAATTCCAGTATTTAATACCGTTGAAGAAGGGGTTAATGCAACAAAGGCTAATGTTAGTATTATTTTTGTGCCTCCAGCTTTTGCAGCCGATGCTATCATGGAAGCAGCCGAAGCGGGAATCTCTCTTGTGGTATGCATTACAGAAGGTATCCCTACCAAAGATATGATTGCTGTAAAGGAATATTTGAAAGATAAGAATACTCGTCTCATTGGACCTAATTGCCCAGGTGTTATTACCCCTGGTGAAGCCAAAGTTGGTATTATGCCTGGCTTTATTCATACCCCCGGTTCTATTGGTATTGTATCCCGTTCAGGCACCTTGACTTATGAAGCTGTTGATCAGATTACCAAAGCTGGTTTAGGTCAGAGTACCTGCATTGGTATTGGTGGAGACCCAATTATAGGGACTACTACAAAGGATGCTGTGATGTTATTAATGGCAGATCCCGCTACCGAAGGCATCATTATGATTGGTGAAATCGGAGGTAGTATGGAAGCCGATGCAGCTTATTGGATTAAGGAACACGGCACTAAGCCTGTTGTTGGATTTATTGCTGGTCAGACTGCTCCTCCGGGACGAAGAATGGGTCATGCAGGGGCTATCGTGGGTGGTGCTGCTGATACTGCTGCTGCCAAGATGGAAATCATGAAAGAATGTGGTATCTATGTTGTAGAAAGCCCTGCCAACATTGGTGCTAAAATGGCAGAAGTGCTGACAAAGGTATTTGTAAAGCAATAATTCTTAAAGTTTGCTGCCACGATGATATTAGTTACAGGCGGCACAGGCATTCTGGGATCAAGGCTTTTATTCGACCTTGTGAGTAAAGGCATTGATGTTCGCTGTCTTTCTCGCAATAATAAGCATTCGATAGTAGAGAAAACTTTTAGAAATAATGCTCCTGATAATTATGATTCATTGCTAAAAAAGATAGAATGGGTTAAAGGTGATGTTACGGATGTGATTTCTCTTGAAGATGCGATGCAGGGTATTTCTAAGGTGTATCATTGTGCAGGGTTCGTTTCATTTTATCCGTCGGATTACAAAATGATGATGAAGATAAATGTTGAGGGCACGGAGAATATTGTTAATCTTTCACTTGAAAAAGGCATTGAGAAATTAGTACATGTAAGTTCCATAGCTGCAATCGGAAGATTGAAACAGAATGAAACAATTAATGAAGAAACCCATTGGAAAATATCATCTGCAAATACAGGGTACGCTATCAGCAAGTATGGTGCAGAACGCGAAGTATGGAGAGGCATCGAAGAAGGATTGAATGCAGTAATTGTTAATCCTGCGGTAATCATCGGACCAGGTGATTGGAATACAAATACACCTGCTATGTTTAATCTTGTTTGGAAAGGCTTGAATTTTTATACTGAAGGAATAACTGCTTTTGTGGACGCAAGAGACGTAAGCAAAGCAATGATAAATTTAATGGAAAGTAATATCAAAAACGAAAGGTATATTCTTGCTTCAGAAAATATTTCTTTCAAAGAATTTTTTGATAGCATTGCAGATAACTTTCATAAGCATCATGCGAAGATTAAGATAGGTACTACTTTAGCAGCTATTGCCTGGAGAATGCTTGCTTTGAAAGGCTTCCTGATAAATTCAAGACCTATGATTACCAAAGAAACTGCAATAGCATCAATCAGTCGTTATTATTATTCCAATGATAAAATCAAGAAGGTGATAGGATTGGAATTCATTCCATTGAAAAAGAGCATAGAGGATGTTTGTAAAATCTTTATGGAAGAAAAGGAAACCATGAATTTCAAGAATTAATTCTGGAAATTCACGTCTTCTTCTTTGGCTCATGTCAAATTAAAATACTAATTTTCCGCCTTTGGGAGTTATAGCAAAGTTTAGAATAGAATAAGAACGTTATGAATATTTACAGAAGGAAACAAATTTGGAAGACGATATTACTCTGCACAGCTTTAATAATAGGAGGCGCCTCTCTTTGGTACACGAATAAATTAGTGCGAAAATTAAGTAATGAGGAAAAAAAAAGAGTCGAACTCTGGGCAAAGGCAACTCAACAACTTGGTAATGTGAACGAACCTAATATTGATATAAGCTTTCTATCTGATGTCATTCAAAACAATACAACCATACCGGTTATTTTGACTGATGATAATGATAAGGTGACCAGTTCCAGAAATCTTGATTCTGTTAAGGCAAAAACTCCTGGATTTATTGAAGATCAATTAAGAATCATGCGCAATGCAAACCACAGAATAGTTATTGATTTGGGACATGAAAGGAAGAATTATATCTACTATAACGATTCTGTATTATTGATTCAATTGAAGTATTACCCTATCTTTCAATTAGGCGTGATTGCACTATTTATTTTGGTTTCCTATTTAGCCTTCAACTCCTCACGCAAGGCGGAACAAAATCAGGTTTGGATAGGGATGTCCAAGGAAACAGCCCATCAATTGGGCACTCCCATCTCTTCTCTCCTGGCGTGGCTGGAGCTCATGAAGATGCGGGGTATGGATAAGGAGATGGTTACCGAAATAGAGAAAGATGTTTCAAGATTAGAGACCATTACCGATAGATTCTCAAAGGTTGGGGCTGCTCCTGCTTTACAAAAAGAAAATTTGAATGATGTGGTTAAACATATTCTTGATTATATCAAAAGTCGTTCGTCGGAAAAAGTTAGTTTCTATATCTCATCACCACAGAAGGATGCAATATATGCAGATATTAACATACCTTTGTTTGAATGGGTTCTTGAGAATCTTTTAAAGAATGCTGTAGATGCTATGAATGGCTCGGGAAGCATCACAATCTCTCTTCATGACCAGCAGCAATATGTTTATGTGGATGTAACAGATACTGGAAAAGGGGTGCCAAAAGGTAAGTTCAAGACCATTTTTAAGCCAGGTTATACCACGAAAAGTCGCGGATGGGGATTAGGATTATCTCTTGCGAAAAGAATTATTGAAGAATATCATTCAGGTCAGATTTTTGTGAAATCATCCGACATCAATAAAGGAACGACCTTCAGGATTGTTCTCAAGAAATTGGCTTAAGGGAAAAGAATAAAGGAGAACCACAAGTCTCACAAATTGAAACTTTAATTCGTGAGCCATGCGGCTTTCCTTAATATTTGATTCTAATATCAGAAGATTATCTTCCGAAACAAATCAAAGTAAAAATACAAGCAAGGAGGATTATAAAATAGAACAGAGCCACACCCCCGCTTCCTCTTGTATCAAAATAGGTTTCCATGAATTTAGACATATTATTATTGTTTTAATATTATTATAATTGATTAATAATTGCGGGGCAAAAATAATAAAATAAAAGCAAGTGAAACGCAAATCTTCCAAATAGGACAACGATGCTTTATGAAATTTGGAAAATCTGAATCCACAGAAGTATAATCTGGCTTGGCGGAGGTTCGCCTTCTCATGGGAATGAATTCCCATTGAAAGGAAAAAGTTCTTACAAAATGATGTAAGAAAAAAGGAATTTTCAAAACAGTTTTGGGGCAGACATATATGGGGTAGGGGTATTTTGTTGCGACATCAGGCAATGTAACAGATGAAATAATCATGGAATATATCAAAAAACAAGATATAGAAAAAGATGATGAGGACTTCAGGATTTCACAATAGCTTGAGTGGGCTTAAGCCTACATCAAATCCTTCGGCTTTTGCCGAAGGTAGTTTAGTTTTCGGAATAATATTTATCCTCAAATCCCTTCACCACTTCCACCCCCCCCATCCTTCAAGAAATCTATAACCATCTTTATTTATCTATAACCTTTTTTGGTCAGAAAGTGGAGACTCTACTCTCACTGTAACTTTTCAAATCTTTCATTCGTCTTATTCACAAAGGCAATTAATAAGATAAATAATTTAAGAAATGAAAAAATTAAAAATCAGTATCGCAAGCATCATCTTCGCGGCATTTATCGGGAATGCAAAGGCACCGGACGGAGAAATTAAACATGTTGATGACTTCACGAAAATGGAAGTCGGAGGGAATATTTCCGTCATTCTTCATCAGGGAGACAGCAACTCTGTGAGGGTCGGCGGGAATAAAAACTTTAGCGGCAATGTCGAAACTAAAGTGAAAAACGGAAAGCTGTTTATCGAAGGTCCTCCCGCCAAGGTTTATGTGACTTTCAAGAATCTGGAAGAAATTAATATCAGCGGAATAGGCAGCATTACCGCCGAAACTCCTGTTACTGCCGGGGAACTGAACTTAAAATCTTCAGGCACCGGAAAGATAACTATGGAAGTCCATGCGAAGAAAGTCCATACCGAATTCAGCGGCGCCGGGAAAGCCGTTCTTTCAGGCACTACAGACTTTCTTGATATAGATATTTCAGGTGTCGGAAAGGTGGATGCAAGTAATTTGAAAAGTAAAGATTGTAAAGCAACTATCTCCGGCGTCGGGAAGTGCTATGTGGATGTCCAGGATTCCTTGTCCGCCAATATAAGCGGCAGCGGGTCGGTCTATTATGCCAGCGAACCGGCGAAGGTGCATAAAGATATTACAGGCATAGGCAAAGTGAAGCAGGGAACGAGTTCTTCCTCTGATGATGGTGATGATGACATGTCTGAAGGAATAAATATTAACATTAATGGTGGAGATAAATCAGCAGGCAATGACTCCACGAAACATCACAAACATTTGGGTGGAAACATTCGCCCTCACTGGACGAGCCTTGAATTTGGCATCAATGGATATAATTCTAAAATCCTTCCGAAGGGGCAGGAATTCCTTGCTCTGCAATTGCAGAATTCCATTGCCGTGAATATTAATTTCTGTCAATTCCATTTGCCGATAGTTCAGAAATACGTGATGATTGTAAGCGGCTTCGGGCTTACTTATAACAACTATCGCTTTGCTAATAACACCGTTCTTAATCCGAGGAGCAACCCGCTCACCGCCACCTATGATACCGTCAATGACCGCAAGAGCAAGCTGGTGGCGAGCTATCTTACGCTCCCGATTCTTTTGGAGTTCAATACCAGCAAACATAAGAGAAATAATTTCCATCTCGATGCAGGAATGGTCTTTGGGTATAATGTCGGATCCCATGTCAAACGGGTATTTTCTGAAGGTGCTACGGTATATATTGATAAAACTTTTGACACCTTTGATCTCAACCCATATCGTTATGATGCCACGGTGCGCATGGGTTATCGCTGGTTGAATCTCTTTGCGAATTATTCCATGTCCACGCTCTTCAAGGCAGGTGAAGCCCCAGCCATTCATCCATTGACAGTGGGGATTTCGTTATTACTTTAGAATTACTGGCAGGAAGAAAATAAGGGCTTTATAAGTTTAGTCCGTTGGTGTTTTCATCTGCCTCAAGCCACTCTGAAAGGGGTGGCTTTTTCTTTTGCAAATATTTCATAAACCTTTATTTTATTAGTTTCGCAGCAAATAATTGAGCAGGAATTCTAAAAGAAGATGAAGACGATAAAGTTGCATGACAAGGAATTTGAATTGTATATCCCATCCTATACTATTCAAAACAAAGTTCAGGTGCTTGCCGAAAAGATTAGTGAGGATATGAATTCTAAAACCCCTTTGTTTATTGGTGTGCTGAATGGAGCATTTCTTTTTTGTGCAGATTTATTTAAACATATTACCATCAAATGCGAGATTTCTTTCATCAAAGTTTCCTCCTATCATGGAACGAATTCCGAAGGGAAAGTGAAGAGCCTTATCGGATTGAATGAAACGGTGAATGACAGGGATGTGATTTTTGTGGAAGACATCATTGATTCCGGCATCACTGCGCAATTCCTCAATGCTGAAATAAATCAATTTCATCCAAAGTCTGTTACCTGGGCAAGCCTTTTATTAAAACCTGAATCCCTTATTCATCCTTTAAAGATCAGCTATCTGGGCTTTGAGATTCCCAATGATTTCATTGTGGGCTATGGAATGGATTATAACGGCTTGGGAAGGAATTTGCAAGACATCTATGTATTAAAAAACTAATAAAAATATAAATTATAGACCATGTTAAATATCGTTTTATTCGGACCTCCGGGTGCAGGCAAAGGAACCCAATCAGATTTAATTATTAAGAAATATCACCTCATCCATCTCTCGACAGGAGATATTCTGCGCAGCGAAGTGGCTGCCGGAACCTCTCTCGGTCTGGAAGCTAAAAAGCTGATGGATAAAGGCGACCTGGTGCCTGATGAAATCGTTATCGGAATGATTTCCGGCAAGCTGGATGCCAACAAAGATGCCAAAGGTTTTATCTTCGATGGCTTCCCAAGGACTGCTGCACAGGCTGATGCTTTGGATAAATTATTAGCTGGAAAAAATACCTCCATCGCCATGATGCTCGCCCTCGAAGTTGATAATGATGAATTAATCAAAAGGCTTCTCAATCGTGGCAAAGAGTCCGGCAGAGCTGACGATGCAAATGAATCCATCATTCAAAACAGAATCACGGAATACAACAATAAAACCATGCCCTTGAAAGATTATTATTCCAAACAAGGAAAGTTCTTTTCGATAAAAGGTGTCGGCACTGTTGATGAAATCTTTGCTTCCCTTTGCGGAAAGATTGATTCGAAGATTTAAATTTCGATTAACCAATATCAACAAACTAAAATTGAAATCTTTGCGTTTAAGCCTTCAAAGGAGCATTAAAAATCCTAAGATACTATGGCATGATATAAGTTTTACAAGAAGAATTCTAAAAAAATTGTCTTACCTAAAACTTAATTTATCATGTATCCAAAAATTAATTTCGACTCCGACTGGAGTGATGCCGTCTTCGCCAAGCGAAACAGCATCGTCTTTGAAAACAAGAACCGTGCATACGGGGCTTTTGTTCTCCGCACCACTTATGAGCGCAATCTCATCATCGCGCTTTTCGCATCCTTCTTTTTCTTCGCGTCCCTGATTTTAGTGCCCATGTTATTGAGCCATCGCGTTATTCCCAATTTAACTCCGCCGACTATTGACATTACACCAACTATATTGACGGAAAAGCCTCCTATTATTATTGACCCTCCAACTCGCGCCATTCATCCGACTTCCACGCCGCCACCCGCGCCTCGATTGAATCTTTTGAATCTGCAAACGACCAACCACGATGAGGCTGATTCTATTGAAGTCCTTCCTCCAGTGAATCCTCCCGAAAACCCCATTCCAAATCAAACTGGTGGTAGCAGTGAAGGCTCGGCAACTGAAATTATCCATGTCGTCTCCCCTCCGATTCCAGACCCTAATAGAATTTTTCCAATTGCTCAAGAAATGCCCGCATTTCCCGGTGGTGAAGAAGAACTTTTTAAATTCCTGGAAAAGGAAATGAAGTACCCTGATTTTGCCTTGAAGAATTCTATTGAAGGCATCGTCTATCTTACCTTCGTTATTAATCGTGATGGAACAGTGGGTGATATAAAATTACTGCGCGGGGTAGATAATTTCTTGAATGATGAAGCCATTCGGGTGGTGAAGAAGATGCCAAAATGGAAGCCTGGCAAACAAAATGGCAACGCTGTGCGGGTACAATTAAACCTGCCTGTGAAGTTTAAAATCAGGGAGAATTAATCTATATTGATGGAAATTAATATTGAAAATAGAGTCTCCCGAGATGCGTTCGGAGTCTCCCGAAGTGGTTTCGGGAGTCTCCGAAGTCATCTCGGGGATACCCGAAGCCATTTCGGAGGCACCCGAAGTCGCTTCGGGAGACTCCGAAGTCATCTCGGAGATACCCGAAGGCATTTCGGAGGCACCCGAAGTCGCTTCGGGAGTCTCCGAAACCTTCTCGGAGACCTCCGAAACAACTTCGGGTGCTTCTTAAACCAATTCGGGCATCTCGAAATTCTAAATTTTTGCTTATAATTGAAGATGATAGCTCGCATTTTAAGATATTTTGAAGTCGTTATGGTGCTGGGTTATGTAGGATT
>Ga0206829_10282_pt1 | contig 16031 bp, 13 predicted proteins | sample Alteio_BWOrgCont_75_FD_152862 | JGI IMG/M metagenome (GOLD analysis project Ga0206829, IMG submission 152862) | Enriched cells from forest soil in Barre Woods Harvard Forest LTER site, Petersham, Massachusetts, United States -... | ecosystem: Environmental > Terrestrial > Soil > Temperate forest >... | reverse complement strand
CCGGTCACGCCCGAGGAAATGGCGCAGTCCGCTAAGGGCGCTTTTGATGCTGGTGCGTCCGTAATGCATATCCACTTTCGCCAACAAGAGCAGGGCAAACAGCACCTACCGAGTTGGGATCCGGAACTTGCTCACGAGATCGTCGAAGCAGTTCGGCAAGCTTGCCCCGGTGTTATCATCAATCAATCTACCGGTGTCGTTGGTCCTGATATCTCTGGTCCTGTCTCATGCTTGAGAAAACTCAGACCGGACATCGCTGCATGCAACGCCGGCACGCTCAATTACCTGAAAGCAAGAGACAACGGTGGCTGGGCATGGCCACCACTAATATTCGATAACCCTGTGGAGAAAGTCGACTCATTCCTGAAGGTGATGAAAGAGACCAATTCGATTCCCGAATTCGAATGTTTCGACACCGGTATCGTCAGATCAGTCGCACTCTTTAAGAAGGTCGGACTTTTTGAAGGAACCGCCCACTACAACTTCGTCATGGGTGTAGCATCGGGAATGGCGCTGTCAACGAAATTGCTTGCACTGTTGGTGGAAGACCTGCCGGAAGATTCACTTTGGCAAGTAACGACTATCGGTCGTGAAGATGTGTGGAAGGTTCAACAACGCGCCGCGGAACTCGGCGGTCATCTGCGAACTGGTTTGGAAGATACGTTCTACCTTCCTGATGGTCAGAAAGCCAAAACCAACGCCGAGCTGGTCGAAGCACTAGCCGCATGCGCTCGCATAGCTGGTCGTGAAATCGCCAGTCCGCAAGAAGCGCGTCATTTGCTCCACATCTCAGCCGGCGATTTGGTCGGAGTGTCTCACTAGCGTCACCTCTGGAGATCGGCAAAGATGATTTTCGCCAGTCCACGTTCCTCCGTTTCGATTCCGGAGGTCTCCCTTCCGCAGTTTGCCCTCAGACATGCGCAAAGACTGAAGGAGAAAATTGCGTTCATTGACGGAGGAACGGGACGGTCGATCTCCTACTCTGACGCGAGCGAGATGATTGAAAGTCTCGCGGCATCCTTTGCCGACATCGGCTTCACAAAGGGAGACGTGCTGGCAATCTTCGCCGCCAACCGGCCGGAGTATCCTATCGTGGCGCATGCCGCTATGCTTGCCGGTGGATCTGTGACCACAGTCAATCCGATGTATTCGGTGGCGGAGGTACAAAATCAACTCTGTGCAACTGGGGCAAAGTTCCTGGTTACTACAGCTTCACTGATAGAAAAAGCTATCGCGGCGGTGTCAGAGTCTCGAGTGAAGCACATACTCTCGATTGATGAAGCTGATGGTGCCATCTCTGTCGACCAACTGCTCAGCAAGCGCTGCAAGCTGACTGTGCCACCATGCAACCCGCGCGACGATGTTGCGGCATTGCCGTTTTCTTCAGGCACCACCGGTTTGCCGAAAGGGGTGATGCTCACACACTATAATCTGGTGGCAAATACAACTCAGTTTCTCTCGCTAGGTGTCACTCGAGAGCACGACGTTGTTTTGAGCGTACCGCCGATGTGCCACATCTACGGTTGGACCGTCATGATCAATGTGATCATGTCTGCGGGTGCCACGGCCATCACCATGCCACAGTTTGGGTTCGAACCCTTTCTACGTCTGCTCCAAGATTACAAAGTTACCCAAACTTTCGTAGCACCGTCGATCGTGCAATTGCTGGCCACGCACCCGCTTGTAGAGAACTATGATCTCTCAAATCTAAAGACAGTCATCAGCGCTGGCGCACCCTTGTCAGGGGAGCTGTCGGATGCCTGCGCCAACCGGCTCAACTGCGTGGTTATACAAGGTTATGGCATGACCGAAGCCGGACCAATCACTCACTTCGGCTGCGCGAACGCGGAATTAAACCGCAACGGAACAATCGGTCACTTATATCCTGATACGTTGTGTCGGATCGTCGACATTGTTTCGAAGGATGATCTCGGAGTAGATTGCGACGGCGAGATCTGGGTGAAAGGTCCGCAGCTGATGAAGGGCTATTTGAACAATCCGGAGGAAACTCAAAAACTAATCGACAAAGACGGATGGCTGCATACAGGCGATGTAGGCAAGGTAGATAGGGACGGATATCTTTCTGTTTCCGATCGTATTAAAGAGTTGATCAAATATAAAGGCTTCCAGGTTCCCCCAGCAGAACTCGAAGGCATTCTCCTGCAACACCCGGCGGTAGCAGAAGCAGCTGTAATACCAAGCCCGAACGAAGCGAGCGGTGAAATACCGCTGGCTCTGGTTGTGCGAAAGGGCTCGGTTTCAGAGTCGGAGCTAATGGAGTTCGTCGCCGAGCGCGTCACCACTTATAAGCGGGTTCGCGAGGTCGAGTTTGTAGACGAAATTCCCAAGACATCGTCGGGGAAGATTTTACGCCGCGTGCTAGTCGAGCAACACAGAGAAAAGGTCGCGCAACGGTCGGCCCAGGTAGGGCGCATTTTGACCGGACGGATAACCCCAATTTTGATCGCAATCGTCCTATCCACATTTGGCATCGAAACGTCCGCCTACGGACATGCAGAGGCAATTCCCGCCAGCGGAACACCCAGTCAATCCTTTTCCGAATACAGCGATGCTCAGTCCGGGCTGATCGTCAAGTATCCACGTGGATGGACACTTCAGTTGCATCCCGACAAAGATGTTCTCTTCAAATTTAGCGGAACGAAAGACGAAGCAAGCGGAGAAATGGCAGTAAGCGCCAACACCGATCCAGCGGCATCTGCCGAGAAGTTGTTGAAGATGTACCAGTTAATGATGTTCTCACAACTGCAGAACTTCAAGAGCATCGCTGAAAAAAAGATTGCCTTCGGCGTCGACCGAAAATTTGAAGGGCTTTCCCAGGATGTCGCTTTCGATATGGGAGGTTTGCCCGTACGGCAGCGCTATGTTCTTTTCGACCATAATGGAAAGGCTGTTACCATCAAATTTACAAGTGCTGCACCGCAATTCGATAAACTACTTCCCACATACGATGACATGTTGCTATCAGTTCGGCCAACGACCGGCGCTTCGACGCAGGATCGTGCTGCCACTGGTGGCGGTGCCTCTACTCTGGTTAGGCTCCAGTCAAGCTCGTCGCCTGTGCGTTTCGCCTATCCCAGCGGTTGGTCGGTGACGGAGAAACGCGAAGATCCTGACAATCCCCTGGCAATTTCGGGCACAGACGCAGCCGGTCATCCTGGCTCGATTGGGCTCTTCAGCGGTGACCTCCATCCCAACGCGTCACTTGAACAAGCCGTTCAAGCCCTTGAGGAGCGCCACTTCTCTAGAAGAGCCGAGTTCAAAACGACGCGCCAGGAGACGGTCAATTTTGGCTCTTCCTCACGCCTGAGTGGAATCGTGCACGAGTCAACATTCAACCAGGGCGGCTTTCCAGCAGCGCAGAAGGCTGTTTTCTTTCGGGAAGGCAACAGATTGTACGTAATCGCTCTTACAGGAGTGGCGTGGAAAGAAAGTGAAATGAACATCCTGTTTCAAAAGCTTCTCGCTACCGTGGAGTCCGAGTGACACAAACCCGATACCACAAATAGGTCGGGTCAGAAACCTCGGTTGTACCGAAGACACAGCGAGCTGGAGAACGAACGAACAAAGGCGCTATTAACGATCCAAGTTTTCTGAGCTTATCGATGTACCGCATGAACCTGGTTCCCGCAAGCGGCGCGGAAGAACGCAGCTCGTTATGGGAGAATCCCCACTTGCCGCCGTTCAAGTCATAAACTAGTCACAGAACCAGGGTAAAAATGAGGCTAACAAATTCCCTCTGAGGTAAAAGACTATGCTGTTCGATCACGTCGTCGAGCGAAATCCTGTTCAACAGGCGGATTTGAATAGCGCAGAATCTGCCCAGGGCCGAGTACAGTTGGTGAATGCCTGGCTCGACAGTCACCACCACATATCTCCTCCCGCTCAGGCGCCCCGACCAGAGGAGCCACCTCGCGACCGACTGGTGGACATAATCACGAACGCGGCACAAAAGTCTTTCGATCAGAAGGATGACTGGGCTCTTCGCGACATCTTCTACGGGGACCTTCACACTGCATGGAACAAAGGAGAGCCGGTCGCGGACAAGATCAACAAACGACTGGCAGACGCGCACTCTGAATATCGGGTTCGCTTCGAGGGACCGTTCAAGACTCCGACGACGCCACCCTATGGAGCAAACATCTACGAGTATAGATTGACCGTCATGGATCAATCCGGCAAGGACTTGAGCCAGTTCCCCATGGAATTCGTCAAAGACGAGTAGAGCCGCTCACGGGTCGTTCTATGGTTATGTAGTATTCCGCGCAGCACCGTTTCCAAGATTGACCGCCGGCAAGTAGCTCAGTAAGATCGAACGATGATTGTTCATGAGTGGAGTTTTCGTTTTGTTTGTCGATAAAGAACTGGCGAAACGTTTCGAAGGCGCGGAAGGAGATCTGTGCGTTCAGTTTGCCGAGGCAAGACGACGGCTTTTCGGCGAAGACAGTGCGGCCACGATGCGATGTGGTGGAACTTTCGTTTCATACGATGGCGTTGATTCTCCAATGACTCAAACGTTCGCGTTGGGAATTTTTGAAGAAGCAACTGAAACTGTCTTGGGCGAAATAGAGAGTTTCTTCGCGAAACGCAATGCGCCTGTTCAGCACGAAGTCAGTCCATTTGCTGGGATAGCAACTCTCGATCTTCTAGCAAGTCGTGGGTACAAGCCAGTTGAGATTGACAATGTTCTCAGCAGAACTGTCGAGAAACCTGATGCTCCTGTAGGTGCTGGTATCGAAGTCAAAAAAGTTGGCGAAGATGACAAAGTGCTTTGGGGAAAGGTGAACGCGTGCGGATGGACTCATGAGCATCCTGAACTTCTAGAGTTTATGTCTGAAATCGGTGCCATCGCCGCTGAGCAAAAATACTGCGTTTCCTTCCTTGCTGATTATGAGGGCACACCTGGTGCGGCAGGCTCCCTCTATGTGCGTGATGGAGTTGCCCTGTTCATCGGTGCTTCAACCGTTCCCGAACTTCGTCGACGCGGATTGCAATCAGCCCTCTTTCACGAACGCATGCGCTATGCCGTTGAGCAAGGTTGCGACCTGGCGATGGTGGTAGCGCAACCCGGCAGCGATTCTCAACGCAACGCCGAGCGCAATGGCTTCCGAGTCGCATACACACGAACCAAGTGGAAATTGGAGACGGTAGCAGACATTCAGAGATAAGCGCATTACGCGGACACAACTCTGCCACGGTGGATGGCAAATTAGACAAATATCCATTTTGCGAGGCGCAACGGTCTGCCCAAGCGGCGCGCATCTAGGATACGGTCACAGGCGTGACGTGAATGGTTAGTTTGCCGGAGAGCAAAATGTGCAAGGCGGCCAATCTTTGGAATAAGAAGGCTGCTTCAGATACTCCGACTGATTCCAATGCCAGAACTGCGAAACTTTGGGATAGGTGTAAATGATCTTCGACTGATAGGTCTCGCCCACTTTCTTGACGCTGGTGATATAGATATTCTCGATGATCTGAAGGACGCCGCCCAAAACGGTACCCTGGAACGAGAGGTGCAGGAGCTAAAGTCCTTGCTCTTTCGCTAACTCTGGCACCCACACCTTCGGATATCTGAGTCGGAACTAAGTACCTTCTATTAGGGTCGTAGGTTCCCATTGGCAGTTTGATGATAGTCAGAGGACTTGTATCCTCCAGCCCATTGCGGATCTCTTGGGCGAGATGTCCATCTGTTCAAATCGATCGGAAATCTGGAAGCTCTCAGTCCTTACTTGGGTTGCTCCGAATACGCATTTTTGATTGATCGAAGCGCTTCCTGACCCTGGCCGCCATGTTGGATCGATGCTTGCTCAGCGCTGGCTAGAGTTGCATTGATCATTGCTGTGATGTTGGAGGGAGGTTGTTTAGATGCGACCTCGGAATCGCGCGTCATCTGCCCGTTAACCATCCGGTATTCGGAGGTATGGTACAGCCCATCTTTACCCAACATAGTATCTGTTTCGGTGCCGTCGTCGCGAATAGAGGTCTGTCTCTTGAGCTTGCCGTCTCCATCCAACGAAGTAGTGGTGTATTCTTTCGGTTCTGAGGTTGTTGTTCTTATTGCTGTATCGCCAGTTTCGGGATCATGCGTGATTACGGTCGAGCCTTTAGCAGTCTCCAGCCCGATGGTCGATGTGCCATTTACTGAGTTGTATTCGAAGGCGGGCTTGCCGTTCACTTTCTCGGGGCTTTTGTATGTGGTATCAGGGAGCGGGGTATGGCTGGTTGTGTCTTTGCCCGCGCCAAGTTCCAACTGAGTCAATTTAGCGGTGGAGCCGCTGCATGCTATGGCCTGCCGGTAGATAGCAGCATCGCTTGGATGAGTGATGGGAGTTCCGGCTGTTGGATGACCTTCAGGACCGGATTGTTGTCTGGGAGGTTCTAGGCAGTCAGTCATTATTCCTCCTAAAAGTCCTAGACGGAATCATGCGAGAACCGACGACATTGCCGTTCGGCGATGCGTTTAAGATTTCGTAGTGCGGCGACAAGCTGGAACACATTAACACTGCATGGGCTAGTTGTCAAGTGGCTGTCTGGGACGGAGCCATCCGATATTGCGGATTATGCGAAGCTTCGCACTCTCTGACAGTCAACATTCTCGGACGCCTATCAGAGTCATGGTCTATTGCTTCCCGCGCACGACGACGTTAAATTTACCCTGCAATCTGTTGCGCGTGACGCCGCCTTGCCCTACTCCAGATCGAATCGCAGCTCGCCCAGCTTCTCGATACTGCATGCTATCTTGTCGCCAGCTTTCAGCCAGCGCTGTTGGTCTGCCGGTAGGCCCAATATGACACCGGCCGGCGTACCGGAGTAAATGATATCCCCTGGTTTCAAAGTAAACATTCGCGATGTGTAGCTGATTATCTTGCTGCAATTGAAGATCATGTTCTTGGTCGAATCGGACTGACGCGTTTCGCCGTTCACGCGTAATTCAATCTTCAAGTCATCAGGGCTGACCAGATCAGCACTCAGCATGTATGGTCCGAGAACGCCGAACTGATCGCAACTCTTACCGACCATCCATTGCCCACCGGTATCGAACTGCAAGTCGCGGGCGCTGAAATCATTTCCGACACAGTAGCCGGCCACATAGCTCAGCGCCTCAGCCTCGCTGATATTCTTCACTTCCTTGCCGATAACGATTACTAGTTCGACCTCGTAATCGAACTTGGTGGCAATGTCAACTGGAAGATGGATCGTTTCATTGTGTGCGCTCAGCGCGTTATTGTACTTGTTGAACAGAACCGGTTGTTTCGGCATGGCAAGCTGGCTTTCGGCGACATGCATTGGATAGTTCAAACCGACGCAAACTATTTTTTCCGGATGAGAAACAACAGGTCCAAAGACAATGCTCTCCTCTGCGACGAAACAGTGTTTCATCGAATTCGAGCTCAGCGCGGCCTGGACCAGAGCATTTAAGCTGGGGCCTTCTTCGTGTTGAAGCAGGCGATCTGTCGACTCAGGAGCGTACATGCCCAATGCCTCTGCGGCCGCAGCAACATCGAGAATTCCACGCTCTGTTTTGACGCCGAGAGTATGCTCGCCGTTGTTTTTCATTGTGAGAACGGTCAGCCCCCTAATCATGCCACTCTCTCCTTCGTGCTTCCCTTTGCTTTCAGCGTTCGGCACCGCAAGACCCTCACCAACTCCCAGGGCGGCGGCGGCAAGGGTGCCCTTCAAGAAAGATTTGCGAGTAATGTTCACGAGCGCGTCGCCTCATCAATTCATCAAGGATGCGAAATCATTGGTCAAAGTCCGCCCCAGTCCAGATGATTCCCTTGATACCATCGCTATTATAGACAGCTTGAAAAGCACCGGGTCGTCAGTTGGAGCGTTTGAAGTAGTAGTTGTGGAAGACTTCAGGGCTGCCCGAATGGGTATGTCTCTAAAGAGAAGTGATCGTTGCAAACCCGCCCGAATCGTAGGGAAAGTAATCATCGTTTGGATACAACCTAGCGATGATCGAAGCTGATCGCGTTTACGAACAGCTTGGTGTCGTTCGATCCTGGAGATCGACTTATGAATAGGAATGCCCCGCTGTCAGCATGCGTCATGTTCAGTGAAGTGGACGCATATTGGAACAGCGGATCGGGCAGCGTTGAATTTTGCAGCCAGTCTATCGGTTGCCGGCTTGCTACGGCAATGACGGTTTCCGTACCGGGCGGAGGCTTGATGCTGAACTGGGCGGTGTGAAGAACCTGCCCCGCAGAAAGCAGATTTGCCTTGTCCGCCACTCGTGGGAATATGAGCGATGCCGGTTCGGACGACGTACCCTTATATATAAGGTACACATAGCTCGGCTGAAGCGCCGTAACTTCGAAACAAATCAGGTCGTTGTCCTTAAGAGTGCTGTGAGTAGGCTCTGGAGCAAATACGGGCGGAACAGCGTTTCGATCCTGCGCGCGCATCGTTTTCAATTCGATCCAACGCTCAGAGTTGTTCGACGCCAGCGGAGCGCCGGCGGTGAATTGCATTTGTTGCAATGAGACTTGGCTCAGTCGCATTTGATCGAACGCGATGATGCCTATGATAAGCAAAACGATCACCACCAGCACCGGCAAGAAGATTGGCAGGCGCTTTGGTTTCGGAGACGGCATCTCTTCTTTTTTGCCGGGAACGAAAGTGAACTTACAGTTCGAGCACTCGCGTGCTGAATCGAACGTCGACGCTCCGCACTTATGGCATTTCAGGCTGGCAATCTGATTGCAGCCGCCGTCTGCCGGATCCGGTGATTCCACTATCTCGATCGGTTCGGCCGACTGCTGCGCTTTTGTCTGTTCGCTCGAAGAGTTCAGGCATCTCGCCACCGCATCAACCCAGAGCATCTGCTCCAGTACCCCCGCCGAACTGTTCGGCTCCTGCGCCGAAGGGCTGACGCCGCAATGCATTCCAACTACGAATCCGTCTTTGAAAATCGGTGTTCCGCTTGCCGACGGCAGAAGCGGAACCTCATGCAAAAGATGCCATGGATCATGCGCATCGATCGCTCCAAGTAGAACGCCGGATCTAACACGCGTCTTTGTCGTCTCCGCAGATGGCAGCGAGTGTGTGCCGGAGTTTGAGCGATTGGCTAACTCCAGGTCGACATCGACAGTGATGCAGGTGAGTTGATCCGTGGGGCGTAGCATTACCTTCCCGCCAAGTGGAAGCGGCGCCCATTTCGCTCGAGCGGCAAGATCTTTTGCTGCTGATAGATTGATCTGACGCGTTCCCCCTTCCTCCACACGGCTGATCTGATTGCGCGAGTTCAGCTCTTCGAGAATTTTGAAGATCGTGAAATCATCTGTGCCAATAATCAACCACAGATCTTCGGCCGCCGTCATTCCATCCAGAACTCTCCACATCAAAGCGGCAGAGTCTGTCATCGTTCCTGAGAATTGACCATCAGTGGGCTGCTCCGGTCCTCTCATGAAGTAGGCGTTGGCCGCATTCAGATTTGCCTTTATTTTGGTCAGTTCATCCAGGCGGCGCATCGATTCAATGAGCATTCCATCTGAGAATCCCGACATTCGTTTTGGTGGCAACGCATCTGCCCATGTCGCCATCTCTGAATTGCGAAAGGCAAATTTGCCGTTCAATCCTTTCTCAACAATCTGATAGATCGCCAATTCGTTCGACAGATTTTTGTACCGAGCGGAAATGAGATTACCGGCTTGAAAATATATCTGTGCGAGCGGCCTCATCAACTCATCGCAAAGATATAGAATGCCTTCCTGTCGCGAATGTTTGATGGTCTGCAGAACAAGTGGCAGCTCGATGTTCTTGAGTGAACCGATCAGTCCCTGTTCCGCGGAAAGGTCTGGAAGTTTGAGCGCCTTGCCGACGCCCTCCACATCTTGTGGATTGAGCGCCGGCAGAGTTTCGTTAATGCTGAGAACCGCGCAGTTGAACTTCTGAAGCGTCGACTCCCATGAATCGAGGGGAATGCCTTTCTGAATCTTGTGTTTTGCCACGCCTAGATCAAAAAGCGGGTGAAAGGTAATGGCGGTAACGCTGCATTCTTTAGAAGCCTTGGGAAACATTAGCCTGAGCGCGCCCGGATTGTCGGCAAATGGAACCAGGGCGCTGGCGACGCTGGCGGCTCTGTTGTTCGCCGCAAGCCATGCGGTGCAAAGCGGTTCACTGGTGGTGGCGGTGCGATCGCTGACCACCCCGATGGCACCAGCCAGAGTTCCCGAACTAACAACATTACCCGTCATACTGAAATCGCTCTCTCTTTACTCAATCAATAATGTCTCAAGGAAATGTCGCAGCAGAGAACACCGGTCGGCTGTCTATATACCACGGTGACAACCTTGTCTGAATCGTGACTCCGAACAGGCTTGGTGGCAACCTTCTGTTTGGGATCCGGCTCTTTCGAACCATCGGGAGTGCCGGCTGTTTGATGCCCAGGCTTTGTATTATTTTCCGGCTGGCTAATGTACGAGATGGTGGCATTGTCTGGAAACAGATCTCTGCTGCCGGCCGGACCCATGGCGATTACTGTTTTCGAATCTTTGTTGTCGAACGCCTTCGGTTTGATTGTTGCGCGCGAAATCATGAGCCGTAGCTTTTCGGTACCCGGATTGGAGTCGAATGTTAGCATCGCATTCGATGGCATCACAATCTCCAGTCCTCGGGTGACCTTATTGTCGTCATCTTTCCCGGCACGAGGAAAGAGCCGTGCATGTCGTCCGGTGCTTCCGCTCATCATGATGATGTAGGCGTAACCATCGATGTTCGGTTTGATGTGAAATCGAATTTTGTCGCCCGATTTGAAGTCTGACTTGTTGTTTGCGTGAATAACCTTCGATCCGCGATGCAGTTCGATCCAATACTGCACTCCGGTGTTCAATTGGCTCTTAGGCTTGTCTAACTGCTCGAGGAAGAGATCTCGCGCTTGCCCAAACGCAGCTTGTTGCAAGCAAGACGCAATTGTCAGTGTCGTCAGCACTCTCGTTACTCGTCGCATTGTCTTTGTCCTCAACATGTCGGTATTTAGTCGGGTAAGGCTGATTGTACTGCGAACATCAGGTCCGAAACGCTTTGGAAACGGTTGATTGGATCTTTCTCCATGCACTTCATGATTATCTGATCTATCGTCGAGCCGAGTTCGATATCTTTGCGATAGATGGAAATCGACGGTGCCGGCTCCGTGAGAATCTTAGCCATCAATGCGCCGAGATCTTTGGCTTCGAACGGACGCGTTCCTGCAAGCAGTTCAAACATTACGACGCCCACCGAATAGATGTCGCAGCGTTTGTCCGGCTCTTCATCGTTCAGAATCTCAGGGGCGATGTATTCAGGTGTGCCTACGAGATATCCTTTCGACGTCAGTCTTCTGCCATCCTTTTCGAGCAGATGGGCGATACCGAAATCGACAATCTTGACCCAATCAGGTCGCTCCTCGTTGTCTTGCAGAATGATGTTTTCAGGCTTCAAATCTCTGTGAATTACCTCGCTATCGTGCGCTTCTTTCAGCCCTCGACAGATTTGCGCCAAGATATTCGTAGCTACCGGAACGGAGAGACATCCTCTTTCTCGGGTTGTGTCAGCCAGGTTCCTACCTTTGATGTATTCCATCACCAGGTATGGAATTCGCTTTTCGATGAACCCGGCGTCATGCACCGACACGATGTTGGGATGGTTCAAACGTGCCAGAAGTTTCGACTCTCGCGTGAACCGCTCCAGATCGGTCGGACTCGACATCATCGACCCGTGCACGACTTTCACGACCACTGTTCGCTCGACCGCTATTTGCTCAGCTTTGTAGAGAATTGCCATGCCGCCCTCGGCGAGAACCGAGTCAATTCGATACTTGCCGTCGATCGTCTTTCCTATGAGAGCCAGAGCATTTTGATGTGTTTCTCGACTCTGCCAATCGGGCTGATTCGCAGGCGCTGGATTCTTGTCGTTTGCACCCCGTTGAAGTTGAGAAGACGGTTGATTCGCCAACGATTTCTTTGCTGAGGGTCCCGGCGGTGGATCTAGATCTTGCCATGCGCTGAGCGGTGCCCCATCAACTCCGCAAAAGGAGAGTGTCAAAGGATATTTTCTCAAACACATGCTGCACACTTTTCCGGTAGCAGCGAGCTGTCCGTTCGTCGGAGATGAATTGGCAAGACCTACCAATTCGGTTCCATCGAAACCGCAGTAAACCGCAGAAGTGTAGTACGTTCCGCCGCACTTGCCACAAACCAGACGGTGCACGGCAGTTTCAACCTGAGGTGAGTGTGGTCCTCGCTCAGACATTTCCGCGAGCCTCTGTTGCAAGTGAATCTCGTCGTTTGCTGAAAGTCATTGCTTTGTAGAAGTTAACTCAATCGGTTGGGGATAGCCAATAATAGCCGGCGCGTCTTTGTTCACAGTGATCGTTCCAAACGCTGACCGCGAGCCTGGAGCTTCGACGACCAGCAGATATCTGCCTGGAGACAGACCGTCGAATGAAGCTTTACCATTTTTCTGGATCTGGGCTGATGTTACTGGCGTTGCTCCCAATTTAAGCGAGATCTGCGCCCCCGAAGGTTTGGCATAAACAACGACCGAATGCCCTTGCCAGGACAGATGCTCTTCCACCGGTTTCAGCAATATGAGGCAGTTGCTCGTCCCCGCTGCGGTGGCGAGAATGGCGCCGATGGCCATAGTCACAAGCAATCTCTTGGCGACAGTAGAAGCTTTCTTCGAGTTTTGCTTTTTTGTAGTGCTGTGCCGTCTGCGTTGTGCCGGTTTGGTCCAGCGGTAGGCTTGCTTTGGCGCTGTCGAATCGGTGGGACCAGAGAGTTTACAGCCGCAAAATGCGCAGAATGAGATGCTGTCTTTGTCCGATCTGCCGCACTTTGGACAGGTCTGCGAGCGGTTGTCCGCGCTCCTGGAGTCGTTTGGTTTCAGGGCGCCGCAATGCAAGCAGTGTTGCAATCCCTCAATAGAGGCATGTCCGCAAGCTTGGCAGGGGGTGGCGTTGGCAACTGAGGTCAATTCAGACATTGCCTCACTCTAAGAGTCGGCGACCATCAATGATACGCGATTGAGCAGCTTTTAGCCGGATTTTGCGGTTTTCAAGAAATGATTGTAGTAAGATATTTGGTCTGGATTCGGACACGAGTTTCCTGTCTGGGGGAAGGCTAGATGACCCGTAAGTTAGCAAAATTTGGCATCGGTGCGATGCTGAGCACCTTAATCGTTGCGAGCGCCGCTGATGCGGAGTCGCAATGGTTTCAACAGGCGAGAAATGTTGAGCGCACCGGCCAGTGGCAGTTGGTCGTTGAGCTCAACACCAAAGCGATTGCAGCAGGGGACGGAGCGCCGGCGTACAACAATCGTTCGAACGCTTATGGCGAGTTGAAACAGTTTCAGCAGGCAATCGAAGATGCCAACGAAGCTATAAGGCTCGATCCCAAATATGCCATGGCTTACGCGAATAGAGGGCAGGCATATACGGGCTTGGGACAGAATTTTAAGGCGTTGGATGATCTCAATAAAGCGATTGAGCTGGATCCGAATCTGTTTCATGGCTATGTTATTCGCGGGCTTTGCTACAACTCGATGCGCCAGCTTACCAGCGCTTTAGACGATTTCAAAAAAGCTGTCGAGCTCGATCCTAACAGTGCAGTCGCTCTGAGCGATCGTGGGCTGGCGTATGGTCAGCTCAAACAACTTCCGCTTGCGATTAAAGATTTCGACAGGGCGATCGCGCTCGCCCCCACGTACGCCGCTGCATATGGCAATCGCGGCGCCGCATACAATGATATGAAAGAGTTCGAGCATGCTCTCGATAGTCTCAACAAAGCTATCGAACTGGATCCGACGTTCACGACGGCGCACAACAATCGGGGGATAGCGTACAAAGGACTGAAGCAATTTCCGCGGGCAGTCCAGGACTTTGACAGATGCATCTCGATGGAACCGGGTAACCCTTTGACTTATTTGAATCGCGGCAATTGTTATGCGGCGATGAAAGACTATCAGCGAGCTGTGGCTGATTACAGCAAGGCCATCGCGTTAGATCCGAAATTCATCGCGGCATATGGCTCTCGCGCCTATTCGCTGACGTGTCTCAAGCAATACGTAGCGGCTGTCGATGATGCCAACAAAGCGATTGAGGCTAACCCGAATAGTTATGAAGTTTTCTGCACGAAGGGCTGGGCGCTGCTCATGTCCGGTCGAGTTGACGAAGCATTAGGAGTGTTCAACGCCGCTCTGGAGAGGGGGGCAAAGGGCTGCTGGTGGTTTACCGGACTTGGCACCGCCTATGATATTAAGGGCAATGCCGAACTCGCCAATAAAAACTACAGGACAGCAGAAGCGTGCCCTGAGTATCAGATTGAGAAGCAGAGGGAAGACGAGTGGAAACACATCGCATTGGCCAACGCCGGTAAGCAGACGCCAGGGTTTACTGGGCCCAGTTCGGCAGTTGCGGTGTTGCCTAGATCAGTTGGTGGTGACAAGACGCTGACACTGCCACCGGTGCCGAGCCCCGATTCGGTTGGTGGACCGATTCGAGACAAGTGGGCTCTAGTTATTGGCATCAGCCACTTCCAACATCCCGAATACGATCTGCCGAATGCGGCAAAAGACGCGAAAGACTTCTACAACTATCTAGTTAGCGATGCCCACTTTTCTCCGGATCACATTCGCATGCTAATCGACAAAGACGCAACCTCGACGAACATCAGAACATCCTTCGGCGACGATTGGTTGCCCAAGCTGGCAGAACCGGGAGATCTGGTGGTTGTGTATATCTCGACGCACGGAACGCCAGCCGCTAAAGATCGCGGCGGCAAGAACTACATCGTCGCCTATGACACCAACCGCGATCATTTGTATGCAACCGGAGTTCCGATGGACGAGCTATCTGATCGTATCAAGAATGCGGTAAAGAGCGATCGCGTTTTAATTGTAATGGATACCTGTTATAGCGGTGGCGCAGCCGCTAATGCACGCGGCGGTGAGACGCCTGATACCTTCGACGCGAATAAGTTGGTGCAAGATATGGGCAACGGACGATTGATCATCAGCTCGTGCAGCCCTCAGCAAAGAGCGTGGGAATCGAAGAACTATCAGAATGGCGTTTTTACTCGATTCTTCCTCAATGCATTGAAACAGAGCCACGGAAATGTTGACGTTCGAAAAGCGTTCGACTCGATCAAAGAGCCTGTGGCATGGGAGGTTAAACGTGATTGGGATGCCGAACAAGTGCCGCAGATTGCGGGAGATTGGCAAGGTAGTGAACTGAATATCGCGGCGAAAGCGACTAAGCCTCGACCTATGGGACCGAACTACGCTTCGACTAAATGATCGCGTGACCTGAAAAGGACTAAATGAAACGATTCATCATTGGATTACTTCTATGCGCGGCGGTTCCGGCGGTCGCTGCGGAGCAGCGTTCTGCGAAAGATCTGTTCATGGAGCAGGTCGAGGACCCTAAAGAACACATCAACACCGGCGTCAAATATTGGATAGAGCTTACGCGAAACAGTAGGCGCATTCCTGCCGACAGTCGTACCGCCTTCAAATCCGGTGATGCGATCAGATTCCGCATTGTGCCAAACGTGACCGGATATTGCTACATCGCCATGACGCGAGGCACCTCCGGCAAGCAGGAGATTCTGTTTCCCAACAAGGAGTTGCCTAACAATCGTGTAGTGGCAGGAAGAATGTACACCACCCCCGCGCACGGTACATTCAGATTCGACGATCATCCTGGCACGGAGAGTATCAAGATTCTAGTTTCACGTCATCCAATAGACTCGACGGCGATTCTCAAAGATGATTCTCAGTTTGTCACCGTAAGTGGCTTTTGCCGAAGGCGAGAATCAAAAGCTTGCTATTCCTGATAGTTCAGCGCCTGATCAAGCCGCCGCAGAAAATCATTCGCGAGATCTGTTTTTCGATTCGGGCTCGCCCCGCAAGGGTTCCGCCCGACCATCACCGATTCATCATCATCCCGTGACGCAGCACCAAATGCGCACGGCGCACGCGCCATCACCGGCTGACCGCCCCGGCACCATCGTGCTGACGCTCAATCCCGAAGAAGC
>Ga0206829_10281_pt1 | contig 16044 bp, 12 predicted proteins | sample Alteio_BWOrgCont_75_FD_152862 | JGI IMG/M metagenome (GOLD analysis project Ga0206829, IMG submission 152862) | Enriched cells from forest soil in Barre Woods Harvard Forest LTER site, Petersham, Massachusetts, United States -... | ecosystem: Environmental > Terrestrial > Soil > Temperate forest >... | reverse complement strand
TCCACCAGCACCGCCTTGCCCACTGTCACCGAAAGCTCGTTGGTCGAGTCCTGAAATCTCACGCCCTCGGTCGGAGCCGATGGCGGTGCTGCAGGAGCTTGCGCCTCAATCGCTGCGCAAAACAACAGGCTCAAGGCGCCTGAAAAGAAAATTGCAATCCCAGCATTCGTTTTCACTTCGGTCCCCCGGAAGAAGGAAATTTCTCTTCGCTGGTCTTCGAGCCGTTGATCACTTGTACCGAAAAGGTATTGTCAACCGGCTTCGGCGCTCTCTTAGGTGCGGGATGTTCGCCGCCTTTGGCCGCCGGCGGAGCTCCTCCAAACAATGAGCTCATCGAGTTCTCCTGCACCTCGGAGATTTTCGTATCCAGCGGATTGCGCAGCACCAGCTGCACCTTCAGCGAATTGCTCGCCAGGCTCAGGATCTGCGCCTGTTCCGGCGTTACCAGCAACGTCACCACCTGCACCTGCTGCGGCTTTCCTTCGGCGTCTCTCTGGATATCCGTACCCGCCGACAAAACCTGGATATTTTGCAGAATCGTCTTCGTCACCACGCCTTGCTGCGCGGCTTCTCCCGGCGGATTGCCTGAGACCAGCACATCCACGCGCATGCCAGGAATCACGAATCCCGCCACACCTACCACCTCGTCCACGCGCACCGCGCTGGCGCGCATGCCGTCGGGAATCGTCGGCGCCAATCCGCCGCCCGAACCCAGGCCCGCGAGCTGGCTCTCCAGTATCGGTTCACCCTGGTAGATCGTTGAGATCGCGCCGCGGCCGATCGCTTGTTCCGGCTTCAGGATTGCGCCCTTCGGCGTCGTTCCCGCGATCGTGATTGAGCTCAGGTCGCTCGCTTGCAATACTGCGCCGAGCGGAATGTCCTTGGCTGCGGAAACCAATTGCGATGTCGACACCGGTTTCGACGACGCCATCCGGACACTGACAATCCGATAGACCAAAAAAGCACAAACGCCGGCTATCGCAAATGCGACGAGGAGGATCGTTAAAAGTCTTCGATTCATTCCTACCCTGTTGGAACCGGTATTTTCTCCGGCTCAGCCTTTCTCTGCCTGCCCCGCTTGCCGTTTCCAGCATCACCCTCGAGCGGCACGCCCGGACCCTTCCGGCCGGCTTTTTTCACGCCAATTCCTTATCGGGCAGTGCGGTCCCAGTTTATTCCCGGTTGAGCTTGCACACCGTCGGATTTACTCCGATCTATTGGTGGGGTACCTAGAGAGCCATGAGTTTGAGCGCCGAATTGAGCGATTCTGAGAGCGGCCAAATGTTAATGCCGTCTCCCAGAACTTCGTTCAGCTTCGCCGTTCGTTCTCAGGTGGCTCCAACTGAGAATGCAGCACCTTCAATCCCCCAGCCAATACCACCATTGCGCCATCTACCCAATTGCCGGATAACAGTAAACTTGCCACGACGGTCCTGTACTTCGAAGCTTCTTGGACCGTTACAAAAGTTTTCCCGTTGCCGGGGCCAAAGGCCAGCGCTTTCATCGGCATCTTTCTGTTCTGCGTCGCGGGCTCAAAATCTTTGCCGTGCGCTGTCGAAGAAAAAGTTGCTTTGCGCTAAGCTGGAGTTAGCAATCACGCACTCGAAGACTGCCTTGAAGACTGCTCTGATGCGTGCCGCTGCGGCGGCCGGTCGGAAACACTAGGAGATCCTCCCCCCGATGCGATCCGCCGGCACGACCACGCTGTTCACTGAGGCCGCCGATAGCGGGCCGCAGACCGCCTCGTTCGCTGTCTCCTTTGTCGTTCACAGTCTGGTCTTCGCTATCATCTGGTTCGCTGTCATGTACAACCCGCGCATCACGCGGGTCGTCACCGATCGCTACTCGGTCCGCAAGCTCGATCTGCACACCGAAGAAGAGATGGAACAGCTTACGGCGCAAGCGCGCAATGAGCTTCCCGCCAAGCCGGCTCCCAAGGCTCCAGCCGGCGGTTCCTCTCCCAGCCCCGCGGCTGCTCCGCAAACCGCGCAGGCTAAAATCGGCCCGCAGACTCTTGTTCAGCCCGATATCAACAAGCCCATTCTGCTCTCTCAGGAAGTCCCGCTGCCGAAGATTATCATTTGGTCGCCCGCCAAGGTGCAGGTCAAGGTCATCACGCCGCCTAAGCCGCAAATACCGACCAGCGCCGAGGTCAAGCCTTCGGTCGTCTCTCCCAATCAGGAAATGAATCTAGCTGACGTCAACGTGGCGTCCAGTTTTCATCCCTCTCCGAAAAACATGGTTCAGCCCAGCACCACGTCGCCTTTGACCGTTCACTCGCCCACGCCGCAGGTGCAGATGGCTCCTGTCACCACTTCGCAGTCCACGCTGCAAGCCACCCCGGTGCAGATTCTTTCGCTCTCTGATTTGCGCGCTAAGGACGCTTCCATTGCTCTGCCGCCTGTCAGTGAGACCAAGCCCTCCGCCGGGCAGGGCATCGCGGGTTCGGCACAGAAAACCGGCCAGGGTCAGAATCCCGCCGCCACGCAAACCAACGGCGCGGGTCAGGGACTGGCCAAGGGAGCCAATCCTGGTGCAGGTTCGGGCCAGGGCGCAGCTCCCGCTTCCGGCACAGTTGCGGGCAGCAACGCTGGTCCTGCTCACCCGGGCGCCGGCTCAAGCCCTGGCTCCGACGAAGCTGAAACGCCCGCCGCGACCGTTATCACCGTGCCCAAAGATGGACATTTCGGTTCCGTTATTGTGGGCGATTCGCTTCAGGACCGCTATCCCGAAATCGCCGACGTCTGGACCGGAAGGCTCACCTACACGGCTTATCTGCACGTCGGTCTCGCCAAGAATTGGATTCTCCAGTACTCGCTTCCTCGCGCCATCGAGACCTCGCAGAGCGGCAACGTCGCGCACCTCGATGCTCCGTGGCCCTACAGCATCGTGCGCCCCAATCTTGAGCCCGGCTCGGTCGACGCCGATGCGCTCATGGTCCACGGCTTTGTCAATTCGTCCGGCAAGTTTGAGACCCTCACCGTCCTTTTCCCTGAGGGCTTCAGCCGCGCCCAGTTCGTCCTCGCCGCTCTGCAGCAGTGGCAGTTCCGTCCCGCCGCGCAGGATGGCCAGCCCGCCCGCGTCGAAGTGCTCCTCATCATCCCCGAAGAATACGAATAGCCGCAGAATGCGAATAGCTGCTGCCGCCCCAAGCCATCGACTGTCATCCTGAGCGCAGTCCCGGCCTACCGGGACAGAGCCGAAGGATCTGCATTTTCTTTTCGCGTGTTCCGCACTCTGTCTGCTCGCGCATCGCGTCGTCATCGCGCACAAACAGGAAGGGGCACTGCTCTCTCTTCAGTGCCCCTTCCTGCCTTCCCCAGTTACCCCGCCGTCATCTCGTCATGTCTCAAGAGGATCCGTTGGGAATCAACCGCGCCGCCGTCAACCCGTTTCCGATTGCCTGAAAGATCTGTGCCATGGTCGTAAACACCGAGTTGTTCGTGGCCGCGCAGCCGCCAGTATTGTCCGAATAGAACGTATTCGCATTCGTCGCCATCGCCGCAATCGCATTGCACGGCTGCCCTGAGTAGGTTCCGCTTGGATATCCCTCGGCGCCGTACGTCGACCCCGAAGAGATCGTGTAGTGCGCGTCCGTCAGGCACCCTCCCGATGTCTCCGAGCCCATGGCCACCGTGTACACCATGGTTCCGGCCTTCGTCGCCGCCTGCGCGGCCTGTACTGCTTGCCCGCATTCCCCCAGCGCTGAGGGGTACGTAGCCACGTTGTAGCCTGTCGAATTCGTCGACGAAGTGCCCGTCCCGTTCAGAGGGCTGCCCGTGCACGGTGTCGAGCCAATCGTCGGGCAATTCACTGCCACAATCTGGCTACTGCCGCTGCAGCTCGAATTGCCGCCTCCCGACGTATACGCCTGCAGGTTGCACGCAGTTGCGTCGCCATCGCTCAGAATGATCAGCACGTTCTGTGAGCCCGGATTGTTCCCCTGTTGCGTCACCAGCGCCGCCTGCGCCGCATAGATCGCCTGTGCGTAATAGGTGCCTTGGCCGCCCGGAGCCTGCAGGCCCTTTGAGCACCCGGAACCGATACCCACCGCCGACGCCAGCCCGTTCCCTGATGCCAGCGTCGTCGTCGCGTCGTTCGTCTTATACGTATTGTTGAACGTCACTACCTGGTACGTGCCGGCGTAATTCGGATAAGTGGTCGAAGACGTCGGCAGCGATAAATTCTGGCTCGATCCCGTTGTCACGTTGGTAAACCCGTACGGCACGGTCGGCGGATTCGAGGTGGGACACGTCGTGTCATCCGACGTATTCCCCGCTTTAATGGCTGGAAACACATAAAGCGCCACATCGTCCACATAGGCGCCGCTCGCGCTGCACGTCTTGTTCAACGAGCATGGATCCATCTTCTCGAGCAGCGTCGCCAGTCCGCTCACCGCGCAGTCAATCTGCGTCGCGTTCGAGCCGCAGCCGTCGCCTGATGCCGCCGCGGAGGTCATCGAGTTGGTCGTATCCACAATGACCGCGATGTTATACGGAGTGTCGTTTCCACCCCGCATGGATGCGGTCGCCATTGCCTTCAGGCTGAATTTCCTAAACCCTACCAGCCCGCCAAACCAGAGATTCACTGACGCGGTTTGCACCACCTTGAGCGCGTTGCAGGTCGATCCGCTCGTACAGCTTCCCTCGCCCGTCGGCGGGCTCTGGCACGCCACGTTCATGGTGCCCGAAACCGTCGTCGAGCAAAAGAAAGTGGGCGTGATGGTCACGTTCTGTAGAAGGGTGCTCGCATTCTTTTGGCTCGTCATCGAGCTGTAAGCCGTCACGTCTGTCGTCGCGGCCAGAATGTCCGGCATCTGTTGCGCGCCCGCCAGGGTCGCTGCATTGGTTGACGCCTGCAGGATCCGGTGTGCGTAGTAAACGTGCCCCGTTTCCACTCCCGATGCGGCCAGTGCCATGATCGAGAAAATCGTTACCACCATCACCACTGCGGATTGACCGCTCTCATCCTTGTGAAACCTTCGTAGAAATGGGATCTTCCATCGTTTCATTTCGAACGCCTTCCTCAGTCTGCCAATGAAGCTTCCGTCGAAGAGAGAGGGCTCGACGGACTGAATGCCGGAATCGGCAACCGCGTGTAGGAATAGCTGACCGTCAACCTAACCGGCTCGTTGGGCGCCTCCAGCGCCGCGCCACCTGCACACGCAATCCTCTTCACGTCTTCGCGTTCAAACAGGCAAGGGCACTGCTCTCTCTTCAATGCCCTGCCCGCCTTCCCCAGTTACCCCGCCGTTACCTCGTCATGTTTTAGGAAGTCCCGGGTGGAATGAGTCTCGAGTTCGTGAAGTTGCTTGAGATGGCTTGGAAAATCTGCGTCAGCTTCGTCAGGCTCTGATTTGAAGGAGCCGTCGCTTGGCAGCCATCCCCATCATCCGAATAGAAGTCGTTTTTCGATGTCGCCATCGCCGCAATCGCTGCGCATGGCTGGTCGCCCGGGGCCCAGGTTCCACCGCCCGTTGTCACCGATGCACTATTAGTCTGGTCTGAGGTGCATCCGCCCGACGTCTCTGCGCCGTAGCCGATCGTGTATACCTGGGTTCCCGCATTCGTCGCCGACTGCGCCGCAACCACGGCTTGCCCGCATTCGCCCACTGCGGATGGATAAGTGGGGCTTGCCGGGAGAAGTCCGAGAATCCCGTTCAGCAGGCCTGCCACCGACGGCTGCAGGTCGCTGGTGGAGGAGAACAGCGCAAGGAGCCCGGTTCCGGTATAGCTCGTCGTTGCCGTGGCATTCCCGTCGCTCAGGATGATCATTGCGTTTTTCGAGCCCGGGTTGGCCGCTTGCTGCGCCAACAAAGCTGACTGCGCCGTATAGATCACCTGCGCATAGTAGGTTCCCGCGCCGCCTTCCGCCTGCACGCCGGCACAGCTTCCCCCGCCGGAGGCAACGACGAGATCTGAGCTGGGATTCAGTGCCCCGGTATCATTCGCGCGGTAATCGTGGGAGAACGGAACGATCTGGTATGTCCAGCTGGGGTTCAGCGTGGGCACCATATAGTACTCGTGGGTCGGAGTGCTGCTGGGGCAGGTATAGTCTTGCTTTGCCGTCGAGCTCAGCACTGGCGGAAACACAAACAGGCTTACGTCGTCGACATACGACGCAGTGGATGTACAGGTTGTATTCAGCGGGCACGGCGTCAGGTCGGCCAGCAGGTCCTGCACGCCTGCCAGCGCGCACGAGATTTGCGTGCCGCTGCACTGCGCGCCGCTGTCCGCATCGGACATGGACCTGGTCGTGTCAAGGATGATCGCGATGTTCCAGGGCTGATCCTGCCCGCCCCTCATTGCCGCCGCTGACGTCGCGGTGAGATTGAAGGTGCGAAATCCCACCAGGCCTCCAAACCATAGGTTGACCTTCGCCGTCTGCGTCACCTTGATCGCATTGCAGGTTGAGCCGCTTGAGCAGCTTCCCTCGCCCGATGGCGGCGCCTGGCACCCAATGTTGAAGGGTGCTGCCTGCATGGTGCTCGAGCAATAAAAAGACGCAGTGATCGAGTCGCTCTGCAGCAAATTGGTCGCATTCTTTTCGCCTGTCTGCGAGCTGTACAACACGAGGTTGCCCCACCCGGTCCCTGCGGTTGCCGAGCCCGATGTGCCGATATCGGGCATGGCCTGCGCGGCGGCCAGCGTTGCGGCATTCGTTGACTCCTGCAGCAGCCGGTAAGCGTAGTAAACGTGCCCCGATTCCACTCCCGATGCGGCCAGCGCCATGATCGAGAACAGAGTCACTGTAACCACTACCGCGGATTGTCCGCGTTCATCCTTGTGAAACTTTCGCAGAAATGGAATTTTCAATCGTTTCATTCTCTCTTCCCTCCTGAATTCAGCTTTAGTCTGCCAACGAAGCTTCCGTCGAAGAGAGAGGGCTTGACGGACTGAATGCCAGAATCGGCATCCAGGTATAGGAATAACTGACCGTTAACGTCACCGGCTCGTTAGGCGCTTCCAATGCCGCACCGGCCGTGCAGCTGAATGAGCTGCCCGCCGTCGGTCCATACGTGTGGTTTGAGCCGCTGGAGTCCATGATCACCAGCGTGTACGTCAGCTTTGAAGCGGTCCAGCCCGGCAGCGATCCTGTCACGGACGTCACCGCCGTCGCGCAGGGATCGGTAATCAGTCCCTGCTCGGCGGCCACCAATTGCGACGCGCTTGAGCACGCGTTGCCCAGTTGCTGCAGGCTATAGAACGCCAGCGAGAATGACGCCGCTCCAGTGAGCACCGTCATCAGCAGCGGCAGCGTGATGGCGAACTCCAGCAAGGCTCCGCCCTCTTCGCCGCGCAATCCCATGGCACGCTTGACGGCCCGTGAAACCAATCGAACCTGTTCTCGCAGACCCATATCAAGCTTCATCACTTACCCTCCCGGCACGGACTGTTCTTTCCTTCATTCAGTCCTGCTATGCTTTCCAAGTCACTGCAGCGCATCGATGCGCCTTCAGCTATCCCTTTTCAGATATTCAAGAAAATGTTCCACTTCTTTTTTCCCGGCCGCATCCAGCAGCGGAAGCTTCCCATCGCGCATACTCTTCTCGTCTGCCAGAACAAATTGCAGTCCCACGCCGTCTGGTCCCCAGCGCACCGCGCGCGAATTCACCGCCACCGATCGTTCCGCCACTTCCTCGCCCAGATCGGTTCGCTGCAGCGTCATCAGTACCAGCGTCCCGGGATACCAGCGTTCCTCGGTCACCACGTACAGGCCTGACGTGCTGATGTCGCGGATGCCGTGCGCCGTCGGCGCATCGCCGTTCCAGTAGTACGCCGCCAGCCCGCTGCCCGGCACGCGCGGCGCACGCCGCGGATCCGGCGACCACCACCGCTCAAACCAGTTGCGCGGCTGCTTGACTGCTCTCTTGCTCGGCGGCGCCAGGTCCATCTGATGAGTTTCCTTCACCCCGTTCTCGCCTGTTTCCACGCGGCTCTCCAGTTCCAGCACGCCCGGTCCGCCGCTCCATAACGGCTTCTCGCGCAGCAGCGCTGCTCCGGCGAACGACGCCACTTGCACCGGTTCGCTGTGCGAGCTTTCCAGCCGCTCCAGGCGCCGCTCCATCTCCTCCGCTACACAAAGCACCAGTTGATCGCCCGCCTGCGTCTGCGACGAATAGATTGAGTGCGCCGGCAGTGCCAGCACGCTTTGCGGACGCGGAATCGATGAGCTTGCCTGAAATGTCGGAAAAGATTCCACCGTCTCGATCACTCGGCAGTCGTCGTCCAGATAGATCAAATCCAGAGGTGCGGGCACTGATGCCGTCGGAATTCCCCTGAACGGCGTCAGCCATACGCCCTCGCCGGACTTCAGCGGCCGCGCTGACATCAATTCCCCGATGCCCGCGGACGGAAGATCGGCTGCCCTCACTTCGAGCCCCAGAAAGCACTCGCGTGTTTGGTTGTAGGCGCAATGTGCCCGTGATTCCATGGTTTCCTTTTCCTCCGCCGGCGGGGCTGCGGTCGTCCTTTCGCTCCGCTTTCCCGCCGCGTTTGAGGTCGTTTCAATTAATGCCATTCAACCGGTCCCTTCATTTGCCACTTCGCGTGCGCGAAAGAGAATACTCCCCCCTTCCGTTGTTTGGGCGCTTTCCTCGGGAATCTGCCGCTCTGCGGTTCTTCCCGCCCGCTCAACGAATTGGTTTCGCCCCGTCGTGGCCCCGGCCCGTCTCCTCTTGCCACGGAATGTTCCGCGCTGCCTACTTCACTCTCGTGCGGCGGCGCTGAACCAAAATCACCAGAATAATCACTGCCACGGCTCCGGCAACGATTCTGATAATCATGGTGCTATCCATACTTTTTCCCCTTCCTGTCCTTTTTTGTCTTTGTTATTTCCCGCCGGTCAACGTACTGAATGAATCCATCATTACGATCGCGGCTGGACCCAGTGTAACTAGAAATAGCGCTGGGAAGATGAAGAGGACAAGGGGGAATACGAGTTTCACCGATGTCTTCGCCGCCAGTTCCTCGATCATCTGCACGCGCTGTGTGCGCATCGTGTCGGAGTGAACGCGGAGCATCTTGGCGACGCTCGTCCCGAATTGTTCTGTCTGTACTAACATCGAAACCAGGTTCCTCAGACTGTCAACGCCGGTTCGCTCGGCCATTCGTTTCCATGCTTCTGAGCGGGCGCGCCCCGCGCGCTGCTCCAGAACCACCACTCCCAATTCATCGCAAAGTTCAGGCTGCGAATTTCCCAGTTCCTGCACGCCGCGCGCCGTCGCCTGGTCCAGGCTCAGTCCCGCCTCCATGCAGATGATCAGCAGATCGAGCACGTCCGGCAGTCCCCGCGTGATCTTCTTCTGCCGCGCGCTGATCTTCTTGCCCAGCCAGAAATCCGGTGCCAGGAATCCCAGGCCCAATGCCATCAGGTACACGAAAAACGGGCCCAGGTTCGCCAGCCCCGTAACTCCCGCAATGGCGCATAAAAACAGGGGACAAAGCACTTTCGTCCCGTAAAAAACCTTCACCGCGTGCTCGTTGCGATACCCGGCCATGGTCAGCCGCTGCAACACCACCGAAACTTCCTTGTCGCTCTTCGGCAGCATGTGCTCGAAGCGCTCCACGATACTCCCCACAGACAAACCTGTCTGTTTGATCACCTCGCTGATGTTCTTCGTTTCTTTCTTCTTCGGCGAGATCGCCTCGGTGATCCGCTGGATCATCACCTCGCGGTAGAACAGCAAGGCGCCGCCGGTGCCGATCAGCATGAACACTGCCAGAAATGCCAGAATTGCAAACGTCATGAGTCCTCTTTATACGTCGATGTCCACGATCTTCCAGATCACGATTCCGCCCAGTATCGTCATGCCCGCGGCGGCCCACAGAAGCTTGATGCCGATGTCCCGGTGCCACAGGATGCTGATCATTCCCGGATCCACAAAATAGATGCCGATGCCCAGAACCACGGGAAGCAATGCCAGAATCAAACCCGTTAACCTTCCCTGCGCCGTGTGCACCATAATCTGCCGTTTCAGCCGGAATCTTTCCCGGATGATGGTCGACGCCTTGTCCAGCACTTCGGCCAGGTTGCCGCCGCTTTCCTTCTGGATCAGGATCGCCGTCGAAACAATCTTCATGTCCTGCAGCGGAATGCGCGTCAGCAGATTTTCCAGCGCCGCCTTCATCTCCAGTCCGTAGTTCTGCTCTTCAAAAGCGATCTTGAACTCCGGGCCTACCGGGGCTTCGCACTCGCGAGCCACCAGCGCCATCGCCGCGATCAGGCTGTGTCCGGCGCGCAGACCGCTCACCATCAGGTCCAGTGCCTCGGGCAATCCTTTTTCGAATGCGCTGAAGCGCCGCCCGCGCTTGAACATCACCCACCCGTAGGGCAGAACTCCCAGCAGCAAGCCCGCGCCCAGTGCGATGGGAATCGAATCGAGGTACTGCATCACCCCGTACGCCGGAATCACAAACAGCGCCGCGCTCAGAATCAGCAGTTTTCCCGCGCTCCAGGGGATCGCCGCCTGCGCCAGCATCCTGCGCAGATGGGGCGTCAGCTCCAGTTTCAGCAGCCGCTTGTTCAGCCAGGGAATGCTGCTCATGGATTCGTTCTTCTTCAGATCCATCGTCAGCGCGCGTTTTTCCTGGCTCTCGGTCTTCAAAGCCGAGTCCAGCGTCGCCAGCGCCTGCTGCTGCGTGCGCGAGGGCACCAGGCCGCTGCTCAACAGCGGCAGCGCGATGGCCGTGAAGACGCCCAGAAATACCAATGCAATGATCAACAGCATCTTGCTTCCTTTTCTCCCTTAGCCCACCGGCGTTTCGCGCTCAAACAGGCTGGGCGGCAGTATGATGCCCGAAATTCGCAGCCGTTCCAGGAACCGCGGGCGGATGCGCGTCGGCACGAACGCTCCGATCACGCGCCCATCCTGGCCGATGCCTTTCTTCTGGAATGTGAAGATCTCTTGCATGCTGATCACGTTCTCTTCCATGCCCGTGATCTCGGCGATGCTCGTGATCTTGCGCGTTCCATCGCTCATGCGGTTGGCCTGCACGATGCTTGAGATGGCCGAGGTAATCTGCTGCCGCACCGACTTCTCCGGCAGGTTCATGTTGGTCATCGCCACCATCGATTCGAGCCTCATGATCGCGTCGCGCGGCGTGTTGGCGTGAATCGTCGTCATCGAGCCTTCGTGGCCCGTGTTCATGGCCTGCAACATATCGAACGCTTCTTCGCCGCGCACCTCGCCGATGATGATGCGGTCGGGTCGCATACGCAGTGCGTTGATCAGCAGTTGCCGCTGCCGGATCGCGCCCTGACCTTCGATGTTGGGCGGCCGCGTCTCCAGCCGCACAATATTTTCCTGCGCCAGCCGCAATTCGGCCGCGTCCTCGATCGTCACCAGCCGCTCGTTGTTCGGGATGTACTGCGACAGGATGTTCATGAACGTCGTTTTGCCGGCGCCCGTGCCTCCCGCAACGATAAGGCTGATGCGCGCCCGCACCGCCGAGCTCAGAACTTCCATCATCTCGGCCGAAATACTCTTCAACTGCACCAGCTGGTTCGCGGCCAGCGGTCCGGTGCCGAAACGGCGGATCGACATCGACGGTCCATCCAGTGCCAGCGGCGGAATGATCGCGTTCACGCGCGAGCCGTCAGGCAGGCGCGCGTCCACCATCGGCGACGATTCGTCGATACGGCGTCCCACTCGCGAAACAATGCGGTCGATGATCTGCAGGAGGTGCCGGTCGTCGCGGAAGGTCGTGTTCACCTTCTGCAGCAGCCCGCCCTTTTCCACGAACACATGGTCCTTGTCGTTCACCAGGATGTCGGAGATCTTCGGATCGCGCAGCAGCGGCTCCAGCGGACCCAGCCCGAATACCTCGTCCAGAAGATCGGCATGAATCTTTTCCTGCTCGTCGAAGTTCAGCGGCACGCGCTGATCCGACATGATCTCCTTCACGATGCCCGACACTGCCTGCCGCGCCTGTGCCGAATTGACGCGCGACAGCTTCTCCAGATCGAGCTTCGAGATCAGCGTCCTGTGTATTTCCGCTTTGTATGTTTCCAGGTTCAGGGTTTCCAAGTTGTTACCTTCTGTCTTTGTTTTGACTGTTCCTGCTTTGACTGCCTTTGCCTTGATCGTTCCTGTTCAGCGTCGTCATCCGAAAAGCTTGAAGCCCTTCTTCTTGGCCGCGGGTGCCGCTTCGGCGCCCGATACCGACTTCACCATCAGGTGGATCTGGCGCGTGATCGAAGAATCGGCCAGTACCAGCGGCGTCGCGTGGATCTGCATCTTCCGCACCGACGCGTAATCGTTGGGAATCTTCCACTGCGCCGGCCGCGTCAGCGCCTTCGTGATGTGCTCCTCTGACACGCCCAGCGTCCGCGACTCATAGCGGTTGATCACGATCTCCAGCTTGGGCAGCGTCCCCGCGAAGAACTGTTGCACCAGCCGGTTCGAATTGCGCAGCTCGGGAATGCTCGATTGCGTCACCAGGTAGAACGTGCTCGCTTCCTTGTAGGCTGCCGAGCTCATCAGGTCCAGCTTCGACCCAAGGTCCACCACCACGTTGTCAAACTCTTTCCGCGCCACGCGCAGCAGCCAGTCAATCGCCTCGGTGCTCGCCTGGTACTGCAGAAATCTTCCCGGCGCCGCCAGCACCCACACTCCTGAGCTGTGCTTCACCAGCAGTTGATCCAGGAATCGCCCGTCCAGCCGGTCCACCGAGTTCAGCGCATCGATCGTCGAAAACTCCGCCGTGATCCCCATGTTCAGCGCGGCATCGCCCAGCGGCAGATCCAGATCGATCAGCAGTGTCTTCTCGCCCGTTTCCTTGGCCAGCGCCACGGCGAAGTTGCACGCCACCATGGTCGCTCCGGCGCCGCCCTTGGCGCCCATGAATGTCAGCAGCCGCCCCGCCACCTTCTTCACTTCCCGCGTCTGCGGCCGTCGCGCCGCGGCGCGCACCAGCGCCTCTTCCATCACCTCGGGCGCCAGCGGAAATGTCAGAAACTCCCGCGCTCCGGCGCGCATGCAGCGCACCAGCAGCTCCGGATCGGCATTCTCTGAGAACACCATCACCGTCGCCGTGTTCAGCGCGCAGATGTTCTCCACCAGCGACAGCGCCAGCTCCGGATCGCTGTCCAGGTCCACCAGCACCGCGTCGTATCCGCGCCCCAATGTCTGCACACCGCTGTCCATGCCCTCGGGATATGCGGTGATCTCGCGCACGTCGGCTCCGCCACTCTTGGCAAGTGCCATCATCGCCGTCGAACGGCGGCTTTCATCGGGTCCGACCAGCGCGATCGACAGCGCTTCGGCGCCGATCGAATCTGGAAATTGGCTTGCGGAATAAGGGGAGGGATCGGTTGCCACGGTTCACTGTCTCCTGCTTGACTACGTCTGCGGCGCCTCTCTAGCCTGCGCCGGATTTCCAAATCCGCGGAGCATTCCGCTCCGCATTGCCCCTCGCTTATCGCGAGAGAAACGAAATCAGCGTTCCCACGGCGATCGCCGGTGCGTACGGCATCTTGCGCCGCAGCGGATTTGTCAGCACCACTTCGCCGCGCTCTTTCGATCCGAATGCCAGGTCGCCGGTATGCAGAAAGAGCTCCTTCAGAAATCCGCCCTTGATCGCCCATCCAAGCGCCAATGCCCCACCCGCGAGTCCGGTGAAAATCAGCGAGATCAATAGTTGCCCGGGACCGATCCATGCTCCGATCGCCGCGCACAGCTTCACGTCGCCGGCGCCCATCCCGCCCATCCAGAACAGAAATCCGTACACCAGCAGCCCCAGCCCCGCGCCCTCCAGGCTCGCTCCCACGCCGTGCCAACCGTGGAGCCAACCCGATGCCGCAACGCCCAGCCCCAGAAACGGCAATACCAGCCAGTTCGGAATCCGCCGGCTGCGCACGTCGGTAAACGTCGCCACCACCAGCACCGCAACCGTCGGCCAATAAATCAATCCCTGCAACATGCCTGCTCCCGGTCCCTTTGCAATCAGGGGGCCATGCGTACTCCGTGCAATTGCCTGTCCAAATGACAAAAGGTGTATATTCAGAAAGATACAGACACCTTCAACCCTTCAGTGTCCACACCTGTATACGCGGCTCCTGTCATAGGCCCGGGCCGTTTACACCGCCTCAGGCCGTTCCCCACCCTCAATTCGACCTTCGAGGGCTGCTAACTCTTTCTTAGTCAATCGATCACAGCGCCCTGCGGCCTCGATCCAGCCAACGCCCGTCCCATTTTCATGAGCCTGGCGCCTCTCTTTGGCTGTCTCGAACCAATACAGTGCGCTGTTACTCGCAGATTGAACCCTGTCTGATATATCGGCAATACTCATTCAGCGTTGAGCGCATCACCCGTGGGTACCCTTCCCGGCCAGGGACCAAGGTAACCCAGCCCTCACGCTTTAGGCTTCTTTCCGATGACCATTGTTCGCTTGACATGGTTCCCTTCGTCTGCGACGCTATTGAAACTTATCTCATTGAATCGCCATACTTTCTTGGGTCCCTTTCCCGGTCTTGGGTAGCTTTTTTTCGGGCGATTGGGGCTGCGGCAAGTTTGATTTTGGGCTAGAAATCCGAGCGTTTTCCACCCGCGGTTCGCCGCGAAAAATCGATTTTATCGACAGGTATCGATCAATATCGGCCGTACTTATTGCGTCATTGGATAGACATATTGCTTCGAATTTCGATCAGTTCGTCCCCCCGAAGGTTCAGAAAGCGCCGTGACGGTCTCTCGTCGGCCGCACTCGCTCTTCAGTTCCAGCTTTTGACCGTCTATTTTCGAGCTCTGCCACGGTTAAGAGTTTCAAAATGTTCGATATGGGAATCGCACGGATTACCTCTGTGCTTTTCCTAGCACGAAAGGGGAATGGGCGCGCTCCTTTTTGTCGATGATCATGGTGGTACCTCGCCAGTACCCAATTACGAAGCTCTGAAATCAACGGGATGGAAGACCTTCCACATGACTAAAATTGCTTTATATTCTGAAGACCGTACATTGCACGCTCTGCTTTCTTCTGCCCTGGGTAAGAACTTCGAGGTCTTCCTCGAACCGGACGGGGATGCGATGGATTCGATCGCAGCCTCTGGCGGATGCGACGCCATGATCCTCGACCTGCACTCGCGCGAGGACACACTGCAAACGCGCATTGACACCGCGCGCCGTCTCATCGCCGCAAACATTCCCGCCATTCTCATGGCCGATGACAGCCTCCGCTCCACCGCGTTTGAGCTGGTGCGCAGCGGCGCTTTTGGTTACTGCCGCCGCCCGCCTTCCATCCGCGACCTCAAAACCCAGCTCAGCCGCGCCGTCGAAACCTCCACGCTCAAGCAGCAGCTTCTCAGCGTGCAGCAGCCTATCGAAGAGCCCGGCCGATGCGATCGCATCATCGGTTCCAGCCCCGGCATGCAGCGCGTCTACCAACTCGTCCGTAGCGTTACCAATTTGAACGCCGCCGTCCTCGTCACCGGCGCCAGCGGCACCGGCAAGGAACTGATCGCCCGCGCTATTCACAATCTCGGCAGCCACGCCAACAAGCCATTCGTCGCTGTCTCCTGCGGCGCCATCCCCGAAACCCTCATTGAAGCCGAGCTCTTCGGTCACGAGAAAGGCGCCTTCACCGGCACCGTCGGCGCCCGCGAAGGATATTTTGAGCAGGCCGCCGCCGGCACCCTCTTCCTCGACGAAATCGGCGACCTCAGCCTCTTTACCCAGGTCAAGCTCCTCCGTGTCCTGCAGCAGATGGAGTTCAGCCGCCTCGGTTCCAACAAGCTCATCCCGCTGCGGGCGCGCCTCATCTTCGCCACCCACCAGGATCTCGCCAAGCTCGTCGCTGAAGGCAAATTCCGCCAGGATCTCTACTACCGCATCAACGTCATGCGCATTGAGGCGCCGCCGCTGCAGGAACGTCCTGAAGACATCCCGCTGATCGCCCAGCACTTCATGGGCCACTATTCCGCCGTCTTCCAGAAGCCTATGGAGCGCATCGAGCCTCCCGCTCTTGAAGCCCTGCAGAGTTACGCCTGGCCGGGCAACGTGCGCGAACTTGAGAACGTGATTCAGCGCGCCATTATCCTGGCTCCCGGAAA
>Ga0206829_10034_pt4 | contig 16134 bp, 11 predicted proteins | sample Alteio_BWOrgCont_75_FD_152862 | JGI IMG/M metagenome (GOLD analysis project Ga0206829, IMG submission 152862) | Enriched cells from forest soil in Barre Woods Harvard Forest LTER site, Petersham, Massachusetts, United States -... | ecosystem: Environmental > Terrestrial > Soil > Temperate forest >... | reverse complement strand
ACCACCCGGGCCCGGGCCAACAGGTCCCCCAGGCGGGGGAACGCCTGGTCCTCCTGGAGGAGGACCACCATCGGGCGGCGGCGGTGGTCCTTCATACCTAGCTAAATCCGGGGTTGGCGTCGGAGACGCCGCAGCCACCGGATTTGCAGTTGCGGAGCGGTCCGACGTACGGGCTTCAAGATCACCGTCACTGCAGCCCAAAAATGAAGAGCACAAACACCAACACGCGACTAGTCCAAGTCCCACTCGGATGTTCATATTCAAGACTCTTTCTGAAAAAGGTTCCCTTAAAATTTTTTGGATGAACAGCCCAAGACCAAGCAAAACTCAGGCCTTCGAGCAGCTCCAGGTATGGCTTTGGGCGCGTGGGAACCCTTAACGCGCCCAAAGCCATACCTGGAGCTGCTGACGTAAAACGGTGAAATTGCAAACACCCCCTAAGAGTGCTAGTTTGGGCGCCATGTTTACAGGTATTGTCAAAGGTGTCTTGAGAGTCGTGGATGTCCAAAGGCGTCCCGATATGATTCAGTTCAGCATCAAGGTTCCGAAGGCCTTTTTGGACGGGCTTGAAGTGGGTGCAAGTGTAGCCATCGATGGAGTTTGCCTGACGGTGACCCGAATTCATTCCTCCTCACTCCATGTCAGCTTTGATGCAATTCAAGAAACTCTTTCCCGTACTACACTAAACGAGCTTCATATTGACCGTAAAGTGAACGTCGAACGTTCAGCAAAATTCTCAGATGAAATTGGTGGCCACATTGTCTCAGGACATGTCTTTGGCAAAGCTCAAATTCATCAGATTGCGCCCTTGGAAAACCACCAAAAAATGGTGTTCCATTGCCCAAAAGAGTGGATGAAATATTTTTTTGAAAAAGGATTTATTGCAATCGACGGAGCAAGCCTGACGTTAGTGGATGTGGATCCAACGGGCTTTTTTAGTGTTCACCTGATTCCTGAAACTTTGAAGGCGACTACCCTAGGTACAAAGCAAGAGAAAGACTGGGTGAATATTGAACTGGATTCTAGAACTCAGAGTATCGTTGAAACAATAGAGCGTATCCTGAAATCGACCTCTCTAATTCGCCCGAATTGAGAATCGAACCCCTTCAAAAACAGGAAGGGAGATCGCTCCAACATCGTCCAGATCGCTCCTGACACGATCATCTTCGATTTCGTGCAATTCAACGCCTGAGCGTAAAATCTCTCGAACTGAAAAGTGACCATAGACCATTTCAATCTTGAGCTCAGGATGTTCTTTTTCGAGCTCTTCCAGAGCTTTCTGGATTGCATCGATTACTCTCTTTTGCCTTTTCACAGAAATGCTTGATCGTCCAATCACCGAGAGAAAACGCCCCGTCATCACGGCAACTGCTTGTGGATTTTTCTTATTGAGAACCCGAACTACTTCTCGGAAAAAACCCAGTCCCTTAAATTCCGACTTTGAGAATGCTATGCCACCGCAACTGGTACGCCTGTTCAGACAAAAACAAAGGCCCCGATTCATGACTACCGTATCAAATTCATTCGAATCGAATGGGAACTTTTGAGTGTGATCTAACTTCTTAAAGACAATTTTACCTTCCCGAGTCCCATCCTTCTTAATTGGACAGTCCAAAGAGGTTTTAAGAATCAATGCATCCTGCCGGGTAAATCGCTCTGTCACTTCCGCTAAAGATTCATCCTTAAAGTCAAACCCGTCGCCTAAGAAGAGAATCTTGGATGCATTCTGGTAATAAAAATGGCAACTCGGATGAGATTTTCCCTGCGTCACCCCGGCCCACAGTAGTCCCTCAGGGCTTGCAAAATCCGTAATATCTACCCGCTCCACCGCTAAGGCAGGAAAAGCTCCAAATAAAATCAAGCCGACCAGCCAAGAAAATCTCATCCCGGTTTCTACCTATTTCCAACGATCAGTTCTAAACGATCCATCAACTCGGACTTTCGGACGCAGCAGAGTTTGCCTTTGAGAGTTTGAGTGTAAGCCTCTACAGTTCGGGGAGAAAGGCTCAAGATCTCTGCAATGTCCTTAGATGTTTGACCCTGGGAAATTAACGCCAGACAGTCCTTTTCTCTTGGGGTCAACTGGATTCTATTCGTTTGAGCTAAAAGAACATCTAGATCACGCCTCAGCTTCTCACCTCGTACGCGGATGTCATAAGTTTTTGGGAGCTCCTTCGAACTGAGGCCCTTGAAATTAGGGAGCATCTCAGCAGGTAGCTTCATGCGGGTCCTAGAAAGTTGAACGATCGTCGGACCGAGACGGTCGCGGATGGAGAATGCAAAACTCTCGGCCTTTTCCTTTGAATTGATAAAGAGATTCACGGCAGCATCCATGTCTGCCTCAGGCAAAAAGCAAAACATGTCAAAATAGCCATTAAATCTTTGAATAAAGTTAAGAAAGCCACCCGTTTTCCCAATCTCCTTTAATTCTCTGAGTAATGATAAGTAAGGGCCTTCCTTCGATGGGATATACCAGAACTGAGGCGCTAGCATACTCTCAGAAACATGGGCAGTGACATGGATCTTATTCTCTACGATAAAACGTGAAACTGCTGGATCAGAATAAAGAATGATAGCTGATCCATCGTCGAACACACGAGCAAACTCAAAAACCTGGAGCCGAAGTTCCTTCATCAGTTCCGAGCACGCCTCACGAACTGCACGGACAGCCTGTTCAGAAAAGCATGGATTGTCTAGGAGATTGACACTTTCAGTAACCAGAACTGGCTTATCTACTTGAATCCTAAGAATATTGCTCATTGCGACCTCCTCTCCTATTCAATAAAGCAACACTCATGCCGTACTTTGAAAGGAATTATGGATAACTCAGAGCCTATCTATTCTAGGTAAATATTAATACCGTAGAAGCTACAGTAGAGCCTTAAATCACGTAAAAAACCACTCCCTCAATCCGAAGGAACAATTGATTTAATTTAAGAACCACGAACCGAATCTCTGTGGTCTAAGCTACCCCTACTTTTTTCCGAGTCAAAGAATGAGGGAAAAAGTAGACGATGCCGTCAGCGAAGCACTTCTCAATTAACTGTTCCTTTGTCCTACAACTGAACTTCTCTTTAATTGAGTCGACATACATCTCGATGGTTCTGTGGGAAAGGCCGAGGATTTTGGCTATACAATTAGCTGTTTTTCCGCGGATCACATAAAATAACACTTCAGACTCACGGGGAGTCAGTAGCTCCAAAGATGTATTCATTGAGTTGAGATCAGACTTTCGTGTTTCAGAAAAAAATCTATCCTGAGAAAAAACATCTACCAACTTTGGACAGTGCATGGGATCGCTTAAAACCTGAATGACGCCTAGGATGGCTACTTTTTGGCCTCTATCATTTTTCAACAGGCATTTAGTAACCAAAACACTGGTTTCAATTCCAAACAAAATGGTTCGCTCTCGTGATTTGACGCTTCCGATATTCTGGGCAACCCTATCCGAATTTTGATAAATATCTGAATATGAACTCCAAGGCAGGTCAGCGTCGGACTTCCCTTGTATTTCCTTGACTGAGCTTAATCCCAAAGCCTTTAGCAGCGGCTCGCTACAGCTTAAATATCTTGATTGCAAATCCTTAACAAAAGTCAGCCCAGAAATGGATGAGACCATCTCCATCAAACTTCCGGAGGCAATATGATTAAAATCATGCATAAACTACATCGTTTTTCTACATAGATAAATTAAAGTATATTTTACCAACCTAAGTAAAATTCGATTTATAATTTACCCTAGCTTACTCAATTAAAACACCGTAGTAATAACGGTAGAAAAACGTTTGCCAGCCAAAAGACGACTCTTCGCCATCCGTAAAAATCACAGTATCCAAACTTAGTAAATAGAAGTGGAGGAGCCAAAATGAAAAGCCTGAATTCGATCAAATCCGAGAACATAGAAAAAGCTCTTCTCTGCTACCCAGTTCTCATTTTTATAATAATCTGAAATATTATCCGCACTAAATTGAATCACCTGCTTTTTGAACTCAACGAAGAAAGAATAAGGGCCCCATCCATCTTGAATTCCCACAAAATAGGGATTTCCCCCAAGCGCAGTAGTGATCAACGTTCTAGCTAGGTTGGGGTCGGACGGTAGACTTCCTGGAACCACCTGCCCCTGTGGGTCGAGCACTTGAATAGTTACGTGGTTTTTGCCGAACTCGACGACCCGACTCAAGAAGGCCGAGAGAGCTTTGGCTTTGTCTAGATTCTTGACCTGAACCTTCAAAAGAAATTGGCCATTTCCAAGGTTCACCAACAAGATGCTGACATCGGGATCGACTGCGAGAGTGGCCTTAACCTGGTTTTCCAGCACGATCCAGGGCGGGCTCAGCAGAACCCAACCCGCTTCGATGCTATCCGACTCTTCACTGGCAAACCCAGTCCGCGGCAAAGGCAAAATGGAAATCAAAGCTGCTGAGAAGATCAAACCCCAGAACGCTGTGCGAACCCGCTTATTCGACGATTTAAGGCATGCCATAGGCCGGACTTTTAACATGAAATCAAAAATTCGACTACCCGCTTAATTGGCACATTCAAACATTGACAGCATCTGCTGCAACGCATATGAGGACGCCGAGAGGTTTCGGGGGGAATCATGAATTTCAAATTCGTATGCCGAGTTTCGTTTTTACTCTTCATCTGTGGCTCAATCACTGGCTGCAGACATCAGCTAAAACCAGGCCATTACGAAGGAAATTTGTTTAAGAAATTCGAAAACCTGTCTCATAGTGAAATCGTCCACTTTGAGTTAGAGTATCGAAACCAAAACGAAGCAAATGTTGTAGTGAGAAACGTGACTGAAAGCAGGATCGCAGAGCTTACAGTCACCCGTCTGAGACCTCACGAGCTCAAGTTGAAAATATCGGGTCTGCAAAATGGAACCTTTGAGCTGACCAAAGCTAAACCAGAACCTAAAACAGAAAATCGATGCTATGTGGAGCCCTCCTTCAAACGGGTCCAACTGTGCTTCAACAAAGATCAGTTTAGCCTTAAATTTTTGAACTCGCGCGATGAGCCCACTTTCACATTGAGTGGTGATCGATTTAACAAAGAGCCGCCTTTCAATTTGGAAAAACCCCAAAAGATTTCCCTGGAAAACGCTGTGGAACAAGCCTACACCCACAACATCGATCTGAGGATCGCACTGGAACACATCTACCAGGCCAAGAATGCAGCCAATGCTGCATGGCTAAATCTGATTCCTCACATCACAACAAATCTGATTTGGCATGCACCGATTCCAACCTACATCAGCGTAATTGCAACCCTCCAGGGAGCGACTCCGTTTGTTCTTCCTACCTTCTATCTGGATGCTCTATGCAGCAAACACAATGTGAAAGTCCAAAGAGACGCTCTCATGACGTTGCAATCGGATATGGTTTCCAATTTGGAACAGCTCTTCTACACTTTTGAGCGGGATACCCGAATTTCTGAGGTCAACCAAAGAACTCTCGATGCTCTCAATGCAGCAGAAGCTTCCATTCTTCAAAAGCATCAGCCCCCTCTGCCTTCAGACGTTCAAGGCTTTCTCGATCTCAAGAAGACGCTGAGCGAGACGATTCAAACCACTTTGAAAGGTCTTAAGCGGGTCCTCATAGAAGACCACTACGCCGTAAGCCAAGCTCTTGGGAAGCATAATCCCTATGCAATATCTGCGGTGACCATTGGACAAGAAGCCATTCCCGCCGATCAAGCAAAGCCCTTAGTGGCATCGCAAATCACCGATTCGGCTATCCACCGCTCGTTCGAAATCCAGGGGCTCGACTACCTCATTAAAATCGCAGAGATTAAGAAGGTTGAGCTCTATTTGTATTGGCTAGACCCATCAGCCGATCAGAGGATGAGCCTTGGGTTCAACCTAATTGGACAAAGGAAACAGGCGAAGTCCCAAATTAAGGAGCTCGTCGAGAAAAGAGAGCAGCTCAGAAACAATCTCTATCTTCAGGCAGACCGAGCAGTACTGGACTACAACGAAGCATTAGAAAACTATCAAGGGTCAAAAAAGAATCTCTCGCTAGACGCGGGCATCCAAGCACTCTCGGATCAACTGGCACTTGTGGGTACACCTGGAGCGCCCTCGATCGATGATCTGAAGACATCGGTAATCGGTCTCATCTCAGATACTGTGCAGAGCGAGACTGCTTTAGCTGCCTTTCGAATCTCCCGAGCTAAGATCGATCGACTTCTACTGCGAGGGTATTCGGAAAGACTCCTCCCTCATTTGCATGAGTTTGAGTTTTAGTTATTTGATGGACGTGGGCTACTTCTTCTTTCTACGAATGTGGCAGGCAGCATGCCCCCCTTTTTCCACATACTGTTGATGGTAGTCTTCAGCTTTGTAGAAATCCCCAGCGGACTGTATCAGAGTGACGATCTGGCCCTCAAACTCGCCTGATTTCTGCAGTTCGGCCTTTGTTTTTTCAGCCAGCTTCTTCTGTTCTGGGTTGTGATAAAAAACTACAGATCGGTATTGGTCACCAAAATCCGGGCCCTGCCGATTGAGAGTTGTCGGATCGTGCAGGTGCCAGAATAAATCCATAAGTTCACCGTAGCTGATTTTCTTTGGATCATATTCTACCTGGACTGCTTCAGCATGCCCAGTATCTCCGTTACAAACTTCCTTATAGCTGGGATTCCGGGTGTGCCCGCCCATAAAACCCACTGCAGTGGCAATCACGCCTTCCTTTTTACGAAATTCCTCTTCCACTCCCCAGAAGCACCCAGCTGCAAAGCTCGCAACCTCTGTTTTTTGAGGGATAGTTTTGGGAGCACTCCGGGTGAAAAATAGTCCGTGCTCAGAGAGTTTGGACTGGGTCGGCGAAATACCCTGTGAAGCGGGGGCTCGAGTTTGGCCCTCAAAAAGAGAGAGATAATCCCCATAACCAGATGTCTTCATCTGATCCAAAGGGACAAAGCGGAGAGATGCAGAATTAATGCAATAGCGGAGCCCCCCCTTTTCCTTGGGGCCATCCGGAAAAACGTGCCCCAAATGGGAGTCGCCCTGGCCAGAACGGACTTCAGTGCGCTTGCCCATCAAAAATGAGAAATCGTCCTTCTCCGCAAGGCTTGTCTTCCTGATGGGTTGAGTAAAGGCTGGCCAGCCTGTTCCCGAGTCATATTTGTCGGTTGAGCTAAAGAGCGGCTCGCCAGTGACGACATCCACATAGATTCCAGGATCGTGATTGTCCCAATATTTATTTTGGAAAGGGCGCTCGGTTGCATTGTTTTGGGTCACGTCATATTCTTCAGGGGTAAGGACTTTGCGGAGATCTTCCTGGGCGGGCTTCTTGAATTTGGTCATATCGACTTCACCTGCAAATGCTATGTTAAGAACCTGTACTAATAAGATTAAAAGGGCCATGGTTTAATCCCCCTCTAAAGTAATAGTTTATCCGAAAATCGATCACCTTGCTACTGCCGCACTAAACGTTCCAAATTGACAGAGGAATTTGCCTTTTGGCTGGATCGCCAAGGATTGATATCTAGCCCTCCCCTTCTGGTGTAGCGTGCATAAACGGTAAGCTCGTCTGGCTTACAGCACCGTGTAATATCCATGAACACTCGCTCTACGCATTGCTCATGAAACTCATTGTGCTCTCTCAGAGAAACTATATATTTTAGAAATCCTGCACGATCGATTGGCCGACCCTTGTACTGGACTTCAATAGACCCCCAGTCAGGCTGGCCCGTGACTAGACAATTGGATTTGAGCAAGTGGGTGTGAAAAGTCTCAGTGACAAGCCCGCCATCAGGCGATGCCTTCAGATAGCTGGCATTGGGCTGGTATTCCGAGCATTCGATATCCAGATCATCCAAACAATCACCGGCAAGCTCGCCCATCTTTCGAGGTGCATCAGCGAGAGACAAGAGCCGACATTCCACGATAGCTTTCGTCCCTTGGCTGAGATCGTGGCTTAAAATTGACTGCACTTCGTCGATCGACTCAAACTGGGTTTGATTCAAAGAATTTAGATAAAGTTTAAAGGACTTGGATTCTATTAGAAATTCCGAATCGCATGGGATCTTAAACTCGGCAAATGCAACTATCGGCTTACCTTTGGGATTCAGCCAGGACACTTCGTAGCCTGTCCAATAATCGAAGCCCCAAAATGGCAGTAGGTGGGGCACCTGGATCTCGTCTCTCTTGGGCTGACGAGGGAGGGGGAAAAGAAGACTTGGACTGTACCTGCTCACATAAGTGGACTTTTTTCCCAGTGGAGCAGGGGTTAGCAATAATTCCGTTTTTGATTTCTTCATTTAAGTAATGACCTCTGTAAGACCGTCTGAAACGAGAGGAATCTTTCATGTCTGCCTGCTTTGGTCAACTAAAATTAAATAGCGCCTTGTGACATTTGTCACCTCCTAAATCTTGTCGCTCCCTAAATCAATGATACGATCGGAGAGTGATCCCCCAAAGTCGAAAATTTCTGGTTTGGATTTTAGGTGTGGGATGCTTAGTCCCGTCATTGGGGCGAGCGGGGGTATTTTCCATTGCCGGCAGTATTGGGGCCGGAAAGGTTCCCAATGAGTACAGCTTTTTTGTAAGAGATTTCAGCTACGGGGCAGGGGTACTCTGGGAACATCCCATACTTACCTTGAAAGCAGTCCAGTCCGCAAAAGCCTATCACTTCTTCGCTATAGAAACGGGAGCGTTTTTCTCACAAAGATTCTTCAATTTTCAGGACAGCGGCGTAGACTATAATTGCTCCGAGAAGGTAGTGCAAATACCAGTGCTCCTACGCTTCTGGTACTCAAGAGGATTCTCCATCGGGTTTGGAGGGTACGCTGCGATTCCAATAGGTTCGATAACCACGGGCGTTCAAGATATCACTCCGTCCCCTCTTGTAGAATTGGGTGCCGCCGTAGACCTGCGCATCTACCTCACTCACCCCAGCACTTCCGTTAGGTTCGTTCACCCTGATCAACCGAAGTGGTTCGTAGAGGCCCAATATGATCTTTCCCTGACTCCGATAGATAACCTGTCTGCAAAAGCCTACGATAACATCAAACTTTTAATTGGAGTCAAATTCGGACCTACCCCGTATGGGCTTTAAAGAGAATCCATGAAACTTCTAGAAAGATTGTCACTCATAGTCGTCGCAGCAGCAGTTCTCTTCTTAGTCTCAGTGCCAGGGTACTGCTTTTCCGTTTCAATCTTTGGAGTGCCTAATTTAGCTCAGCCAGTGGATGGTGCGGGTACGTATTCTCGCGGACTAGGCTATGGGGGTGGGCTGATGCTGGATTCCATCACAAAACCTTATTCGATACTTGAATTTCAACGGGTCTTTTACTTTAGTTATGAATTTTCATTTATGCATCTAGTTCGCAACTATACTGCAACGGTGAGTACCGTTACTTATTACTTTACAACTCCAGAGGAGCAAATGCAGTTTTTGGTACGGGCTTGGATTTCACCCCTGCTCTCCATCGGAGCCGGGGGTTATGCCTCCTACAATCCAGGCAAAATTGAGTATAGCTCTGTTGAAGGCTCAAATAGCTCAGACCCCACCAACCGGATCGACTATGGGGTTGCTTTCAGTATTCGCTTCGGATTTCATCTGGGTTTCACACAACTATTCATGGACGCTCGATACGCCTCCGGGTTCGCCAACCAGGTCTCAGATGGTCAGGCCCACTATGATAACTACATGCTTCTTATAGGATTTCGTTTCGGAAAAACTCCTTTTTACGATCTCAATGCGAACATGATGCGAGACTACGGACGCCACTCAGGCTCACCTAATATTTATTACTAATATTTATTCCGCATCATATATTTCCAATTTTATTAAATAGTTAGAATATCTCGCAGTCAAATCAGACACACTGCACAATCACCAACGCAAGTGCTAACATAATTAATTGAGCAAAAAATTAATAGTGGTCGAAAAGCGTCAACAACAAGAGGATCAAATGGCCGATTGGGAATTGAGAGGATGAATTCATGGTGGAATTGCGGGCCTCTTCTCGTCACTCGAACTGGAAAGCACAAGAAACTCGTTCCTTGCTGGGGATCGTGGGTGCTCTCCTTTTTGCCCTCAGTACTTCCTCTTGTGACGTTACTGGCAATGAGGTCAAATCTACCAAAGTTTGTTCAGCTAAATTCATTGGCGATACCGTTAATATTTGTAAACCCGCTAAAACGATTGTCGATGGCCCTGGGACACTGGAAGCCCAGCTGTGTACCAAGTTTACAATCAACAGTGCTACCAGCGACAATATCGTAGTACCTGTACCTAGCTTGCTTAGCTTCTTGCTAAATGTGGAAGGGATCTCAGGAGGTTTTTACAGTGACAGCGCTTGTACCACTCCGGTGAGTGGAATTTCCCTAAGTCAGGGAGACGACTCCGTAGACTTCTACTTCTATGGAAATGCTCCGGGAAACGGCACCATTACGATTACTGGGGGCGGACTCGATCCTGGATCTTTCACGTTTACTACAACGCCGGTAGCTCCTCCTCAGAACCCCACCATTACAAGTCCAGCCGGAAGTTTTGCCTCCAATGCAGATCCAGGCTTGGCTATTACTGGAACATGCGTTTCCGGCGATACTGTACAACTGACGGGAAGTGATCAGCAGAATGTTGCTTGCGGCAGTGATGGGACTTTTGCCTTTAATGTTGCTGAAACCAATAGTGGAACTTTCAATTACCAAATCAACCAGATCAATCCCAAAAGAGGGGGGCCTTCGTCAAATTTAGGTGTAACCTGGGTCCATGACACTCGGGTTCCTAGTGTTGTCCAACTCACATCTCCAGCATCCAGTCCTTTTACCTCCTCAGGGACCCAGCTCTCAATTTTCGGTAACTGCACCACGGGAGATCTCATTACGCTGTCGGGTGGTAGCGCTCAGACGTTTACTTGTGCTGGTTCAGCTTTTAATTTTACCGTCAGCCAAAGTCAGATTGGCCAGTACACATACAATCTAGTGGCCACTAATCCCGCTAATGGATTGAGCTCCAACACCCTCTCATTGGATTGGAACAAGGTATCCCCCATTCCGCCGTCTGCTCCTGTGATCAGCAGTCCAAGTACCAGCCCATACTATTCAAATACGTCCTCAGTCACCATCTCGGGTAGTTGCGTCTCGGGAAATACAGTCACGCTCAGCGGTTCAAGCTCTCAATCCATGCCTTGCGCGAATTCTCAGTTTAGTTTTGCAGTCCCTAAGAGCGCGGACGGAACCTATCCTTTCTCGGTCACACAGACTGGTTCTGACAACGGTTTGGTATCCTCGGCGGCAACTGCATCCTGGGTGAGAGATACGGTGGCTCCGGTTGTCACAACGATTACCTCCCCTTCACATACTCCATTTACCTCGGGAGGGTCTGCACTCACGATTTCGGGTACCTGCCAAGCTGGCTCGACGGTCGCAATTTCTGGTGCGATGAGCTCTTCAGTCCCCTGCTCCAATGGGACTTACACCTTTGTTGCTAACAAAAGCTCCGATGGAACTTATAACTATACGATTACTCTCACGGATCTTGCCGGAAATGTTTCCGCTTCGACTGCTGTTCAATGGATTCGAGACACTTCTGCTCCAAGCGCACCGACCATCACTAGCCCGAGCAGCTCTCCTTATTATTCTAACGGAAATTCTGTAACAGTGGCTGGAACCTGCGTGACTGGAGATACCGTCAATCTCTCTGGCGCTTCTTCGCAATCCATGGTTTGCGCCAATTCGCAGTTTAGCTTTACTGTGAGTAAGTCCTCCGATGGAACTTACGCTTATTCCGTTGCTCAAACCGATCAAAACAATGGGAATGTTTCTGCAGCAGCATCGGTCTCCTGGATAAGAGATACCATCGCTCCTGTTCAGATTACCGTGACTTCTCCCGCCAGCAATCCCTATGCTTCGAGCGGAAATTCCATCGTTCTCTCGGGACCTTGCGTCATCGGAGATACGGTCACGGTGAGTGGGGCTTTCTCGGCTAGCTCTCTATGTACTTCTGGGTCTTATTCGTTCACATCGACTAAGTCTTCTGATGGAGCTTACATCTACACAATTGTTCAAACCGACCCCGCTGGAAACTCTTCTCCCGCTGCTACTCTGGCTTGGACTCGAGATACCACCACACCTGGCGCCCCAGTGATCACTAGCCCAAGCTCATCTCCTTATTATTCTAACGGGAGTTCCGTGACGGTCGCTGGATCTTGTGTCACTGGGGATACCGTCACCCTGTCTGGCGCCTCTTCTCAATCCATGGTTTGCGCGAATTCGCAGTTTAGCTTTACCGTGAGTAAGTCCTCCGATGGAACTTACGCTTATTCCGTTGCTCAAACCGATCCAAATAATGGCAATGTTTCTTCAGCCGCCTCTCTTTCCTGGATCAGGGATACCGTTGCTCCTGTTCAGATTGCCGTTACTTCTCCTGCCAGTAATCCCTATGCTTCGAGTGGAAACTCGATCACTCTCTCTGGGCCTTGCGTCATTGGAGATACGGTCACAGTGAGTGGGGCTTTCTCGGCTAGCTCTCTGTGCACTTCTGGATCTTATTCTTTCACATCGACTAAGTCTTCCGATGGAGCTTACGTCTACACGGTTGTTCAAACTGACCCCGCTGGAAACTCTTCTCCCGCTGCTACCCTGACTTGGACTCGAGATACTACCACACCTAATGCCCCAGTTATTACAAGCCCAAGCTCGTCTCCTTACTATTCTAACGGGAGTTCTGTAACGATCTCTGGATCCTGTGTGACTGGTGATACGGTCAACCTCTCTGGCGCTTCTTCGCAGTCCATGGTTTGTGCGAATTCTCAGTTTAGTTTTACTGGGAGTAAGTCCTCCGATGGAACTTACGCTTATTCCGTTGCTCAAACCGATCCGAATAATGGCAATATTTCTGCAGCGGCATCTCTCTCCTGGGTTAGGGACACCGTCGCTCCTGTTCAGATTACTGTTACTTCTCCTACTAGCAATCCCTATGCTTCGAGTGGAAATTCGATCACTCTCTCTGGGCCTTGCATCATCGGAGATACGGTCACAGTAAGCGGGGCTTTTTCAGCTAGTGCTCTGTGTACTTCTGGGTCTTATTCTTTCACATCGACTAAGTCTTCAGATGGTTCTTACATCTACACGATTGTTCAAACTGACCCTGCTGGAAACTCTTCTCCCGCTGCTACTCTGGCTTGGACTCGAGATACCACCACACCTGGCGCCCCAGTGATTACTAGCCCAGGCTCATCTCCTTATTATTCTAACGGGAGTTCTGTGACGGTCGCTGGATCTTGCGTGACTGGTGATACGGTCAACCTATCCGGAGCTTCTTCGCAGTCCATGGTTTGTACGAATTCCCAGTTTAGCTTTACAGTGAATAAATCCACCGATGGAACGTATGCTTACTCGGTCGCTCAAACCGATCCAAATAATGGAAATACTTCATCTGCCGTTTCTGGGTCATGGATTAGGGACACTGTCGCTCCTGCGCAAATTACCTTCACTTCTCCGGCTACCAATCCATTTGCATCGGGTGGAAATTCGGTCACTCTCTCTGGGCCTTGTGTGATCGGAGATACCGTCACGGTGAGTGGGGCTTTCTCAGCTAGTGCTCTGTGTTCTTCTGGGTCTTATTCATTCACATCGACCAAGTCTTCAGATGGAGCTTACAACTACACGATTGTTCAAACTGACCCCGCTGGAAACTCTTCTCCCGCTGCTACGCTGGCTTGGACTCGAGACACCACCACACCTGGGGCCCCAGTGATTACTAGCCCCACGTCTCCTTACTATTCTAACGGGAGTTCTGTGACAGTGGCTGGATCTTGTGTGACTGGTGATACGGTCAATCTCTCTGGCGCTTCTTCGCAGTCCATGGTTTGTGCGAATTCTCAGTTTAGCTTTACTGTGAATAAGTCCACCGATGGGACTTACGCCTACTCGGTCGCTCAAACCGATCCAAATAATGGCGATGTTTCATCGGCTTCCTCTGGGTCTTGGATTAGGGACACTGTCGCTCCTGCGCAAATTACCTTCGTTTCTCCCGCTACCAATCCCTATGCTTCGGGTGGAAATTCGATCACTCTTTCTGGGCCTTGCGAAGTCGGGGATACCGTCGTAGTGAGTGGTGCTTTCTCAGCTAGTGCTCTGTGTACTTCTGGGTCTTATTCATTCACTTCAACTAAGTCTTCAGATGGTTCCTACAGTTATTCTGTGATTCAAACTGACCTGGCTGGAAATTCCTCTACTGCCGCCACTTTTGCTTGGACTCGAGACACCACCACACCTGGCGCCCCAGTGATTACTAGCCCAAGCTCATCTCCTTATTATACTAATGGGAGCTCTTTGACGGTTGCTGGATCCTGTGTGACTGGAGATACAGTCAAAATCTCAGGAGAATCGTCGCAATCCATGGTTTGTGCGAATTCTCAGTTTAGTTTTACCGTGAATAAATCTGCTGACGGAAATTATTCTTTCTCTGTGGTTCAATGCGATCCAAATAACGGTAATTCCTCATCCGCTGCATCTTTCACCTGGGTAAGAGATACTGTCGCTCCTGCCAAAATTACCTTTGTTACGCCTGCTAGCAACCCATTCGCTTCGGGCGGAAGTGCGATCACTCTCTCTGGACCTTGCGAAGTTGGGGATACCGTCGCAGTAAGTGGGGCTTTCTCAGCTAGTGTTCTTTGTTCTTCTGGGTCTTATTCATTCACATCTTCTAAGTCTTCCGATGGAGCTTACAGTTATTCCGTTGTTCAAACTGACCTGGCAGGAAATTCTTCAACCCCAGCCACTTTTGCTTGGACTCGTGACACCACTACACCTAGTGCCCCGGTTATTTCTAGCCCAAGCTCATCTCCATACTACTCTAACGGGAGTTCGGTGACGCTTGCTGGATCTTGTGTGACTGGAGATACGGTCAACCTCTCTGGTGCTTCTTCGCAATCCATGGTTTGTGCCAATTCGCAGTTTAGCTTTACCGTGAGTAAATCCACTGATGGAACTTATGCTTATTCCGTAGCTCAAACCGATCCAAATAATGGCAATGCTTCGTCTGCTGCTTCTGGGTCGTGGATTCGGGATACTGTTGCTCCTGCTCAGATTACCTTCACTTCTCCTGCTAGCAATCCCTATGCTTCGGGCGGAAATTCTATCACTTTCTCCGGCCCTTGCGTCATCGGAGATACGGTCACGGTGAGTGGGGCCTTCTCGGCTAGTGCGCTTTGTTCTTCTGGGTCTTATTCATTTACTTCGGCAAAGTCTTCGGATGGCTCCTACAGTTATTCTGTGATTCAAACTGACCTGGCCGGAAACTCATCTACTGCCGCCACTTTTGCTTGGACTCGAGACACCACTACGCCCAGTGCCCCAGTTATTTCTAGCCCAGGCTCCTCTCCTTACTACTCTAACGGGAGTTCAGTGACGATCGCTGGATCTTGCGTCACGGGAGATACGGTCAATCTCTCTGGCGCTTCTTCTCAGTCCATGGTTTGTGCGAGTTCTCAGTTTACCTTTACTTTGAGTAAATCTACCGATGGAACCTACGCTTACTCGGTCGCTCAAACTGATCCAAACAATGGAAATCCTTCGTCTGCCGCTTCTTGGTCTTGGATTCGGGATACTGTCATTCCGCCTGTAATCTCCTTCACTTCTCCGGCTAGTAATCCTTTTGCTTCTGGAGGAAACTCCATGACCTTCTCAGGGCCATGCATTGTCGGAGATACAGTCACGGTGAGTGGGGCCTTCTCAGCTAGTGCTCTTTGTTCTTCTGGATCTTATTCATTCACATCGACTAAGTCTACCGATGGAGCTTACAGCTACACAGTTGTTCAAACTGACCCTGCTGGAAACTCTTCTCCCGCTGCTACTCTGGCTTGGACTCGAGATACCACCACACCCAGCGCTCCTGTCATTACTAGCCCGAGCTCATCTCCTTACTATTCTAACGGGAGTTCCGTGACGGTCGCTGGATCTTGCGTCACGGGAGATACAGTCAACCTCTCGGGCGCTTCTTCGCAGTCCATGGTTTGTGCCAATTCTCAGTTTAGTTTTACTTTGAGTAAATCTAGCGATGGAACTTATGCTTATTCTGTGGCTCAAACCGATCCAAATAATGGCAATGCTTCTTCTGCTGCTTCTGGGTCTTGGATCAGAGATACTGTTGTTCCTGCTCAGATTACCTTCACTTCTCC
>Ga0206829_10280_pt1 | contig 16194 bp, 9 predicted proteins | sample Alteio_BWOrgCont_75_FD_152862 | JGI IMG/M metagenome (GOLD analysis project Ga0206829, IMG submission 152862) | Enriched cells from forest soil in Barre Woods Harvard Forest LTER site, Petersham, Massachusetts, United States -... | ecosystem: Environmental > Terrestrial > Soil > Temperate forest >... | reverse complement strand
TAGGTCGGTTCTTTTATCAATACGGAATCACTGTGACTGTCGCTGTTTTCCTTTCCTTGCTGGAAGCGGTAACACTGACTCCAATGCGTTGTGCTAGGTTCCTGCACTCTGGTAAGTTACACAATCCTGGGTTCATTTTGAAAAAAATGGACGCATTTATGGACTCTCTCGCAGAGAGATATAAGCACTCCTTGAAGTGGGCGTTAAGGAATAAGGCATTAGTCGTAGCCATTTCTGTTCTTGGTTTCGCAGGATCAATGGTTTTTCTTTTCACCCTTAGAAAGGAATTGATTCCGCCTCAAGATCAATCACTTTTCTTACTTTCAATTAAAACTCCAGTGGGATCGTCTATCCAGGCCACCGATGCAGTCTATCGTGTTGCTGAAGATTACTTGAAAAAGCAACCAGAAGTAAAAGACGTTTACACCACTATTGGGAATTACGAAAATAATAACGTCGTCAATGCTGGCGTTATCTACGTGATTTTGAAGGAACCGAAGTTAAGAAAGCTCAATCAACGCGAGATGATGGATCGAAGCAAAGCCGATTTGAAAAATCTAATTCCAGGCAACGATATATCCACTCAAGACCTTTCGCTAACTGGCTTTAGCGCGTCCAGAGGATTTCCCGTGGAATTTACATTGGAAGGGCCGGATTGGCAAAAGCTTCGAGATTATTCAAAAGTAATTATTGATAAGCTGGATGCTACCGGACTCTTGGAAGATATCAATACGGACTTTCAAGCAGGAATGCCAGAAGTGCATGTGGTACCGGATCGATTAAAGGCGGCGGACCGCGGAGTGTCGGTGTCCACAGTGGGTCAAGAAGTGAGTTACCTGATTGGTGGGCAGATTTTCAATTCTAATACCCAATATCCAAAAGATGATCATCGGTACTACATTCGTGTTCGCTCTGAACTCGACCAAGTTGATAACGTGGACGGGATTAAGACGCTTCGTCTCAGCAATAATCGTGGAACGGACAGTGAGCTGGTTCAATTGCACGAAGTGGCCAGCACTCATATGACTTCTGGATTGCAACTGATGTCTCGTGTCAATCGAGCCCGAGCTATTCCGGTTTTTGCAAACGTTGCGCGTGGGCGTTCACAGCAAGATGCACTGAATGCCGTGGTTCGAATCGGGAACGAAGTTCTTCCAAAGAATTCCGGATATTTTCTAAAGGCCACGGGAAGTGCAGAGGCATTTACTGATGCATTCAATGGGTTAGTATTCGCACTCATTCTTGGGATTGCGGTCGCGTATATGGTCCTAGCGTCTCAGTTCAATAGCTTTGTTCATCCCATAACGGTTTTGACTGCACTTCCATTTAGTCTTTCCGGTGCCTTGTCGGCTTTGTTCTTTGCCCACCAATCTTTGAGTCTATTTAGTATGATTGGGCTCATTCTTTTGATGGGGATTGTAAAAAAGAATTCCATTTTGCTTGTTGATTTTACAAATCAACGGCGAGCAGAGGGATCTTCTCCGGAGAATGCATTGTTAGAGGCTTGTCCGGTGAGGTTGAGACCGATTCTAATGACTTCGGTAGCTACTATTGCTGGAGCAATTCCAGAAGCATTGAATTTTGGTGCAGGATCAGAAACGCGTGTTCCTATGGCCATTTCTCTGATTGGGGGCGTGCTTCTGTCCACGGTGTTGACTCTATTTGTTGTGCCTTGTGTGTACAGCTTGTTTACCCGCCTCGAAAGGCCGGAGAAAGAAGAAGCTTAAGCCATGGGTAGTTTGCCAGAACTCTCAATTCGACGTCCGGTATTCGCATGGATGCTCATGGTAGCTTTGATGATATTTGGATTTATTTCCTTTCATCGACTCGGTGTCAGTCTCCTACCAGACGTAGATTTTCCAGTTGTAGGTGTGAGTTTGAGTCTCAACGGCGCGGCCCCCGAGGTTATGGAGAGCCAGGTCCTAGACCCAATTGAAGACTCGATCATGCAGATAGATGGTATCAGGAGTATTACTTCGACGGCGCAACAAAGCTCTGCCTCGATTTCTGTGGAATTTGAACTCAATCAAAATATAGATGATGCTTTGCAGGCGATTAAGGATCATATCAATCAGGTTCGAAACCTTCTTCCGACCGGTCTCTTTCCTCCAACGTTGTGCAAAACCAATCCCGAAGACCAACCAATCATGTGGTTGACTTTGACGACGGATGACCCAAAAACACCACTGATTGATATGATGATTTTTGCCAAGAACTTTCTCCAAGATCAGTTTGGAATAGTCCCTGGGGTCGGAAATATAGTGCTAGGCGGCTATGTTGATCCAGCTTTACGTGTTTGGTTGGATAATCCCAAAATGAATCGCCTCGATATTACTTCGGCTGACGTTTTATCAGCAATTCAAGCGGAACAAATAGAAGTACCAGCGGGTCAGCTTCAGAATCTAAAAAGCGAATACAATCTCCGAGTCATGGGTGAGGCAATAAGCCCGGAAGAGTTTGGAAAAATTCGAATTAACAATCGAGGGACTGAAGGAGTTAATTTTAAGCCAACCTTACTGAATCAAATCAGTCAGATTGAAGAGGGAACAGCTGACGTCCGAAGATTGTCTAGAAGTAACGGCGAAAAAGCTGTAGGTATTGGGATTATTAAACAACATGGCTCAAACGCTGTTGAAGTGGGCGAAAATGTACGCAAAAAGCTTGAAGAGATTGCGCCTTTAATCCCAAAACATTTTCGGTTGAATGTCCGGTCTGACAATACTCGATTTATTAAACAGTCGGTTCGACAGCTCATTTTCACTCTAAGTCTTTCAGCTCTTTTGACTTCTTTAGTGTGCTTCCTCTTTTTGGGGTCTTGGACGTCGACCGTAAATGTGTTGATGGCCATTCCAACTTCCATCATTGGGACCTTCACCGGATTTTACTTTTTCAATTTCACTCTGAATACTTTTACACTTCTCGGTCTGAGTCTAGCGATCGGCATTGTCGTAGATGACGCCATCATGATGTTAGAAAATATCGTTCGCCACAGAGAGCTCGGAGAAAAAAAGAAGGCAGCTGCGTTAAAAGGTGCAGAAGAGATCAGCTTTGCGGCAATTGCCGCGACAATTGCCGTAGTGGCAATCTTTTTACCTGTTGTTTTTATGAAGGGGATTATCGGAAGGTACTTTTTGCAGTACGGAGTGACAGTGACCATCGCAGTTTTACTGTCGCTTCTGGAAGCTCTGACGTTGACTCCGATGCGCTGTTCCCGCTATTTGACAGTTGAGCACAATCCAAAAGGGTTTATTAAGTACGTGGACAAAGCCTTTGCAGCGCTAGCTCGAAGATATGAGGGGATATTGAAGATCCTGCTCGCCCATCGGTGGAAAACGGTAATTATTACCTTAATATTTTTTGTCACCAGCATATCAATTGCCAAACGTCTTCCTTCGGAAATGATGCCGGCACAAGATCAGGCCATGTTTATGCTAAGATTTAAATTGCCTGTAGGAACAGCGTTGGGCGTTACTGATGACAAAATTAAGCAAGTTGAGAATTATCTTCTTAAGCTCCCAGAAGTTGCGGGAATTTTTAGTGCAGTTGGAGGCTTTGGGGGTGATGCAGTCAATCAGGGGATGGCCTACACCACGTTAGTGGATCGAGACAAAAGAAAAATTTCACAGTCGGACTTGATAAAAAAAGTAAGGATGGACATAAAACATAAAATTCCTGGAATGGAAACGATTGTTCAGGATCTATCTCTAAGAGGATTTGCGGCAACACGGGGCTTTCCAGTTGAGTTTATTATTCAAGGTCCGAATTGGGATCAACTGACCGATCTCACTCAAAAGGTCATGGAAAAGATGAAGAGTTCCGGCAAAGTAGTGGACGTCAATACCGATGTTCAATCTGGAATGCCAGAAGTCCAAATAACTCCTAATCGCGCCAAAATGGCCGAACACGCAATGGCAATAAGTACTGTGACAAATGCATTAAATACCCTTATGGGCGGATTAATTGTTAACGGGCAGACGGAATATCCGAAAGGGAATCATCGATACGAAATTGAATTAAGGCTGAAAGATACGGAACGTAATAAGCTGCCGGACTTGAATCAAGTGATGATTCGAAACAATCGGGGTCAGCGAGTGCCACTGTCTGAATTGGTGGACCAGAAAATAAAGCCGAGCCTCTTATTGATCTCTAGACTGAATCGGTCACGAGCCATCACAGTTTACGGAAATCCGGCGCCTGGACACTCTCAGCAGGAAGCTATGGAGTATACCGAGAAGTTGGCTAGATCGATGCTGCCACCAGGCTATACTTTAAAAATGATCGGAAGTTCCCAGAGCTATCGAGAGTCATTTCAAAGCCTAATCTTTGCCTTGATTCTTGGAATCGTGGTTTCCTATATGGTTCTAGGTTCTCAGTTCAATAGCTTTATACATCCTGTAACGGTACTTTTGGCGTTACCTTTCAGCATTTCCGGTGCTTTTTTAGGTTTGTATATTGGCCATCAATCTATCAATATGTATAGTCTAATAGGATTTATTCTTCTGATGGGTATTGTGAAAAAGAATTCCATTTTGCTCGTAGACTTTACAAACCAATGTCGGGCCGAAGGCAAGGACGTGCACACTGCAATTCTGAAAGCTTGTCCTGTGCGGCTCAGACCTATCTTAATGACCTCTGTAGCTACGGTTGCAGGGGCGCTCCCTGAAGCACTTTCTTTGGGCCCCGGGTCAGAGACCACTATCCCCATGGCCATCGCAATTATCGGCGGTGTAATTGCTTCAACGATTTTGACCTTATTTGTGGTGCCATGCGCTTACAGTCTGATGTCGAATCTTGAGCGTCCTGACAAGCTGGCATAATCAGTCTAGCGTAGGCGCCGCTTACAGTTCTCCAGCTAACATTACCGAGAACGTTCGTCCAATTGGATATCCTTTGATCAACTCGTAAGAGCGGTCGAGGAGGTCCTCAACTCGACCTGCGAGGCGTAGCCCGTCCGTTAGATTGAACTGAAGACCCGTATCCAGGGTTAAATAGCCTGGCACTCGTTCTCCCGTGACCGCATTTACGACTTGCGAGCTAGATATCCGGGTCATTGTGGACCATTCCCAGCGTCTTTTTTCACGTGCTTCGTGAAGATTGATTCCAGCGATATTTAAAAATGTGGGAATATATGGGAACTCATAGCCCGTTACTAAGAGCCGTGACTTGGAAACAGTGCCTGAGTCAAAGAGGTCAAAATGCCGCGTAAGATGAAACGTACCGGTGCCTGTTGCAGCTAAAACATAAGCATCGTTTAAATTAATAACGGTCAGATTGCTAGCAGCATTGTATATAGAAACGCGAGCATTTTGTTTGAGCTGAGTATAGCCTTGAAGTGATGCCTCGGCTTTTTTGCCTTTCCACTCGCCTCCGAGTATTCCCGTCCAATCTGTCTCCATTTTCAGATTTGGATTCCCAAGAAAGTCGTAACTCATGGAGTAGCGATCCAAAATCGAAGGAGCTCTTTTGGAGAAGCTGGCGCGTCCGAAGATTCCTCCTGTGCCGTCCTCGGAATCTGCTCTGGCGCCGAGGCTGCCCTCAGGAATAAAGCCATAATCGGTCATCCAGATTCCTTGTAAAGTAGGTTCAATGGAAATATTTCCGAAATCGATTTCACGAGAGATTTGAAGATTACCTATGTTTTGAAGGGGTAAATCCACGGTGCTGGCAGTAGGTAAGTTATTTTGAATATAAGAAGATGCCGAATTGAATTGTACTTGCCGACCACTTACGCCTAACTTCCATTGGTTAACAAGACAAACATTTTCTGCGCCCCACTGCTTAAAGTAGTACTGGGATTGATTGGAGCTGCCCGGGTCCAGATATCCTAGATAGCCCCAGTCATAAAACAGACTAGTTTTCAAAAGACTTGACTTAGAAAGTCTGAAATCATTTTGGAGCATCGGAATAAAGCGTGTGTTGTGTGTTCGAGCTAACGGCGTCGGGAAGTCGATGGGGCCTAATGTTTGTGCGTCAAGATCAGTCGCCAAGAAATGAATGGAACCGGTGTATTCTCCACGGTTCCACCGCGCGCCGGCCGAAGCACTTGGGCCAAATACAGTGCCGCTGCTGTAACCAGCTAAAACGGCGATATTTGACCCGTCGCCAGATGCTCGTGGAGATGCCCCAGAAGACCCAGGGAATTTTCCGGCGGCCGCAGCCGAGAGCTGACTCACTCCCAGCGAAGAAGTAAATCCAATTCCTCTTGTACTAAAGCCCGGCTGATTCAGTGCTGTTGCGGTCCATGGAACTAAGCTTAAAGTCCCAGTAGACGCGGACTGGTTGAGCGCATTCAAGGAAGGTCCCATTTGGTAACGGTATCCAGACCAAAGATATTGCGGGAAAATTGAAAGATCAAAGCCACCGCCTTGGGGTGGATTGACTGAGATTCCCAATATTTGAGCGTCAACATCTTCAGCTGAAAAGCCGAACCCTCGTACTTGGGCGGCATTTCCCGCTCGGCCATAATCTGTAATGGGTACGGCCAATTGGTTTTGAAGGGAGTTCTGGATTGAACCGGCCCCAGAGGAAATGCCAGTATCTCCGCTTCGGCTCGGTACCATTGAATCATCTACTAGAACTTCTCCAGGGGTGCCCACTGCGACAATAGGCGGGAGCTCGATTTCTTCTGCTCGAATTTGAGTCAGTGAAATGAGGGTGAAGTATGTTATCAGTAGCGGCGTGAAAATCTTCATTGTACGACCTGCCCTCCTGCCAATTCAAGAATCGAATCATAATTCTTAATCGATTCATGGCGATGAGAGATTGTGATGACTGTCTTATTTTCAAGGGCCGTGTGCAGAATCCAGTTGATGCGAGCATCAGTTTCAGGATCAAGGCCACTAGTGGGCTCATCCATAAGGACTATAGCACGATCACAGGCGATGACACGAGCCAGACAAATCAGTTGACGTTCGCCAAGCGAAAGATTCTGTCCGGCCTCGGCAATTTTGTGCTCCAATGAATAATTCAGACCAACCGCTTCCATTGCTTTTGCAAGTTGCGTATTTTGGAGGCGGCCTCCTCGATCTAAATTCGATGCGATAGTCCCTTCAAATAAATACGGGGCTTGGGGTACGACTCCGAAATGAAGCCTTAATTTTTGAATATCGGATTCAAAAATGGACTGCCCGCCGATCAATATATCCCCCTTATGTACATAGACCATTCGAAGTAGGGACTGAACTATGCTGCTTTTTCCGGAGCCCGTACGGCCCACAAGCGCGGTTTTGCTTCCTTGGCGAATAGTTAAGTTGAGATCTTTTAAGATGAGAGGGAGGTCCTTTCTATAGGACATCGAATATTCTTTGAAGGAAATATCACCAGAATATTTTTTGTAAACTTGGCTTACCGGTCGGGCCAATTCACCTATGCTTTCAGCTGGGAGGTCGATGAATTCAAAAACTCTCCGCAAATGAGGAGATGAACGAGAAACCAAACTTGAAGCATAGTCAAGCCATCCTATAACGCCCGTAATACCGAATAGTGCGGAGATAATCACTCCGGCGATGGGCGTATCTATTTGATCTGTGTCGAGTGCTCGAACCGTAAAAATGAGTACGATGAAGGAAAAGCATTCTGCAAAAAATCGAATCCAAAAACTGGCCCAAATATCGACCTGAAAGGTTAAGGTACTTGCCTGTAAGTAGGTTCGCAGACTATCCTTCATTCTACTTAAAAGAAGTTCTCCCTTCTGGTAGAGAATAAAAATTTCGCTACCCTCTATTAGGTCATTCTGACGGTTGAGGACATGACTGCTTGCAACAGAGGATAGGGAACGGCAATGCTCAATCATCGTTGATCTTTGAAATTGGATAAAAAAGAATATTAAAAGTAGTGGTATTACCGCAGCCATTGCCCAAGGACTTGCGAAACATGCAACCGCAGCAATGCCGAGGACCTCAATAATTGCATTGAAAAAATCACCAACAAAAATGATGGCATTGCTTCGGAGTTCGTCGTAGTCCCGAATGAGTCTATTGATGATTCTTCCTGATGGGTTCTCATCAAAAAAGGTTGTCCTAGTTTCAGTGAGACCACGCACGATTTTAGAATAGATGGACTGTGATGACCACATTCCAATCGCCTCAAAAAGTGCCCAAGCCGAAATACGAAAAAATGCCGAAAGCAATGCAATCCATAACAGTCGTTCTAATGTAAAACCGTTGTCGGTTTGCGATGAATAATTGCCGGCGTACCATCTAAAGACTGAAGGTGCTGCTGATGCCAAAAGAATTGACAAAAAGGTCAGCGGCAAAAATTTCAAAAAGAGAGGAAGCGAACGAAAAAGTCTCCAATTGAGATGAACTAAATCACTCGCTCTGCTGACTTCCTCTTTTTTGATGAATGTGGTGTTTGTTTCAGAATTAGTCATAGATGACCTTTGGGATGACCTTTTGGGTGACCCTTGAGGTGTCATCCGATACAGTCGTGTGACCAGAGAATGTCCGAGTATAGGCCCGAAGAACGCGAGAGTAATTTGAGGTCAGATCGGCCTCAAGGACCCTTGGGTCTCCGCTTTCAATGAAACTACCATTTTTCATGACAAATACTTGATGTACTCTCCGGAGTTCATCAGTCCGATGGGTGACTAATAAGAAGCCTTTGTTGTTTTCTTCAAGTCGTTTCATAAGGGCAACTTCTGTGGAAGGGTCTACAGCACTCAGAGAATCATCTAGAACAAAGAATGGACGATCGGCGTAATAGGCTCGAGCGATATTTAATCTTTGTCTTTGCCCCCCCGCTTAGATTGACGCCCCCTTCTCCGATTTCTTCATGAATTCCACGAGGCAAAACGGAGATATCCGCTTTGAGTTCCGCCCAATAAGCGGCCTCAATGATTGAAGCTTCGAGCTGATTCGCTGTAGTTAGCGAAATATTCGAAGAAAGGGGATCGGAAGAAATAAATGGCTCTTGAGGTACCCAGGCAATGTGATTTCTATAGGCTTGGTGACACGCTTCGTCCCATAGATTATAGCTTTTTCCGTCATCAAATTCGACGATAATTTGCCCTTGTGTAGGAGGGTATTCGCCACAAAAAAGTTTGAGAAAAGTGGATTTCCCGCAGGCTACTTCGCCAACTATCGCGACCTTGCGATTCAGAGCAAAGGTGGCCGAGAGGTTTTGGACGGTGAATTTCTGATCAGAATTGGCATCAATGTAAGAGCCAGAGTAGGAACCCGCGAAGGAGTCCGAGTAGGAAAATGATACGTTCTTGAATATAACACGAATAGGGGTTGATGTGATTGGTGTTTTTTCGACGGTTTCCCAGTTAAAAAGTGCCTTTTGTTCTTCTTCAGCGAGAAGCAAAGCGATTCGAGTGATAGACGGGCTAGCTTGACCGTAAAGTCGGAATAAATTTGGCAAATGAATAAAGTAGCCGTTTATAAAAGTGATTAACCAAAGTGTACCGAAAAAACCAACAACATCCAAAGGTGAATGAAACCAGCGCGCAATTCCAAAGATTGCACACACGCATACCATCCACCACGAGGTGCTGATACCGAAAATCAAACAGGCCATAAGGTGCTGGGCAGTGGCTTGAGTCAAATAGCGGCGAAGCCTCAGGGCGATATCTTGCTGAAAGGAATCTCCCCAGGAAAGGTAGCGAATCAAGCGAATGTTCTTCACCCACTCACCCAGAAGTGTCGCGAGAGAATCTAGCGCGCTTTGCCCTTTTTCTTGAAAGTAGACACTAATAAGATTGAGTCCTGCCGAAAGTGGCAAGACAAAAACCATAATGAGGGCTCCTGCGAGTCCAGCTCTTCCCGAAAGCTTCACTATCAAAGGCAGTACAACCACTAAGCCAACGATGGCTGGAATAAAACTTCTAATAAAATTGTCAACAAACTCGGCAATATGGAGCGTGTCTGACGTTATTAGTACTTTCAGATTGCCCGAAGTTTGTCTAGCTTTCGCTCGAGAGCTAAGGCGAAGGAGCTTCTGGGATATTAGACTTACCAAGAGTGCGTGAACCGTGTGGTCGGCAGAGTTTCTCAAAAGATTGTTGAAAAAAGATCCGATTTGCATAAGGGCACTTGCCACAAAGTAAGCAAGCGCTAATCCATATAGGTGGGTCTTGATTGGGTCGCTCTTCAGTAGCTTCATAGCTGCTAAAGTTGCGGCGGATGCACAAAGCGCCATTACAATGGAAATGCCAATGGAACGAATGATTAGGGATTGAACCGCTTTGAAACACTCGGACCAAAGATTCCCTGACTTGGGAGATATTAGTAAGTCACCTTTGAGGCAAGCTTCGACCTCGCGGGGAAGTTTGATCTCCGGTGTCGCGAATAGGCTCAAAATCTCTCGTTTATGGTGCAGAAAACGAGGTGAATACTTTAGTTGGAACGGCATTTGCATGATTTATAGAAAATCTAGCTTAAGTCAATATAAAAATTCAAATTCCCCGTATTTTCACTAGATAAATTTTGCGATTCTTGCCCCGTGATGCTATATGGCCTCGCAGTCCTGGGGGAAGTATTTATTTTTGGGGGGAATAAATGAATTTTAGACTAGTTTCGGTTTTTTGTTTAAGCGTTGCTTGCTTTGTTACAGACTTTTCGGCTTACGCGGGTGGGAGAAGTAAAAAGGCTGTCACGCCTTACGTGAATTTAGAACCCGCACCCGGCCTCCTGGGTAAGGTCAGTTCGGCAATATCTGTTGCCCGAGGTTTGACTGGACGCTCTACGATTCAACCCTGCTGTACTGCAATTTCTACTGGACAAGTCAATGTTAATACCGCTTACCACCTCGAAAAGGGTAGCTATCTATGGGATCCCTATACGACCGGTCCGATAGATTTTCCTCGAAGGGCTATTACGGTCGATCAGGGCGTGGATTATGTCTACCAAGCTCCGGTTACGCTTGGCAGCCCAGACCAAATACCGAATCCGATGTCTTACAATCTCAGCCGGTATAAGACTTCGAGTAATGGGATTACCGAAAGCGACAAGGCCTATAACTATCGACGATTGGCAGAAGTCCTTACTCCTTCGCCCGGATTGGATCTTTCAGCAATCACCACCGAAGTAGGAAGTGGTGCTATGTCTCATGTTTTTATGATCCACGATCCTATTCCATCGGACGCTGAATTAAGTGCGGAAATATCAGAAGAAATGGCAACAAAGCGCTATCCGGAAGCAATGGGTGTGGAGCACGCACGGCGTTTGCTATGGGCCACATTAAACTCAAAAGAAGTAATAAAAGTGAGAACACCTAATCCTTGGGGAGAGGGTTTAGATGAAGCTGCAAATGGAGCTAGGAGAGATATCGCTTTGACTCAGGTTTTCGACGAATGTGCCAAGAACTTCTATGAAATTGAGAATGGGCAAAAGAAGCCATTAATTGAAATTGTGCACTATAATAATGCTCATCATGAACTCCAAACTGGATTTTTTAGGCAGCCTACAGTTAATGGTGAGTCCGCCTATATGATAGCAGTCCGTGTTGCCCAAGCAAGAGAAGGCGACAAAACTGCCAATCAGTATTTGGTAGATCAGATGAATTTTAAGAGTTGGGAAGAGGCGGAACGTAAGATTCGTCTTTTGGAAGCCTTTTTTGTCGAAACCCACTACGACATTATTCAATTTGAAAAAGTGAATTCCATTCCAATGATGGCCAGCCCAGCGCGGGCCTCTGCTCATATGTCGATAAATTTGCTAACAGTTGGTTTTGACTACCATCAGGGGATAAACGTGATGTGGAACCCTCAAGCGAGGGTTTTCAAAGCAATTGATCTTTAAACTTTTTCGGAAGCTTTTGTGGAATTCTCCTTGGATAGCTGTAAGAGCGTAATTTCCGATCGGTTGGCGAAGCGATTTGCAGGGCCCCAGTAACCTGAGCCAGAATTAACGTAGACCCACATTCTTTCGTGTCGATTGAGTCCTTTATAGTACTTATGTGCAAGTCGAACGAAAAGACTCCAGGGAAAGAATTGGCCAGCGTGAGTGTGGCCAGAGAGCTGAAGATGAAAGCCGAAGGGTTCAGCTTCAAAACAACTATCCGGACGATGAGCGAGAAGAAGTCGGAAAGGACACTGTTCTTGGGCGTTTGCTGCTTTTTTCGGGTCGGAGCGGTGAGAGTCCAAGAACTGATGCCCTGAGGTATCAGTGACTCCTGCAACTAAGATTTTTATTCCTTGATGTTCGACAATTCTGTTTTGATTGAGCAAAGGTATAAAGCCGAGCTGGGTTACTTTTTCGATCCAATTTTCGACACCCCAATAGTATTCATGGTTACCGGTTACGTAGAAGACCCCGAGGCGCGCCTTCAATTTTTGAAGGGGTCGTAAGTGATAGTCTAACGACTCAGGCGAACCGTCGACTAGATCCCCTGTTATTGCAATGATATCTGCCTCCAGAGAATTGACCTGAGCTACAATATTTTCAACATAGCTGTGCCGTATTGTTGGACCGACATGCAGGTCACTGATCTGGGCAATTTTTAATCCCTTCAGTCCATCAGGAAGATCTTCTATGGGTATGACAACAGTCTTTAACTTGGCACCGGCCATTGCTTCTATGAAGCCTGCAAACGAAATGATTCCGGCGAGGCCGCCGGAAATTCCCGCCAATCCGATTCCAGCGCAGCGACTTAAGAATTTCCTCCTTTCAGGATCTGGAGAGAGTGAATTGATGAAAGACGGACTAAGTTTCGAGAAAGCTAATACAATGATATGGCAGGCATCAAAAATCAGTGAAAATAATAGAAAAATTGCCCAAAACCCCAGGCAAATGGAACCGGTCCATACTAAAACCCGGAACCAAGTAGTATCTAAGGCCTCGGTATTCCAATGGTAAATAAATTGCCAACCAATAGCTAGAAATACAAAAACCAAGGCAATGAGCCAAGCGGACCAGCGTTTTTGAGGAGTAAACGGAGTGCCGAAATGTTCGTAGACCTGACTCACTTTTAAGCCAGTATAGAAAAAAAGGAGCGTAAGTAGAGTTAGAAGAATGATTCCGCGATGTTTCATGGGTCTTTTATTGAAGCGTAGTTCGAAAGCGTTTAAAGCTAAAGAATACCGATATCACTGCCATTATCACTAAAATGGCAATGCGCGTAGCTATAAACTCAGCTTCTCCTCCTTTTAACATAATATTTCTAAGTAAGGCTGAATAATGGGACAAGGGGTCAAGAAAAGATACCCATTTCATAATAGTTGGCATATTTTCCAGTGGAAACATTAATCCAGACAGCAAGATTGCCGGAAAAAGAAACAGGAAGCCTCCCAAAGTTGATTGCTGCTGGGTTTGGGCAAAGGTAGAGATCAGAGTGCCAATCGAAACTGAAGTACAGACAAAAGCAAAAGATGCCAAAGTCAAAATGGCAACTGATCCTCGCATTGGAACATGAAAAGCAAAAACAGCTACTGACAATATTAAAGGCACGTTGCTCATTCCTAAAACAACGTAGGGGATAGTTTTCCCAAAGATAACTTCAGAGGAGGTAATAGGTGCGGAGATGAGCATCTCGAAAGTACCAAGTTCCTTTTCGCGTGTAATAGACATGCTGGTAAGAATGATTGTCACAATACACATCAACATGCACATTACCCCAGGCACCATGAAATAAGAGGTCTCTAAGGTGGGGTTGTAAAGAACCCTGACGTCAAACTGTATCGGCAGTGAAGGGGACTCGATTTTGAGATCTTCTTGAACGACTTGATTCGTAATTGAGGTTAAATAACCTTCTATCGATTGTGCTTGGAGTACGTTCGTGGCGTTAATCAATAGTTGCAAATCAGCGGGGCCGCGACCTATGCCACGGGTTAAGCCTTCCGGAGGAGGTACGAGAGCAACATCCGCGGTTCCAGCACGAAGTAGATCGTATGGATTGGCGTTGGGATTGGCGATCACAGGTATAAACCATTTACTCTCAAGGCTTCTTGTAAGAATATGCTGAAGAACAGTGTCTTTCGAAGCTGGATTTGCCCAAATACGAACATTCTTTACGTCATTAGATATTGCAACTCCAAATAAAGTGAGTTGAATAATGGGCGAGATAAAAAGCAAAATGCGCATTTTCGGATCTCGCAAGGCTTGCTTGAACTCCTTTTGTAGGAATCCTGTCAGTGTAGACATCATGGTTCGAGGTCCTTTTTGAATCTGGAAGTAGCTGCTCGGACCATAATGGCGCAAAGGAGGCTAAGTACAAAGAAGGATAATCCCATTTCTCCCAAAGTTGAGCCTTTCAAATAAGACTGTCGCGAAATTGTCATGAACCATCGCGCTGGCAAGATCATCGTAAAATAGCGAAAGAAAGTAGGCATGCTCTCAATAGGGAAGATAAAGCCAGACAAAAGTTGAGCAGGCAGGAGCCCCGACATCAGGCCTATTTGCATAGCAATTTGTTGTTTTCGGGTGACAACCGAAATTAGAAGACCTTGGGCTAGATGAGTGATCAAGAATAGTATGCAACCAAAACCAAAAACCCAGAGACTTCCTTCGAAGGGAAGAGCGAAAACCGTTCTTGAGATGATGTATATAAATATGACGGCTAAAATACATAGCGCTGCGTAGGGAGCGAGTTTTCCTACTATAATTTCTAATGGCTCTACAGGGGTGGTTAGCAGAAGTTCCATAGAGCCGTTTTCCCATTCTCGCGCTACTGTGAGGGCCGTAAGGAGAATGGATAATATTGCCATAACCACTACGGCAAGGCCCGGAATAACGAACCAGCGGCTATTTAATTCTGGGTTGAATAGAAAGCGAGTTTTCAAATTGACTGCAGCGGGAGGATCGAAATCACCTAAGCGGCGGGAGGTAATATTCTGAATAGCTTGAACATAACTGAGGATTGATCCCACTGTAGAGTTGTCAGAGCCGTCTAATAAAATTTGGGCTCGAGAGGATCTGCCGGAGAACAGATCCTTCTGAAATCCTCCCGGTATAATGAGTGAGGCGCGATCGCGGTCACCTGTGATGACTCGCTGGGCTTCAACCGGAGAAGAAACGGGCTCTAAAATAAAATAGCTTGAACTTCCGAAGGTATCTTTTACGCGACGTGAGGATTGAGTTTGGTCCGCATCATAAACTGCAATGTGAATATTCTTTACGTTAAATTCGATGGCATATCCAAAGGAGAAGACAATAAACATAGGGAGGCCAATGGATAGTGCTAATGTAAATGGATCACGCATGACATGATAGACTTCTTTTTGAGCGATAGCTCCCGCGCGACTCCAAAGAAAGCTCATCAGTTCTTACCTTCCACTGTTCTTATGAAAACGTCTTCTAACGTGGGTTTGATTTCTTTTAATTGGAAGTCCTTTGTTAGCTCATCCTTTAGTTTTGCCGCATCCGGCGACTTTCGAAAGGATAGGTGAAAGCGCAAACCGTACGGCTCGAAAAAATCGATTTCAGGATGGGATTGTAATTTTTGTATGGTTGAATAATTGCTTTTTCCCTTTGTGTCTAGCTCGTATATTCGATCTGGAAATATGGTCGTTTTTAAGTTTTCAGGAGTATCTAACGCTATGATTTGACCATTTCTCATCAACGCAATTCTTTCGCATTGCTCGGCTTCGTCCATATAGTGAGTTGTTACAAAAATTGTTTTTCCATTTTTTGCTAGATCCCGAATTAAAGCCCAAAACCGGGCACGAGCCGCTGGAGTGACTCCAGCAGTGGGTTCATCTAAAAATACAATTTCGGGATCATGAAGTATGGAAGCGGCCAAAGATACTTGTTGTTTAATCCCGCCAGGGAGATCCTTTACAAAAGAGTTGAGAGGTCTTTGAAACGAGATGAAGTTTAAAATAGAGTCTCTTCTTTTCAAAAAGTCGTTTAAATCCATTTTCCTCATGCTTGCTATAAAGGTAAAATTCTCCTCGACCGTTAAATCATCATAGAGAGTGAACTTTTGCGACATATAGCCAACTTTTGCCTCAAACGCAGAGCCTATATCCCGATCTATCGATAGACGAGCATTTAGATTTTTTCAAAAAACTTTATCAAATTCCTAGGACTGAATATCAGCAACGTCGCAACGAGCTTTTGGAAATTACTCGTCTCGCCCCATTTGTGGATCGCGCGGCTGGCAAGTTATCGGGTGGAATGTATAAAAAGTTGGGCTTGATGTGCGCACTTCTAAGATCCCCAGAAGTCATTCTGTTGGATGAGCCCACCAACGGAGTAGATCCCATCAGCAGACGAGAGTTTTGGGATCTTTTGTATCGCCTTGCGGACAGGAAAA
>Ga0206829_10279_pt1 | contig 16201 bp, 19 predicted proteins | sample Alteio_BWOrgCont_75_FD_152862 | JGI IMG/M metagenome (GOLD analysis project Ga0206829, IMG submission 152862) | Enriched cells from forest soil in Barre Woods Harvard Forest LTER site, Petersham, Massachusetts, United States -... | ecosystem: Environmental > Terrestrial > Soil > Temperate forest >... | reverse complement strand
GCCTTGTAGGCTGGAAGGATACTTGTTCTTAAAGCATGCCGGCAAGAGTCATTGCTTGCAGAACTGCGTTTAAGTGCAAAGAAAGTTTTACAAGCTTCGATGTAGGCATTTTCCAAGCCATTTACCGCAGTAAATTCATCCTTATTTTTTTCGGGTAGAAATATATTTTTAGATAGGGTATTTAAAAGCGAAGAATTATTTGACATGCAAGACTTCCATTCCTGTTCGGTAGCTGTTATGGAATCGGGGGCTGAAGCATATAAAATGTTGATGAGCAGAATGCGACTATAACTTACGTTATAGGTAATCTTATTAATGTCCTGGGTGTTTTGAGCTTCAGTAATAATCAGGTCGCTATATTTTCTGTCAACTTTCAAGGCAAAGAAATATAAAAAAACAGCAGACCCTACAACGAAGATCAATATCAATATAATAGCTATTCTTTGGGTGAAAATTTTTCTCATAATCCATTTAAGAACGGCATAAAAATAATTTTATTTTTTAATAAATCTAATATCCTTCCTCTATAGGTATAGAGTATACATTCATGAGAATGCCGCTTTCAATTTTTGGAATAAAATCAAAAGCGGCATATTGTCTTGAATTATAAGGGATTACTTTGTTAATACTAATTTTTGAGTAGCAGACTCTTTCCCGTTTGTAATGTTTACTAAGTACATACCTGCAGGTATATTTTCCAGATCCAGTTTTATGTTGTTTACACCCCTTGCAAGATGCACATTATTTTCTTGTATACTTCGCCCCGTCAAATCATTTACAGTAACAGTTACATCATTCTGAAAAACCGAGTTGTCAAAAGAAACAAAGGCGATATCTTTTGCAGGATTAGGCGCTATCCGGATAGCAGTGTTATCAGATGTTACCTCATTTACAGAAGTAGATCCGTTTAGAGAGAAAGCATCCAGCAAAGTATACATGTAGGGGGAATTAGCATCATTTTGAGTTGATGAGGTTGTCTGAATAGTGATCCAATTACAGTTAACAGTAGGTGTAAAACTAAAGGTGCCTTGTTGCCAATTTATGACAAAAATACCTGGTGCGAAATAACTATTTATTAAGGTACCAAAACTTGAGCTGTCCGCAGAATAACCCAATTGGAAATTGCAAGACGAGAAATAAAGTGATGCTGAATACCAAAATGACCCGGTGTAGGAATGGCCAGCCTGCATAGCAGGGCTTACTTTAAGAGCGACTGCAGTATAACCGGTGGTTGCCCAATCCATTGCGAGAGAATAATAGCCAAGTTTAGCGGCCCCATTTGGGTATTAAAAGTGAGGTTATCTACAACGGTACACGGGTTTACTGTACTTGTGGGTTCCAAACTGCCGTTTACAAATTGAGGGCTTTGGGCAATGACATTGTTGGCAAAGCACAGGCCTGCCAAAAGAGTTGAGTATATCTTTCGCATTTTTTTATTTTTTTTTAAATGTTATAAATAGAGCAAAGGGCTAAAAAATGCCAGATTCATATTCTAAGACCATTAAAAATTTAAAATGGTTGGGATATGGAACAATAAGGCCGGAAATGAGGTTTGTCAAATTTTACATCTTCATAGTATGCACTTCTCTTTGCCCACAATCGGAAAATTGAGAATAGCAATGTTAAAATTACAATATTTCATTACGATTATCCTATTATTTCTATATACTATATAGAAATCATTTTTTATTTTTATATTGTAGCATTACTATTATAAATTGCAGGCATGGGCTCAGTAGCACTAATATTATTAACTATTTGCGGTATTGCTTTTGCGGGCGGGGGCATCCTGCTTTCAAGGCTTGTGGCAAAAAGATCTGCCAATGTTGTGAAAGGAGAACCCTATGAGTGTGGTATCCCTACTACTGGAACATCCTGGATCCAGTTTCATGTTGGTTATTATTTGTTTGCACTGATATTCCTGGTGTTTGATGTGGAGTTGGTATTTATGTATCCATGGGCTGTGGTGGTGCAAAAAATAGGGATGTCGGCTTTTATAGAGATCATTATATTTATGTTCATCCTGTTTATGGGATTATTATACGCGTGGAAAAAAGGAGCTCTGAAATGGATGTAAGTGAAAAATTAATTTTCCCCGGCCAGAAGCATGAAACTGCCGATGGAGGGATATTGATAACCAAGCTGGACGATGCTATAAACTGGGCACGGGCCAATTCCTTATGGCCTTTGGTGTTTGGCACGTCCTGCTGCGCCATAGAAATGATGAGCGCGGCCGATGCAAAGTATGATTGGTCACGCTTTGGGTTTGAAGTAGCCCGTGCTACACCGCGCCAGGCAGACCTCATAATTGTTGCCGGCACTATTGTAATGAAAATGGCGCCGGTATTAAAGCGTTTGTACGACCAGATGGCCGACCCTAAATATGTAATTGCCATGGGCGCATGCACTATAAGCGGCGGCCCTTTCTTTTATAATACCTATTCTGTGGTAAAGGGTGTAGATCATGTGATACCGGTGGATGTATATGTGCCGGGCTGCCCGCCAAGGCCAGAAGCTTTGTTGCATGGCATGATAGCGCTGCAGGAGAAAATAAAGAATGAAACTTATTTCGGGAAAAAAGCAGGTGAAGCTAAATGACAAACGAAGAGATAAAATTGTTTATTGCTGCTCTTGTTCCCACTGCCGCTTTTGATGAGAGTGGAGAGTTTTTAAATATCGTTATTGCTCCTGAAGAATTGCTGCCTCTTATGAAAGATCTGCGTAATAACAGGGAGTTGAGTTTTGACTATCTTTTTTGCCTTACCTGTATAGATTGGAAAGATCACCTGATGATGGTGTATCATCTTTTATCTAAAAAGCATAAACACGTTATTGTAATAAAAGCAAAGATCACGGATGTAAATGATCCGAAGATCGAAACGGTATCAGGCATTTGGAAAACCGCCAATTTTCATGAGCGGGAGGTATATGATCTGTTCGGCGTTCAGTTTTTAAATCACCCCGACCTCAGAAGGTTATTCCTAATGGACGACTGGGAAGGATGGCCGCTTAGAAAAAATTATGTGGACGAAAACATGATAGAGATATGAGCCTGCTGGGTGAGGATATTATAACAGAAGAAGGCGAATTCGTGATAAATATGGGGCCGCAGCACCCGTCCACACATGGCGTGCTGCACCTGAAGATATGGCTGGATGGCGAAACCATTAAGAGGGTTCAGCCGCACCTGGGCTATATTCACCGCTCTATCGAAAAAATGTCTGAGAACCTGAGCTATCGCAATTTCATTTTCGCTACGAGCAGGATGGATTACCTGAGCGCTCATATAAATAATGAAGCATGTGCATTGTGTGTAGAGAAAGGCTTGCAAATAGAGGCCACACCACGCGCACAAGTAATAAGGATATTGATGGCCGAACTGACCCGGCTTTCATCTCACCAGTTGTGGTGGGGTTGCACCGGCCTTGATCTTGGCGCAGTAACACCTTTCTTTTATGCTTTTCGCGAAAGGGAAGCCGTTTTGGCAATAATGGAGGAAACCTGTGGTGCCAGGCTCACGATGAACTATATGGTGCCCGGCGGTGTGATGTATGATTTACATCCCAATTTTCAGAAACGGGTAAAGGAAGTTATGAAGCAGATTAAGAACAACCTGCACGAATACTTTGAGATACTTACCGGCAACGTGATATTCGAGAACAGGACAAAAGGAGTTGGTTATATTTCTGCGGAGGATGCAGTTTCTTATGGCTGCACCGGCCCTACAGCCCGTGCCTCGGGCGTGAGCTGTGATGTAAGAAAATGGTTTCCTTATGAGGGCTATGAGAAAGTACAGTTTGAGGAAATATTAGATACAGGCGGAGATTGTTATGCAAGGTATATGGTACGCATGAGGGAAATGCTGCAATCGGTATCAATTATCGAACAACTGATAGATAATATACCGGAAGGTGATTTCCAGGCTAAGACAAAGAATGTGATCAAATTGCCGAAAGGGGAATTTTACCAGAGGGTGGAAACCGCACGTGGTGAGTTGGGGGTATTTATAGTAAGCGATGGAGCGGCCTCACCCTACAGGATAAAATACCGTTCGCCAAATTTTTCAAACCTTTCTGCCATAGAACACATGGCAAAAGGTGCGAAGATCGGCGATCTGATAGCCATAATGGCAACGCTTGATTTGGTAATACCGGATATTGACAGATAGCTTCTCCATTCTCGCTGCCTGCCCCGCCATCGGCGGCGGTCATTGCGAGGAACGAAGCAATCTAATCCAAATAAGGACATGAATAAAATGAATTAAAAATAAAACATTGAGATTATTACTTACATACAGTTTTGCATCTTTAGCAAGCCATATACATGCCTGGCTGATTAGCAGCATGGGGGATGGTATGGCAGCTTTGGTATCGGAGATGGTAATAGCCGGGCTCTGCTTAATAGTTTTCCTGGTGCCTTTATGTTTCTTCCTTGGCTATATGGAGCGCAAAGTAGCTGCTTTCATGCAGTTACGCTTGGGTCCAAACCGTGTCGGTCCTAAAGGCTCTATGCAAATAGTTGCAGACACCGTAAAACTTTTATTTAAAGAGGGGCTTACGCCAACAGCATCTGATAAATTTCTTTTCAACCTGGCACCTATTATTGTTGTGGTTACGTCTATGTTGGTGATGGCACCTATTGCATTTGCTAAAGACCTGCAGATATGGGATTTGAGTATTGGAGTACTCTATGTTACTTCCATTTCCTCCATTGCGGTCATCGGTATATTAATGGCAGGTTGGTCCAGTTATAATAAATATTCATTGCTGGGCGCCATGCGCAGCGGGGCGCAGATAGTGAGCTACGAACTTTCTATCGGCTTGTCCATATTGTCGGTAATAGTCCTCACAGGCAGTTTAAGAATGAGTGATATTGTCAACAGCCAATCGAATGGCTGGTGGATATTCAAAGGACATCTACCCATGTGGATATCGTTCGTGATATTTGTTATTGCGTCTACAGCGGAAATAAACCGCGCGCCTTTCGATCTTACAGAAGCAGAGCAGGAGCTTACGGCAGGCTTCCATACGGAATATTCAGGGATGAAATTTGCCATGTTCCTCTTATCAGAATATATCAACCTCTTTGTGGTGTCGGCCATTGCGGCTACTTTATTCTTAGGTGGCTGGATGCCTTTCCACATTGGTCATTGGGAAATGTTCAACCATATTATGGACTTTATACCATCTTCTATATGGTTTATGGGTAAAACATTTCTGATCATATTTATCATCATGCAGTTCCGCTGGACTTTCCCGCGCCTGCGTGTGGATCAGTTACTTACATTAGAATGGAAATATTTGTTGCCTATAAGCATGGTGAATATTTTATTGGCGACATTGATAGCAATAATGGGTTGGCATTTTTAAAGAAGAATAAAACTAAGCGTTATGTTATATATACTACTGGTAATATTGGCTATTGTCCTGATATTTTATTTTACAGGTAAGATCATTTCAGGTGTATTGAGTTTAGTGGGCGTTGTAATAAATGGTATTTTAGATTTTATTCTTGGAATACTGCATTTGTTGTTTGGCCGGGAGAGCAGGAGATATTAAGTGTATAAGCGAAAAAATAAAAGATGTTTTTAAAAGATTATTTCGGGGTAATATTCAAATCGGCTAAGTCCTTATTTAAGGGGATGAAGTTGACCGGGTATTATTTCACGCATCCAAAAGAAATACTTACCGAGCAATACCCCGATAACAGGGCTACTCTGCAAATGGCAGACCGTTTTCGGGGGGAGGTTGTGATGCCGCATGATGAAAATAATGAACACCGTTGCACCGGCTGCCAGGCTTGCGAAATAGCCTGTCCCAACGGCACCATTAAGATCATAACCAAGCAAGAGGTGCAGCCTGACGGCAAGAAGAAAAAACGTATCGACACCTTTGTTTATCACCTGGACCTATGTACCATGTGCAATTTATGTGTGGTAGCTTGTCCTTCTGATGCCATTATCATGTCGAATGCTTTTGAACATAGTGTATATGATAAAAAGACATTGAAGAAAGTACTGAACAAACCAGATTCTAAACTAATGGAGGGCGTAGAATAATATGAATGCCTCAACTGTCATATTTTATATCCTGGCTGCGCTTATTTTAGGCGGAGGTATCTTATCCGTTACCTCCCGTAAGATATTCCGGGCAGCTATCTACCTGTTGTTTTCACTGATCGGCATTGCAGGTTTATACTTTTACATGAACTACGAGTTTATAGCCGCAGTGCAGGTAATAGTATATGTGGGGGGTATAGTAGTGCTCATAATATTTTCAGTTTTCCTTACGCACGAGTCGGGTAAGGATATGAAAAAGCCGGCTATAGGGCGGGCTATCTTTTCGTTTCTTGCCACTGCCTTTGCCTTTGCGCTTACCATGTCCATTATTAAAAAACAGGAATTTATACCAACTCCAAATGCAGCCATAGAGCCCAGTGTAAGCAATATAGGAACACAGATGCTCAGCACTACCCAATTTGGCTATATCCTGCCATTTGAAGTAGTGAGCATGTTATTGCTCTCTGCTATGATAGGTTGCATAGTTATTGCTATAAAAGTAAAACCTAATACAGAGGAAATAATAAAGGGGCATGAACTGAAAGTGCCGGATGAGATCGATGAACCAATAAATGCGAGTTTGTAATGGGAATAGGCTTAACACAGGTATTGTTTGTCAGCGTTGCATTGTTTTTCATAGGTGTGTATGGTTTCCTTACGCGCAGGAATATGATCACCATGCTGATGTCGATAGAATTGATATTGAACAGCATCAATATCAATTTTATTGCTTTTAATAAATACCTGTATGCTGATAAACTGGATGGATTGTTCTTTACTGTATTTATTATCACTATTGCGGCTGCAGAGGCTGCCGTAGCGATAGCTATAATTATTAACCTGTATCGTAACTATAAGTCGATAGACATAGAAGATGCAGACACAATGAAATATTAAAATATGCTGAGCGCCGGTTTAATAGCATTGATACCATTGTTACCCATTTTTTGCTTTCTGCTGATAGCGCTGGTGGGGAAGAATGCATTCCCTAGATTTTGCGGAGTGCTGGGAACGATTTCTATATTAGGTTCTTTTGTGCTTTCGCTGATAGTGGCTGTTCAGTACTTTTTCCAGGTGGGTAAAGTGAATGGCGTTTACCAGCAGTTGATGCCTGTAAAATTTGAATGGTTGCAATTCTCTCCGAATGTTTCTATAGATATGGGCATTCTATTAGATTCCATTTCTGTAATGATGATCCTTATAGTAACCTTTATTTCTTTGATGGTGCATATATATAGCCTGGGTTATATGAAAGGTGAGCTGCGCTATGCTACTTATTATGGTTTCCTTTCGCTTTTTACATTCTCCATGCTGGGCCTGGTACTGTCTTCCAACATTTTCCAGATCTACATATTCTGGGAACTGGTGGGGGTATCTTCTTACCTGCTTATTGGGTTTTATTTCGACAGGCCATCAGCAGTGGCGGCAGCCAAGAAAGCGTTTATTGTAACGCGCTTTGCTGACCTTGGCTTTTTGATCGGTATACTGATACTTGCGTTTTATTCTGGCACACTGGATTTCCAAACATTGATAACAAGGCTCACCACCCCAACCGACCAGTTGAATGCTATTACATCCGCATCCTTCATGGGCATGTCTGCACTGATGTGGGGATTGGTGCTGGTTTTTATTGGTGGTGCGGGTAAATCGGCCATGTTCCCTTTACATGTCTGGTTACCCGATGCTATGGAAGGCCCCACGCCTGTTTCTGCTTTAATACACGCTGCAACAATGGTGGTGGCAGGCGTGTTTTTAGTTGCAAGGCTATTCCCAGTTTATTCTCTTTCTTGCCCCTCTGCTTTAGACGTAGTGGCCTACGTAGGTATCTTCTCTTCCTTCTTTGCCGCTATCATTGCCTGTACGCAAACAGATATTAAGCGTGTCCTCGCGTATTCTACCATGTCGCAGATAGGCTATATGATGTTTGCATTAGGGGTGTCGGGCTATGGTGGCGAGCATGGTCTGGGCTATATGGCGTCTATGTTCCACCTGTTTACGCATGCCATGTTCAAAGCATTATTATTCCTGGGCGCCGGTGCAGTAATACATTATGTACACAGCAATGAAATGAAAGACATGGGCGGTCTTAGAAAGTTGATGCGTGTTACACATATCACATTCCTTGTAGCGTGTTTGGCAATTGCGGGTATCCCGCCCTTTGCGGGTTTCTTTAGTAAGGAAGAAATATTGCAGGCTGCTTACCAGTCTAATAAACTGATCTTTGTTATAGCCATTCTTACCGCTGCTATTACTGCCTTTTACATGTTCCGTTTGTATTTCAGTATTTTCTGGAATAAAGAATATCAATCTCATGGGCAAGAGGGGCACCATAAAGAAGGTACAGGTTCTATGCTGATGCCATTGATCATTTTGGGCTCACTTTCTTTAATTGCAGGTTTTGTTCCTTTTGGTAAACTGGTTACTTCCGACGGTAAGGAACTGCTTACTGAGTTTCATATTACTTTCTCTATTGCGCCTGTCTTGCTGGCAAGTGCCGGTATTTTGTTGGCCTACAGTTTTTATAAAACAGAAAATGCAAAGCCACAGAATATGGCTGACACCATGAAACGCCTGTATAAGAATGCTTACAATAAATTTTACATTGACGAGGTATATCTGTTCATTACAAAGAAGGTCGTGTTTAATTTAATAGGCCGCCCTGCAGCATGGTTCGACAGGAATGTGGTGGATGGCACGATGAACATGATTGCAACAGTAACAGAAAAAACATCTTATTCAATAAAAGCATTACAATCAGGTAAACTGCAGCAATATTCTATCTACTTTTTTAGCGGCGTAATAGGTTTTGTATTGTTGTTTATCTATTGGTGGAAGTAGCTAATGGTTGATTTGTTGAACGGTTGAAAAGTTGAATGGTTTTGTATTGAATAAAATAAATATTGGTATTTGAAATGAATCTATCTCTGCTCATATTAGTTCCATTGCTTACAGCGATTGTTGCGCTTTTTTGTGGCAATTCAAAGCAAGTGAAATGGGTTTCGTTCATTGGCTCACTTGGGCAATTGTGCCTGTGTACTTATACTATGTTTGCTTACATGGGCGCAAGGACCGCGGGGAATGCATCGCAGATGCTTTTCGAATCGAGGTATGCCTGGTATCCTGCTTTGGGTATAGAATATTATGTTGGGGTGGATGGTATATCTATTGCTATGCTGATGCTTACGGCTATAGTAGTCGTAGCCGGGGTGCTGGTTTCATGGAATATTGAAAGGCTTACCAAAGAATTTTTCTTCCTGCTGCTTTTATTAAGTTTGGGTGCATACGGTTTCTTTATTTCGCTGGACCTGTTCACGATGTTCTTCTTCCTGGAAGTAGCCGTAATCCCAAAATTCTTATTGATAGGTATTTGGGGTAGTGGCAAGAAAGAATACAGTGCTATGAAGCTGGCGCTTATGCTGATGTCGGGGTCTGCATTGGTATTGATTGGTTTGCTTTGCTTGTATTTTAATACTGTCCCTGTAAACGGAACCCATACCTTCGACCTTTTGCAAATTTCGCGGCAGCATATTCCCATCGAGGCGCAACGATTTATATTTCCACTCATGTTTGTGGGCTTTGGCATTTTCACTGCTTTATTCCCTTTCCATACCTGGGCACCCGACGGGCACTCTTCGGCACCAACAGCGGCGTCCATGTTCCTTGCAGGGATATCTATGAAACTGGGCGGTTATGGTTGCCTGCGAGTAGCCACGTACCTGATGCCGGAAGCTGCGCATGAATATTCCTGGATCATCATACTGCTTTCTACAATAGCGATAATTTATGGTGCTTTTGCCACTTTGATGCAAACCGACTTGAAGTATATCAACGCTTATTCTTCTGTCAGCCATTGCGGTTTTGTATTGTTTGGCATTGGCATGCTTACTCAAACCGCCATAAATGGGGCTGTAATGCAAATGGTGTCTCATGGCTTGATGACCGCCCTTTTCTTCGGCGCTATTGGCATGATCTATGAGAGGACACATACCAGGATGGTGGCACAATTGGGAGGTTTGCTTAAGACAATTCCTTTTATCATTACAGTGTTTGTTCTTGCTGGTTTGTGTTCTTTGGGCTTGCCGGGTTTGTCTGGTTTTGTGGCAGAGATGACGGTTTTTATGGGGGCATGGCAGCGGTCGGGCATGTTCAATCATGTAGCAACGGTGCTGGCTTGTGCATCTATAGTTGTAACAGCAGTGTATATACTAAGGGCGGTTGGCTCCTCTGTTATGGGCCCTATCAAAAATCAGGAGTTTGTCACTATACCTGATGCAAGGTGGAATGAAAAATTGGCGTCAGGAATGCTGATCGCGGGTATATTGGTAATTGGGATTGCACCTTTTTGGTTGATTGGCCTGATTGGCCCTGATACGCACATAATAATGGATAATGTGACAAGGGGTATTGTATGGAAATAGAAGATTAGAGATGTATTCTCAGTGATCTTATTTAATGATGTTGTTTTAAAACAAAAAACGGAATTTTACATAGAATGGGGAAATTATTGATATTGGCAAAATATATTTTTCTGATTTATGGAAGTGATATTGAAGAAATAAGAAAACATGTTCATTGCACTTATGCCCATAAAGGATTTAAACGTTCATGTAAATTTTGGTTAGAGCCCGAGGTTGAGTTGGATATGAATAAGACGGGAGACTTTACTGAGAAAGAGTTAAATGAAATTAAAAAACTTATAGAGGAACACAAGAATATTATATTAGAACAATTGGAACGTTTTTATAACAGGGAGGTAGTAAAAGCAATAAGGCTATGATAACAACATTAAATAAACCAGAGATAAGAAATATAGAATTTTTAAACACTTCTATTATGTTCGTTCATCTTACCAATGACAGGACATTTCTTGTACCGTTAGATGAATTTGAGGATATTAAAAAACTTACTCAGGAAGAGAGAAAAGATTATGAGGTCATTGATGGAACAAATCTCTCTTTCCTTGCAATAGATGAGGTTTACAGCCTCTCTGATTTAACCGGTTTAAAGTAAATTGGATTTAACAACAAGATGCTAAGTGACTTTTTTATATTGATGAAATCGGAGATGAGCCTGACGCTTATCATCTTCATCTTGCTTTCTTTAAAGGTGTTCACAAACGACAAGAACCATGTCGCGTTGCTGAACCTTACAAATATTTTATTGGCAATCAATTTTGTTTTTGGTTTCTTTTTTAACGGTACTGGCGAATTGTTCAATAGAATGTTCCATACCAATAATATTATAGCACTGGAAAAAAATATCTTGAACCTCGGCACACTCATCGTTTCATTGCAGGCTTTCGACTGGCTAAAAACTCATAAGCATTTACTAGAGTTTTACATATTACTCCTTACCACTCTGTTGGGTATGGATTTTATGATCTCCAGCGGCAATTTCCTCATGTTCTTCCTTGGGCTGGAACTGTCCAGCATACCACTTGCAGCCCTTGCCAATATGGACTTAGAGAAAAGAAAATCGTCCGAGGCGGCAATGAAGATGATCTTATCATCTGCCTTCGCATCTTGTATTACTTTGTTTGGTATCTCTATGCTATATGGCACTACGGGCACATTGAATTTTGCAGAGATGCCTAAACTGCTTACGGGTTCTGAACTGCAATTGTTTTCTTTCATTTTCATTTTTACAGGTTTTGCGTTTAAACTTTCTGCGGTGCCTTTCCATTTATGGACTGCAGATGTTTATGAGGGTGCGCCAGTGCCTGTGACTTCATATCTGTCTGTTATCTCTAAGGGTTCTATTGTTTTCATTTTTATATCGGTGCTGTTTTCTTTGTTTCGCAGTTTTGAGGGGATGTGGTATAATATGCTGTACTTGACCATTGTCCTTACTATTACTATCGGTAACCTGTTCGCTATACGCCAGAATAATATCAAACGTTTTCTTGCTTTTTCTTCCATTGCACAGGTAGGGTATATTTTGCTTGGGCTTTCGTCTGGAACGGGTGCTGGGGCTACTTCTGCTATTTATTTCCTGGTTGTTTATACCTTCTCGAACCTCGGTGCTTTTGGTGTCATAGCTTTGGTGTCTGCCCATTCGGGTAAGGAGGAGATCACGGACTATAAGGGCTTCTATGCCAGCAACCCGATGCTGAGTTGGGTGCTTACTATTTCTTTATTCTCGCTGGCAGGCATACCACCTACTGCAGGTTTCTTTGGTAAGATGTTTTTGGTTACCGCGGGAGCAGGTAAAGGAAATTTTATTTTGGTGACTATTGCTGTGATGAACATGGTGGTTTCGCTTTATTATTATTTAAGGATAGTGCGTTCTATTTTTATGGATAAGAATGAGATGCCTATTGCCAAATTGAAGGGCAGCAATTCTATTAAACTCGCCCTGGCAATTTGTATGATAGGTGTGGTGGTGACTGGTTTTGCAAGTGGTTTATTTGAGAACATTAATACATTAATTGGTAAATAAAGATGGCGCTTAATCCGAATCATGCTTTTGAGGACCTGGATGATATAAAGTGTGCAATAGTTGAAAAGAACTGTACGCCTGAGCGTGTTGATTTTTTGAAAAAGATTTTGGAGTTTAACGGGTTTACGGTGGTTGTGGTTAAGAGCCCGCCACCTAAAGTAGCTGCAAAACCTGCGGCGGCGGCCAACCCTGATGCGCCACCTGTGGAAGCTCCGCCTCCACCTCCTGAGACTTTTACGGTGGGTGTTACTGATGTTACTTTTAGCCCCATAAATGCGGTTTTTAACCGCGAACTTCTTACGCCTGCTGGCGAGGTTGTTACTTCTGCCTTCTGGAAACAACTGGAGGCTGCGCCGAAGAAGGACGAGTGGTATTGGAGGAAGTAAGGAGACTTCCCCTTGGGCCTTTCTTGGTTAGTTATGCATTGATAAAACATACTATTTGAAAAAAGAAACGAAGATATCGGTGGATATTTTTTCATATAGTTGGTAAAACGATACATAATGGAATTGTGATAAGGTTTGTTACTTTATCCAATCTTTATCCATGAGTGCTTACTGCGAGTGTGCATGAGAAGTTTTGGTTATTTCCACTTTCTGCTGCTTTCTTCCGGTTACTTCCGATTTTTTCCGATTGTTGCAGGGCGTTATAAACTGTTTAATTTATTGATTATTTGTTTGTGGTTTTGTTTGCCGGTTTTGGTGAAAAATGAAATCGGAAAATTGCTGATAATAATTTTACCCGCCAATGGCGAGGCAGGCCGCAAAGACACAAAGGCGCTAAGGCCTTTAGGGTAAAATTTTGGATCCATTGAACAAAGTTGGGATTTGTTTGTGTTTTGGGGTTGGTGATGCCCTACCTTTTTTCTAAGTGCTTAGAAGTGTCGAACTTCATAGCTTCGAATGCCGTTTGCAAAACGGGTGTTTTGGGCATGTTGATGCCCTACCTTTTTTCTAAGTCGGCAATTGCTGACGTGTAGATGACTCTGCGGGGTTTGTTGGTGTTGCCAACGCAAAACCCACCCTACACACGCAACAAAGGCGGAACACCAATACGGACGGAATGAACTAAGCCGCCCTGCACACACAAATGCGGAACACCAACGGCGGCAGAAAGTTGGGGTTTGTTTATGTTTTGGGCTGGTTGATGGCCTACCATTTTTCTAAATGCACAGTTGCTCAAGCGTAGATACGCATGCTAGGGTTTGTTGGTGTTGCCAACGCAAAGTCCACCCCCCATACACAACAAAGGCGGAACACCAATACGGGCGGAAAGGCAGAGCACCAACAAGGGCAGAAACATCCGGAACACGTGGAGGCAGAAATATACTATGGAAGTAAGTTAATATTTATATATTTTAAGCTATCAAATACGGGTGTATTAATATCAATTGTACAATTAAAAGAATCATTATTTATATATGATTTTTTTGTGCTATCTAAAATTAATGACGATATTAAAGCATTGTTCATATTGAATAAATTTCCTGAATATTTAGAAGTCCCAATAAAATTACCAATTGCATTATAATATAAAGTGTCAGCATTATACATTTTAAAACGGAAAACTGAGTATCCATCAATAAAAATATAACCCCTTGCTAAGACTCCGAAAGTATTATTTGAAGAACCAAACGAAGTAGAATTATTTACTAAATAGTCATTTGCAAAAGGATAATTATTAGCTGTAGTATCATAATCTATTATTCCAACATTTATGTGATCTGCATCAATAATTATTGGAAGATTTGCACCTAATAATTGATATCCGACAGTATCATTGATATTTAAATTGCCTATGTTTATTGTCTTTTGATAACCGCAGTTATCATAATTTTGGGGCAATATTGAACACATCTCAATAAATATTTTTGCATTAGCTATCGGAGTTAAACCTGCATTTTGAAAATAAATAAAAACGGAATTATTATAGGGTAGTTGTTCAGTAATAAAAACTATATTGAGAATACTTACTCCATTAACTGTACAGCTCTTAGTAAAAGTAGTTGTAAAGGCAAGATTTGGTTTATTACAAGTGGAAAATATGATGTCTGTAAATAAAAGCAAAATGTAAAAATATGTTCTTTTCAACATGATATTTATATTAATTATGGTATTTAGAATTTTAACTTGGCACTATATCCAAATTGCAATGAAAAAAACTCCCTTTTATAATCTAATAAATTTTGTTCAGATGCTGTATTAGAATATTCCTGCGAGGTTAATCTTAATCTTAAAAATATTTTATTATTAACATTACTATTAGGGAAATAGAACATAGTTATTTCAGGGATAAAATAAATATCTGTATTCCCATAAATCATAACATTTGTACTTACATTGTTTTGTATTAACAATTTTAAAGAATAGTCCATTCCGAAATTTTCTATATTCAATAATTCACCCGCAATTTCTGGATAAAATGACCATGAATTATATGTTTTTAGGTTTAAAACATTATTACCAAATTGCATATTTGAAAAATTGTAATTAATTCCACAGTTTAATTCAATAAACCCTGTTCCTAACATGATTTTTATTGCGTTTAATTTAGTACCTAAGTCCAGGTATGATAACTGATATAATGCAACTCTCTGGCTATCAGTTAGGAATAATGGCTGAGTGGAATCATTTATAACTAAAGCATTGGAATTATTATTAAACTTTGAATAACTGAAAATTGGTTGGACATAATTTAAAAAAGCAAAATCGATTGTTTTATTCTTATTGGTATGCATTCTGTTGTTCAAATATATTTTAGTTGCTATTTCGGCTTGAACAACACCATTAGTTTGTTTATTTAATAATCCTAGTAGGTCAGTAAAAACTCGAAAATCAATATTATTATTTAAATCGACACTTTTACTTAAAGGTATTTTTGATCTAGAACCTGGTATTAATGTAGCTGTATCGTCATTTGGAATATAGTTTTTTGTATTTGTATTACTAACGTATCCAATAATGTCATTTAATACTATGCATTTCTTTCCAGTCATGTTTATTAATGTAATTTGCTCATTATCGTAATTGCATGACAGACAATAAAATATATTATGTGCGTTTGAAAATAGTTCTCCATTTTTTGTAGTAATTGTCGCGTCCATTATATATCCATTCCTTACATTTAATTCGATCTTATCAATGACTGAGGAATCTATTTTTCCTAATGCACATCGTTCAATATCAAGTATTTTTTGTTTTTCATTAATATGTTTATATGTTCTGTTTTTAATTTTTTTATTGTAGATTTTATTTAATAATTTAATCGAATCATCTATGTATTTTTCATATGCATCATATGAATTAAAATCATAGACCTTAGCAGTGCTGTCAATTATTACTATATGACCGATTGAAACACTTTCACTTTTTACAGAATCTAAATATCCTTTAAGCCCATTTACATTATCTGTAGGATTAAATGATAGTTTTACGGTTGGTGATTGGGAGGAGCTTTGTTGATTACTAATAACACTAAAAGGTGTTGATATATAGCAACCACTTTTTTCCGTGTATGTTATAGTTGCTTTTCCAGATTTTAAACCTACGATTGTAGCTGTATCATGGTTAATATTTGTTATGCTTGCAATAGAATTGTTGCTGCTATTCCATACACCACCTAAAGTCGGATAATTCAATTTTGATTGTGTACTTTCAAATATGGTAGTAGGTCCGCTAAATGAAGTGGTAATAGCACTGTTAACAT
>Ga0206829_10168_pt2 | contig 16203 bp, 13 predicted proteins | sample Alteio_BWOrgCont_75_FD_152862 | JGI IMG/M metagenome (GOLD analysis project Ga0206829, IMG submission 152862) | Enriched cells from forest soil in Barre Woods Harvard Forest LTER site, Petersham, Massachusetts, United States -... | ecosystem: Environmental > Terrestrial > Soil > Temperate forest >... | reverse complement strand
CATTTCCGCAATGTCAGCAGGTGTGTATTTGAAGAACATATCTACTTCAGAAACAGTGATTTTAATATTTATAATTGAGTAATATTTCTAATTGATAATAATAAGCCATGAAAAAACTATCTATCCTATTCTCTATTATTCTTTATTTTCCGTTATTAACATCTGCCCAAACTCTTATTGGTTCCTGGAACTTTAATGGTAATGCTAATGATGGCTCTGGGAATGGGTTGAACGGTACTGTGTATAATGCAACATTGACAGCCGGGCAGGCAGGAATACCTAATACTGCTTATAAATTTAATGGAAGTAGCGCGCATATTGATGTTCCCTATAATTCCTTATTGGACTTGACAACCTGGACAATACAAGTGATATTGAGGGTAGATGGATTTAATTCAAGTACGTGTCAAGCTGAGAACATTTTAACAAGGGGAACTCAATATACTAATGATATATATGAAATCGAATTTAATGATAATGCACATGATAATAGTTGCGCAATTTATAGTCCTAGCAATACTGAATTTACACCAGCTGCTGCAGGATCCCCAACAACGAACTGGCATGATGCAAATTATATACAATTGAATACCTGGTATTGCCATACTGTTACTTATGATGGAATATACCTTAAGACATTTATTAATGGAACTCTCGTAGATTCTGCAGCCTGGTCAAACCAATATAGTTATGGAAGTACACAGCCAGTATTAACAATTGGTTATTATCCTTTAGGTGGCGCTAATTACCCATATTGGTTCAACGGGGCTATCGATAACCTTACTATCTGGAGTGGAGCTTTTTCAAATGCTGCTGTGGCTGCCAGTTGCAATTCTAATACTTTTGCAATTGTACAGCCATTCACCGATACTTTAAAATGTGCTGGTGGCACCATATCTGTGCCATATACAGAGTCTGGAAGTTACAGCAGCACCAATACCTTTACGCTTCAGTTATCCAACGCTTCGGGTAGTTTTTCGAGTCCTGTAAATATCGGCAGTGTTACCTCTTCGGTTTCGGGTACCATTACGGGCACTATACCCTCCACTACGGTAGCAGGCACAGGTTACCGGGTGCGTATCATTTCCAGTTCCCCAGCCGATACCTCTGCCAATGATGGGGTGAACATCCACATCAGTACATTGGCCCCTTCCACATTTACCAATAACTTACCGGTATGTGTGGGTGATACCATAAAGCTCACAGCCAGCAATGTCAACACCAGCAACAGCATTATCTACCAGTGGACAGACCCTAATAATACGGTGACGACATCCCAGAACCGCATTATCCCCAATGCAACGAGTGCAAATGCGGGCAACTATGCAGTGTCTATTACCAATGGAGGCTGTGTGCAGCACGATACATTGACCGCAGTAGTATATGCGCGTCCCAACCCGCTGACGACCTCCAGCAACAGCCCTGTGTGTTCAGGCACCTATATAGGTTTATCAACAGCGACCACCACTACCGGTGTTACTTATAGCTGGAGTGGCCCTAATGGCTTTAGCTCAACGCTGCCCACCCCAGTGATCAATAATGTACCCCTGTCGGACAGCGGGCGGTACTACGTTTCAGTTACAGCCAATGGGTGCAGTACCCATGACAGCACCTATGTAGTGATCACACCCAGCCCTACGGTCACTACCAGCTACCGCAACCCGGTATGCGTGGGGGACAGTATTAATATATATACCACAGTATCTGCAGGCAGCGCTTTAAGCTGGAGCGGCACTGCCGGCTATAGCGGCAGTAGCCCGAATGTTCAGCTGGCCCATGCCACAGCTGCCAATTCAGGCAGCTATATATTATCGGCCAGCCGTAACGGGTGCTTCACCCGCGATACGATCAACCTGTCGGTGAACCCGATACCCGCCAAACCGACCGCTGGCAGCAACAGCCCGGTATGCGCCGGTGCGAACTTATCATTAACAGCGCTGAATATAACAGGCGCTACCTATATCTGGACCGGCCCCACCGGTTATGGCGCCACGACAAGAACAGCCAGCCGTACAGTAGCCTATGCCGACTCAGGCAGCTACATAGTAGGGGCTACAGTGAACGGTTGTACCTCTTATGATACCACCCATGTGCTTACCCTGCAGGCGCCTACTGGAGTGACCTATGGCAGCAACGGCCCCATATGTGTGGGTGATACGCTGAAGGTGACGGCTAATAACCAGACATCAGGAGTAAGCTACAGCTGGGCAGGTCCCGGTAGCTACAGCAGCAGCCAGCAGAACTTCAATATCCTGCACAGCACCACAGCCAATGGGGGTAATTATTACCTGACCACCACCTATGGCAGCTGCGTAGTACACGATACCCTGGCAGTAACAGTGAACCCCTTACCCAACAAACCCACGATCAGCAGCAATAGCCCGGTATGTGCCAACAGCCCGCTGACCCTCAATGCAGTGGGCACCACAGGTGCTACCTACAGCTGGACGGGCCCCTACTTTGGTTCCAACCTGCAGAACCCCACACTACCGGGTGCGCAGGCCCCCAATGCAGGCAGGTTCATAGTTATCGCTACCCTCAATGGCTGCAAGGCCTCGGATACCACCAATGTGAGCGTTCTTCCTGCCCCCTTTGGTGTAGGTTATGGCAGCAACAGCCCTATATGTGCGGGAGATGCCCTAAGGGTCACCTCGGCCAACATGACGGGAGGATCCACCTATAGCTGGATTGGCCCGGGCTTCAGCAGCAGCCAGCAGAATTTCACAATAACCCATACCACGACCGCCAACAGCGGCAATTACTACCTTACAGTATCGGTAGGGAGCTGTTCGGTACACGATACTTTAGCTGTAACAGTGAACCCCTTACCCAATAAACCAGTCATCAGCAGCAACAGCCCTGTATGCTCCGGTAATACCTTATCGTTCACCGCCGTGGCCACCGCCGGTGCCATCTACAGCTGGAGCGGGCCTACCGGCTTCAGCATCCTGACCCGCAATCCCACCCGGAGCAATATAGCACTGGCTGATTCAGGATACTACACTGTAACAGCCATCCTGAACGGCTGTCTGGCATCAGATACCACCCATGTAACGGTGAACCCATCACCTGTTGGCATTGTATACAGCAGCAACAGCCCTATATGTGCCGGCGACCCGCTCAATGTTACGTCCAGCTCACAGACCCCGGGAGTTACCTACAGCTGGAGCGGCCCAGGTAACTATACCTCCACAACAGCCAGCTTCAGCATAACAAGTACCACCACTACCAACTCAGGCAATTACAACCTGGCGGTTACCTATAACAGCTGCACAGTGTACGATACCCTGGCAGTAGTGGTAAAACCCCTTCCTACTGTCCCCACAGCAGGGAGCAACAGCCCTGTGTGCACAGGTTCGCCACTGAACCTGACCTCATTCAGCGGAGCAGGAGTTAGCTATAGCTGGAGTGGTCCGGGGAGCTACACAGCAATTACACAGAACCCTACCATAAGTTCAGTAACAGCAGCCAATGCAGGCACCTACACGGTAACTGCAAAACTAAACGGGTGTACTGCCACCAATACAACAGGGGTAACGGTGAACCCGATACCGACAGGTACAGCCAGCAGCAACAGCCCTGTATGTGCAGGCAATAACCTGTTGTTCAGCTCTTCGGTAAGCCCGGCGGCTGCCACCTATGGGTGGTCAGGGCCGGGAGGTTTTATCTCCTCATTACCCAACCCGTCTATAACCAATGCAACGCCGGCAGCAGATGGCATATACGCACTTACCCTGGCCCTGGGCAACTGCACCACGGTGCTGCATGTACCAGTGACCATCACCCCATTGGCCGGCCCACCAATTGTAACGATAGGCACCCCTTTCGACACGGTATGCGGAGGTGATGTAGCTACTTTTACGGCCTCATCCAGCAATGCAGGGAGCAGCCCCACCTATGCGTGGAAGATAAACGGGGCAGCCACAGGAGCCACAGGGAGCAGCTATAGTACCACCACCCTGCATAATGGCGACCTGGTGACCTGCGATGTAACAAGCAATGGTATCTGCCAGCCTGTGCTCACGTCCAGCAGCAATGCGGTATGGATGCATGTGAAAGTATCGCAGGTACCGAAGGTGAGTATAGAGCTATCGCCATCAGTATATAACCCGGGCGGCAAGGTGACGCTTACCGCCATAGTGCAGGGCAGCAGCGACTGCCTGACGTACCAGTGGAGAGTGAATGGAGTGAACCTTGGAGGGGTAACCGGCAGTTCTTTTGAGACCTATACGTTAAAGCCAGGCGATAAAGTGAGCCTGTATGTACACAGCAGCTGTTCGTGCACCAACCCCGATACGGTAGTGGTGAGTGCAGATGCGCTGGACATAAAAGGAATAACCAACGCAGGCAACTACAAAGTATATCCCAACCCTGCCCAGGATGAAGTGACCATAGAAGGGGAGGGCAGCAGTGCCCAGCTTGAAGTTTACGACATGAGTGGCAGGCAGATATGGACAAAGGCGGTAAAGTTCAGCGGTGGCAGCACTCATGTTCACCTGTCGCTGCCATCAGGAGTGTACTCCTTGCGCCTGGCAGATGACAAGGGCAACAACTTTACAGATAGATTGGTGATAATAAAATAAGAGATTGTATATTATATAAAAAATGTGACAAGTTGTAACTTACATGGTGCATTTTATTATTATCCATGAATGTAAACGCTATATTAAAATTGAATGAATGCTTTTAAAACAGCCTTGTATTTTAACTACATAGCCGTAACTTTACCCCCATCTAAGAGTTAGGTGATAAAATAAATTAAAATCTTACAAGCAAGTATCGGATATGAACATTTTAGTGCTGGTAGCCACAAACACCCCCTTCAACTATTTTCCTGTCGTTTTACAATTGGTGGTAGCAGTAGGGTTTGTTGTAATCATGATGGCGGCTACCCATTTGCTTGGTCCTAAAAGGCGTACAAAAGATAAGCTGATCAACTTTGAAAGTGGTATTCCTTCAATAGGTAATGCTCGCCAACCAATGGGTATTAAATATTTCCTGGTGGCTATATTGTTTGTGTTGTTCGATGTGGAAGTGATATTCTTTTATCCCTATGCAGTTAATTTTAAGTCGTTGGGATTAGAAGGTTTTTATGCAGTTTTATTATTTGTAGCATTCTTTTTTTGTGGGTTTTATTACATCATCAAGAAAGGTGCGCTGGAGTGGGAGGATTAATTTAGTGGTTGCAAGTGAATGTGATAGAATGATTTTTTAACCCTGGAGATGCAGTGTATGGTTGTTGTGAGTAATGAAAAGTATATCTCCGGGAAATTTAAACAGTACAATTTATGGGACGTCCTGTTCAGTATAACACGAAAATAAAAATAGTAAAGATGCCCGATGGCTATACGGGCGAGGGTTTCTTTGCCACTTCTTTCGATAAAGTTGTGGGGCTTGCAAGAGCCAACTCATTATGGCCTTTACCATTTGCAACATCGTGCTGCGGCATTGAGTTCATGGCTACCATGGGGTCTCATTATGATCTGGGCCGTTTTGGTGCAGAACGTATGGGTTTCACTCCACGCCAATGCGACATGTTGCTTGTGGCTGGTACCATAGCTAAAAAGATGGCGCCAATATTACGTCAGGTTTACCTGCAAATGGCTGAACCTCGTTGGGTAATAGCTATTGGCGCTTGTGCAAGTACGGGTGGTATTTTTGATTCTTATCCTGTACTGCAGGGTATAGACCAGGTAATACCTGTAGATGTTTATGTGCCAGGATGCCCGCCGCGGCCGGAAGGCATTATAGATGGTATATTAAAACTACAGGACCTCGTGCATAACGAAAGTTTGCGCAGAAGGGGAAGCGAACAATATAAAGGTTTACTGGAAAGCTACAATATTCAGTAGTATTGAAATATCAAGTGTTTAGTTTTTAAGTGGAAATGACGAACGAATTCATAAAACAAAAGCTTACTGATAAATTTGGAGAGCAGATAACCAACTGGGAAGAACCCTATGGTATGCTCACTTTTACAGTGCCTGCTGCGCAGAACCTGAAGGTAATGCAGCATCTGTATGACGAGGAGATGCTTCGTTTTCGTTTTCTTACAGACCTTACTGCTGTGCATTTCCCGGATAGAAAAGGCGAGGAGCTTTCTGTAGTATACCATCTGCACAACCTGGTTGACAATGCACGGATACGAATGAAGATCTTTGTGCCCATAGAAACTCCGGATGTATTTACAGCAAGCCAGCTTTTTTCTGCTGCAAACTGGATGGAGCGTGAAACATATGACTTTTTTGGTGTCAACTTTGTAGGTCATCCAAACCTGATACGCATACTGAATGTAGACGAAATGGACTACTTCCCTATGCGTAAGGAATACCCAATGGAAGACCCTACCCGTATAGATAAAGACGATGAAATGTTTGGGAGATAATATTCCCAATAATAGAGTAAAGTATTTAAAATAGAGATTAATGTCTGAGCCGCAGCATCACATAAAATTAGCTGAAGAGTCGTTGCAAAAACAGACCACTACGCTTAACCTGGGTCCTACGCACCCGGCAACGCATGGTGTGTTTCAGAATATACTTGAAATAGATGGTGAGCGTGTGCTGGAGGCTGTACCTACCATAGGTTACATACACCGTGCATTTGAAAAAATTGCTGAGCGCCGCCCTTACTACCAGATAACACCACTTACCGACAGGCTTAACTATTGTTCGTCTCCCATCAACAACATGGGCTGGCACATGACCATAGAAAAGCTGCTGGGTATTAAAACACCTAAGCGTGTAGATTACCTGCGTATCATTATCATGGAACTGTCGCGTATTGCAGACCACCTGGTGTGTAACTCCGTAATTGGAGTAGATACAGGTGCGTTAACGGTATTTACGTACGTGTTCCAGTTGCGTGAAATGATCTACGAGGTTTTTGAAGAAGTTTGTGGTTCCCGCCTTACCACCAATATAGGCCGTGTAGGTGGCTTTGAACGCAATTTTACGGAAGCATCTTTTACCAAAATACATCATTTGCTTACTCTGCTGCCCAAGGGGCTTAAAGAGTTTGAAATATTACTCAACCGTAACAGGATATTTATGGACCGCTGCATTGGCGCAGGTCCTATTAGCGCTGAAAGAGCCTTGAATTATGGCTTTACAGGTCCCAATTTACGTGCTGCAGGTGTAGACTATGATGTCCGCGTAGCGTCTCCTTATTGTTCTTACGAGGAATTTGATTTTAAGATACCGGTAGGTACCAACGGCGATGTTTACGATCGTTACCTGGTGCGCGAAGGCGAAATGTGGCAGAGTGTAAGCATCATACGGCAGGCGCTTGAAAAAGTAGAGGCATTGGAAAAAGAATTTCCAGATCAGAAACATGTATTTTATGCTCCTGAAGCAGATCATTTCCACCTGCCACCAAAGGAAGATGTATATACTAAGATGGAAGCGCTGATATTCCACTTCAAAATGATAATGGGTGAGATTGATGCATTGCCGGGAGAAGTATATCATTCAGTAGAAGGTGGTAATGGCGAAGTAGGTTACTACCTCATAAGCGATGGTGGCCGTACACCGTACAGGCTGCACTTCCGCCGACCATGCTTTATCTATTACCAGGCATATCCTGAGATGATAAAAGATGGTTTATTGAGCGATGCCATCATTACACTTAGTTCGCTGAATGTAATTGCTGGTGAGCTGGACGCTTAAGTTTTAAATACGAAGAATGACCGTGCTGATGCACTTAAGAAATACGAGGGACCAATGAGTATCAAATTTTCGCAGGAACAACTAAATAAGGTACAGGAAGTAATAGCCCGTTACCCGGAAGGGAAACAAAAGAGCGCTCTTATCCCTTTGCTGCATATGGCACAGGATACGTTTGGTGGTTGGCTGGATGCACCTGTTATGGACTATGTGGCTGAACTGCTGCATATACTGCCCATCGAGGTATATGAAGTGGCTACTTTCTATAGCATGTTCAATACAAAACCTGTAGGTAAGCATCTGCTGGAAGTTTGTCGCACGGGGCCTTGTATGCTGAATGGCAGCGATGAAATAATAGACTACATAAAAAGTAAACTGGGCATAAACGAAGGAGAAACAACACCTGATGGTTTGTTTACCCTTAAACCTGTTGAGTGCCTGGGAGCCTGTGGGTATGCACCTATGATGCAGTTGGGAAAGAATTTCAGAGAGCACCTGACCAAAGAAAAAGTAGATGCACTAATAAGTGAGTTGACGGAAAAGGCTGGTAACTAAGCTAGTTGAAAAGATTCAATAATTAAATACTAAAGCGGGAGGGTATTTCCTGCTTAATTTTTCGGTATAAGATGAAACTATTATTACAGAACGCACATATAGAAGGTATCAGGTTTTACGATGCTTACCGTAAGAATGGTGGTTACCAGTCTGTAGAGAAGGCGTTTAAGATGAGTACCGATGCTATAGTGGAAGAGGTGAAGAAAAGCGGCCTTCGTGGTCGTGGAGGCGCCGGTTTTCCTACGGGTATGAAGTGGAGTTTCCTGGCTAAACCCGAAGGCGTGCCACGTCACTTAGTATGTAATGCCGATGAATCAGAACCGGGTACTTTTAAAGACCGTTACCTGATGGAGTTTCTGCCACACCTGCTGATAGAAGGCCTGATAGTAAGTAGTTATGCACTGGGTAGCAACGCAACATATATATACATACGTGGCGAGTACGCCTGGATAACAGATATACTGGAACAAGCTATTGCCGAAGCCAAACAAAATGGTTGGCTGGGTAAGAATATTCTGGGCAGTGGCTTCGATTGCGAAATATACGTGCATCGCGGTGCGGGAGCATATATATGTGGTGAGGAAACAGCGTTGATAGAATCACTGGAAGGCAAGCGTGGCAACCCACGCCTGAAACCACCATTCCCCGCTATACAGGGTGTGTGGATGCGCCCGACTGTGGTGAATAATGTGGAAACATTGGCGGCTATTGTACCCATTATCAATATGGGTGGTGAAGAATATGCTAAAATTGGTGTAGGCCGCTCTACCGGTACAAAACTATTGTCTGTTTGCGGTAACGTAAATAAGCCGGGTGTGTACGAAATAGACATGACCATTTCTGTTGAAGAGTTTATATACAGCGATAAATATTGTGGTGGCATACCTAATGGTAAAAGGCTAAAGGCTTGCATACCGGGTGGCTCATCAGTACCTATCGTACCTGCTAACCTGTTGTTTAAAACAGCAAAAGGCGAAACCCGTATGATGAACTACGAAAGTTTGTCTGATGGTGGTTTTGCTACAGGTACCATGATGGGGTCGGGCGGTTTTATAGTATTGGATGAAGACCAATGTGTGGTTCGCCATACTATGACACTTGCGCGTTTCTACAACCACGAAAGTTGTGGTCAGTGCAGCCCGTGCCGTGAAGGTACCGGATGGATGTACAAAATATTGAAGAACATAGAGAACGGTCAGGGTAAACTAAGCGATATAGATTTGCTTTGGGATATACAACGCAGGATAGAAGGGAATACAATTTGTCCGCTGGGCGACGCAGCTGCATGGCCGGTGGCTGCAGCTATCCGCCACTTCAGGGATGAATTTGAATGGCATGTGTTGAATCCTGAAGAATCGCAGAGGCGTAATTACGGTATCGCACATTACGCTGATCCGTTGCCAATGGTTGGCGCGGTGTAATGAAGATTGTCATAAGCAATGTATTGTTGCTATTGGTTATTGATAATATTGAAAGAAAATGTCTGAGGTTCAGAACTTTAAAGTAACGATAGATAATATAACAGTAGAGGTAGCGCCCGGCACTACTATACTTAATGCTGCACGTGCTATTGGTGGCGAGGTTGCGCCGCCTGCTATGTGCTACTACAGCAAGCTGAAAGATAGTGGTGGTAAGTGCCGTACTTGCCTGGTAGAGGTCAGCAAGGGTTCTGAAAAAGACCCGCGCCCTATGCCTAAACTGGTAGCAAGCTGCCGTACTACCGTTATGGACGGTATGGAAGTGAAGAACATTACTTCTGAAAAAGTATTGGACGCCCGCAAAGGGATCGTCGAAATGTTGTTGATCAATCACCCACTGGATTGCCCGGTGTGTGATCAGGCCGGAGAGTGTGACCTGCAGAACCTAAGCTACGAACATGGTTCAGAAAAAACGCGTTACGAGTTTAAGCGTCGTACGTTTGAGAAAGAAGATATAGGGCCTTACATACAGTTGCACATGACGCGTTGCATTATGTGTTTCCGTTGTGTATATACTGCCGATCAGCTTACAGATAAACGTGAGCACGGTATATTGGACCGTGGCGACCATGCGCAGATCAGCACATTGCTGGGTAAGTCGCTGGATCATGACTTTATAGGTAATGTAATAGATGTTTGCCCCGTTGGCGCATTAACAGATAAAACATTCCGCTTTAAGAACCGTGTATGGTTTGCCAAACCGGTAGATGCCCACCGCGATTGCCCTACCTGCAAGGGTAAGGTACGGTTGTGGATGCGTGGCGAAGAAGTATTTCGCGTAACTGCCCGTAAAGATGAGTGGGGTGAAGTTGAAGATTTTATCTGTAACGATTGCCGCTTCCATAAAAAAGAAACAAAGGACTGGGTAATAGAAGGCCCATCAGTGGTAGACAGACGCAGCGTAATAGCGCAAGGGCATTACCAGGGTAAGGTAGGTATGGTTAAAGAACAGCCCAGGCTCATTGACCAGGTTATAGGTAAAGCGCCTAAGTTGCTGATGGACATCCATAGCATAAGCGATGTTAACCGTCCGGATGTAGACCTTTCTCAAATAGAGGGGCCTGCACATTCTGATGATTTTGAATAGAATAGATAGTGTATAAATATGCACATGTGCATATAGCAGCTAATAATTATAATTACTTTGGCTGAATAGGGAATTTTATAACAAACTAAATTATTTTTGCGCGGCTATGCTTTTACTCCAGGTCGATATGGCGTTTCTTATTGAAAAGATATTACTCATCACGGTGATACTTTTTGGCTCATTGGGTATAGCTATGTATGCCACATGGGGCGAGCGTAAAGTGGCTGCAGTGATGCAGGACCGTTTAGGGCCGGACAGAGCGGGGCCATTTGGTTTATTGCAACCTCTTGCTGATGGTTTGAAGCTCTTCATGAAAGAAGAGATCATCCCGGATCGTTCTACAAAATTCTTGTTTATCCTTGGTCCATGCCTTTCTATGCTTACAGCGCTTATGACAAGCGCTATTGTACCATGGGGACCAGATGTTGCCGGTAAAGATGGTCATATATTCACTTTGCAGGTTGCTGATATTAATATAGGTGTGCTGTATGTTTTTGGTGTTGTAAGCCTTGGTGTATATGGTATCATGCTCGGTGGTTGGGCATCAAACAATAAGTTTAGCTTGTTGAGCAGTATCCGTTCTGCATCACAGGCCATATCTTATGAGTTGCCTATGGGTATTAGCCTGATTGCATTATTAATGATGACAGGCACATTAAGCCTACGCGAAATAGTGCAGCAACAACATGGTTTCTGGGCAGATGGATATTTTAGCTGGAACTTTTTTAAGCAACCATTAGGTTTTATTATATTTCTTACCTGTTCTTTTGCAGAACTGAACCGTGCACCTTTCGATTTACCTGAGTGCGAAAGCGAGCTGAACATGGGCTACCACCAGGAATATTCCTCAATGAAACTTGGTTTTTACCTGTTTGCAGAGTACATCAACCTTTTTGTAAGCTCTGCAATACTCATCACATTATTCTTTGGTGGCTATAATTTCCCTTTCATGGATCAGGTAGCTACCGGCCTTAATAGCCCCATACTATTTACCTTGATATGTGTGCTGGTATTTATGGCCAAAGTTATTTGCATGATATTGTTCTTCATGTTTGTGAGGTGGACACTACCACGTTTCCGCTTCGATCAACTTATGAAACTGGGTTGGAAATCGTTGATACCATTGGCCTTAGTAAATATGCTGATAACTGCAGCGGTAATACTGTTGTTTTTTAATAAACCATAAGCTTAGACTTAGGAATTGAATAACAACCAATTGAGAATGATGTAAATTTTATGCAGGTATTTATAGTAGTGAGATTGAAGAGTGTTGAAAATATAAATGAAGCATACTAAAGATTTTTGAAGCATACAATGCAAAAACTAACAAACAGATCTGTTGCCGTTAACCGCAGCCCTATGACGCTCGCAGAGCGTGCATACCTGCCGGCCCTGGCGAAAGGATTGCGTATAACATTAGGGCATATTTTTAAGAAGAAGGTAACGATCAGTTATCCCGAACAAAAACGTCCGTTCAGCCCGGTATTCCGTGGTCTGCATATATTAAACAGGGATGAAGAAGGCCGAGAAAACTGCACTGCCTGTGGCTTGTGTGCACTGGCTTGTCCTGCTGAAGCCATAACTATGGAGGCAGCAGAACGCAAACCAGGAGAAGAACACTTGTACCGTGAAGAGAAATATGCAGCTAAATATGAAATAAACATGCTGCGTTGCATATTCTGCGGGTTCTGCGAAGAAGCTTGCCCTAAAGATGCTATTTATCTTACAGAAACCGTAATGCCATCTAATTACAGCAGGCAAAGCTTCATTTATAAAAAAGAAGATCTGCTTATCCCTCACCCTCAAAAACAGGAAGGCAAATAACCATGGGCATTTACGATATAGCTTTCTGGATTTTAACTGTTATAGCCATCGGTTGTGCACTTGGTGTTATCTTAAGTCGCAATCCCATTAACAGCGTACTTTTTCTTATCGCTACCTTCTTTGCAATTTCCGGGCACTATTTGCTGCTCAATGCTCAGTTCCTGGCCATAGTTAATATCATTGTTTATGCAGGCGCTATTATGGTGTTGTTCCTGTTTGTCATCATGCTCATGAACCTGAACGCTGATGTAGAACCGCAGAAGGGCAGGTTGGTACAATTGGCTGGTGTGGTATCGGGTGGTGCATTGTTGCTGGTATTGCTGGCTGCATTGCGTACAGCAAAATATCCTACACTTGAAAGTACACCTAATGAAATAGGATTGATACAGAACCTGGGTAAAGTATTGTTTACGCAATATGTACTGCCGTTCGAGATCAGTAGTGTGCTGTTTCTGAGTGCAATGATAGGTGCCATAGTAATAGGTAAAAAAGAAGACAGCACACATAGTGCCTAGATACAGATCAATTACTGTTCCCCATGGGGTGCAGCATTTTTAATACATTAAGGTTTTAGTTTTTTATGCCAATACTACCACTACATTACATGTTCCTGAGCCTTACACTTTTTTGTATAGGTATCATGGGCGTGCTTATTCGTCGCAATGCTATCATCATATTTATGTGTGTGGAGCTTATGTTGAATGCCGTGAACTTATTGATGGTAGCTTTTTCTAAAATGTATGTGGATGCAGGCGCCCAGGTGTTTGTATTCTTTATAATGGTGGTTGCAGCTGCAGAAGTGGCTGTGGGGCTGGCAGTTATAGTAATGATGTACAGGAAAGTGCATTCTGTTGACGTAAATATATTGAACAGGCTAAAACATTAATTGCAGCTTTCGGGCTTTTGAATATTAAATATGACACAACTCGTTTACTTAATTCCTTTATTTCCCCTCATCGGTTTCCTCATCAATGGGCTGGGCTGGCGTACAATTCCTAAAACTGCAGCGGGTGTTATTGGCAGCCTTGCAATACTCGCTTCCTTTGTGGTATCAGTAGGTATCTTTTTTGAAGTCAACAGTCCCTCTTTTCACGGGCCGGTGTTGGTTCACCTGTTCGATTTTATACAAACAGGTAAACTATACATTCCATTTACCTTCCAGGTCGATGCGCTTTCTACCCTGTTCTTGCTTATCATCACGGGTGTTGGTTTCCTCATTCATGTGTATTCTACATCTTACATGCATCATGATGAAGGCATGGTAAAATACTTTGCTTTCCTTAACCTGTTCGTCTTTTCAATGTTACTGCTTGTACTAGGGGCTAATTACCTGGTTATGTTCATCGGCTGGGAGGGTGTGGGTTTGTGCTCTTACCTGCTTATTGGTTTCTGGTTCAAGAATCGCGATTATACCAATGCCGCTAAGAAAGCATTTGTTATGAACCGTATAGGTGATCTTGGTTTCCTGGTGGGCATGATGATGATATTGTTCAATTATGGTACACTATCTTATGGTGAGTTCTTCGGTAAACTGGGAACTACACCAGGCGCATTAGGCGACAATACTTACAACTGGATAGCTATTTGCTTATTTATAGGTGCAATAGGTAAAAGTGCACAAATACCATTATATACCTGGTTGCCCGATGCGATGGCTGGTCCTACTCCGGTGTCTGCATTGATACATGCTGCAACGATGGTTACAGCAGGCATTTACATGATAGCACGTAGTAGTGTACTGTACAACCTGGCGCCGTTTACTTTGCACATAGTAGCTATAATAGGATTGGCAACTGCCATATTCGCCGCAACCATTGCCATTAAGCAATACGATATTAAGAAGGTACTTGCTTACTCTACAGTCAGCCAGTTAGGTTTTATGTTCCTGGCGCTAGGCGTTGGTGCATATACTACGGCCGTGTTCCACGTTATGACGCATGCATTCTTCAAAGCGCTTTTGTTCCTCGGCTCTGGTAGTGTCATACACGCCATGGGTGGCGAGCAGGATATCAGGTTGATGGGTGGCCTCGGCAAGAAAATGCGCGTCACACAGATCACTTTCCTTATCGGTTGCCTGGCTATTTCTGGTATCCCTGGTTTCTCCGGCTTCTTTTCTAAAGATGAGATATTGGCTGCTACCTACGCACACGATCCTATTCTATACTACATGGCATTGGCTGCCGCTATGATGACCGCCTTCTACATGTTCCGTCTATACTTCCTTACATTCACAGGTACATTTCGCGGCACTCACGATCAGGAACATCACCTGCACGAGAGTTCCTCTGCTATGACTATTCCGTTGATCGTACTGGCTATATTATCAGTAGTAGGTGGTTATGTAGGGTTGCCTGCGGTTATCAGCGAGCACCATGCATTGGCATCTTATCTTTCGCCTGTTGTAAGTAATGCAGGTGAACATCATATGGCTGCCGGTACCGAGTGGTTGCTTATGGGTTTATCCTCAGGTCTTTCAGTGGTAATGATCATATATGCGTTCACTGCCAACAAGGTTCCGTCATTTGCACCAAATACAGGGCTTGCCAAGTTGCTTGAAAATAAATGGTATGTAGATGAGATCTATGATGCGGTCATCGTTCGTCCTTTAGCTGCACTATCCGGTTTGTTAGATAAGTTTGTTGAAAAGTCTGGGATAGATGGCATTGTAAATGGAGTAGGTAAAGGCGTACGTTACGGCAGCGATCGCATACGTATGCTGCAGAGTGGCCAGGTAGGCTTTTATATATTTGTGATGGTGTTGGGTATGGTGGCGTTGTTCGCAATTACTTTTTTCGGGGTTAAATTATAATATAAAGCCAATTGCAAACACTGCATTAGCATATGATTTTAGTATTACTTATTCTTATTCCTCTGCTTACAGGTATCCTCAGTTTTTCCATTAATGGAAACGGAGCTAAAAACCTGGCGTTGCTGAGTACGCTGGCTACACTTGTATTATCTGTTTGTTTAAGTTGCACAGCCGGTACCGAATCTTCTTATTTTAATGTACCATGGATACCCAACCTGGGTACCTCTTTTAGTCTTATAGGCGATGGTATGAGCAGCATGTTATGCCTGATGACAGGCATTGTAATGCTGGTAGTAATGATAGTGAACAGGAACAAAGAGGTTGAAAAGCCTGGTTCCTTTTATGGTCTGATGCTGCTGGCACAGGCCGGCCTCATGGGTGTGTTCCTGGCCTACGATGCGTTGGTATTTTATGTATTCTGGGAGCTTGCGCTGATACCTGTTTACTTCCTGTGTTCACAGTGGGGTGGTGAAAAGCGTATTCCTGCAACCTTCAAATTCTTTGTCTATACTTTTGTGGGTAGCCTCATGATGCTGGCTGGGCTTATCTACTTGTCTACACAAACACCAGGCATTAATAGTTACAGCTGGCCGAGCATAGCCCATGCAGGGGCTTCATTGGCACCTGCACAACAGGTATGGTTGTTCTGCCTCATATTCGTAGCCTTTGCTATTAAAATGCCTATCTTCCCTTTCCATACCTGGCAGCCCGATACTTACGAGCAGTCGCCCACTCCGGTTACAATCATCCTGAGTGCCCTAATGGTAAAGATGGGTATGTTTGGTG
>Ga0206829_10278_pt1 | contig 16205 bp, 17 predicted proteins | sample Alteio_BWOrgCont_75_FD_152862 | JGI IMG/M metagenome (GOLD analysis project Ga0206829, IMG submission 152862) | Enriched cells from forest soil in Barre Woods Harvard Forest LTER site, Petersham, Massachusetts, United States -... | ecosystem: Environmental > Terrestrial > Soil > Temperate forest >... | reverse complement strand
CATGACAATTCCTCCAATACTATAAAAGATTATTGAAGAAATAACAGCAACTGCAAAGTATATGGTCAGGGTTTCAATCATGCGGAATTTTTATAAACCGTGAGATTTAGATATTCCGTACAAATTCATAAATATCATCATCAGGATTTATACCCAGCTTCTTCCGCAACCTGTTCTTGCCCATCTTGATTGAGGCAGCCTCAATATTTTTAAGGTTGGCAATATCTTTATTGGACAAATTTATACTGATATAAGCGCATAATTCCACTTCCGATTTCGTGAGATTGGGGAATTTCAATTTTAATTTCTCATAGAATTTAGCATTCACATGGTCAATATTATTTTGAATCGTAATTTCGCCATCGCTCATGGAGATATTGTTTTTCAAATCAATTAGCAGCGACCGGATGGCTCGATCAAAGTGGTCTTCTTCCTTCAGAATATTTTCTAATCTGTCAATCATTTTCTTATTTACATCATAGACTTGCGTATTATGAAGAACTACATTTGTCAGATCTTTCTTCTTTAATTCAATCTCTGTCTGCATAGCTCGAGCTTCCAATTCTTTTCTTTTCAATTGCTCTTCTGCGAATAATTTTTCTGTCTCATTAGCGATCTTTCTTTTTTTCATCATTTGAATTAAAAGATAGATGATTACTATGCCGGCAATAATGATGGTAAGGATGATAATTCTATTGTTGAAGAGGGCAGTCTTCGTTCTTTCCAATTCCAGTTTATGTTTCTCTATTTCACTCTTGAAACCGAATCTTTGAATGTTGATCAATGCATTGGTAAGACTGTTCAAGGTTTCTGATTTCTGTTTTTCTATACTGTCATTAATGGTGAAATAATTAGAATTAAAATAGACCGCTTTTGAAGTCATTCCATTCCTGAAATAATAATCCGCAGCCAGTTTGTAAAACTTCAATTGTTCGGGAAGTTTAATTTTTGTGAAATTAGAATCACGAAAGTTCATTGCTGCATTAATCTGGACACCCGCTTCTGGATTCCCAGTTTTATCCAAGGCATTGATGAGTCTGACTTTATTAATAAAATAACGGTTCTCCCGATGAACTGATAAATAAAAACGATCATTGAAACGATAGGTCTTTATGGCAGTCGCATAATCGTTTTTCTTTTCGAATAATTGGGCAATATTGTCATTGATGCTGCAAAATAAAACAGTATCATACTTCGGTCCATTAAGTGTTTGGAGTGAAAGATTGAAATACTTTAACGCACTGTCATTTTTGCCTATATTAGAATAAAAGAAACCTATATTGTTTTGAGTAGAAGCCTCAGCAATATTGGCATTATTGGTACTTCGGGCTTCCGTTTCAGCCATTTTATAATAAGTGAGCGCACTGTCAGGTTCATTTATTTGAGCATAAAGACCGGCGATTCTTCCTGTGACAGGAAACTTCTTCCGCATCGGAATATCTGTGGCTGTAGAACTTATCTGAACAGCTTTTTTTAGAAATTCTATGGAATATTTTGGGTTCGCATCGGCAAGAACCTGCCCCATCATGTTATTCAATTCAAAAGTAACGCTATCAGGTTTATGCACATATCCTTCAAGAACCAAAGCGATTTCCAATTTCTTAATCACATTGATATAATCCTTCCTTTGCTCATCAGCCTTTGCCAGGATTAATAGTTCACTGATCTTAAACTCCGCGCTATCTGTAGTGCTAAGGTATTTGTCTATCATCTCGCGGCTGCTTTTATCGGCAGAATCAGAATATAATATTTTATCGCCCTCCTGTCCAAAAGATCGAATAAGAACCAGCAATAACGACAATAGAATAATTCGTTTCAAAGACATAATAACAGACAAAATCTAATGGATGCAAAAGTATTAAGATCGAGGGGAATGGAAAAGTTAATAGGAAAAATAAAATTGTGATGGATGGCTTCTTTATATTTATTGATATGAAGATAAGAAAAGAGTTATGAGTTATGAAGTATGTTTATGAGCCGTATGCGAAAACTCATAACTTATAATTCGTAACTCATAACTCTCTTAATTGGCTTATGGCAGGGGAGGAAGCAGCAAACTTGAAGAAGAAAAAGGAAGCTGGAATTCGAGACTCTTTATTTAATAGTATAACTTGGTTTGTTTGGGTGCATCGGGTTAGCCATCAACCTTTGCGTTGCAGGATGAACAACCAAATCCATATCTTCCATAGGCACTGCGCCCAGCAAGGTTTCATCACCGATTATCAAAGCCCCAACAAAGCAAAAGCGATTTTCAAAATCCACTCTTATAGGTCCGACATAAGGAACTTGATGCGAACTTCCGTCGGCAATAGTTACCGGACGTTTATCTAATTCTTCAAGCTCCAACTGGTATGCTACAGATTGAGGAATACACAACATAAGGGCACCAGTATCTACTAAAGCATCTATTTCAACCGGCAGTAAAGAGGCATTTCGAGGGTTACTTAATTTTATTTTTGAATATGTCAATCCCATTATTTTTTATTATGGCTGCAAAGATAGGGAATCAATTGACAATTGATAATGGACAATTGACATTGTGCATACTGTCAATTGTCCATTGTCAATTATCTTTGCCTTATGGAAGCAGAGGAACCAGCATACTTAAAGAAGAAAAGGGAATCAGGAATCTATAGAAAACCATATAGGAGCTTTGCACCTGTCTGGTTTTATCGTCATTTTTATTTAATGAGGCGGCAAAATTATTAAACATTCCAATCATCAAATAATACCTCCCCAAGAATACCTATCCTTGCATCCTCATTTAAAAACCAAATTTATGAAGAAACAAAAACCCGTTCCGAAAGGAAAGATTATTCCATTGACGAAAGAAGAAATCGCTGCCCAAGCTCGTAGTATTAAATGTGCGGGATGGATTGCTATCAGGGGGCTTGGATTGGATAATGGAAAAGCTGAACTTGAGTTATACTCTTTTATTATTATTAAAATGACTGCCATTGCTATGGGTTTATTAAAGGATGGTTTGATGGCAAAAGAGGCGTTTTCTAAGGCTTGGGAAGATATTTTAAAGGAAATTGATAATGGACATTATAAGGAACAAAATATTTTTGAGGCATATAGCAGAAAGATTATCACTAATATTTGCTTTAAAATATTGAAAGGGACAAAACGATTTGATGAGCTGGATGAAGAAGGAAACTTTCCGAATCCCGAAGCTCCGCAAAGTAAATATAGTGATGAAATGAAAGCATATATAAAGGTCTTGATGTTGGAATGTACTGTCATTATGCAGGATAAAATAACCATGCATTATATTGACGGCGATGATTGGAATATTGTAGGTAAGAAATACAATATTTCGGCAGATACTGTGAGAGGTGAGGTCTCCAAAAAGATGAGACAGTTCAAGAAAAAACTGGGAGGGTAAAATATATTTTCATTCGGTGTACTCGTTTTCAAGGTTTCAAGACTATACAGGTAGAATGAAGATAATGAGAACCGAAAAGATAGATAATAAAAAGGCAGGGATGCAGGGTGAGAACCAAATGGTCATCCTTTATGACAATTGTCTTCACCTTTATAGTAATTGTCATCACCCTTACAACAATTGTCATCACCTTTATGGGAATTGTCATCACCCTTATAGTAATTGTCTTCACCTTTATGACAATTGTCTTCACCTTTATGACAATTGTCTTCACCTTTACGATAAATGTCTTCACCTTTACGATAAAGGGCAAGGTTCTAACCTTTCTGTCAAATCTTATAATTAAACAATATAAATAAAATTCTATGGCAACATTAAAATTGGTAAAAGTAAAGATAACAGAATTTACTGACGAAACAAATGCAGAGGTCTTGAACCAATATCTTTGGGATTGTCTGACAGATGGAATGGGATCTACATTATATGGCAGCCCCGCTATCCTCGCAGCCTTCTATACCGCAGGCAATGATGCGTATGATGCCTTGGCATTGGCTATTTCCAATTATGATGACAATCAAAACCCCACCAATAATGGTATCGTAAAAGATAAAATGGCATTGGTAGTTCTTTGGTTGAGAGGCTATGCAAGCCAGGTTCAGGTTATTGCAAATCTGCCGATCAACTGTACCACCCGCGAAGAAGCTGCAACCAACATCAGACTTTCACACCTTACGCCTCAAGAATTAGCTTCTACCCCAAAAGGAAATCCTGCAACTCCTGAATTTACCGCTTCTATCGCTAATGGCGTAATCAGTATTAAAATTACAAATATACATACTTACAAACCTACCAACATTATTTTTGTTGTAACGGCAGTGCCACCGGTAACGACCCCTGCCACACCTAATCCAGTAGTTGTTCTTGACAAAGCCAATGCACAAGTATCTATAGTATCAAAAGTAGCGGTGCAAGCGGTTGTGAAATCTATAAGCGGCAAAGGAACCTCAGCAAAAATAGCAAATATGAATACCAGCCCGAGCTACAATATTCAAGCGTATGCTCAAAATGGCAATAAACAAATCAGCGATTTATCGGCACCAGTATTGGTAACAATCATTACGCTGCCGCCTGCGGTTTAAGGTTTAAAGTTTAAGGAAGTGTGATATCTCCCACCGCCTTAAACTTTTTTCGCTTACGCGGATGCTTAAAAGCGATGCTTCGCCAGAGCCATTTATCAATAAATCCTTGCTTGCCCGCCCTAAATGGGCGACGACGACCCAGATCCTTGTCAGGATTTGTAATCCCGCCGACCAATTCAATATTCCTCATTAAAATCTTTTCATTAAATAGACTTCTTTCATATTTAAGACCCGGAGGGACGGACTTGTGGTAGAAATAATCATCAGACAATATTCTCTAAAGTCCCTCTGACTTTTATGCAACTTTTGGTTTGATAAATATAAAAAATGTCTAACTAAGGATATGCCTGGAATACAGGACTGATGCTGAATTTCTGACTTTTAAAACATGACATTAATCATGTTTTAATATGATGAATGTTGTTTAATTGCCTAAATAACATGGGTAGTTTTGCCGCATAAGATTTAGTGTAAATAGTTCAATAAATTAATAACATTCAATATGTCTGAAAACGAAACAAACGAGAGAAGAAATTTCCTGCGACTGCTGGGCTTGACAGCAGGTGCCGCATTGGTTAGTACGAATGCTTTTTCCATCTTCATGAAGCCGGAAGAGATTCTGAAATTAAAACCGGAACAGCAAGAATTCATGAAGCGATATGGCAAATGGATGGATGAATTTATAGAAGTCATTCGCATCAAGAAACATGATCCTCTTCATAAGGATAACCTTGACAAGATGAATGAATTGGCAAACAGAGCCGAGGCATTCAAACCAGAGCTTACCGAGCATTTGAAAGATAAAACATTCTCCATAATCTACCTTGCTTCCATCGAAAGAATGAGCATTGAAATCAAAGAGGAAGAACATAGGATTTGAGATGATGTTAAGAATAACAAAGATGATAAAGGTCATTATTAATCCTGCTTTTAATCATTTAAATCAGGATATGATTGGGTGTAATTTTGCATCGTTAATTTGAATAACGTCTTTGATACACATTAAATAAAATCCTAAATAATTAAAGCTATGAATACCGAGATAAAAAATGAAGATGCCAACAATGCCAGGAGAAATTTTCTGCGCAAAAGCCTTATCACAGGCAGCGTTCTTGCGGTTGGCGCCATTGGTCTTGAGAAAGTCTTTTCCGGCGAGAAGGCTGACGATGGCAAGAAAGTAAAAGTCCTTACCGCCGATGGAAAAGTCCTCGAGACGAGCACATCAAATCTCAAGGAATTAAAGCACACTCCTGTTACTGATGCCGAATCTCGCAAAGGAATTCCAGGCAAAAAATTCGTTATGGTAATTGACCTCGCGAAGTGCGATGGTTGCGGGCATTGCACGGTGGAATGCAACAAGATGCACCACATTCCAAAGAGCAAAGAATGGATTAAAGTGATAGAAATGCAGGACTCTCCGAAGGAAGCTCCATACTGGTTTGTGAAGCCTTGTTTCCATTGCGATAATCCTCCATGCACAAAGGTTTGCCCGGTTGATGCCACCTTCAAACGCGAGGATGGAATCGTAGCTATTGATAATGATCGTTGCATTGGTTGCCGCTTCTGCATGGCTGCCTGCCCTTATTCTGCAAGGATTTTCAATTGGTCTGAACCGCTTTATGTGGAATATCCTAAGAAGTCAGCAAAGGATACAACAGTAAAAGAAACTTCCTGTTGCGGCGGTAGTGGCTGCGATGCTGATTCAGTGGAAAGTACTACTGCCCCTGCCGAAAGATTCTTTGAAAGCAAAAAAGGCTGTGTTGAGAAATGTGATTTCTGTCCGCACATGGCAAGGGAAAATAAATTGCCTGCCTGTGTTACCGGTTGTGGCATGGATGCTATCTATTTTGGCGATGAAAACGAAGATGCTGTTACCAATAAATCCGGGCAGACAGTTTCATTATCACAATTGCTTGAAGACCGCGCTGCATATAGATACCTGGAAGAATTGGGCACCAAACCACGAGTTTATTATCTGCCTCCATATAACAGGCAGTATGCAAAACCTGATATGAAAGGTGAAAAAAGCTAAATTAAACCAATATAAAAATTAATCATTATGGAAGATAAGAATCATCAAGTAGCAAACCAGGTAGAGGCTGAATTGCTTTCTACCATTGGTCAAAAATATAAGAACGAAAAGATATGGATTGGTGTACTTACTTTAATCTCTTTGTTTGGAGTGGGTGCATGGATCTACCAGTTGAAGCAGGGTTTGGGCGTTACAGGCATGCGCGATTATGTGAGTTGGGGTTTATACATCGCATTATTATTCTTCTTTGTCGGCATCAGTTTGGTAGGAGCCTTAATATCATCAGTACTTCGTTTCACAGGCACCAAATGGCGTTATCCCTTAATCAGAATTGCGGAGGCGGTAACGTTGTCAGCAATTTTATTCGCCGGAGTAATGCCGGTGCTCGACATGGGGCATCCCGAAAGACTTTATTTCTTGGTCACACATGGAAGAATCCAATCGCCGATTCTGTGGGATGTACTTGCCATAGCAACTTATTTCACGGGCAGTTTAATCTTCTTTTATCTGCCATTAGTTCCTGATCTTGCATTGATGCGCGACAAACTTACGGGCATCTCGAAGTTCAGAGTGTGGCTGAATAAATTCATGGCAATCAACTGGACGGGCACTCCTCGCCAACATAAATTATTAAAGAGAGGTATGGCAATAATCTCAATCGTCGTTTTGCCATGCGCCATCTCGGTTCATACCATCAGTGCATGGCTTATCGCCTTGACGATGAGGACGGGATGGAGTACCAGTCTGATGGGTCCTTATTTCGTTTTCGGAGCATTGATGGCAGGAGCCGCGATGATTATTTTGGTGATGGCAAACATACGCTATGGATACCATTTGCAGCATTACATCGGGCATAAACATTTTAATTATTTGGGAATGCTTCTCCTTGGATTGACGGCGTTCTATCTCTATCTCAACATCAACAAATATGGCGTTCCGGCATTCGTTGGAGAGAAGGCGGAGGTTGAATATCTGCAAGATTTAATGTTCGGGCATTTTGCTTTTGCATTTTGGTTTGTCATTATTGCAGGTCTTATTATTCCAATTATTATACTCTCGATCGGGAAGCTTCGCAACCAAATTAGATGGGTTGTTATAGCAGCGATTTTAGTTATGGGAGGAGCCATTATCAATCGTTATTTGATAGTTATTCCAAACATGCTGCATCCTTTAGTTCCCATCCAACATGCGATTCCGGGCTATGCAACATATAGCCCCACCTGGGTCGAATGGGCAATCGGTGCCGCAGGATTCTCGGGCTTAACACTCCTTATTATTCTTTTATTCAAAGCATTCCCGGTCATAACTATTTGGGAAACGATGGAAGGTGTGGAACATGATGGTCAGGAAGTAATCGGTTTGGAATATATGGATAACCCTAAACTTGCACCAAGATATGAAAATTATGAAGGCTAATCTGAATAATATGAAGACGAATCTGAAAGTATTATTAGTACTGATTCTTTTGATTAATTTCAATCAAAAGTCCTTTTCAAAAGATGAAAAGAAGGACGGCATCATTACCTTGACCGTCGAACCAAATGACAGTTTGTTTGTGGTGAATGCGACCGTTACGGATGCCGCAACGAAAGCTCCATTAAAAGGTGTCGAAATAACTTTCCTCATCAAGAGAATGTATGGTGATTTGAAAGTTGGCAATGCCACGACCGATGCCTCTGGAATTGTATCCGCATCATTCTCTTCAAAGATGCCCGGCAGCGACACACTTGGTAACATTAATCTAAATGCGAAAGTCGAGGACAATGATGTCATCAACGACATTACCGTCTCTAAAGTTATTCCATCAAAAGTCTCCTTCGAAGCACATACTCCGGTTCCGCCGGGAATGATTTCTGCCACCGCACCTGTTTGGCTGAAGGTAACTTTTTGGCTGATTGTTGGAACTGTATGGGGATTGTTTGGTTATGTAACATTCCTGATTTATCAGATCAGCAGGGAAAAACGGAAACCTCAAACCGCGCCTTCTAAATAGCATAATGAATAATTAAAGTAAATTAAAATAAATAGTAAACAATTAAAAAATTAAGTAGTATGAAAAATTTCAAAATTAAAAAGCAAAACCCAATACTGTTCTTCATGATGTCAGTAGTATTGGTAGTATTTCTAACAGCAGCGCAAACCTCTAAATGGTCAGCTCCTGATGCAGCTAAAAAAGTTGCTAACCCTGTAGCCTCTGATGCAAATTCTATTGCTGAAGGGAAGAAGATTTATGTATCCGATTGCCAAAAATGTCATGGCAAGAAGGGTTTGGGCGATGGTCCTAACGCTTCTGAATTGGATAATCCTCTGGAAGCTCTGAACAGTGCCGGAATGAAAGCGCAGACAGATGGAGAATTGTTTTGGAAAATCTCCGAAGGCAAAAAACCAATGCCTTCTGCCAAGAAAACTTTGTCAGAAACTCAACGCTGGCAAGTCCTTGATTACATCCGTACTTTAGCGAAATAAGGAAGTACGAATTTTACCAACAAAATTAGATTTATAAATAATTAAAGAATAATAGAAATGAAAAATTTAAAGAAATATTCTGTTGCCGCCCTGATGGTGTTGGCAATTATGTTCACTGCGGTGCAGTGCACGAAAAAAAATGAAGTTCTAAATCAGACTCCTGCAAGCACTTCTACAACTGCTAATACAGATACTTTGTATTCTGTCAAAGGCACTGCAACATTACAGCCAATAAGTGGTAATGCACTTGCTACTGCATGGAATGGAACGCTTGATGGCGCATGGAGTAACGCTCCGATTGTAACCGTTCATGCCGTTGTTCCTGATTTAGGGAATAACACTTTTGAAGGATTCATTGGCAATGCTACTGATGTGAATTTGCGGTCTATGTATGATGCAAATAACATTTACTTTCTTGCAGAATGGAGTTGCAGCAAGAATCCAACAGTAAGTTCTCCCTGGTATTACAATCCTATCACGAAGCTTTGGGCACAGATGGGTGCTGCGCCTGTTTGGGATGCTAATGGTGTTGAATTAAGTCCTCCTTTTGTTCAGGATCAATTCGATTTTATTTTCAACGTTGCTGGTTCTTGCGCAGGCTTCAAGGCACAGGGATGCTATGCTGCCTGCCATGTCAATACGCCAAATTTGGTGATGGATACTACCACCGGAAATATCACAACTGTGCCTGTTTACGGTGGTTCCATGTACACCAATGGTCCTAATGAAAAATTGGATTGCTGGAGAGTGCGTATGCTCCAGGTTTTGAATTGCAACCAGGCGAATGACACTTATCTTGATTGGGGTAATGGCGCAATTGATGCGAATGAAATCCATAACGATCCACAAGTTCATACTACCGATGGCGGAACGAGCAACAAACAAGTTTTGTCCGGAATGACTGTTCCAAAATGGATTATTAAAACAGGAGCTTATACAAATGGGGCTATCATGGTAGGAGATACAGCAAGCGGTGCTGCATTAAAAGTTACTGCGGTAAGTTCTACAGGAGTGCTTACTCTTAGCGATGGTTCGACCATTGATCCTACCGTCGGAACCAATTATCAACAAATAGGAACCGGAGCAAATATGACATTAGGAACTTATTGTGTTCCGGGTAGCATTGTAGGTTCTTATACAGGAAGCCGTGGTGATGTTACTGCTAATGCTTTTTGGACAGGTTCAGGTTGGAGATTATTAATTCAACGTGCCTTGAAAACATCTGATATTTTGGAACAAGATGTTGATTTCTCAAGCCTTGCTGATCAGCCTTTCGGTATCGGTGTTATGTTTAATGGCGCAGATAACGAACATGCAATTGTCTCTGGTCTGACTTTGCATTTCAATAAATAAGAATCTGTTTTTAAACAATTAAATTTTTCAATTATGAAAAGAATCAGGATAGCAGCAATTGCATTTGTCGCGTCAATTGCTGTATTTACAGGTTGTCAAAAAGATACCACACTGACGATAAAGCCGGAAGTAAAGACGATAACAGGGACGATTTCATTCAGCAAAACCCTTGTTCCGCTCTTTACACAGAATTGCGCTATTGCCGGATGTCATGTCTCTGGTGGTCAAACGCCTGATTTATCAGCCGACAATGTATATAATTCCTTAGTAAATACTCCTGGCTTCGTCAATGTAAAAGATCCGCAAAGCAGTAAAATCTATGAATATATTACCGGGAAACTTTCGCCTGCAATGCCGATGGGCAAAGCCAGCAATCCCGGTGATATCAACGATCTTTTCTTAGCATGGGTAGAGCAGGGAGCAAAGAAAAATTAAATTAATAAATTAAAGAAAATTAATATGAAAATAGTATCAAAAATTAAGTTGTATGCAGGGATTTATCTCCTGATGATTGCCTGCTTATGTATGTCTTCTGCCAGCACTTTTGCGCAAGACAGTACGGCTTCTCCTACCGCCACGTCGCTCAATTATGTGAAGAATACATTCTACAGCCAGTGGCTTATCAATGACCAAACCTGCATGGTTCCTAAGGCTCATAGTTTTGAATTTGTCATTCAGCATACCTTTGGGACCATTAACAATGGTTATTCCGATCTGTATGGAATATATGGCACCGGCAATATTAGATTAGCATTCTGCGCGACTCCTATCAGCAATCTTGAATTAGGCTTTGGCTTGACGAAAGATCAGATGCTGTGGGATGGAAATCTGAAATGGGCGATCATGAAGCAAACCACAACTGGTATCAGATTAGTAAGCATTACCTATTTCGGGAATTTTGCTGTCTCGACCCTCCCAAAAGCAGGTAACTTCGTCTCTGACGGTGACAGGTATTCCTACTTCCATTCCTTGATTATTGCAAGGAAGATTACCAAAGAATTCTCTGTACAGGTAACGCCGAGCATATCCTATTTCAACAATGTTCCCGCCTATCTTGATGCCAACAATGATGAGCAGCCTTCAATGAAAAACCTGAATGTAGCCTGTGCTTTCGGAGGTAAATACACCATCTCCCAAGGGGTGGCAATCATTGCGAATTACAACCAGCCGATGACTCAAAACCCAACGGATAATCCACATCCCAATGTAAGTTTTGGTATTGAATTAGGCACTTCGGGGCATACTTTCCAGATATACATGGGCAATTACCAATCTATCATTCCACAATACAACACGGTGTTTAATCAAAATGATTTCACGACCAGCCGCTATTGTGTAGGGTTTAATATTACCAGGAGATGGTATTTCTAATCCATTAAAGTTTTTATGTCTGCTTGTAAGAAATGGAATTGAAGGGGTACGAAGGCATTATGAGGGTGTCCCAAAGCGTTTTGAGGGTGTCCTAAGGCGTTTTGAGGGTGTCCTAAGGCGTTTTGAGGGTGTCCCAAGGCGTTTTGAGGGTATCCCAAGGCGTTTTGAAGGCATCCCAAGGCGTTTTGAGGCTCTCCCAAGGCGTTTTGAGGCTCTCCCATCTGGCACCTTTTTTCGGGGCGATTTTTGGAGTGATGAAGAAAATAAAAAATATTTATTTTGCAATAAACTTTTTTTATCCGATTAAGTTCCGTAATTTTGCAGCCTTAATAAAAATACTGATATGAAATTAGCAAACGTTATAACTTTTTCTTTGGCTACGCAGGCTTTGTTTGATGCGAACAAACCTGCGCTGGTTATATTCAATCCATTGCTTGGAGGTACTTTTGAATCGCTTACGTGGACGGGTCAAATGGGTGCTGTTTCAAATATGTTTTCTACAGGGAATTTAATTAAATTAAATGCTGGTGATACAAAAACCCGAAATACTTTTATGAGAAATCTTCGTCCTATTTTGAAGAATCTGGAGTTTAAGATTGATATTTGTATTGCTAACGGAACGATTACTGATAGCTTGTCCTCTTTTGGTTTGGCGGCTTTGAGGGAGAGTATTAATAAGTATGCTATAAGTGATTTTCATTTGGCTTATATTTCTTTGATGGGACGGATTGCTGCTGGTGGTAATACTGCTGCATTGAATACTGCTGGTTTTTTGACAGCTAATATTACCTCTATTAAAACTAATCATGATGGGGCTTGGAATATGAGTACTACTAAAATTGATCTTTCTTTGAGTATAAAGAGTTTGAGTCAGTCGAATCAGATTATTGTAAATACTTTGATGGCTACTAACATGCAGGTTATTAAGAGCATGCATGCTTATGCTGAAAGTATTAGTAATGCTGGCTTGATAAAGATGACTACTAAGGTTGCTATATTGAGCAGCGTGGTGCCTACTCCTGCTAAGAAACCAAGAAACAGACATATCGCGGAGAACACTAGTATTTGTTATCAGCAGAATCCTGTGGCTCGTGATAAGATGCAGTTTACTTTGATGACTAATGGAGCGGAGGCTTTTATATGCAGGATGCCTACTAAGACTGGTACTTGTGGTTTGGGGATTCCTTTGGTATATAATGAAATGACTGAACTGAAAAAGGCTGATGTTCCTGGGACTGGTGATAATATTATTATTACTAATAACGGGAGCGCAAAGATGGTGGTGAAGGTTTTTGTAGTGAAGGGGTAAGTTCTTTGAACATAAATTTTAAATTTATAATAATTAAATGAAATAAAAAAGTACTAGACATAAAGGCGTTTAAAAATACTATTAAGGGAATCCGACAAGATTAAAAATTTTAAAGTATTAAATAGCCAACACTGTAATTGAATGTCCGCGAAAGGCGGGGCATTGTCAGTGTTGGTACGGGTTTCTTGTCGGAACCTCCTTAATAGGGCAATTCACCCCGCCTCTGTCATTCCAGCAAGAAATCTAATTAACAAAAATATTAAATAATTAAAATCAAAAAAAATGAAAAAAGTAGTAACAATTTTAGTAATCATAATCCTGTTTAGCAGGATAGTAACATTTGCACAACAAGTACAGATGCCACCAATAGACTTGCCGAATGAGGCGGTTGAAAAAGGAATAAAAGCTTATGTGGATAAAAGCACCTATGTTATTGAAGGGAAACTCTTGTCACAGAAGGAAATACTTACACCAGCTATTGATGGTGGAGATGGAGTTCTCGTAGGGAGCATTTATGAATTGCTCCTTATAAAACCTACAGTTGTTTTAAAAGGAAATGTTGATACATCAACAACTTTTGAATATTTAGTTCATACAGGTGGCTATACGATGAATGATGGTTATCCTTTAAAATCAGAGGCTTCGGATATATATGGATTTTGGATAAATGACATTTATTTTTTCAGTGCTGAAATAAAACCTCCTGATTATTGTCAACCTTATACTAATGCAACTCATGTAAATTTCTTACAGAGTTTGAGATTTAAAGATTTTAAAAATGGAAGAGAAGCTCTGATGAAATTTTTTGAAGAGAAATTAAACATCAAACCAATCCTACTTGATGATGGACTGGAAAAAAAAAGTCCAAATGAATCTGAAATAGCTCCTATTAAACCTAAAATCAATCCTGTTAATTTTAAAAAATCACCAACTGATGAAAAGAGTGGTCGAATAAAACACATTGGAAATACTGGCCTTTATTTAGAAATTGCAAACGATGCTATTGTAGGTACAAATCTTGAATTTGATATTTTAATTGTAGCCGATGCTGGTGGTACCTACTTAGATAATTGTGTTATGGATTTATATTTTTCAAACAGTGTTGGCAATTATCGGGCAAATTTAATAACCTATTCTGTTGATCCTTACTATGCTGATCCGAGTTATGTTGAAAGATGGTTTGACAATACTTCAAATGTTGTACATGTTCAGTTTGGTTCTGATTCAGGATCAACTTCAGGATGGCATAGGGCAGAAGTTCAAACTACTGTTGAACCCTTCCTTCATTTTAGCGTTCCTGATTCAAATTGTTATGAAACCTCTTATGTCAGTTTTCAAGAAATTCCAGATGCACAGATAGAATCTTATTATACTGATAATCCTGATGATGATATCTTTACAACTGGGTTGCTAATACAATATGGTGGTGGTACTACCAATTATTCTGGTAGCATAGATTCCACCTATTGCCATCATCTTCCAGATATATCAGGTTTCTCTCCCACAACAATTTACCCTGGAAATTATTATCCCGGGAATCCTACTAACAAGGAGCAAATGACAATAGAGGGTGTATCTTTTGGAACGACACAAGGTAAGGTATTTATGCGAGATGCTGATAATGGTGGTACCACTTATGATCAACTCGATGCCAGGGATATTCTTTTATGGTCAGATAATTCAATAATTGTTAATGTCCCTTCTTATATTGATTCGATACCTGGTAAACCAGGTATAGGTAGTGGAACATTTTATATTCAAACTTATACTGGAGAGATTGCATCAAGTTTTCCTTCAAGTGTTTCTTGTCCTTATAGTATTCAAAACCGAACTGATATTGGTCAACCCTTTAATCCAAAACTAAGAATCAATGAAGTGAATAAAAATCACTCTGGGAGTATTACATTTAGGTTAGACACAAGTATCACAAATTATCCTGATACTATGCTTATTCCTACTATCAGACAATGCATTCAAGAATGGGATTGTGCAATTAATATTAATTTTTTACTGGACACTGTTCCCATTGCAGATAATGGTTTTCTTGGTGATACTATTTGTACAATATTTCTTGCAGATTCATTAGATAATCCATCAGCATTAGCAGAAACTGTAATAATACCAAGAATTTGTACAGATCCATCGGGGACTATTAGATATATCTTCCCTTACAACATTAAAATTGGTATTTTAAGAGATCTTGCAACTGCTTCAACTTTTCTATTAGGTTATACTTGGCAATGCCAACCGGATTCTTCACAACCAATCGATATACATAAGGTAGATTTACATGGTGTCCTTTTACATGAATTTGGTCATGCCTGTCTACAAAATCATGTGAATCAAAGTAGTGACCTAATGTATTATACTGAACCAAATGCTATTGGACCAGTAGACCCTTGGAATAGAATGAAAATAACAATACCAGATAATATTGAAGCCGGCGTAGATGTGGTTGTAAGAAGTGCATCAATTATTTATTTACCTGCTTGTCAAGGTCCTTTAATTCCAGGTACATTATTTTGTCTCTTTGAAGATCATATTAAAGAGATTAATCAGAATGTAAGCAGCATAAAAATATATCCAAATCCGATAGATGATGATTTATTGAATGTTGCTTTTGATATTAAACAAGATGCACCAGTCAATTTTATTATTCTTGATAATTTAGGTAAAGAGGTTTTAAATTTTAATAAAAACGAAAGTGCAGGAGAACATACCGAACAACTAAATTTGAACCATTTAGCTGTTGGTGTTTACTATTTAGAAGTAATTATTAATGGAATAGGTGATTCAGGTGAGATAATGAAGATTCGATAAAACTTTTCTATTTATTCGATATTACCTAAATTAGTTTAATTTCGCACGCGATTACAGTTTTAAGATTTCATTTTATTTGAAACCTTGTCCTTTACCATAGGGGGGCAGGGTTTCTTTTTTTATTTAATCCTTTTATGATACCGACCTTTTTGGGGCGGTGCAATAAAAGGATGATAATTATGACAATGGTCCTTTCCTTTATCACAAAGTTTTCCAGTATGACAGTTTAGGAAGAATGATTGACTGCCATTGGTATTGGCCCACTGGCTTGCGGGCGATTGACAGGAATACTTATGATGGAATGAATTTAAAAGAGAATATCCAATC
>Ga0206829_10276_pt1 | contig 16211 bp, 12 predicted proteins | sample Alteio_BWOrgCont_75_FD_152862 | JGI IMG/M metagenome (GOLD analysis project Ga0206829, IMG submission 152862) | Enriched cells from forest soil in Barre Woods Harvard Forest LTER site, Petersham, Massachusetts, United States -... | ecosystem: Environmental > Terrestrial > Soil > Temperate forest >... | reverse complement strand
AACAATTCTGTATTGAACTTACGAGCCAATGTTTTGCCGCCGTCTATACCGAACAGATTATGGCGCTCAGTGCAGCGACCACAAACAAAGTAGCTCATATTTTCAACTACGCCCATGACAGGAATCCTAACCTTTTCAAACATATGGAACGCTTTTCTCACGTCCTGCATTGCTACTTCCTGCGGGGTGGTTACCATCACTGTGCCTGTCACCGGGACCAGCTGAGCCAATGAGAGCTGAACATCTCCAGTCCCCGGAGGCATATCCACAATAAGATAATCCAACTGTCCCCAATTCACTTTATGACAAAACTGGCTGACAACACTGTGAAGCATTGGCCCTCTCCAAACCAGTGGCTGATCACCCTGAATCAGAAATCCCATGGACATCACTTTGACGTGATGTGAAACAGGTGGAATAAATACTTCGCCCCGCTTTGGGTCATTTTCGATCTTAGGCTGATCCGTTACACCCATCATCGTAGGAATATTTGGCCCATAAACGTCCGCATCCATGAGACCGACTTTGGCTCCTTCCAATGCAAGTGCAGTTGCAAGATTCACTGCGACCGTGCTTTTACCAACCCCACCTTTGCCACTTGAAACAGCGATAATATGGCTTACGCCTTCAATCGAATGGGTGCCTTGAGATTGCCCAGATGATTTTCTGCCTCGAACTTCAGAGTCCATTTTCACTTCTACGCGACTCACACCTGGAATTGGGCTAACGGCAGCACGGCAGTCACTTTCTATTTTTGCTTTCAGCGGACAAGCTGGGGTCGTGAGAACCACTCGAAAGGATACTACCCCTTCCGGAGATACTGAAAGGTCCCGGATCATATTCAGGGTCACTAAGTCCTGCTTTAAATCTGGATCATAAACAGTGCGCAATGCCGATAAAACCGAATTCTGAGTCACTATTGTCATAAGGGCATACCTATCAGACCTTCATTAAACTTCACAAGTACTACTATTTCATTTATAAATGCGTACTATGGATACGAGGCGCCGGAACTGGAGCGGCTGCGCCGGGGATCCAAATCTTTACGTCGCAACCGCCCCGGTTTCGGCGCCTTTCGATAGCTCTAAGGAACTATTATTATGGATACCTCACAAGAAACCCGGTCCCAAATCACTAAGAACATCCGAAATACGATCCAGCTCTTGGGTGAGGACGTGGAAAGGGAGGGCTTAGTCGACACTCCAAAACGCTACGCAAAGGCGATGGAGTTTCTGACTTCTGGGTACCACAAAAACGTGGACCAAATCGTGGGTCGCGCGCTTTTCAAAGAAGAGTCGAGCGAAATAGTCATTGTGAGAGATATTGAACTTTTTTCTCTCTGTGAACACCATCTTCTGCCTTTTTACGGCAAAGCACATGTAGCCTATATCCCCAACGGGAAAATTATTGGCCTCTCAAAGATACCTAGAATCATTGATGTTTATTCAAGACGATTCCAGGTTCAGGAACGGCTAACGACCCAGATATCATCGGAGCTCGAGCGTATACTCAAGCCACTCGGTGTTGCAGTGATCATCGAAGCTTTTCATCTCTGCATGATGATGCGAGGAGTCGAAAAACAAAGCAGCTATACCATTACCAGTTCAATGCTGGGAGCTTTTCGGGATGATCCGACTTCTCGAAAAGAGCTGCTTGATCTCTTAGGAGGGCTAGGAGGCTCTCGGCGTGGAAACTTTTGACAACCGCGGTTTCTGAATGAACTCCGGCCAAATTTCGCGCCAAAGACTGCTCGAGGTCGGTGCGCCAGTTTTCACCGAGAGAAACCCAATCAGAAAGCCGTGTCATCACATCAGGGCTAAAGCCGCACGGTGAAATCAGTTGGAAGGGCTCTAAAGCGTTGACACAATTGATTGCAATCCCGTGGTAAGTCACCCATTTCCTTACCGCGATTCCAATCGAAGCTAACTTTTTCTGTCCCAGCCAAATACCGGTTGCGTTCTCATGGCTGCTTGCCTCTAACCCTCGAAGGCTCAATTCATGAATCAATAACCCTTCTAATTTTCTAAGAAAGCCTGCGACGCTTCGTGCAGGGCCAAATCCTTGGCCATCCAACTTGCAAATCGGATAAACCACCAGTTGACCTGGACCATGGTAAGTGAGGTCTCCTCCTCTTTCGCTCTCAGAAAATTCTACACCAGACGGTAAAAACTGAGGAACCGGCATATGGCGAGACCTGGGTGCCCCCGTCCACTGGAGTCCCCTTCCCTGGGTAATCACCGGTAAATGTTCTAGAAACAAAAAAGTATCTGGGATGAAATCCCGAGCTCTGAGGTCCACCAAAAGATGCTGAAGCTCCCTAGCCTCAGCATAAGAGACATATCCTTTGAGAGACCAGAACTGCATTAGACAGTACTCCTCGCTTGCATGGTCGGAGTAGAACTCTTGCGCTGGAAAATATGAATCGCATGGCCCAAAGTTGCCTCAGCAGCCTCCATCAAAGTTTCTGGCAAAGTAGGATGTGGGTGAACTGTCAAAGCCAAATCCTCGACGTTGGCTCCCATTTCAATCGCAAGGGCCGCTTCCGAAATTAAATTCGATGCCTCGACTCCCACGATATGAACGCCTAATAGACGGCCCGTCTTCCCATCGCCAATCATTTTCACGAATCCATCACTTTCAGAAACTGAAAGCGCTCTTCCGTTCGCGGCAAAGGGGAAAATACCGACCCGAATATCCAAGTCTTTTGCCTTAGCTTCCGCTTCAGTCATGCCGACTGTTGCGATTTCCGGATCAGTGAATATAACTGCTGGCATAGCGACTACATCGTAAGCCACCTTCATCCCAGCCATAGCTTCGGCCGCTATAATTCCTTCTTTCGAGCCTTTATGAGCCAAAAGCGGCTGTCCAGCAATATCACCGATGGCATAAACATGTGGGACTGCAGTTCTGCGCTGAGCATCAACTGCTAAAAACCCTTTACTGTCTGTTTTAAGCCCAGCTTTTTCAAGCCCTAGGTTTTCTGAATTTGGAGTTCTACCAATAGTCACTAAAGCGACTTCAAATTCATGCTTAGCTTCAGGCCCCCCGGGAGGAACGAGAGTGACCTCAATCCCTTGGGCAGATTTTTTACAGCCTTTCACTTGGGTCTTGAGTAAAACTGGGACTCCCAGCTTTTCTAACTTCTTAGCGACTACTTTGGTTAAATCTGGGTCGACCCCCCCCAAAAGTCCCGGTCCTGCTTCTACCACTGTCACCTTGACTCCTACTTTGGCGTAAAACATTCCCAATTCAAGGCCAATGTATCCTCCGCCGATGCAAAGCATGGACTTTGGCAATTTCTGAAGGCTGAGCGCCCCGGTGCTATCCAAAATCTGCTTCTGATCGACTTCAAATCCCGGCAAGGCAGCAGGCCGAGAACCGGTAGCAATGACGATCTGATTAAAAGTCACTTGTTGAATACCGGACGCTGTTTTCACTTCAAGAATCTTTGGCCCGGTGAATTTTGCGTCCCCCGCTATAAACTGACATCCATTTGCTTTCAGAAGAGAAGCCACCCCGCCTGTCAATTTTTGAACGACCGATTCTTTCCACTTCATGAGTTTCGGCAGATTGATCTTCGCACCTTCAACTTCAATCCCTATCTCCGAACCATGAGAGATTTTCTCATAGAGGCCACCGGCATAAATCAAAGCTTTGGAAGGAATACAGCCACGATTTAAGCAGACCCCCCCGACTTCGGCTCGATCAATAACCGTCACTTTCTTTCCCAGCTGGGCTAACCGGATCGCACAAACGTAACCGGCAGGTCCAGCGCCTAAAACTACGACATCTGCAGAATTTGACATGAATTACCTTTCTAGGTAGAAGCTTTCAGCCTTCGCCTAACCCAATACTAACAAACCTGGATTCTCAATATACTGAATGAATAACTTCATAAACTCAGCTCCAACGGCTCCGTCCACCACTCGATGGTCCAGGGAAATCGAAAAGTAAGTCCAGTCTCGAATGACGATTTCTTCACGACCATTCACCGTCTTTACAACCGGTTTTCTGAATATTTTGTTCAGCCCAAGAATTGCGACCTCGGGAAAATTAATCACTGGAGTAGCAAACAGTCCGCCAATGGACCCGGCATTGGTCAAGGTAATGGTACTTCCTTGCAAGTCATCAAGGGTGAGGCGCTTGTTTCGTGCACGATCCACAAGGCCTTGAATATCTTTTGCAAGTTCAATGATTGATTTATTAGCCACATCCTTCACGACCGGTGCAGTCAAGCCATCTTCGGTCTGAATAGATAAACCTATATTATAATAGTGTTTATAAACAAGCTCATTTCGCTCTTCATCCAATGTCGAATTCAAGATCGGATACTGTCGGAGTGCCGCTACCATGGCCTTCATTACGAATGGCAGGTAGGTAATTTTCACTCCTTGCTTTGCACCTATTTCCTTGGCTTGATTTCTCAGATTGACCAACTCGGTCGCATCTGCTTCTTCCACGTATGTGAAGTGAGCTGCCTTATCCTTAGAAAGTCGCATTTTTTCTGAAATCTTCTTCCGAAGACCTCGAAACGGGACTCGGTTCTCCCCTCCAGCAGCTTTTGCTTTTTCTAAAGGAGCATGACTGCCGTGTCCGTTCGAAATATGCGCCGTTGCGCCAGAAGGACTCCCTTGAACATCTTCTTTCATCACACGTCCGTGCGGCCCGGTTCCTTTTACATGAGTGAGATCAACACCCATTTCTCGAGCCATCCGTCGAGTGGAGGGTGCCGCCAAAACACGAGTCGCAATATTCAAATCCCCAGCTTGAATCCCTGCAGAATTTGTAACCGGAGACTTAGAAGCACCGGAGGCCAAATGGGCAGAAGCAGCAGAAATATGCGAAACACTGCCATTTTGAGAACTACCGTTGTTTGGGTGGGCCGTGGGAGTTGCAGCAGCGGTTGCACCGGTACCTTCAAAACTCAACATCAGTTCGCCGACTTTAACGACTTGTCCTTCCTTCACATGAAGCTGGCCGACCTTCCCTTGAAATGCAGATGGAATTTCAACCGTTGCCTTATCAGTCATGATTTCGCAAAGAGGCTGATCATACTTTACAGTTTCGCCGACCTTTACGCTCCACTTAACCAATTCGCCTTCGTGAACACCTTCGCCTAATTCTGGAAGCCTAAACTGCATTTTTGTTCTCCGTTTCTGCCCGTTTATCCCCCCGGACTAAAGTCCGAGGCGCTGGATTGTCAGGACGGGGTTTGAACTCCGTCCCTCTCCTCGATAATACCTTTAATAAAAAACTCACCCGCACGATAGCTGGAACGAACCATGGGTCCAGCAGCTACGTAGAGAAAGCCCTCTTTCATAGCACTCACTTCAAAAGCCGAGAATTCGTCAGGCGACAAATACTTTTCGACCGGCAAATGCTGCAGCGATGGCCTAAGATATTGCCCTAGAGTGAGGATATCCACATTATAATTTCTCAAATCAACAAAGGCTTCATTGACTTCTGTTTCAGTTTCGCCCAGCCCCAGCATCATTGCACTTTTCGTAAAAAGTTTGTGTCCGATTGATTTCGAATATGCCTTCGCCATTCGCAAAGTACTCAATGACTGTAAATAACCCGCTCGGGGATCTCTCACTCGGTACTGCAGTCTATAAACAGTTTCTATATTATGAGCATAAACATCTAGTTTTGAATCAACTATTGACTCTATCGCTTGGATATCACCTCGAAAATCTGGTACGAGCGCTTCGACAATGATCTTCGGATTCAACCTTTTGATTTCCCGAATGGTTGTCGCAAAATGACTAGCGCCTCCATCTTTGAGATCATCTCTGTCGACAGAAGTCAGAACCACATAGTGCAATCCCAAGGTCGCTACGCTTTCCGCCACATAGTACGGTTCATCTGGATCTAGAGCAGGCGGAGTTCGAGCTGTCTTTACTGCACAAAAACGACAGGCACGTGTGCAGGTATCTCCACCCAGCATAAAGGTAGCGGTCCCACTGGCCCAACATTCAGCAACATTTGGGCAGTGGGCCTCTTCACAAACTGTGTGAAGTTTTCGTTCCCGAAGCAGGCCCTTAATCTGAGTATACGATTCTCCGGCGGGTGGCCGGATTTTTAGCCATTCCGGCTTTCGGCTCGCCAAGATCTGGGAAGCCTTTGAAGGCGAAATTGGGCGCGCCAATTCACGGTTATTTTTTTCTATATCTAATACGGGGAGTTCAAGAAATATTGACATTTACTTTTCCATTACCTGATAGCACATAGTCGCTGTCGCGAAATAGGAATTTTGTCAGACAAGGAAGTTTTTGCGAGCAAAAACTGACGAAGTATCAAGCCAAAAGTACATTTCGCGGCAGCGACTAATATGCAATAGAAAAGCCCCCCCGGTCAAGGGCCGGGGGGCTCTGAGAGAGAGGAGTAGTATGAGCCGCTTCCTGCGGACAGAGATCACTAGTGCACGTTAAGTGCCAAGGAGGAGCTTTCAGCCAGTTGAGAGTTACAGGCCTCAGCTCACAGCTAGTAGCGGACGGAAGTGGCTGGGAGAGTAACAAGGGTTATTTACCTTACAGGTACCCAGCAAATTCCAGCATTTCGCAACCTTTTCGATCGTTCATCGTGCGAAAGTCCATGTTTTGAATTCGACTATCCTCAAAGCCGAACCCATCCCGCATAAAATTAATAACCCGCCCAACCTAAAACCCGATAGTGCCGTCTCATCAGCGGATCATTATAGAAAGCATCTTCATAATAAAGATTATCGACGCCGGAATGCCTTCCGAAATAGTTATTCACTTGCCCATTGCCCCAGACATAGGGATCATAAGTCGTGATAGGATCGATCAGTACTTCTCCCATACCTGGAACAATTCCAATTTCTGTTGGAGTTGCTCCGTAATATCCTAAGACATGAGTGCTTAATTCTAAGTTTCTAGTAGCAATTTGGCTGGCATTAAAAAGAGGATCTACCCCCATCAATTGGGCATTGGTGCCGCAATAGACGCAAATGGCGCCACCTGGATAAGCGTAAGAGAATTTTGAAATAGAAAAAAGAAGTGCAACCAAAGTCAGACCAAAAACGGAAATTCTATTTCTGTTACCAATATCTTTCATATTTGCGACCTTCAAACGGACCACATCAGCCGCGGCCCTATGAGCAAGTTGTATACCCAAAATAATGCCTCGCATTAAATTACTATGGGATTGAAACCACAGGGAAATTTAATAATGCTGGATACGGTTGCTGTCTAAGAAATTGACACCTGTTAAGGCGCTATACTACTTCCGGACTACTCCTGGACTAGTAGCATTAACTTTGCGATTATAAATAGAAGTGAATAAAAAGGAAAACCGGGAAAGAGGGCAAATCTCCATCATGATCGCAATCATGATGAGCACGTTTATCCTTCTTTTTGCGTTTGTCATTAACACCGGAATGCTGGTCAATGCCAAAATTAATCTCCAAAACGCCGCCGATCTTGCGGCCTATGCAGGTGCTGCAGTCCAGGCTAGGCAGCTGACTCAAATCGGCTACCTCAACTACGAAATGCGTCGACAGTACAAAAAGTTCTTATATCGAATCTATGTCATCGGAAATATGGCTGAAAAAAGCTTCCCCACTTCTAACCCCGATGGAGCTTCTGCCAAACCGGCGGTTTATAGTCCAGATGGAAATGGATCCTACGGAGCACCCACCACTTGTGTCATTTTCAATTCAAATGATAATTATTGCCAACTCACCGCGATTCCTCCGATCCAGATTCCGCCCCCAAATGTTCTGGATGCAATTACCAGCACGCTGTCAGGCCAGCTCCAAGCCATCGAAAATATTCGGCAAAATAACTGCAGAGCTACCGGGACTACGAATCTCATGTTAAATATGCTCTGGCTCTACAATGCCAATCCAAACTTAAACCTAAGTGCCATGGCAGGAATGGACCAAGTCCAACAAAATACCGCCGGAATTTTGCAAAATCTGGGAAGCGGAATCGGCCTTGTCCCAAGGGAAATGCTTTTGCGCTGGAGGATTAAAACCCTGAACGGCTATGTAAACGCAATTCCACAAATGAACCTCACAAAAGAAACAGTAGACGGCTTCTCAAAGCAATTCGATACCGCAGGGTACGAAAGAACAATCCAGGCATTCTATTCCGCTTATTACACCCTCGGCAATCATACCTTCGCAGGAAATACGATCACGATGGATGAATTGATGCCGAGTAGTAGTACGAACGCAAATTTACTTTTGCTTCATGATATTAAAGATCAATTTGACACTTATGCAATTGACTTTGATCTTGGAAATGGAGTTGGGGCACCTGCAAACAGCGCCACTTTAAATAGTTCAGCCAATCCAACAGGCACAACATGCACTCCTAAGAGCGTTCCGCTCACTCTCCCTCAACCCTTAATTTTTGGTGTCTACAAGGATCCAACTGTCCTCACCTATTACGCCATTCGGCTCACAGCGACTGCTCAAGTTTTATTTTCTCCTTTTGGCAACATTCAAATGAAAGCCTACGCAGCGGCACAACCATTTGGAAGTCGAATTGGTCCCACCTCTCAAGACGTTTCTTTTACTACCGCGCCTGGCAGCCAAGCCACGAACGTAACCAATTCCATGAACCTCGTCCAAAAACTGCCCAATCTTGCTGTTCGAGCCCAAGACTCTACTGGCCGCGGAAGTGGTTGGGACACAGTTGAGGTTCAAGGACAAATGTATCAGGCGCTCGGACTATCTGGCAACGGAACCAACGCGATCTCATTTACGATGCTTCAAGAAGCTTATCAAGCTGCGATGGCTCCGACCCCGTGGGAAGGAAATCGCTACACGATCATAAACGATCAGGGTGGCGATCCTTTTATGAAGAACTTTGATACAAACAACCTAGCTGCATTTTGGGCTCCTATTTATCCACCGGGAACTAACTTTACAAGTTCAGACAATTTGGTATCTGCAATTCAGGAATTCTTTTCCGGAGATGTAAGTTCAACGCAAGGAAATTTCGGTCAAAATGGGTCTGCAAGCCTATCGAGCATCCTGACTACCATCAAATCCAATTTGCAAACTTATCTTGGAAGTACGTTGTCTCAAGGACAAGGTGAAAATATGGAGGGCACCAATATCGTTAGAATTACGAACCCCTTTATGCAGCTCAATAGCACTCCTATCTTAGGAAATGCATTGACCACTGTTAGCCCTACAGCAATTAAAACCGCTTGGAACAATGTCAATCGCAGTGATTTTAAACAACTCGGAAGAACTGGGTACAGCGTGAAATTTATTTCGTTCGACTCTTTAACAAATAATAAACTCACGACTAACGGTGAAACGACGTGGTCAAATTCAATAAACATGGACGCTGAAGGACAACAAGATATCCCTTTTATAAAACACTGAATTACTTGTTGCAAAGCCCCCACTCCTATGGCTATTTTCGAAGTAGAAGATTTTTTTTTCGAATAACTGGAGAATGTTTGGAGAACGTTAATTATGGCAAAAAAAAGTAACAAAAAAAGTGCGGCAAAAAGCAAAAAGAAAACTACTGCGAAAAAAGCCGCCAAAAAGAGCGCAATGAAAAAAAAGCCCGCTTCTATGAGCAAGAAGAAGGCCGCCCCTAAGAAAGCAGCCAAAAAAGCTGCCCCAAAAACTGCAAAGAAGAAAGCTAAAGCAGCCGCCAAAAAGAAAACTGCTCCTAAAGCAGCAGCTAGATCTATGAAGGCTGCACCTAAAAAGACCGCCGCAAGGAGTCAACCAGTTCGACGTTCTATGCCTTCTGAAGCTACGGCCCGCCCCTCAATGACTTCTCCTGCGTCATCGGGACCATCATCCACAGTTGGATCGACCCTGAGTGGCTTTGCCGGTGGCATGGTAGGCAGCACCATTGGCTCTGCATTTGGCTCGAGCTTCAACGACAGAGAGCGAAATCAACATCAACACAGAGACGATGAATCTGAAGAATAGCTCTCACTGACAGCTGATACCAAGGGCAGCATCCGAACTCACTGCCCTTGGTAGAGAGCGCCTATGTCGCAAATGCAAATTCGAGACGTTATTCATGGGTCCATCAGTGTAGATTCTCATGAACTACCCGTCATTGATTCAAAGTATTTTCAGCGATTGAGGCAAATCCGCCAAGTCGGGTTTGCTGAGAGTTCATTTCCTAGTGCCACGCATAATCGATTCATTCACAGCCTGGGCGCAATGGAAACGGCGACTCAGGCGTTTGATGCGGTTTTTAGAAATACTGAAACTCATTCAGAAACGATCTTGTCTGCCTCAAAAAAAGAACGCTTTCGACAGACACTGAGACTAGCGGCTCTTTTACACGACATTGGACACGGTCCACTCTCCCATACAACTGAATTCTCGATGCCCGATATAAAGGAACTTCGACTTCCTGCGGCTCTCAATTCATTACTCAAAGGAAAACCTCGCAAAGCAACCCATGAAGATTATACGCTCAAGATGATCCTTGATTCGGGACTAACACCCTTGATTCAAAAAGCAGGACTTACGCATGGCGTTACGCCTGTTCATGTTGCTGCCCTCATTGAACCGCGCTTGCCCGTCACAGACGACTTTTTTATTGAAGGAATTGACTTCCGACCGATCCTTGCACAGCTTATTTCAAGCGAAATAGATGCCGATCGAATGGATTACCTAAGAAGAGATAGCTTGTATACGGGAGTAAGCTACGGGCAATTTGATTTCAATTGGCTACTCAGCAATCTGACCTACCACTCTTGGAATGGCAAGTGTTACCTCAGCTTACAGCACCGCGCACTTTACGCATTTGAAGACTTTCTTATTTCACGGTTCCACATGTTTCTTATGGTCTATTTTCATCATAAAAGTGTGGTCTACGATGAAATGTTAGCCCAATACTTCAGCAGCAAGGACTGTAACTATCGTTTACCTACCGACATCGAGGAATACTGCGAACACGATGACGCTCACCTTTACGCTCACCTTGCGAAAAGTCAAAACGAATGGGCACGCAGAATCTTTCTCAAACGACCCTATCAAATTCTGATTGAACTCCACAGCGGAATACCGGCTACAAAAACGGCACGAACGGAACAAGAATTACTTCTCAACAAAATAAAAGAAGCGCTTAAGATAAAAGGGGTCCACTATCTAGAAGTTACTTCGATCAGCGAACTTTCCAAATATTTTAGAAAACCAGCGGACCCGATTTTCGTTCGCTACGACAACTACTACAGTACGTCGAGCTTCATTCCACTTGAGCAGTGTACTGATCTATTCCAACGCTATGGAGAAAAACGATCCATCACCCGCCTCTATGTGGCACCTGAAAATATTGCGGCCTGCCGGGAACTGTCGCCGCATCTACCTCTAAATTACTAGCTAGTTGCAGTCGGGAAATATACTTTTGGCTTGATGCGGCGACAACTTTTTAGTGTGTCCCAGTTGTTGTAGGAGTTGGAGCTGGAGTTGGGGTAGGCAATGCGGTGATAGCAGTCTTGCATATGGTCGACAGCTCATCCATATGGTCCCTTAAGCAGTTTATAATATTCCCACTGCCTTGATGAACTGATCCGCAGTACTTACGAATGTCAGTACGACACTCCATCTGAATTTCGCTCATCTCTGTCATCAACTGCTGTAAGTCTTTCATACAGTCAGTAGAGATCTTGTCATCATGCGCTTTCAAACAGGCAGCAAGGCGGCCGTGCCCTGTCGTAATATCACTACAATACTGTTTAGCATCCTTTGCGCAGTTTCCTTGCATCAACGTCTGATCGATATCCATCTCTTGACCCTGTGCTAGACAGGTGCCACCTATCGCAGAGACAAAAGCTGCAATCGCAAATAGAACCTCTAGTTTTTTAAATGTGCGCTTCATGGGTTTCTCCTAACGCGAGTAAATTGAATGTTATATTATTCTTCGTTTTTTCAGATATACATTTGGTGTGCCAATCGACTTACTCGGTTGGGAAATCGGTCGGAAAATCAATGATAAACTTGAAAGTCCGATGTTGTTCGACCATCGGTCCGGTGAACACGATTTCGATATTTCCTTTATGTACTTCGAGAAAGTGCTTCACCGCATCCATGCCGACGCCACGCCCAGATAGATCTGTCAATTGTTTAGCCGTAGTAATTCCAGGCTTGTAAATAATGGCGGCCACCTCGTCGTCTGTCGCACCTGGCTTTAAATAGCCATTTTTTTCACCTTTGGTGCGAAGCTGTGGAATGTCTAGACCCGCACCATCGTCCTGATATTCAATAATTAAAAGTTGATCAACTTTTTGAATCCGAATATCAATCCGCCCTTGTTCCGGCTTATTTTTAATTTTGCGAACAGCAGCGAATTCAATGCCATGGTCTAGAGAATTACGTACTAGTTGCACAAAGACGGTACTGACCATCTCCTTAACGCCAACAGTCATTAAAATTGAAAGCTCTCCGGTAACGTTAACTTGAGGCTTTCGTTTCCCTTCGATAATCGTACTTTCAACCACTTGAAGGCCAATGTCCGAAATCCAGGATCCTAAATTTTGATTACTTAAAGCATTGCTCGCCGTATCCTGATGTAGATATTTTGTATAGACGTGATGATAAAATTCCAGCGCTTCACCCACTTTAATTATATCAGCATCGAGATCCGCGACCATGTATTGCACTTCACCACTTCGAATTTGACTATATTTACTTTCAGCTTTATGGGCGGCATCGACGATCAAATCAAATCGATACATACGTGAATTGCCCTTAATTGTGTGCATATTTCGGAACAAATCGGAAACCACTTCAGCTGGTGTTATATCTGTTCTTTCAAGTAATTTTCGGCCTCGCAAAAGTAACTGATTGTGTACACCGTAGAACTCAAGAAACCGCTCGATCCTAGCCGAGGCAATTTGCAGTAGAATCTTCATCTCTTGATTGACTTGCTCCTGCTCCTTTTTAAAAAGGCGATTTTGAGTGACATCATGGAGTACGACCAAAATATGATCAATAGTGCCTTCTTCATTAAAGCTGATGGGTTGCCATTGGACTTCAATTATTTTTGCATTAAATGTAATTTCCCTTGGGAGCAAGTGAGCATTCAGTTCGTAGTTAAGTTCCTTTTCCCCTACGATCATACCCAATACAGTCTTTAGTTGATCTATTTCAGCAACGTTAAAAACGCCTTCTTTAAAGAGGATTTCGAAAATATTCTTATTCTCAATTTCCTTATTATCAACAATTGTTTCTAAATATTCGGAATAATCTTTATTAATTACAAAATCCTGACTAAATGAAAAAATACCCTCCTTAATTGATTTCAAAATATATTTAATATGTTTTGTTCTCTCTGTAATAACGTGCTCCAAATTTGTATTTAACTTATTCAACGCTACATTTAACTGAGAAATATCATATCTGGCTTTGAGCCCAGTGGCTAAAGACAGAGTCAGCTCTTCCAAGAACGACCCGATCAGCAAAATATTCATAAACCCAGTCTGGTAAGGAATCGTGCCGTTATATACGAGCATGAACCAAATCCCCGATATATAGCCCATTATCCAGGCCGCAATAAAAATAATTGCCGGCATAAACTTATTATAAAGCATATACGCCCCAGCTATAATATAGAGGGCGGTGGAAAAGATTAAGACCACTTTCCTAAATTGCCCGACTATGATGAAACCCATGAAGTTCTGAGCAAATAACAAAAATATAATTATGTATGAATAGGAAACAAATACTCGATTTAACCTTGGAGTTTTTTTATTAATATTCAAAAATGAAATAGAGAAGATCACACTACTGACATACATTAATCCTGAACTATTCAGCGAAATCCAATCAATCACACCAGGAGACAATGGAGGCAGAACGCATTTCATCAAACCGCTTTCAGCTGAATAGTAAACCGCTTTTGCCAATGCATAAGCTGCATACAGAATGTAAGTTTTGTGACGGCTCGTGGTATATAAAAACAAATTGTAAAATCCAATGAAGAAGATCAAACCACTTAAAACGCAATGTATGGAATAGTTGGCCATCTCTGAAGAGAAATATTTCCTCTCAGACTTTATTTGAAAGATTAGCTTAGGACCTTTGAGATCCATTAATTTTAAGTAGATTTTTGATATTCCTGGCAAAAATGACAATTTCACGCTGTGATGCAAGCCAAAGTTAATTTGACCCACAAAATTATTTCGATTCATTGATTCATTTTGAATGAGAGTTTTCTGATGAACTAGAAAGAGCTCTTGATTCATTTTGGTATAGAAGGTGGTAAAGTTTAAATCGATTCGCTGATCCGTCGGATTGGTCAGTGTGAATTTACACCAATAGGGATGAACGCTGGGCGGCAGAGAGATTATTCTTTTGGCTTGAGAGTGGAATTCTCCGTCGCGAGATCCGTCGATTACGGATTTAGGATCGAGATTTTCAATCTCTAAAAAACTTTCACACTTCCCACTGAGGTCGATATCGCTATCTGCGGCAACTACCAGCGGCGGGTTGAGCTGCATTTCTGCATGCAGCACCGCATTGGAAGTAAAGTATGCTAATAAGAGTAAAGAAATCACATGAACTGATCGGCAGGACTCAGCTTTAAAATAAGCCACATTTTACAGACTTAATGCCGGGCGTTAAATTAGGGAGGAAGAACAAATCTTCCTCCCTGCCCTCCCGCTCGCCGGAAGCAACTTCTTGTGAATGTCGGTTGACTACCCGGCGGGGTTAAAAATAACGGTAAGCGCGGGACTTAGAGCAGTCGCGCCGGGGAACCAAATCTTTACGCGCAACCGCTCTAGGTCCTGCGCCATTCGACTCACTAAAGGAAGAATCTATACTTACTGGATAACTACAGATCCGCGTTGACTCCACTGTTGTGCCTTCTTTGAACTTGGCACATACTTTTGCTGTGCAACGCGTTGAATCGGATTATAAAGTCTGGAATTTTGCGCAACGCTCCGAACCGTTTTCGGCGCAGCTTTTGGCGCCGCTTTCAGGGCGGTATTTGGGGCGGGTTTCGGCACAAATGGAAGCCTTTTGTCTTCGTATTGCTTTTCTAACCTCGCAAGCTGGTTGATATCAGAGTCAAAATCAATCTTAGCCTCCTTCTTAACATGAATCTCAGAGAGCCTTTGATAGAGGGCCGTATCATCGGTCAATTTAGAAGATGGAACAGAAGCTTTGGATATGGACAGAACTGTAAGCCCTGCCAATAAACCAGAACCAAACCACATTAGCTTTTGCATGCAGCATTTCCTTATTGAGCGTAAAAGCATCAGCGCCTTACGCGGCGCAGCAATAAGCAAGAGGGGTGCCAAAAAAGTTGACACCTGTTAAACCTTTGAAACTGTTTAAAAGTTGATCAATTCACTCAGAACTAATCACCATTTTACTTGTCTAACTTTTAGACATCTGTCAAAAATTGGTCCAACATGTCACGAAATATTAGACTGATCCGGGTACGCCAAAATAATTTAAAGAACATTTCTGTCGAATTCCCTGCACGAAAACTTTCTGTAGTTACAGGGCTTTCGGGCAGCGGAAAGAGTTCCTTGGTTTTCGACACCCTTTACGCGGAGGGACAACGTCGTTATGTCGAGAGTTTGTCTACCTACACCCGACAATTTCTCGAGAAAATGCCGAAACCTGACCTTGATTCCATTGAAAATATTCCACCCGCTATAGCACTGGAACAAAAAAACCACGTTTTAAACTCCCGGAGCACCGTGGGCACCCAGACTGAAGTAGTGGATTATCTTAGAGTTCTTTACGCAAAGGTGGGCCGAACGCTCTGCATCAACTGTGGTGGCTTAGTGCAAAAGTTAGACTCGCAATCCATTTTGGAATGGGCTGTTGAATGGCTTCCCGGCAGAAAAGCGCTCATTGTCGCTCCTTTATTGCTGACTTCTGCTGGGGATGACTCAAAAGTTAGCCGAAAAGCTAAAGGGAAGAAGGGCTTAAAAGGAAAAAAGAAGAAGGCTACTGTTAAGAAAAAAGTAGATTCCAAAGCCGGCCATGCGGGCCAGGTAGGGCACCCAGTTGGGATGTCGGACTCGCTCGCCCAGGTACTCAAAGAACAAGGATTTCAACGAATTCTATTGAAATCAGGTAACAGCGAAAAGTCAGTAAAATCTCAGCATCAAGCCGAGTCAAATTTTGAAGTCTTTGACTTAGAAGAAACCTCGTCCCTCGCGCTCCAAAGTGCAGTCACTCCCGGGAGTGAAATCTACGTGGTAGTGGACCGACTCCGGATTGCACGCGAAACAACGGA
>Ga0206829_10274_pt1 | contig 16448 bp, 15 predicted proteins | sample Alteio_BWOrgCont_75_FD_152862 | JGI IMG/M metagenome (GOLD analysis project Ga0206829, IMG submission 152862) | Enriched cells from forest soil in Barre Woods Harvard Forest LTER site, Petersham, Massachusetts, United States -... | ecosystem: Environmental > Terrestrial > Soil > Temperate forest >... | reverse complement strand
TCTAAAGGCAGCGCATCGAGACCTCCCTGGACTCCATAGCGGGCCAAAGCCAAAGATGAAGGAAGATCGCCGGCAATGGCGATTTTCGCGTCCACACCAAATCTTCTTAAAAGCACTTGCACTCGTGCCAAAAAAGATCTCTCGGAGTAAAGCAAGCTGCACTTACCGATTTCAATAAAAACTGTATTTGGTTCACGAATAGCAATCTGCGGGCTAAAACGGAGGCAGGCCTCTGCAAATGGAATGATTTGAAAATCAATAGGGAGAGCTTTTTGAGGTGAAAGGAGAATACACGCGACCTTCATTTGGGTAATCCTTTTAGACGTCATTTGATCATTCCTTCTGTCTCGTTGCCTTCCTGTGATCTTGAAAACTTCGATTTGAGAATTTGAACGGAATAATCTTTCCCTCCCTGGGGGGCATCGAGCAGAGGTAAACTTCGCCCTTCATCGCCTGGGTTAACCCATTTCGCTTGCTCCCAATTCACGCTGATTTGAAAAGGAATAGCCCAGGCATTTTTAGCCACCTGAGAAAGAAAAAATACGGCGGCATTTGACTCCCTGGCAAAGAGTTGCAGTGCTTTGAGCATTTTCATGTCTTCAACAATTCCTGGCAAAACAACACAATCAAATAACTGACTCCGCAGAGCCTTTCTTAAGGCCTGAAAGAGTTTATCGCCCGCCTCTGCAATGAGAATGCGAGAAAGATCCACTCCCCGCTGATGCATTGCCGTAGGCAGAATAGAAAGCCGATCTTCTATCCAGAAAGTAATTAATTTTGGATTTTCACATAAAAGCGAGATCATCCATTCTGTTCTCGCAGTACCTGTAATTTCACAAATCACTCCGCGTGGAACTCCTCCTGGAATTTTCTGACACTCTAAAAACTCCTGCTCCACATGCATGGCGGTAAATCCGCTGCTATCTGAATTTGAATTGACTGCCTTGAGACCACGTTGAAAGTGACTCAACTTCTCACGAAGCTCAAGCAAAGAGGGACGTTCTGTATCGGTCATATCAATCTTATTTCAAGTGCGGAAATCGAATAAGGCCTACGTAAACTCCTGCAATACGAAAATGATGATGTGACTCTACGATGATCGGGCTATGATTCGGATTTGCTGGATGAAGTTCAATTCGATCCATTTTTCTATAAAATCTTTTTAAAGTTGCCTCATTGTCAATAAGGGCAACCACTCGATCCCCATTATTGGCGCTCTCCTGTTGTCGAATGATCACAAAATCCCCGTCACAAATATGATCATCCATCATGGAATCACCCCGAATTTTTAAAACAAAATGGGGGAAATTTTTAGATAGAAAGCTTCTCGGCACCTGCATTCTTTCGGCATTTTCAATAGCCTCAATCGTTTCAATGGGACAACCCGCCGCGACAGCCCCTAAAAGCGGAAGTTCTACCCAATCTGTTTGCTTATTTGCCGTAAGATCTGCACTTGCGGTGAGATCTTCAAGGCCTCTTTTTGCGTTCTTATCGAATCGCAGCTTCCCTTTCTGTTTCAAGCGTTCCACGGATCTTTGAGCTGCCATAATTCCAGACAGTCCCAGGCCTGACGCAATTTCTGCTCGACTGGGAGGAACTCCATTGCCTAACTGATACGAACGGATAAACGCAAAAACACGCTCATCCAATTGATCCAGCTGGGCCTGAGTCAGCCTTATTTGTTTTGGGGGACGCCGTGCAACCATGGAATCAGCTTATATGTTAAGTAGTGTGAAGTCTATAAACTATTTTTATCAGGTAATAACTTTTGCGATAACAAAACGGAAGGTGACGTCCAGAGCGACATATTTAGCTAGCCCCGGTGGCCCCCCGGGGGTTTCCAGCAGGGATGTCTCCAAAGGCGACACCCTCTTTGTCTTCTTTTGTCTCAAAAATGGGAGCCATGATACGTTCAGCATGCACGTTGAGCGGGAGCACTGCGGAGTGTGTCTACATCGCGTATTGAATCATTTGAATAGGTAACCTATCCGATTTAATTGAATTATTCATGCTGCTGTCCCCTCAGCCACAGAGTTTAGCTTTTTGTGAAGGTCCCAGAACTTATTTAGCTTCTTATTTAATTCTCTTTTGAGGTGAAATGGATTTAGATTCTTATAAGTTTGTTTCAGCATTTGTTTTGTTTCATCGGAAATAGAAGATGTTTCCATAAGCCTATGAAAAGGGGTTTTTGGTTTATCGTACCTCTTTTTGATTCTTCCTCCTATGCGCTCCTTCTGGATGAGTTTCATGCATGGATGAAAATAGTTTCTAAGAGGGTTCCAGTAATTCTTATAGATATCGTTCATGAGTACAACTAGGTCGGGGTGATCAATCCTTTGATAAATCGTATTCCGAATCTTCTAACGAACTCGAACAGACCCTCAGAGAATTGCTTAAAGCGAGGAAACATCATTATTACCAGGAAATTGTGAAAAATATTCTTGACCTTGAAAGCTTCCGCACTGCAGTTGGCGAAAATATCATGAGTCGCGAAACTCAAGAAGATTTGAAATGTCTTTGCGCGCTTCATTTTTTTCAATACTGATTGACGTTCACAGACTAAGACATTAGAAGACTTCTTACATTACGGGAAAAGGGTGATTGAAAGGAACTTATTATGAGAGTCCCAAAACATTTGAACTTGATGTTGATTGCATTCGGGTTGTTGCCTGGAGTTGCGCACTCGGAAACTTTTAAACCTCTTCTTACCTCTCAGTGGTGGCGGAACAACAAAACCCTTCCAGTTTCTGAATGTGCTATTACGAGTTGGATAGCTGGAGAAAATGGATTTGAACATCAGCATGACTTGGAGCGTAATGTTGGAGTCCTGGTTGCAATCACTTCTCATCCGGGTACGTTTTTGACCTGTGTGAGTTCGAGGACAGGAACTGCATTTTCAATTCCCTTCATGAGAGTGTTACTGTTACAGCGCCCGCTGTTGTATTTCCTTACTCGTTGTCCTTTTTCGGTCAGAATAGCCGTCATGCCATCAGCGGAAGCCTGACCGGCAAGCATGTGAGTGATCTATTTGGAACATACTTAGGAGCTAAGGCCGAATTGACTCCTTTTTTGGGGGGATCGAAACATGGATATCGCAATAGCAGTACTGGCCTGTCCATGGCTGGAGGCGGCAGAATGGTGGGGGGTGCGGCCCAATTTGGAATTTCAGGCTTTTCAATGTCATTACCTACATGGAGATCCGTCGCAATTGCTCACGTGGAGGCAAAGTACCTTGAATCCACCAACAGCAATTTCCTGATTACTGCCGATAAGCTGGCTGAAGTCGCACAAGAACATATCCCAACTATTTTGAAAGTGGACCCAAACGGGGATGTGTTTATAGAAGGGATGGATCGTAGTTTCATCGGAAATAAAGCCCGGGGATGTGATACTGGCGCAAGAATGATGGAAGATAGCCAATCTTGGTGGACTCAGTTAGGGAGGAAGTATCCGAAAATCCTTGCCGCCCCAAATCCGTATTTAGAGAAGAAGGGTAAGCGAACTGATAGTGCAAAGATCTACAAAGTTTTTAATGATTGCACAGTTATCTTCAAAACTCAGAATGGAACTATTTTTGAAAATAGCGTCAGTGAAACGAACACAGTTACGGCTTCCGTAATCTTTAACCCAGCTGTCCAGGATAGGTTGGGCAAATTGGCGTTTGTAGAAGATAGCACCATTCTCGGTGTCCCGGTAGAAACGGACGATGACCAGTATAGTCAGGCGTTGAAAGAGACCAGCCAACTGCCGAATCCAAATTCTCTGTTAGAAGTGAGATGATTGAACAATAGAAAATAAGACTCTGCGTACGCACATGAAACAAGCTGTTGAAAGGCGAAGTTCCTTTTCTTGATGTATGACCAATTATGAGGGACTTATCTACGCTTATCAACAGACTTGTTTCGGTGCCGTATCTGATTTTTCCTTCTTGTTTGATAAACCTGGAGAGTCCACAAAAGCCGGGCAAGATGAGAGATTTGCGATATGATCATCCGTTGCTTAAGAAAAGTTCTGCTGATTTATTTTGTGATCCAACTGGGTCTTACTGGAAATTCAACCTTTGCTAAAAGCGCAAGCTGTTCGGATTATCCTCTTTGCTGGCTTCTGGCTAGTTCCATTAACCATGGAATTCAGGAAACGCTTAAAGAATATTCATGTGGTAATATGTGAAGATAGTGAAGCACCCCAGTGAACATTTCAGTTTTTGGGGTGCCTATCCAATCCGGTTTGTAAGATTTAAACGTGGTCTATTTTTCCCTATCGTCGACACTCAAACGGTAAACTGGAGCACTGTGACCATGGTTATAATCACGGTTTCGCTCTTGGGTATCACTACGCTTTTGTTCTTCGACAATATTATTGAGCCGCTCACGAGTAGTGGTTTCGGGTATGTTCTGTTGCTTCTCTGTTGATGATGAGTCGTTATGAGTCCGGCGGTTCCCATCAGTCGAGGCGGAAAGTGCTTGAAAAAGCTTGAGATTATTTAGGTCTTGAGAGATTTCAAGCGCGGTTCTTCCATCGTTCCCTCTGAAGTTGGGGTCTGCACCCTTTTTGATGAGTTCAATGACGCCAGCTATGTCATCACTCTGTGCTGATTCAAAACTCTGTACCGCTTCAAACAGGTCCTCATCAAGACCCGCATGTGCCGCTAAAGAAAACAGAGCGGTGCCCAAAACGACACTTAACCTGACTGTCTTTACTAATTTCATTGTGGTCTCCTTCATGTTGTCAAAAACTAGCTCATTTTCAATTTGAGCCGACGATTTAACACGGTGCATTGTCTTTGACAAGAAGTACAATTGGCTGCTATTTGATAGAGCCCGGAAAGTCCACAAAAGCCGGGAAAGATGAGAGATTTGCGATATGATCAACCGTTGCTTAAGAAAAGTTCTGCTGATTTGTTTTGTGATCCAACTGGGTCTTACTGGAAATTCTACCTCTGCTAAAAGCGAAACCTGTTCGGATTATTTGAGGTCTAGATTCATTCCAGTTGTAAACTCTCCAGAATACACGAAGCTTTTTCGGGAAGCTACGGCCTTGGACGCAGCTACGATTTTGTCTTATCGGGACAGATTTACAACGAAGGAGATCAACGATGCTGCATCTAACTTCAATCGATTTTATGATGAAATATACGCAAAAAATTCGAGATTACAGAAAAGTCGGGATGAATTAAGGAAATTCCTAGCTGACCTCAACGTCAAAGGTGTGTCTAACGGTTCCTGTGGACATATTTTTGATGGAAGTTATGTGAGTCGCGATTTACCCAAGGTCAGGGAAGTCAGGCGTGAACCTGAACGAGGGCAGAGCAGTTCATCCGAATTCCATCTCAATCCAACATGTAATAAACTCAATGATTTATGGCGGCAGAGATTCTATTCTGATTTTAAAATAAGCTGGAAGTTCGAGCCGTTTCCGTGTCCTTCAGTTACTTCGAAAATTGCTGAGGCGATATATTTCGTTTACTCTTTATCCGCGAAACGCTTTCGTTCTGGAACGAAATTGCCGGACTTTTATCAGTTGCTGGCCGAGTCTGTTGGGCGAACTAGTTATCAGGAATATAAAACGGGTCCTTCTTCTTCGAATATCCCTGCAGAAACTTTCCCTAAGAGCGGGGATATCGTCATCTATAAATTCTTTACGGAGGCGACCATTGTCGCCCGGGCTTCTAATTTAATTCATGAAAGCAGACACCTTAATCCAAATAATCCCAACGCACACGTTATCTGTGACCATGGCGACAAACAAGGCCGAGCCGGTTGCGATGATCAGCTTGTTCGAAATAGGTTTTTTTCTGGCGGCGCATATAGTGCGCAATTTTACTTCCTTGAACAGGTTTATTTGAATGTAGACGAGCTTAACTTAGACAAAGCGGCTGTTCGTCATTTGCTTTGCTGGACTCTGGCTCATTCCTTTAACTATGGATATCAGAGAACGCTTGAAGAATATTCATGTGGTAATATGTGAAGATAGTGGTACCCGACATGACATGGCTTATCTTTTTCTCAGGGAAAGAGCCAAACTGGGTGCCTACTAATCCAAAACTATCTCGAATATTTTTCCGGCGAATAAGCTATTTACGATGAAAATCAGCATATTCTAAATAAGAATTGACTGGTTCGACTATCAACGCGAAGTCATTAGTCATCACTCTTCCACCTTCCAGTTTCCAAGTGATAGGGCGTCTTGTGAGTAGGGACTTATCCCACTCTAAAAGCCAATTGAAATCACCTCCAAAATTCTCTTTCCGCTTGAACTCAAAAGTTTTTATCAGCTCACTTTCAATAAATTGGATATGGCTTCCTCCAGCGAAAAGAATTTTAACCGGTTGGTCGTTATGTGAAAGTAAATCTATTATAGCTCCTAAATCAATGTAATGGATCAACTTAGATTGAAGAAGTTTTTCATTGAGTTCCGGAGCTTCATTTTCAGCCTGTCTCAACCAATTTGCAAACTCCGGACTATCTTCGAAACGCTTTAAAAGGTCAGAAATATACTGTAGATCGTTAGGATTCAGAGACGAGCGCCTGTCCTCTAAAATAATCCGCGTTGAAAACAGACTGCCTTGGTAAATTGCGCCATTTTTCAACTCCTTTGGGCAATTTTCAATCAACGGATATCGGGGGTCAAAACTTCGCTTATAAATATGGGTCAGATTGCCGAAATCGGATTTTACAAAATCTATTGTCGAAATTTTCTCAATCCATTTAACAGGAGTCGTGGATACAGCGGTGACTTTAGCGAGTCCGAAACCGCCAGTTTCAGGACGTGTAACAATGCACCAACCTGTTTCTACATTTAGATCGGCGCAACAGCCAGAGCCAAAGTCACGCCAATTGGAAAAGGTCATAGTATTGTCTTCGAAGGAAAACGATACGGGATCTTCGTAAAGATATCTGGCTTTTCCAGGCGAGTTTCGGTTCAGTCTTTTCAGAAGTCCTGACAGTAACTTTCCTTGTTCCCTTACTTGTTCGATAGAGCCGACGTTGTGTGCATCGGCTAATAAAATAATAGTCTGGTCATCTCGTTCCAAGACAGTTATCCCGTAAATATAGGCTTGGGCAGGCGCTGAAAACATTATTAGAAAAGCTACGGAAAAAAATCTAACCACTAAGAGAATATTAATTTTGTACCTCTCCACTATTTTTCCATTCGTCTCGAAATAGAATTCTCTCATTTTCTAATCATTTGCCAACGATAGAAACCAAACCTCGATTATTTGACCTCTTGCTGGAATATTGTTAATAATACTTAGTATGACGTCTAACATAAAGGGAATTATACGAACACTTGAAGAGCGCCTCTGGAAAGCGCAGCTTGCTGGAGACTCCTCGGCCCTAGATGAATTGATATCCGACAACCTTTTATTCACTGGCTTGTCTGGCGCTCTTGAGACGAAAGCCGCAGACTTGGAACAGCATCGCTCTGGGGCCCTGAAGATTACGAAGCTCGAACTATTAGAGTTTCAGGTTCGTGAGATCCCCAGTGGAGCAATTACGAACGTCAAGATGGATGGTGCTGCCGAGATAAACGGAAAGTTAGTAACTGCAGTTCTAAGATATACGCGGGTCTGGGTTCAGGAAAATGGTCGATGGCAAATCGCTGGAGGACATTTGAGCGCGGTTCAGAGTCAAAAGTAAATGGTATGAGTGACATTTCTAAATGAACGAATTTAGGCGCGCGAAAAAACGAACTCTGTTTGATGAAACTTTCATCAAACTCGCAGTTACCCTAGTGGCGTGCATCCCGAAATTTTAGCTAGCTCTGCTGCGTGGAATCGATTTCAGTACGAGGAACTCGCTGAATCTGTTAGAAATCCTTTCTGGTTAGTTCACCATTCAATTTACGATGGAATTTCAAGCAACATTGGCTGGTATGGGCTAATGGCCGCGTACTATAAGATTTTTGGCTTTGAATTAGCTGGAGCCAAAGTCGTGAGATTCCTGATTTTGGCTATAGCCCTTTATCTTCTTTTAAATACTCTTCGAAAATTTCTCAGCTGGCGCTTTTGCTAATAGGAATCGGACTGATTATTCCGAGTTTGAGTACTAAGCTGCCGGGCCTCCGCCGAAATACTCCAGCTATTGCGGGCTTCTACGCTCTTGTAATTCTTATCTGGGTGAGTAATGCCAAATCGGGATTTTCTCTTTGGAAGAAAGTACTTACCCAATCTGCCTGCGTTGTACTTTTGTTACATCACGCAATGGGTTTTCCAAGCGTTTATACTCAGCTGTCCGATGAAAGCCTCCATAAACAAGTGCCTTGGTTAGATATCTCTGCAACACCTCAAGAATCTTGGAAAGTCTGGAGGAATTTAATCAAAGTTAACACTCCCCTTTCATGCAACGATGATGATTTTCCGCACCTGCAGGAGGTTTGGAACCAAATCACTGCTCTACCTCAGAACACCTTGCCCGATTGGAATAATGCGATCAAAGATCATCTTCAAAACTCATGCGAAAATAAAGTCCCACTTCCCGTTCCCTATTGTCGATTTAGCGAAATTTTCGCTGCCTTAGCAGCTGACCAGCTTTGGAACGATTATTATTTTGCCCATTGAGAATCCACTCAATGCCAACTCACAACATGTCTGATTTTAGCGGAGTTACACAAAGCTAATCCTAGCCCACCTATTGGCCAATCTTGTCTTTTTTAAATACCAATGATATCTCCCTCTGTTATGCATCGCGCTATGAAAGTTTCAAAGTCATTGCTCTTACCAGTATTTCTTGCTTGTGCCGTTCTACAAGGCAATCTGGCCTTCGCCGGTTCGCGCAGTCATGTAGAAATGCCCGGCCCAGTTCCAGCCGCACTCCTCACAATCGATCCAAAAGACAGCTCCAAAGTAGATCACACAATCCAGTATAAGGACTGTGTCGAGATTTCGCTATTTAGGCTGGTTTTGGCTTTCGCTAAGGTGGACTCGGAAAAGGTCCTTTTGAGTGCAGAAATGGCTCAATTTGCCACCGATAACGAATTTGATTGGAGTGTAGACCCCGCCAGTAGCGAAAAGTGGCCAGATTTGAGAGCGAGTTGGGCTGACTGGTTGGCTGGCCGAGAGGGCTTTGTCTATGCTTCAGCTGGGAAGTTGGCAAAGCCGAACACGAACACCCATGAACTCAAAGCTACGTGGGAAAATGTTAGACAGTTCTTTATTAGCTTTTTTCCCAAGATCGGTCTCAACAAAGATGCTACGCCAGATAAAATTGCAGATATTTGCCAATACTTTGGGTACGAATTCGCATGCAAAGTTGAGCCTTTGACCAAACATGGACCGTTCATGAGGGAGAACGAAAAGGGGGAGAACGAAACAATCAATCGGGAGATTCTCACGATAAATATCAACTACGTCAGTGAACCCTATTTGAAGTGGGAAATTCATCAAATTTTCCGCATCGACCCTAGGCAGAGGATAACAGGTGACTCGGATTTAATGGATGTTAGGTCAGGTCCTTCTTCAAAATAGCTATTATTAGGACCCCCCCCTGACCGAAGCTGCATCCTCACGAATTTAATCATTAAAATTCTAAATACAGCCGAAAAATAAGATTGAGGAGTAGTGCAATGTCCATCATTGGCAAGCTCTCAGTCAAAGTGCTTTCAAAGTGTCAATATCTAGGCACTTTGATCGGCCTTTCAAATCTGGCTGTCTATTTGGTAACAGGGACCTTGGCTTCCCTTTCGTCTCTTCCTTTTAGTGTTCCCTTTGCCTGGGGCAATAGCGGTGACAATGCCATTCGTTTACCAGAACTTAAAACAGATGAAGACAAGTTGGCCTTTTTACTTAAGTTGAAAGAGTCAGTACCAAAGCTATTTTTCGATGCAGCCAAATACGATATTGATCTTTTCAAGCTCCTAGATGATGAAGCAGAATTGAATAAAAGATTGATGGAATTAGATGAATACAAGAATCTATTTCATCAAAGGAAGTTCCTAAAACTGACGATTACTCCGAAGGGTGACGGTGTCGTATTTGGAATTAAAACCGTTCGGCCAGAAGCCGTGACGCAATGGCAAGCCAGCCTAGAGTCTGGCCTTGCCGGTCTCGGGGACCTCACAAATCCTGCAACATCCGATATATTAGAGAATGCAGTCAAGAATGTTGCAAAATACGAAATTCAAAAAAAAGAAGAAGAAAGGTCACCAACGGGAAAATTGATTGGCAGCATAGTTCCAAACGTACCCGGCCATCTTAAACGCAACATTGAAATTATGTCAGAATTACTGACACCGTTACGGGCACGGAAAGCCCCTCGAGAAGAAGAGTTGGACGCACTTATTCAGGGTTTCGAGAAGTTTCAAAAACTGAAGCCGGGGCTCAAATCTCAACTTGAAAATGCACGCAACAGACTCAGAGAAATGAAGCGGTTTGAAATGGAAGCGGGTATTTTGGCCGTGCTTCAATCTCAAGGTAAATTGAACTCAAGCTGGGAAGAAGCAAAGTCAGTATTTCATGGTCTGAATCAGACGGAGTTGCTTTCTTACGAAGAAGATCTAGAGCATGGCCGACTGCCAAATGCGGTGAATCAGATTTTTCCTAAAATGGAAATTGAAGTACAAAAGGCTTTAGTGCGGCAAATTTATAAAAGGCAGTTTGAACCCTTTACCACCTTGACTGTCACAACTACCGGCAAAGCAAAAGCCACTGTGAATTTAGAGGAAGTACCCCCTTCTTTAGGAATTTTTAGAGGTTGCACGGGCGGAGATTGCTCGTCACAGTATTCCTTTCCATATCCTAATGATCCCCATGAACGAGTTTTCTTTATCAAGAATGCAAAGGGTGACGAACTGAAGGGGTACGTGCAAACGACGGAAGTCCTGTTGCAATATGACAAGGACGGGAAAGAAACTGAAAAGAAGGGCCTCTACGTTATTACTATTAGCGGCAATCATGTTTCAGCAGAAGAAACAGAAGTGATTTTGAGAGGTCTCGAAGAAGCCAAAGAGAAATTGGGAGTGGATCATATACTTTTGCCGACCTCCGATCATATTGCATCTCTGATGAATTTCTTGCCGATCAGAGGCATCTACGAATACCATACAAAGGGAAGGGAGAACAGAGCTACTCCAATCACATACCAAGACCAAACCATTAGAAAGCTCATTGAACAGTTTGGCACTTACTCCGACTCAAAGAATTACAAAAGTGACTATAACAGTGGTCAATATGATCGTGTCAGTTCAAATGAAACGGCAATTCCATTTGATATAATTGGAGGTTCTGGAGTCAAGGTAGAAGATCATGAAATAGTTGTTCCTCGTTTAGATGCCGTTTCATTGTCGGATACTTCAAACGTAAGATCGGAGATTCTCGAGTTCCTATTGGATCTCCGGTATTCCAAAAGAGAACTCTTGAAAACGAAAATAATGGATCTACCTAAAGTTTCTCAGTGGCTACCGAAGCAGGCTCTCATACGGCTATTTAATTCGCTACAAGATTGCAATGGCAACGGTCAAACACCCTTGACGGTGGATGAATATGAGCGTGAATTGAGGTCTCTCATGTCCGCTTTTGGACTGGCTGGTAACTTTCTCGATACACATGAGTATTTGATTTATCCCGCTATAACAAAGTGCAGTGATGCCTTTACAGCAAAGGCCGAAAGGGTCGCTCCTTTTTTTCTTAAAGATTTGAAAGAAAATATATATCAAAATCTTGCAGGGATAAAATGGGACGAATTTATTCAGCATCGTCCGATCTTATTGCGTACGAAAGTATTTATCGACTTCGTAAATCAGAAATTGCTGGATCTGGAAAGCCTGACTGAGACTGATGAAAATCGCTCAAAATCTGCGCAAGCCCTCGCAAAAGTGGCAATATCGGAGCCGAAGGTAAAAGAAGTTCTAACGAAAGCTTTGGCACATGATACTTCGCATGGTGTTCGAACTACAATATGTCAAACCATAGATGAGTACGACGGTGAAGATATTCAAATGGCCTTACTCAAGGCACTGAAAAGCAGTAGTAACGAACTGTCGCACTGTGCGGAAAATAAATTGGCTGGTATGCAATCTCCTTCTTCATCAGTCAGTCAAGCTCTTGCGAAAATGTTAAAAATTGAGACGAAAGAAGATGAAAATGCGATTTCTGCTGTTGTACGTGTCATTAAGCAAGTGAAGTTCACTGATCCAAAAGGTCTTGCTATCATTGTAGAGTTGCTTAAAGAGCCTTACTATAAAACTGAAAAATCAGTCGTAGAAGTCCTTGAATTTTTAAACCCAGAGGATTTCGAAACTCGGGCGCATGTATTGAAACTTTTAAGTGATCCGGAAAGGGGTACTAGGTCAAAAGCGGACGGAGTCTTAACAAAATGGAACCCTGTCGAGCCGCAAATGATCGAAGAGATTTTTAAGCTCTTGAGAAATCACGACGACCCTCTGGGTCGGGCAAGTGCAGCGCATCTACTTGGCGGTTTGAATCCTATTGGACATGCCAGTTTGGGTGAATCCGGAAAGGACGTTCAACTTAAAATTAACTTGTTACTGGCAACTCTGCTGGATCCAAATATCGAACCGAATCAAAACGTTCGTGCAGCCGCAGCTTCAGCTTTACAACAAAATCAATTCAAGTTGTCTTTATCGGCGGATATTCAACAGAAGTTAATTCTGGCGCTAAATGATCCGGACGCAAATGTAAGAAGTAATGTTGCAGAAGCTGTTTTGGCAACGAAGCCGAATGATTTAAGTCTTCTCCTTGCCCTATTGAAGCAGAGGGACAATAAGAAAATCTATAGCGGCGTTGGGCAATGTTTACTGAAAATCGTGGCACCAAATTCAGGAGACGCAAACGTGGACCCTGATATAATCCTTCCACTTACCACTGCTTTGCTAGACCCTCTGTATGATGCCGGTTTTGAACTATCATCGGCTCTTATTGCAACGAAAAGCAAAGATCCAAAGTTAATTTCTACACTCGTTCGAGGGCTTGGCGCGAGCAGTAAGAACGAATCCCAGCGTAGTATAGATAGTAATATTCTCTGGGTCGTCGGGAATTTGTTGGCGGGCATGGGCAATGCTGTAGATTTTAATGAGAAGTACCCTCAAGTGCTGCCAGCGTTGTACGAAATCATTCGAACTTCAAATGATGGCAATCTTTTCTCCTACGCTATCGACGCCGTGAGTAAAATTGGAGCAAGGGATCCTGCTGCTCTCTCTCAGTTGATAGAAACTATGTATCGTGAAGATCTGACTAACTATACTCGATCGCAAGTCGCACAAGCCCTTGGAGAAATAAATCCCACAGATCCAATAGTTTTCAAAGCCTTGGTCAAGGCGAAGAATGATTTCAAGCAAAAAAATCAGGTTTTGAAGGAAGAATCTTCGAGGGTGCTGGAAAATATGAAACCTAATATTGAGAATATAAGAGTAAAGCTCAATATGATGCACTTATTGAATGACGATGATGTTTATGTAAGGTCTTTAGCCGCCGCCGTTCTAAAAAGAAGTCAAGGCAAACTGAAGCTTCACCCAAAAGTGGAAAATTATATTTCTACCGAGTGTAAAAGTCCGATCAGCCAAATTATTTCGGAATCTGAGTTCAATCGGTTCATTGAAGAATTAAAGAAAATAGAAAAAGAAACTTCGCATTAAAGGGCAAGGGCACTCTGCAATTTGAAAATTAAGATCGTTATGGTGTGATGTGTTATTTATTGCCGGGAGGGCTGGAGCATGCCCCGCAGTACTAATGAAAATTTGAATTTCCATTTATATTTATTCCAAGTAAGCTCGTAAAATATGGCAAAAAAATTAGGTAAAAAGAAAATTCTTAAGAAGACCCCGAAAAAAAGCGCAAAGAAAAAGGCGAAAATGACTGCTGCGCCCAAAAAACCGGCGAAGAAAATGGACAACGTCGTTGTATGGTTTGAAATCCCCGTCACGAACATAGAGCGCGCGGCGCGCTTTTATTCCGCTGTTCTTGGGATCAAGATGGAAGTCATGGGTATTGGAGATAGCCAAGGCGCAATGTTCCCATATGAAATGGGCGTAGCGTCGGGGGCCTTGATTCAAAGTAACGAGAACAGGCCGAGCACGATGGGTTCGATGATCTATCTCAACGGTGGGAAAGATTTGTCGGTGCCATTGAGTCGTGTTTTGTCTGCAGGTGGCAAAGTGATTCAAGAAAAGCTCGAAATCGGCGAAAATGGCTTCATGGCAATATTCGAAGACACAGAAGGCAACCACGTAGCTCTACATAGTATGTCGTAATCTGCGTTTTGGCAGAGTAGCCTCTGAACCCGAAAAGACATCCCTCGCCTGTCTATGTCAATTGGGAATAAGCGTTGACAGAGGTACGTCCCCGAGCTAAATGCTGCGGCAGGGGAATTCTTATGATTTCAAAAATAAAATTATGTTTTGTTCTTGCGCTTACGTGTTCATCACTTTCTGCGTTTGCAGGGGACGTTGTCATTCGGAGTTGTACTCCTCCTGATGCAAATACGGAAGCTGTTCAAATTTTGTTTACAGATTTAGGGTCTTTTGAACTGAGAGTTCAGAAGAAATCGGCAGATGAACAAAGAGTCCCCTGCACCTATGAGACATTTGACAGGGATTTCGTAAAACAGAGTATCCAGACAATTCGTTGCTCCAGCTCCGAGTCCATCTATGAAGCTGAGCTTGTAGGAAATGACGGAGTCCTGAACCAACTCAAGTTGAAGGATAAATCCAATCAGGATACAGCCCGCTTTGTTAACAATTTGCGCTGTCTGTCGGGCGCGTCTTGAGAGCTGGGTCAGAATAGATGATTAAATAGATCAAATTATGCTGCGGTTGTCGAAAACTTGAGATCCCAATTTGGGATTTCAAGTTTGGAAAGTCGCATTTTCTTCGTAAAAAGGGCCAAACTTGAGATCCCAAATTGGGATTTCAAGTTTCAAAACCGCGTCTTTTTCGCACCGTTTTTTAGATTAAACTTGAGATTCCAAATTGGAATCTCAAGTTAATAAGTTTTTCTTGATTACAATTGGGCTTAGATTGAAGTAATTTGTCCTGTTGTGTTGAGTCAAAATTTATCAAGACAACAGTAGAGGGAACGGAAATGGAGCTGACGGTAATCGAAATTAAACGACGGATTTACTCAGTTCGAGGATATCAAGTGGTACTGGACAATGATCTTGCAGACCTTTTCCAAATTGAAACTCGGATATTGAATAGGTACCCTCAACGTAATCCCGACCGTTTCCCTTCCGATTTCATGTTCAAACTGACCAGCGAAGAATACAAAGTTTTGATTTCTCAAGCTTCCTTTATCGGAACGAAGCACGGTGGTCGTCGCCATGCCCCGCATGCTTACACTGAGCTTGGGATAGCTATGCTATCCCTCATTATTGGTACTGTGAGAGCATTTTCCATCCAAATGGTCTGGAAAGAGCACGGTCACGCTCTTTTTGAGGTCTTTTAAGAAAATATAAAATTCCAATAATGCCTCGTAAGACATCGCCTTCGAAGGATCAAAGTTAGAGCTTGCTTCCACAGACAAATCTCTCAATCGAACCAAATAAGAAGGGATTGCTTTCTCAGGATTGCGAATGAGGAAGACAAATTCAACATCAGGTCTTTTGATATATTTCTCATTTTTCATCAACTCAGCCAGCAGATCCGATCCAAAATCTTTGATAAGAACCGACTGACCTGTACGATTCTTCATCAAGTCAATAGCCTCTAATACAGCATTAAAACTTTGGACATTTTTTACATTTGGATTCTGTAACGTCAACGATTTTGGTATATTTACGAGATAGATTATCTTTGAATCGGCCATTAAATTGCAGCTAAAAAGTAAGGTCAAAAGAATAAGAGACGCACAAAAGGCTTCAGTTAGGCGCTTTTTTCGCAATAGTTTCATGGTGCGTTACTTATTACACTTCTTTCACTCATTCTGCCATTTAAAAATTCGCGTAGAATTCGCGAAATGCGAATATCGGAATTGAATCCGAGTTAATGCGCGAGTGTTTTCTGAATCGTGAGAACCACTTCCTTCAAATCTCCGCCGTTTTCGAAATCTTTCGATATCTTTTCGTAAGCATGCAACACCGTCGTATGATCTTTGATGCCAAACTGACTTCCAATTTCTTTGAAACTACTCGCCGTGTTTTTTCGAACGAGGTAAATTGCAATTTGCCTAGGCAAGACAATAGATCGAGCGCGGCAGACTTTTTTTAAATCGTCGGTCTTTAATCCAAAATAATCGGCGACGGCCTGATGGATCGCTTTGGTCTTTAAACAGGATTCTTTTCCTAGAACGATAGCTTGAACACCAAAATTTTCTGCCTTTTGCTCTTTTCCGGATTGTTGCTTTTTTGCGTTTGGACTTGCAGCTGGATGGGTGGCGGGGACGTCGGTATTGCTCATTGCTCCTTCGGGCGCCGGCAATGCTGGAAGTTTGTTCACGGACTTGGCTTCCAATAGCTGGCATATTCCTTGGAGGATCATTTTGAATTGACCGTCGTGCT
>Ga0206829_10273_pt1 | contig 16485 bp, 13 predicted proteins | sample Alteio_BWOrgCont_75_FD_152862 | JGI IMG/M metagenome (GOLD analysis project Ga0206829, IMG submission 152862) | Enriched cells from forest soil in Barre Woods Harvard Forest LTER site, Petersham, Massachusetts, United States -... | ecosystem: Environmental > Terrestrial > Soil > Temperate forest >... | reverse complement strand
CAGCGAATTTGGTCGCAGAGGTCAAAGCAGCAATGATGGCCAGTACGGTCGCAGCAACCAGGATAGCCGTAACAGCCAATATGGTTATGGTCAAAGCAATCGCGATAGTTATAATAATGATAACCAATATGGCAATCAATACAGCAGCGATAGCCACTATAACCGCGGCAGCCAATACGGTAATGATAACCAATATAGCAACAGCCAATACGGGAATAATGATCAATACGGTCGCAGCAACCAATATGGAAGCAATAACGGCAACAGAAGCAGCAAAAAAGGCTTTGGCTCTATGAACCGGGAAAACCGCGGACAAGAAAGTAATTATTCGTCCAATGATGGCAACAGCTACCAGGGCAATAGCAACTTCAGGGGGCAAAGGTGGCAAAAAAATAATCAATAAAAACACCTTAGTAAAAAAAAACAGGCAGCGGAATATCATTAAAAACGAGCTTCCGCTGCTTATACTTTGCAACAAATAATTTATACACAAATTTTTGGCACTTTAAAATGGACAAAATGAAAAAAGGAATTTATTCTACCGGCAAAACAAACACCGGAACAAAAATTGTATCAACAGTTCAACGTAATAGTGGAATAGCTAAGCCTCAAAATGACGCGAAGAATAATGATGAAAGCGGTAAAAGCAATACTGTAGAAGCAAAACCTCAGCATTCTTCCCTTCTTGAAAAATTATTTATCGACCTGCTGAAAGACACATATTGGGTTGAAACACATCTTGTAGAAGCATTGAAGAAAATGCAAAAATCTGCTACCACTGCCGAGCTGCAGGATGCTTTCGAAGACCATCGTTTTGCCACACAAAAACATGTTTCCCGTCTTGAAAAGGTATTTTCTTTGCTCGGCAAAACTGCAGAAGAGAAAAAATGCGAAGCAATGGAAGGCATTATTAAAGAAGCGGAGTCCATGATAAAGGAAACTAAGGATGGGACAATGACACGCGATGTATCATTGATAATATCTGCTCAAAAAGCCGAACATTATGAAATAGCAGCTTATGGTAGCCTTGTACAATTGGCGCTAACATTGGACAAAGGCAACATTGCATCCATCCTGGAAAAAACATTGTGGGAAGAAGAAGATACCGACAGGTTACTCACAGATATTGCTGAGTCTTCCATTAATCCTCAGGCTGACGAAGAGCCTGCCAAAGAAGAATATGAAGAAGTAGAAACTTTATAGCTTTTTGTTGGTTAAAATTTAAATAATGGTGGTTATCATAACCGCCATTTTTTTATGTGGCGTAATGATCATTTTTATAAAATAATATTGCTCACAGCACCTCCTTCCACGCCTTCATGCCGCCTCTCAAATTATAAAGATTATGAAAACCAAGGCCTTCCATTCTCTGTATGGCAATAACACTGCGTATACCCTTTTCGCAATACAGCACCACATCCGTATCTGTAGGAATATCACTTTGTTTCGACAACAGGTCCCCCATTGGGATGTGCAGGCCCCCTATATTAAATAGCTCACGTTCCCATCCTTCGCGTATATCTACCAATAGAAAATCTTTTTTATTTTCTATCCAATTTTTCAGTTCCTGTGCAGTCACCTGGTTCATTGTAATGTAAAGCTATATCATTAATACACTCAAATTATGAATAGAATATTCGGGCCCTTGTCCTCACTAAAACATTAGTATTGCATCCGTCCGATTGATATTTACCAGGCCACATAAAAAGTTCCGTTTGTCACTTTTATTGAATCTGTAGTTGTCAAACTAAACGTACCCGTCGCGCTACTTGCTGAGGCAGAGGTAATAATCATAGTGCCATACGCTATGGTAGAAGTCAGGCCTGCGTTAATTACAGTTCCTTGGTTAATGGCTATAGGAAAAGTGCCTGCGCTATCATTAAAGTTAGAAACAAAGATAGTTATTTGTTGACTTATGTTTTGTCCTGAACCTGTATTACCCGAGATTTCGAGACTTGATGCTGCTGTTACGCCCCCAACTACCAATTGGGCATTAAATGCATTACTCCCTATAGACGCAGTCATATACTCTTTGGGAGCAGGGATGCTGCTTTTGCTGCATGAAGAAACAGTGCCAATGCCAATTAAAGAAACAAGGAATCCGGCAAAAATTATTTTCATAAAAAAATTATTGAGGTTAAGATAAGGTATATAGGAAAACAATAAAAATTGTATTTTATTACGTATACGCGTGTTTTATTCCAAATTGTCCATTTCATCATTAACCATGCCTTTGTGACGCTCGTTTAGCTATAACTTAAACCACTACCTGGTAAAGATAGGCCCTCAGTCTGGTCTGTTTTTCTAGCTTGATGAAAACTCTTAAACAACGGTTTCAAGTTTATTGACAAGTATATTGAATATTTATGTTTTCAAATAAGCCATTGTTGTTGGCATTTATCTGTATAATTTTGCCTGTTTCATCATAAGTATAAATATAAACGCCCGCATAGGGCTGATTCATGTTTGATAACGGCATATTCATTTCCTTAACTAAATGTTCATTTTTTATATTGTAAGGTATATAACACATGTCATTGTAAAATGGATAAATAAAGTTGCTGCCTGTACTATATACACGGCTATGCTCACCATCAAATTGCAGAAGCGACATAACTTGTAAATAATCGCCCATCATATATTCTTTAGTGGTATCATACTGGTACGAACTGCTATCTATCTGCGTCCTCGGCATATTACTTTTATGAGTGGTTTTTATTAAATCACCATTTCCCCATTCGAAATAGTTTGCAACTACAATATTCGCCCATCTTATACTAACAACACTATCTAGTGGATTTTGTGAATGATAATATTGATAGCCAAGCCCTGACATGCGTGAGTAAAAAGCATTAACACTGCCATCAACATTTAATATAATTGAATCAATATCTATAATACTATGGCCCAGCTCATAGGTTCTCTTAATAAATTGGGATGAATAACTGATTTTTACACAATCGGTATCAGTGGGAATCCAATAGTCAAAAAACCATAGATATGTTACCCTTCCTAAACTATCATAGCTTATAGAATAATTAGTATTAACTGCTGTGGGCACAAATGGGTTATTGCCCACGTCAGAAATTGAACTTATAAGACAGTTTGTTGCAGCCGGGGACGTCGTTGTATTACTCTTTTTACAAGCTGAAAATGTTTTAAAAAAAAAGAGGAGACAAAAAAAGATTATAAGGTTTAAGTTCTTCATCAAACGAATTTTTCTAAATATAGCCATTTTATTATGCTAATATATGTTGCTCAATACCGCAATAAAAAATCCCTTGTTGATGTCAGGTATTTGGCATCTCCGAAAAATAGGTAGGTCACAACCCACACCAAACAACAAAAGCATCCCAACTTTATAAAAAAAGCTATGCAATTGCCTCGAGCAACACCATTAACAAATTTCAGTTTTAACTCTCGCAATTCTAAATCAATTACACATAAATACAAAAATATTATTTTAATATATTTTTTGTTTATACCGTTTCAATACCGTTTCATTTTGAAAAAATGGATATAGGTGCGAAATAATTAATGTATAATTAATAAACACACCAAACTAACGCCAAACTTATTATTTGCAGCCAACAATTATTATGTATCATTTTGTCATAAATACATAAAAAACCTCACCGATATCTCCGTTTCTTTTTCCAAATTAGTGGTTTTATTTATGCATAACTACATTTTTATTTGCTGCCTGCTCCTACATTTTACGGATCTGTCTCTCACTATGCTACAGTCTTTGCGACTTCTTTGCGAACACTTTGCGTCCTTGGCGTGTTAAAAATTTTCCTTTCAAAGACAGTATCTAAAAATTCTCTTTAAGGAAATATCCTTTATGTAAATTTACCCCGTAAAATATTTTCATGAGTTTTCGCAGTCTTATAGTATCTGTTTTATTGGTCCCATTTTGTATATCAGCAAGCCTTGCAAAGGGCAAATCCGATCGCAAAATGGCAGAAAGGCTGAAACTGGATATTTATTACCTCGCATCCGACTCCCTCGAAGGCCGCAGAACAGGCTCTAACGGGGAAAGACTGGCAGGCGAATATATCGAAAAACGTTACCGCGATTTAAATGTAGACCCCTATAAAAGTGTGTATCAACATCCATTTACTTTTATATATGGAATGGAGATAGCGGAAGGCACACAAATAAAAATAAGCGACCACGTTTTAAATATTAAAGACGAGGCTTTCCCGCTTCCCTTCAGTGCCACTAAACATATATCTGCCGATATATTACCCGATGTGATGGAGCAAGGCAGTATATGGATGATAAACCTGTACGCCGACCAGGACGAAGCCAATAATGCTCATTTCGAAGCGGAAAAATCTATGTTCGAGCGTAGCAAAGAAGCGCTGAAAAATGGCGCAACGGGAGTGATATTTTATGATGGCTTTGGCAGCAAATGGCCCCCGGCTTTTAATGGGCTTTCTGAAAATGAGTTTATTGATATACCGGTGGTTTTTCTTTCGCACGATGCTTATAAAAAATATATTCCTGATGATGCAGATACCACAAAACCCAAATCAAGTGTCTCGGTCGACTTGAATGTAGTGATTAAAAAAACACGCCGCGGAGGAACGAATATTGTAGCATTCATTGATAATAAAGCTCCGTATACAGTTATACTCGGTGCGCACTACGACCACTTGGGCCGCGGGGAGGATGGCAATAGTATGGCTGCTAACAGTTTAGGGCAGATACACAACGGGGCCGACGATAATGCCAGCGGTACTGCTGCTTTGCTGGAGCTGGCTGCTTATGTAAAAAAGAACCACAAAAAACTGCACAACTATAACTATATGTTCATCAATTTCTCGGGCGAGGAATTGGGATTGCTCGGCTCAAAGAATTTTGTGAAGAATGAAAACATAGATAGCCAGCACACATCCTACATGCTCAATATGGACATGGTGGGCAGGCTTAACGATAGCACCCATTCCCTTACTATTGGCGGGGTAGGCACATCGCCTGCCTGGGCTCAGTTTACAAGCAATCCGCCAAAAGAGTTCAAGTTTGTTTTAGATAGTTCAGGCATAGGGCCATCAGACCATACCTCATTTTATCACGAAGGCATACCGGTCTTATTTTTATTCACAGGCACCCATAAAGATTACCACAAGCCCAGCGATAAGGCAGATAAAATAAACTATGCCGGCGAAGTAGAAGTGATAAAATACACCGAACAGATAATAAAAGAAATGGACAACAGTCCCAAGCCTGCATTCACTCCTACAAAACAAAGCGCACTCGGCAGGGTGAATTTTAAAGTCACGCTCGGCATCATGCCCGACTACTCGTTCCAGGATGGTGGTGTGCGTGTGGATGGCGTAAGCGAGAACAGGCCGGCAAAGAATGCAGGCATAAAAGAAGGCGATATCATCATTCAACTGGGAGACGTAAAAGTGCAAGGCATGCAAAGTTATATGGAAGGCCTCAGCAAATTCAGGGCCGGCGATAAAACAAATGTCACCATCATGCGCAACGGCACGAAAATGGTATTACCATTAGAGTTTCTGAAATAGCGAAGTTTTTCATTGTTATTGGTTCGTTGTTCACTGTTCACTATTAACTATAAGCGGTAATCTGTGTCTGATGCCTGTATTGTTTAGCATAGCGCCCATTGCGGTCCATCAGTTCCTCATGAGTGCCTTGCTCCACAATGCGGCCATTGTCCAATATAATGATCTGGTCAAATGTCCAGCTGGTGAAGATCCGGTGCGTAATCACAAAGGTTGTTTTGCTTTGCAAATAATGCTGCAGGTTGCCTAGGATGGTCCGCTCTGTTTGTGTATCTACCGCCGAAAGGCAATCGTCCAGTATCAGTATTTTTGAGTTCTTTAAAATCGCGCGGGCCAGTATCATGCGCTGCTTCTGCCCGCCGGAGAGCATTACACCACGTTCGCCTATCATGGTTTCATAGCCCTGTGCCAGTGTGGAAATATCCTTGTCCAGGTCTGCCATATGGGCTGCCTCTCTTACTTCTGCCTTCGTCGCATCATCTTTCCCGAACTTAATATTGTTATACACTGTATCAGAGAACAGATATGCATCCTGTGGCGCATAAGCTATTTGCCTGCGTAGCTCCTGCAAGTTCATTGTCTTGATCGATAGATCGTCAAGTAGCACATTGCCCTCCTGTGCATCATACATACGTAACAGTAAATGTGATAGGGTCGATTTCCCCGAACCCGTTTTACCTATGATGGCAACTTTCTGGCCTGCCTTCACCTTCAAAGAAAAATCCTGTATTGCCTTGATGCCGGTATGGGGATAAACAAAACTTACATGCTCAAATTCTACCTTGCCCTGCAGTATAATTGCTTGGGCGTCTTTTTGCGACCTTATTTTCGGCTCTGTACCCAGAAACTCATCAATTCTTTTCTGCGATGCCCCCGCTCGTTGCGTCATCGATGCCACCATGCCCAGGCTGGAGATGGGAAACATAAGCAGGTTGATATACATGACAAACTCAGCAATGTTGCCAACGCTTATCTTACCATGTATCGCAAAGTATCCGCCTACCAGTATAGTGCTCAACATGCTCAGGCCTATCAACAAGTTGATCACCGGGAAATAAAAAGCTTCTGTAAGTGACAAATTGATGGCGCTTTTACGGTATAGCTCTGAATTGTTTTGGAAAAAACGCAAAATATTATTTTCCTGCACAAAGGACTTTATAACCCTGATGCCCGAATATGATTCTTGAGCAGTAGTTGTCAGGTCCGATAGTTGCGATTGTATCTTACCGCTTTTCTGGAAAATAACTTTATTAACATAGTATATGGAGATTGCAAGCAGTGGCAATGGAAGCAACACGCCGAGTGTAAGTAATGCATTTACCCGCAGCATTAAATAGATGCAGGTAATTGTAAGCACCACCATGCTTGAAAAATACATAATCGAAGGTCCTGTGTACATACGCACCCTCGAAACATCTTCCGATATACGATTCATCAGGTCTCCCGTGAAATGGGTTTTAAAAAACTGCGTGTCCAGTTTTTGGTAATGGTTATAGATCTCGTTTTTCTGGTCATATTCTATGTGCCGCGACATCACTATGATCGTCTGCCGCATCAGGAAAAGGAAAAAGCCCCGCAGCAAGGCAAAACCCAGAATAATAAGCCCATTTGTAAATACCAGCTTAAAAATAACAGACCGCGTAGCAGCGGGGACCACACTTTTATTCGCTTCCTGGAATGGAGATATGATTTCCAATACCTTGTCAATGGTTTTTTGCATCACTTTTGCAGGGTATGCCGCGCTGATACTTGAAATAGTTACAAATACCAAGCCCAATATCAAATACCATTTATACCGGATAAAATATTTATTCAGAGATGCCAGGTTCTTCATATATGCCGGCAAAGGTCGGGTTTTTATGCAATCGCCCGATAAAAAAAGACCCCGATATGTATCAGGGCCTAAACTATAAGCATGAAAAAGATACTGAATTAAGGCTGTGTAACCGTATATAATACGTTGGTAGTATATGTACCTGCAGGATCTACTGCAAGAACACCGCTTACAGGCATGGTAGGAGCTGGGGTAGTAGTTCCTGAATAAGCAAAGTTAGCTGCATTGGCATTAACTGTAACGTTGAAGGTCTTGTTTGATTGTACTGCCAATTGCTGTGCAGATGAAGTAACGCCATTAGTGTAATTGTCCACAGTAGTGAAAGGAATACTTACGGCTATTCCGGTTGATGTTCCGCTGGAAACGAAAGTAATTGCAATAGCGTTGGAAAGACTTAAAGCTACGTTCTGTTAGCAGAAGAAGTTGCTTGAGCATTAGCAGCCATATTGAAACCTAAAACTGCACGGAAAGAATGATAATTTTTTCATTGTTTGTTTGTTTGTTTGTTTGTTTAAAATGTTTGTTTTTGTTTTTAGTCCCGATAGCTATCGGGATTTATTATTGACGACACAAAGATGCTGCGACAAAAACGGACATAGGAATGATTCGCATGTCTTAACGTGATATTTGTAATCAGATAACTACCTATTAAGAACCACGATTCAAAGTGAGTATTTATGCTCACAATAAATATTTGTCTTTGACACCAGTTCCTTGTTTGTTTATATCGGATTGTGTATTAATAATAAATAAAGTAAATATTATGATATTTGAAAAAAGGTCTTTATCTTTCTGATTGGGAAATAGTATGGCTTTACTCAAAGAAAATTGCACAGCACAGCTAATGGAATTGGAATATATAGACTGTAAAATGAAAGAAATGTATAATAAATATGGACATTTAGTAATGGTATTTGATTATACATATGAAAAAACCCCAGACTTGCTTAAGAAAAAAGGATACGAGGTGAAGTTAAAGACATCGGGAGAGAACCTCCAAATTATAGTTACCAATAAAGGCACGGAATCTATTCAAAAATAAAGGCGCTGGAAAGCGCCCTTAGGACTCTATATGTTTAATACATGCGATCTTTTTAAAAACCGCAAGACACAAATATAGTAATTAATTTCTAAATTAAAGAAAATTAACAGACTTTATCTCTCATATATAGATCGTCGATAGACTTGGGAGCGCCCATTTATATAAGATAACCAACTGGAAAATATCAGGAGTTTAACGTGTAAGAAGTATTTTTCAGGCTTGTTTGCTTGGGTTTGCTTGGGTTATTTCTGTAATTTATATTTGCATGGCTCATCTCTTGCTCAGAGTCTTTCCGCTCCGATGCCAATACCATAATCAGGCCTAAGGCAGGATTGAACAAGGAAATAAGAAAAGCTTTCACGCCACCGATCTTTTTGGTATCCCCCGCAATGGCAATAACTATTGAAGAAATCACCCAACCTACCAGGAAAAATCGAAGATAAATATATAATGCCGAGTACGGTTGTGTTTCCATAACCTTTACAAGGCTGGCTGCATATGATATTGAAAGAATGCCAACGGAAGTTATAATGAATATGAAAAGATTCTTTCGCATGTTAAATACTATTAGTTTTTAGATGATAATATATTATTGAAGTGCATTAATGCCAATATTAGTGCCGGAAGTCTCCAGATATTCAGCCAAGTCATAAATCTTATAATAAAAGTCGCCGATAGGCACTAATTCACGTAGAATCAATATCACATCATATTGACTATCATTATAGAATGTTATTGCTTTTTCTGCATCCTTCATTTCTTTATAGAGTTTGAAGAATAGCATTTTATTTAATTTATCATGTGGAGCAATTGTAATACAATCAATTACCTCAAAGTCTCCTTTGCCACTGATGACGACATTCCCTTTTAAGTGCTGATATTTATTGCACAAAGCAATTGCCTTGTTGAGAGTAATTGGTTCGTTTTTCACGAGTTCCATTTTAAGTTTTTTTAAATTACTCCCCTCTCTCCTTTATTTTAGACTGGAAAACGCACCCTCACAGTGCATTTTATAGGTATCTTAATTATGATAGGATAAAAATACTTAATGGCTATTTTGTTAACGACTTTGTTATATTGATTAACAATTCGATAACAAACGAATTAATTATAATGTTTTACAGATAGTAATAAACATCAGTTTATATGAACTCTCTTGACATCTATCAGGTTCATAGGAGTGCTCCGGAAACCCGAAATATTGTTTTGGGTGAACTGCATAAGATATTCATAATATAAAGGCACAACAGGCGCATAACTCATTGCAAGGCTATCCATTTGCGAATAAAGCCTCCAACGTAACGAATCAGCTGCATTGAGGCTTTGTTCATACCACTTGTCAAAAAGAGGATTATTGAACCTGGTATAATTCGGTGGTGCAGGGTATTGGCTGTTGAAGCAAACGAGATAAGATTCTGCATCCGGGTAATCTGCTATCCACTGGCCTCTGAAAGCTACTGCATTTGATTGGCTCATTTGCTGTTTCACAATATTGGCTTGGGTTACATCTACCTCCATCGGAATCCCAACGTCTTTTAATTCTGTAGAAATGAAATTTAAGATATCGATCCAGTTATCTGGGCTTATTACTTTAAATGGAGTAAGGCCTTTGCCACCGGGATATCCTGCTTCTTCGAGCAACCTGGCTGCTTTGGCCGGGTCGTAGGTATAGCCGAAGTTATGATTAGGGTCATAGCCAGGCATAGCAGCAGGAATAAAACCTATGGCAGGTATAGCCATGCCATTACGGAAGTAAGTGACAATTTTTTTCCGGTCTATAGCATAGTTAATAGCGCGGCGCACCAGCGGATTTGCAATACTGTTGTTTTTTAATAAAGCTCTTGTGGTGTCAGTAAGAAATCCGATATACTCGGTGTTAAAATAAGTTTGCTTAGTAAGATGAAATTTATCTGCAAATTCTTTTTTTAAAGTTCCATCTTTTGCAATTACGAGGTCTTTAAAAGAACCATCCACTCCATTCACCCAATCCAGCTTATGTTGAAGAAAAAGAAAGAATTCGGTAGACTTGCTATCATAAAAACTTATTTGCACAGCATCAAGATAGGGCAGGGGAGAGCCATTGCTATCATGCTCCCAATAATGGGGGTTTCGGTGAAGCACCAGCACATTACCCTCATCCCAGTAGTGAAACATAAAAGGTCCGGTGCCACAAGGGTGCGCACGGAAATCTTTACCCCAATGTTCTATTGCTTCATGTGGCACAACAGAGCAGTAGGGCATTGTCAGCATTTGTAATAGTGGCCTGAAAGGTTTGCTAAGATGCACCTGCATCGTAGTATCGTTCAATGCACTGAACGGATTAGTTTTAGACACACGCTCATTAAATATCCATGAGCCGGGGGAAGCCGTAACAGGGTCAATAAGGCGATTGAAGCTATATGCTATATCCTGCGCTGTCATCTTTCTTCCCTTCCCGCCCGCAAAAACTTCATTGTCCTGGAAATACACATCATTGCGGATATAGAAAGTATAAGTAAGGCCATCGGGGCTTATCTCCCAATGTTTGGCAAGTGAGGGGACAAGGTGCAACTGCTCATCCGTTTCTAAAAGCGTATTATAAACCATATGCACGGTCCACATAATATAAAGCTCTTTTGCAAATGCAGGATCTATAGATTCCAGCCCTGCTGTATAATTGATATGGAAGACTTTTTTAGAATTGTTGGGATCTGTGTTTTTGCAGGAAGAAATAGATAAGCATATGGCTATTATAAATAGCAAAGCTTTATTAGTGCCACTATTTTTATTTGCAAATAGCATTCATGCAAAATAAGGGATTTATGGAGAAAGCCTATTCTAATATAAACAATTGCTTACCCCAATAAGCTTGGATATCCTGTTTATCACACTTATCGTTGATATACCCAATATAAGTGTCCGGCCTGACTACGCATATAAAAGAATCACCAAATCCAATTTTCATCAGTGTGCTTTTATTAGTCTCATTATAGGGTATCTTAAACTGAAAAAGCTTTAGCTTAGCACTCAATTTCAACTCCATATAAGGCATGTTATAAGTAATGATATAAATGCCTGTTTCTTTAAAAAACTCAAACGATTCTGAAGTCTTCCCCTCATCCGTCTGCCATTTAAAATAAGGAAAGCGTGTTCCCGCTTTCACATGTCCACTGTTACCACAGGATAGGCTGCTTTTAGAATATTTTACTGCTATCTGCGATACGAACTTAAACATCATGGTCTTAAAAGCACTCAAACGCATCAGGATAGGTATAAGGAGGGGGAGTATATTAAACTTAAAAAACTTTCCCCAATGGCTTGGACTTACCACAATACTAAAGGCCCTGTCTGTGCTTTCTACTAATATTTTCGCAATTCTGTGACGCTCTTCATTATAAGAATCCAGCAAAGGTTCAGCCGCAATTCCTTTCAGCACCCATGCCATTTTCCATGCAAGATTATACGCATCCTGCAAACCGGTATTCATGCCTTGTGCGCCTACCGGGCTATGCACATGTGCTGCATCGCCCGCCAGGAAAACATTGCCCTTTCTGAATTCCTGCACAACCCTATGATGCACGCGGTAGATAGAGAACCATGAAGTATCAGAAAAAGAAACCGGTATCTCCGTCTGTTTCTTCACTGTTTCCTCTATATCCTCGAATTTCACAGAGCCGTCATCAGTAAACTTTTCAGGCATAGTGCCCACCACCCTGTAACGGCTTTCTCCCTCCATCGGAAAAAATGCTGAAAATGTTTTTGTGCTTATGGCTATAGAAATCTCATCTTGCGGAAGTGCCCAATGTACTTTTGTATCTGCAACAAAAAATACATTTTCATAAGTAGAACCCAGGAATTGCATGCCGAGCTTATTGCGGACTACGCTTTTGGCTCCATCTGCCCCAACAATATACCTTGCTTGCATTTCTATCTCTGTTCCGCTCGCATCTTTAATTATTGCAATTACACCATCTTTATTATCTGCGAAATTAACCAAGGTATGTTTCCATAATACATTTTGTCTCTGCTCTTTCAGATGCTCATTCAGCAAGTCTTCATTCTTATTCTGCTCCAGCATCAATATATAGGGGTATGGGCTTAAACCTTCTCCGAATCCCTCAAAAGCAATATGCCCACGCACTTTATCTTTCACAACCAGGTTCAGGGCTTTTGCTTTTCTGCCATGCTTTACAGCTTTGTCAGCAATCCCCATCTGCCTGAATATCTCTACACTTCTTGCTTGCACTGCGAGAGCACGGGATTGATTCGTAGTTGTTTCCTTATCGTCGATTATAATGAAATCTATGCCCCAGCGTTGCAACTGACAGGCCATCATAAGGCCGGTGGGCCCTGCGCCAACAATAAGCACTTGAGTTCTCATTGGTCTTTATATAAGCATTGTGAAAGTAAGATAAAATATTATGCCAATTACGCTAAGAAGACTGTTTAATTAGCAAAAAAGCGGCCATAAGCCGCCTCTCAAATGTTTGTTTATAAATAGTTTAAGAAGGTATCTGCGGGGTAAATTTGTAATTGGTAATGAAGATGATGTTTCTTTTCTCTTTATCAGAAAGCTGGTCATCAACATTGTCTTTACTGCCTGTATACCAATCTTCGCGTTTGAAATGGTTTTGCAGGTCCCCATCGGTAAATGTCATGCCATGACGTGCATAAATTTCATTCAGCATCACTTTAAGGCCCCATTTTGACAAAAATTCAACATTTTTATCAGTTAAGATTTTTGAAGAACCTTCAGGAAATTCGCCTGGAAATCTTTTATCTCTTACAGTGGCTGCTTGTTGGGTATTACCTGCTTTGCTTTTATCGCTTTTGTAAAAGCTGGTTTCTGTAGTGATACTTTCTGAAGCGACAGTTGTGGCGCTGTTATTTGCGGAAGCACTCAGGCCCGATGGGTTCATTTGTTTTTGCAGGCTGTCTTCCAGGCTGCCGATCCTCATGTCTTTTGCTATTAGTTGCGCTTGCAAGGCCAGTACATTTTTGTTGCAATCGCTGTCGTTATTTGACGAGCATGATGCAAATAAAGACAAGCAAAGGAAACTTGCTGAAAGAAGCTTTATTGTTGTTGGCATTTTTAAAGTATTGGGGCGTAACAGAATTATTACAATGCAAAGGTTAGAAGTTCTGGAAATTTAATATTACACAAGAATGATATTAAGTTACATCCTTCACAGGTCTATAGTGCTAGGGCTGTTTGTTGAGCAATCACAAAATACAAATAGCTTGAGGCCATTTATTTTTTTTTAACTTTAAGGATCATACAATTTTAAAAGAAAATATTTTAACCCCTTAAACTTCATAAAATGAAAAAGCTTCTTTTATTGCCATTGATATTAATAACACTTTGTAGTTTTGCCCAAAATAAAAACCTAAAAAGCGGCCCCGTATTTCCCAATCCATTCCAATTCACTGAGGTTGATACTATACAGGCAAACAAAGACCATATTTTCATAAATGCATATGAATGGATGGCAAAGACATTTATTTATGCAGATGATAGGATTCAGATGCATGAAAAAGAATTTGGCAAACTGGTAGGAATAGGGTCTTTTGAAGTACCAATCACGGAAGGTGAAGATGATAATATGGTCGTAGTCAGAAAAGAATATGTACGTTATATTATGTCTATTGATGTTGAAAATGGGAAGTATAAATGCACGTTGTCGGATTTTGCAAGCAATACTTATGGAAATCTTGATCAGTCTGAAGTATTTGGACCAAACGGAGGAGGCAGGAAACAAGAGTGGGCATACATAAAACAATCTGCAATGTCCCAAAGTGCAGAAATATTTAAATCTCTTGAGACGGCTATTGGGGAAAAAGATTAAAATTAGTTGTTGAAATTTTTGAGCGCAGAATATCATATCTATCAAAAAAAGCGGCCTAAGCCGCTTCAAAAATATATCTCCTCCCTTCAGGGAGGCCGGGAGGGTGTTTAATTCAAACTCCTGAAATCCACAGGTACCATTTTGCTCACGCCTGGCTCCTGCATGGTAACGCCATAGATCACATCCACAGCGGCCATGGTTTGCTTGTTGTGGGTAACTATAATGAACTGCGAATTGTCTGAAAACTTGCGTATCATCTGTGTAAACTTACCTACGTTGGCATCATCCAGGGGGGCATCCACCTCATCCAATATGCAGAATGGCGCAGGCTTGATAAGATAGATAGCAAAAAGAAATGCCGTAGATGTAAGCGTTTTTTCACCACCGGACAACTGGTTCAGCGTGCTTGGTTTTTTACCTTTAGGCTGCGCATATATCTCAATACCACTATCTGCCATATTAGTGGGATCGGTAAGAGAGAGGTCGCATTTATCTTCTGCTGTGAAAAGCGCCTTAAATACTTCTACAAAGTTTTCCCGAACCTTATTAAAGGTCTCTTCGAATCTTGCATTGGCAGTAAGCTCCACTTCTTCAATAGTAGAAAGCAAAGATTGTTTTGCATTCACCAGGTCATTACGTTGCTCTACAATAAAGTCGTGGCGCGCTTTTATTTCCACAAAAGCTTCTATAGCTGTAGGGTTCACTTCACCCATATTTTCCAGGCGCTTTTTCATACGTTCTGCTTCACTGGTCAGTTCTTCCACTGTTTGTTCGCCTGTGCGCGGTTGGTCCAGTATATCATCCAGGTTCACTTTAAACTCTATGCTCAGGCGCTCGTTCATGCCTGCGAGCTTCAGCTTCATATCATTAAGCTTGTCCTTAATGCTGTTCAGCAAAGTCTCAGCATGTTCTTTCTCCCTGCGTTTCTGGTTCAGTTGTCCCTCGTGGGCAGCAATCGCGTTACGCATTTCATAATAAGCGCGGTCCTTTTCGTTCAGTATTTTTTCTTCCGACTCTTTGCGTGTCAGCAGATCATACAACTCATTATCCCCGGCATGTAGTTGAGTTCCCGTTTCAGCAAGTTGTGCTGCCGTTTGCTGCAATTGTTCAGAATTGGAAGCTATCTGTCGGTTCAGGTCTTCTAATTGTTTGGTACGGAATTCAAGTTCCTGCTTCAGCCCTTCCAGTTTACTTTGCTGGCGGGTATATTGAAGATTCTGCTGGTTGTAATTTTGAGTTGCGGTATTGAATGCTTCTTCCACTTCACGAAATTCGTGTTCAGCATTCTGTATATTCTCCTGCAACGATTGTAATTGTTCTGTAATGTCTGCCAGCACATCCCTGGTTGCGCTGATGCTGTTCTGCGTATCGTCCAGTTGCTGTTGTTGTTCTTCTATGCGGGTAGCAGAATTCTCATTCAGTTGTTCAAAGTTCTCAATACGGTGTCCCAGGTTCACAACCTGGTTTTGTAAATTATTAATAGACTGTTTTGTTTGTTCAATAGCCTTATCATTCAGTTCCTGGTTAAAACCGGTGATAAGGGTTTGTGTATCAGAAACATGTTGTTTCAGTTTGGCAGTTGTCGCTGCAAGCTCTTCTATTTCTTTGGCCAGTCGTTCCAGGTTTTTGGCACGGCCTATTTTGTTGCCTTCAAACAGCCCGATTGATCCTCCGCCCAAAGTATATTTCCCGCGCACCATCTTACCGCTTTTCTCTACCAGCACATAACCATTTTGCAATGCAGTATGCGTTAGCGCAGTTTCTCCTTGAGTAATATAAACATGCCCCAGCAAATGTTGGGCAAGTTCGCGGTATTGCTCATCTACATTAATAACACTTAGTGCAGGTATTGCACCCTCTGGTGCTTCTGCATCAGATGCTTTGTATTGGCTAAAACTATTCAATACAAAAAAATTGGCCTTGCCTTTTTTGTTAGAATCTAAAAGATGTACAGCTTTTGCTGCTTCTTCTATATTCTCTACTACATAATAGTTCAGGTAATTGTCAAGCAGGTTTTCCAGCGCAGTACGGTATTCGTTCTGCACTACAAAAACATCAGATAATAAAGGGGCATTGCTATTCCATTCTTTATTCTTCTTCAAGAACTTAATACTATCAGGATATCCTTCCAGGCTTTCCACCAATGATTTCAACAGGTCATGCTCATTCCGGCGGGAATCCAGTTTGCGGTTCTCTTCCACCAATTGGGCACGCAATGTTTCCATCTGTTCCTGGCTCTGTAATATTTTA
>Ga0206829_10269_pt1 | contig 16689 bp, 21 predicted proteins | sample Alteio_BWOrgCont_75_FD_152862 | JGI IMG/M metagenome (GOLD analysis project Ga0206829, IMG submission 152862) | Enriched cells from forest soil in Barre Woods Harvard Forest LTER site, Petersham, Massachusetts, United States -... | ecosystem: Environmental > Terrestrial > Soil > Temperate forest >... | reverse complement strand
GCTTCCATTTTAGATCTGCAGCAACTTTTTTCAGATCGGACTGCACGTACATAGCACTTTGCGAGAGTCCGCGCACAAACGGAGCGACTCTGTTTGCTCCGGAAAACAGAGTCAACGCCCACTTTATCTCAGGATGGCAGTAAGTATCCAGACTGGCCTCGTTTTCTTTCACGCCTTTTAGACTGTAGCATTCAAAGATTTCGTTGTCCTTGTAGGAATATTCCTTGCTCCATGCTACTAGCAATGCCTCGGGATCTATGGGCTTGAGCCCGTCACCGGATGCGGTGGCGAAGTCCAGATCAAGTAGCTTTTGTTTTACTTTCGATGCCAATCCCAGGCTTATCTGTGCTTGTCTGGCAAGATCCTGGACCTGCCACGATTTTCCCGGGTCTTCCAACATCAGCCGTACTACTCTGCTTGATTTCGCAGAGAAAATGCTGCGTAAGGGGCGTTTTTCAACGTGCTTGTTTTCCAACACCTGGCGCTCGATATAAATGGAATCGAATGCCAGGCGGCAGTTGCCAGATCGATCCAGATACCCGACATTCATTTCCTTGCAAATCTCAGCGGCTCGCTTGCCGATGTATGTTGTCGCCAGTACTGGATACAACCTGTCGCGCTTGGAGTTACGCCGTATGTCCTCGGTTAGCCTTGCGCACGACTCCCGGATCAAGCGAGGATCGCCGCTTGCTCTGGTTTGAACTATCACTGCCCACTGTTCCTGGGATGGCGTGGTCAGAGTGGCTTCAAAGCCGTGCCGTTCAGTCACACTGTCGATGTCCACATAGTCAGCGACCGCACTGCGCGCGGTACTTTGAATCTGCACGTCAGTAATGCTGGGCACCGTCTTCAGAACGTCCAGGAAGGCTGACTCCAGCAACTCCATGTGTGCCTTGTAACTGGTCATGGACTAGGCTTCTCTCCCTTTTACCCAGTTTCACCGGATGGTGAAACTATCAATATTAGTGAAACTACTTTCCTAATATACCATATTTCACCGGATGGTGAAACTAGTCATTTCGGTGAAACGCGTGAGCTGGAGCCCTAGTACTTGCGCCGATGAATCTCACGTTTCCACAAGGTCTTGCCCCGCCAGTCTGGCGTAACCAACCTCGCCCATAGCCTAACCTGAACCCAATCCTTCTGCGTACAATCTGCTCATGATTTGGACATTCATCAACTGGCTGGTGCGCGAGTACGCTCACAGTCTGAATATTTTAAAGGGATTCTTCGCTACGATTTTCAGAAACACCTCCTCAGCCGGTGAGTTCAAGAAAGAGGGGAGCGCATGTCAGAAATCGGCAAAGCTCGCCGGGGGAGATGGAGAATTCACTACCGGCGGTGAACGAACTTCAATGCGCATCGCAGGGCAAGACTCCGTGCAACAGGCAGTAGAAAGCCCATGTAAGCTGAAAGACAGATTTCAAAATCGTGCATGCTAGGCCCAATGCAAGAGCTATACAACAGAATTTCAATAGAAAAAGCAGGAATTTACACACGCTCGGCGGCACCTCTTTCTGTCCCAGTTCAAGAAGGAGTTTGAATGGCTTTGTCATAGTTTCAAAAACCCCCGCAGCGCTTCTTCGAGTGTTTTTCGGTCCTCTGGGCTCATGTCCTGCTCTACGTGGCCGGAATTCGGGAGTAAGACTAGAGTCTTGGGTTCCGCTGCGGCGTCGTATAGGCGCTTTGTTTCCTGCCAAGGGACTACTTCATCGAGTTTTCCATGAATAAATAGCACCGGCACCGTTAAGGACCGCACAACCTTGTCGGTTTCAAACTTATTTACGGGAAGCGCCCAGGTCGGGTAGATGATTCGCGCGATTGGTGCGGAATCGTGGAGAATCATCGCTACAGAAAAAGGCGCACAATCTAGGATCAGTGAGTGCAAAGGGCCTTTGGTTGCGGCTTGTGCCATAACGTCTCCGCCAAATGACGCTCCGTATAGAACTATCTGATCACGTCGACAATTTCTTGTTCGCGCGACCCAATCACAGACGGCACAGGCAACATCTGGGAATCTATCAGCATTCGATGCTCCAGCCTTGTTTGGACCAAAATAATCAAACGCATAGACATTACAGCCTAACCGATTGAACATGCTAATCTTTCCTAAAACTGGGCCCGATGCGACATTTCCAGTCATCCCGCGACAAAGAACGACATTTTGCTTTGCCTGGGGCACTTCAAACGACCAGATCTTGTAATGCTCATGATCCTTGGTCTCAAGATCAGTGCGTCGTCTATTGTCTAGTCGCTTCAGGTCAAGATCAGAATAACCGGACGTGGCCATCAGAAGATTCTTGGGCTGAAATACAAAATACGCGGCAATCGCAATCAACCACAAGCTAATTGCTATTGCGCGTATGAACAGTTTGAGCATACGTAGCTTATGCCCAGCCAGTTCGGAAGCCGTGTGTGTTGTCATAAAATATGCCGTTAAAAGCATCTAAAGACACATAAACTGCTATATAACGCATAATTGGTCCCGTTTACCAACTTTGTGCTATGCTTTTAAAAGCATCTTAAGGCGTGTGAGAGGCTTTTAAAAGCACATGACAAGAACAAACAAACTACTTCTGGCGCCGCCCTACCCGGTCGAACAGTCAATGAAGCACTTAGGCGAGAACTTGCGCCTTGCGAGAATTCGCCGGAATCTCACTATTGCGGATGTGGCTGAAAGAATCGGCACAGGACCGCGCCCAGTTATGGATGCGGAAAAGGGTAAGGGATCGACTGGGATCGTGGTCTATGCTGCTCTTCTTTGGATGTATGACCAGTTGTATCAGCTCGAAGAAATTGCGAATCCTTCGCAGGATAAAGAAGGTATTGCGTTAGAGATGGCGAAGCAGCGCACTCGCGTGCGCAAGGGCAGAGGACTCGCTGATGACTTCTAAAGAATTGTCATCCGAGTGCTTTGTGTACATCACATTGCCTAGGGAGACGAAGAGTGTAATAGCGGGGCGCTTTGTCTTAACAAAAGATCGGCGCGGAACTACATTGGGACGGTTTGTTTATGGTGGCACCTATCTAGGGCGAAAGGATGCCGTTGAGATAGATCCAATCGAACTCAAACTTGCCGGTGGCACCTATGAGACAACGCGTCTCGGCGGGCTATTTGGTGCGATTCGTGATTCTAGTCCTGATGATTGGGGTCGTCGTGTGATTGAAAAGCATGCAGGCAAGGCACAGCTTAGCGAGCTTCACTACCTGCTTGAGTCACCCGATGACCGAGCTGGTGCATTAGGTTTTGGATTGGGCAAGAATCCGCCCGCTCCGAAAAGGAAGTTTAACAAAACAATTGAATTGGAAAAGCTTCAGATCATTGCTGACTCGTTGATCCGGGAGCAGGCAAGCGAGCCGGATCACACAACAGTGCAGGTGCAGGAACTGATCCTTCTAAGTACATCTATGGGTGGCGCACGCCCAAAAGCTGTCGTCGAGGACGATGTAGGTTTATGGATTGCGAAATTCAACCGCCCAGATGACCGTTGGAATAATCCAAAGGTTGAACATGCAATGCTTGAGCTAGCAAGACAATGTGGTATCACCGCAGCGAAAAGCCACATCGAGACTGTAGGCGGCAAGGATGTGCTTCTGGTCCAGCGGTTCGATCGTGAGAAAACCACTCGGGGATACATTCGAGCTCGAATGATAAGCGGATTGACTTTGCTTCGGGCGGAAGATTCGATACACCAGCGCGACCGATGGTCGTACGTTTTCATGGTCGAGGAATTGCGCCGCATCGTAGCAGAACCAAAGAAGGACGCAGCTGAGCTTTTCCGTCGCATGTGCTTCAATGCCTTGATCTCAAACTTGGACGATCATCCTCGCAACCATGCGCTGATGGCAATGGACCGAGATTGGAAGCTCTCACCCGCCTATGATCTCACGCCATCACCGGTGGTATCCCAAGACCATCGCGATCTCGCGATGTCTTGTGGTGACCAGGGGCGCTTTGCAAACGCGAACAATCTTTTGACTCAACATCCGCGATTCTTGCTGGATGAAGGTGAAGCAAAGGCTATTATTTCAAGTATGGCGGAACAGGTACGAACGACATGGTACAGTGTGGTGCGTTCGCACGGTGTTAGCGAAAGGGACGCAGAGACAATCAAAGGTGCATTCGTGTACGACGGCTTCAAGCGTTGAGCCGCTGACCATGCTCACACACTGCCCTGGGGGGCAAACGGCCAACCTAGCTCTTCGAGTCGAGTGGCGCTGTTGAAAGTCGCGCATTTCACGGAGTCTGCTCTTCTCGATTTCGTTCAGGACAGGTAACCGTCGATGGTACCTATGACGCTATTCGCGCTTTGATAATAGTCCTTTAGAGTTCCCAATGATAGACCTACAGATTGTCCGTGAGCAATTTGGTTTCTATTGGAGACAATGCTATCCACGCCATCCTTCAACTTTCCCTCCGTAGTTTTTCGAAGATCTTCTCCAAACTGTTTATCAAATGCAGCAACCACCTGGATGATTGTTTCCATATTCGGAAGCAGTAACGTAGCCAGCAGCTTTTTCAAGACGTCTCCCACCAAACCAATAAGTAGATTATGCACGGACTTACTAGGACTGAGTTTGGAATTTGATCTTGAGTCACTTGCACCTCTATCCGCCCATCCCCCAGCGTGAATTGACTGATCTTTGTTTGGACGAATTGGACCCTTCCGTGGCGTAAGGCTTAAATCGTCAGACGGCACGGAGTGACCGACGTTTATGCGATCTTGGCGCCGTCTCCGACAAGCAATCGTCCGCGAGTCCGACAACCAATCGTTCAACAGGTAATCACCGCCGTCAGTAAACGAGGCGTAAAATCGATCGCTTTCTCAAGCCGTTCAGATGACTAATGTGACGCTTTTGCCTGTTTTTTGGCCACTTATAAGTCACAAATTGCCAAGTTTGTCGCCTCTCTGTTCTATTTAAGCGCCCATTATGACGCGCTGCTTCCAGCCATATCTGGTCATCAAGGCGACGCATGTCCCCTCAATGTTGCATTGGGAGTGCCGCGCCGCCCGGGTGAAGAAACACCGGCAGCGCACTCAGCTTTCGTCAAGCAGCCATTTCCATTCTGGAATGTAGCGCTTCGCAAAGTCCGATGGAAACTCCCGTTGTAAATCGAATCTGCACACTCCAGCCTTGTTGATATCGCCAGCAGTGCACCACAGTCGAACTGCCCAGTCAGCTGTATCTGCCGGATATTCCTCGTAAACCTCCAGCAAAGGATGATATTCGTTCTTACTGAACCGATACATCGCTAGAACGATCGCCTTACAGACAGCCAGCGCGGCGACATCGTTGCCTTTTTCTAACTGCTGCTGGAGCCGATCGAAATAAGGTTCCATTGTCTCAGTCAAAGCTTGTCCTATAGCCTCCTCGGGCTCGGTATATCCACCACGTCTTCGACCAGATCGTTTGAGGACATCACGTTCGTCGAGAACGGTTATAACTTCTTCTATTTCAGCAGCTAGCGAAAACTCGTCCGGATTGTCTACGGCATAAGTTGCTAGTTCAGAAACGTCGGAATGCAATTCTGGATGCCGCTCCACCATCAGGTCTAAAACGCGTTTGGCTAATCGTGGTTCCAGGGCGGAAACCTCATCCTGTCTGATCCCATTCGATTTTGTTTTTCGTGCCACGGTTCTGCTCGGTAAACCATTCAGCCGAAGATGTCGCGAAAGCAGTCCTTTAGTTGAATGGCAAAGAGGGATATATGTTGCCTACATCAACAATATGCCAATCCGATTTTGACTTTGCAAGTTCGCAGGTGAAGATCCAGCCTACTTGAAGGGAGGCGGCTAATTTCTTTGGCAATGTAATCGGCCCAATATCGCAATTCTCGGGAAGGGTTGATAGGGACCAGATCTCCAGCCAAATCTGATCGCCTTCGATTCGCGCTATGTCATGCCGCCCAAAATCAATGACTTGGTTGCTGGCGCGTATCGCCTTACGTCGACCTAGTGACGACGCAATCTCATGCGCGGCTGTACACGCGCGTTTCCACATATCCATATGGTGGTCCCTGAGCAGCTGGAACGCTACAAAGGCATCGTCTGCCAATAACTTGTTCTTGTATAGCCACTCACAGAAGTCATAGGTCACGAAAAACACGAATTCCTGTTGCTCAAATGTGAGCACCAACTCGCGCATAACACAGTAGCGAAGAAAGCGATCAAGATGATCGATTAGTTCTGCCGGTCGGGATTGACTACAGAATTTCTCATTACCGTCTGCTTCTTCACACGTGTTCAGATGGTCTCTCAGCATGGCGATCACAGATTCAGTGTTTTTCACAGCGGAGGCAGGCAGCTCAGCACGCAAATCATTGAGAAATGCCGAGAATGCATCTTCGACGGAGCTGACGCTCGGAAGTCCCTTTTTCTTCGTTGCAGCGCTTGGCATGATTTAGTCCTCTAGCTCCGATTTGATGATCATCTCCAGCAGGGTCCGGTTAGGCAAGTCATCCAACGCATATACAATTGACAAATCGCGTGCATCTTGGCGCCACCTCGTCGAGATTACAACTGCCTAATCGTTTTGTTGAAATGCGCACCAACGACACCGCGCTTGTAGGCGAGCCTGCAATCAATCAGCATCGGTTGCTGGGCTGCGCTTTCCCTGCGAGAATATGGCAAAGAACTGCATCTATCGGATTTTTGCTAAACACAAAGTGTTAGAAAAGAAAGCTCGAGCATCTGTCAAACAAATGTCTCAAGTAACAGACGATTTGCTGCAGCAGACCCTCCAGCAAGGGGCTTACTCGGAGTGACGCCTGCCCTGCAGAATTTCTTCGTTCTTTGCCGCGGCGATGTTTGCCCTGTGGTCTACCATCGCGTTGGCTGCTTGATCGAAGTAGAGCATCTTATCTCCTGTGTTCGGGTATGAATGCTCGTGTGTAAGTCTCACCGTTTCGATCAGTTCGTCGAAGGGATTGGTGAGTAGCACCATTTCATCGCCAGTGAACCGGTTGAAGCCAAGTTGCCGATCGATTTCGGGTAGTCGTCTTAATGGATTGTCTAGTCCCCTCTCCCGAGTAGGCTGCCTCAGCTGTTCTTCGAGATCCAAAAGCTGTGCGTCCGGCAGACTGAGCATATCGCAGCGTAACTGTTCTAGCCCGTTTCGTTCTTCGACCACCGAACGGGAAGTAAGCTCCGTTGCAATGAAATCAGCCTCGCCGGGCATGTTCTGGACGGCGCGCGGGTAGCATTGCGTGGAAGATTCAATGTCCATCGGAGTTGATTTGCTTAATTCGGGAACAACCTGTACGAAATTGAGCATAGAGCAGGGGTCAGGTGCCTGTCATTGGGGGAACTACGAACGCAATCGAGATCATCGTGATTGGAGCGCCCATCTCGACACTTGCGTTGGTTCTGTGACGGTTTCCTTGAATTTTGTCCTCGAGTTCAATTTTCACAAAGTTCTCACGGCGACGGTGATATAAATCTACCGTGACCCGCAAATCTCTTGCCGACGTAGTCTCAGTTCTGAGGAGCTGTGATGCGTAGAAACTATTGATCAAACCGCAGACGCAATCTCGGCTCTGAGCAGCCGCAATGCGTAGGCGGTAACAATCAAACTGCAAGACGCGACCTCGGCTCTGAGCAGCCGTGATGTATAGAATCCAATGATCAAACTGCAGATGCGTTCTCGGTTCTGAGCAGCCGCGATGCGTAGAAGCTAACGATCCATTTTGTCTTACTATCCTAAAGCAGTAGGTGCCTGTGCGGGCACCAAGCTGTCGTAGCTCATTGATTGAGCACCGATCCTATTTCACCCGATAGGAGAACTTCCTATGGCATTAGAGTCAGGACAACCAGCCCAACCGAGTCATCTGGAGGCAGCGGCAGGCGCTGTCAAATCTGAGGCAACTTCCTTGGCGGCCAAGTTTTTTGCAGATTCACATCCAGCTCCGCCTACTACGCCCAAGGCAGCTGCGACCGGTAATCCTGTTGGTGATGCAACTAAGACTCCAACTGATCCCGCAGCAACGGCGGCCGCGGGAATCGTCAAGGACATACAGGCTCTCAAAACTTCCACCGACCCCAACAGGGATGAAGCTACGTTGGCGGCTGCTTGGAACAGCGTCTATACGAACAGCAAAGCACAAGGCGGCAATACGTTTTTAGACAAGGTGGGCCATGATGTCATGAAAGATTTGCCGGGTGCGACGTACGATGCCGCCAACGGCTACATTGAGATTACCCCGAGTGCTGCCGGCGATGTTTTGGGTTCGTACGGACCCAACTGGCTCAAGGCGATGGAAGGCGACTCGGTAGGACAGATTGTTCTGAGTTCAGATGGAGACGTGTCTACCTGGGATTTGAGGCATGATCAGCCATTGGGTCCTTTAGCTAGTAGTACCTGGTATCCGGCATATCTCTCTGCGCCAAGTTCCCAAGATACAGATTCCGGCGTCTAATATTGCCTTCCACTGTCTATAAACTATGACGTCCAGGGCAGTCGTCCTGGGCACTCAGGAGTACCTCTTGACTGCGAATGTCAGATTCTGATACACTACGGGCAGATTCCATCCAGGCGGTGGGCTATGCCGAAAGAGCCCACGAATCATGGAAAAGCCTGGTCTTGATTGGAACACACTTGAACCAAGTTGGTGGCATTTTGTATTGCTCGGGTAAGGAGACGGAACTGGTGCCCGTTAGTCAAGAAAAACTGGGTGAAAGACTGAAGTCTGCACGAGAAGCGAGCGGACTAAAGCAACAGGACGTCGCCGACGCCCTGGACATCCAGCGAACCTCATTGATCGCGATTGAAAGCGGGAAAAGGTCTGTCAGTAGCATAGAGCTGGACGGACTGGCCCGGCTCTATCGAAGAGATATGGCTGAGTTTTTCGAAGAAGCTTTTGAAGAGGATCCTACGCATGTTCTGTTGAGAGTGATGTCGACGACTGAACTTCCTGAAGACAGTATCAACAGAGAAGAGTTATTGAAGTGTGCAAGCCTTTGCAGGCATGTCACGTTCTTGGAACAACTGTTGGAGTTGCCGGAGTCGCCAATAGTACCGGTCACTTATGCTTTGCGACCCCCGTCTACTCGTTGGGATGCGGTTCAGCAAGGCATGACTATGGCTGAGCAAGAGCGCAAGAGATTGGGACTGGGCGGCTGGCCGGCAAAGAATTTGGCTGACATAATCAAGCGCCAGGGTGTTCGCGTCATGGAGCACGCGATGTCGGAACAGATCTCTGGACTATTTTTTCATGGAAGCAAATTGGGTTTGGTCGTCGTGGTTAACTCCAAGCACTCGGAGCAAAGGAAGTTGTTTTCATACGCTCACGAATACTGCCATGTGTTAGTCGACAGAAATCGGCCCAGTTTGATAAGCCATCTGAAAAATCGCGAGGAACTGGTGGAGGTGCGTGCGAACTCGTTCGCGGCTCATTTCCTGATGCCCGAAGAAGGCGTTAGAGAATTCCTCCAAACTCTGGGGAAGGCAGAAGCCACCAGACAAGTGACTGAGGTGTTCGACGTATTCGATCAGGTGGAAGAGCTACCAGCGCAGAGACGACTTCCAGCCGGCAGCCAAGAACTTGGTCTGCATGATGTATTACAAATCGGACACTACTATGGACTGAGCTATGATGCAACGCTCTACCAGCTTCTTAACTTGAAGTACATCACCAAGGATGCTTTGGAAGATCTCAAAGCAGCAAAGGGCAGAGTGCCATCAATGGTGCGGATTTTCGGCTGGCAGCAAGATCAAGTGAAGCAGGCGCCGACAGCACTCGCGGATCAGCTGATGGATCTAGCCTTCGAAGCTTATCGGCGAGAATTGATCACGAAGCAGAAGGTTTTTTCGTTCGCCAAGGAGGTTGGTGTCAGCCGGAGCGAAATAGAACAAGCCCTTTCCGGCGAAGACAAGCCAGTCGAAGCGGTCTTTCCGTCCTAAGCGCGCATCACTTGGAGCGGCGCTGTTTGGCCTCTTTCAAAACCGAAGCAATCTCGATAATTTTTCTGAGACTGGCGGATTCATAGTCGGTCGATTCGTATTTTTGTATTTGCTGTTCGCTTGTACCTAGATGCTGTGCCAGCTCCTTTTGTGTCCAGCCAAGTGAGATCCGAGCTCGAATTAGGTCGTTTGGCAGCGCGTCCACCAAATCAAGCGCCGATGTCTTGAACTTGCCGCGCCTGAGCTGTTCGTATTCGTTGAGTTGTTCTTTGAGCTCATTTAACATACTTTTGGCGGCAGCCTCTTGTAGCTTCAGTTTCGCCGGCTCCTCTGTACCTTGCTCCCTGAGCTTGTTCAATTGCGCTACAGCAGCTTGAAATTTCACAATGGATGCCTTCGTGATTCTGTACTCGCGTTCATTCTTAATCATTCAGCAGTCATCCGTAGTCCGGGAAGATGACGAAACACCGATAGGGATGTGTGGCCTATTAACATCACATTATAGATGTGTTGCTAAACAATGGGCAAGCGTTGTGAAAAGCAACCGACAATGCGCAATTGAATGAGTGCAAATCCGCCGTTGCCATTGTAAGCTTGTAATAGTTCTGCGCCATCTTTTGCTCGAATCTCATTTGGAGGTTGCGGATAATGAGCTGGGTCCTTCCGGGAGAGAACGAAAACTGGGAACGATTTGAGCGTGATCTCTGTACAGATAGAGACAAAGCCTACATGATCCTTCTGGATTCTGGCTTTGTAGAGAGAGTTGTCTTCACGGATTGCATGATTCCCCTCCAGATCGACGCAATTCTTCCCACTGGCGAAAAGTGCTATGGCCGTAATTCGCGAGTCGGCGGAGCCGTGACCATGTGGGTCTTCGAAAATGAGTGTGATTTATCGAAAGGTTGGCCACCTGTCCTATTCAAAGCTGAACGAGTCTCGGATGCCACTGACTATCAAATCCTCGCGGCTGAGATGGTCATTCTAATCCGCTGCTATCTTCAGCAGAAGAAGATTACCGATGCATCCCTGTAAGTATCAGATGCCATTAGAACCGGTTGCTGTTCAATGCAGTTCCAACCCAGTTCCGAGCCAAGTTGGCACCGGGCTCCGCATATATTCGATCTTTCCACCGATTGCTTCAAGGACCAGTTCTGGGACCAGTCCAAGACGGCTATTATCGTACACCCTTATTTCATCCATCTCTCGAATCGCCCTCGGCAGATTCTGCACGCTCGCGTCGTAAATGGCCCTAAGCCGAGCAGCCGGAGCTGAATGTCCGCCGGCAAAACCCCTCGCAATTACACGCGTGAGGCAATTCTCGAAATCGCCGGCATTTATATACAGCATCTCGATTTGAAATCCAGCTTCTCGAGCAAGTTGGGCCTGACGGAATGTGATGTCTGTTCTAGGCGTCGTCTCTAAGCAGAAGGCAGTCCCGGCCTTGATTCGCTCCAGACCAAAATCTTCGAATTCCTTGCCGACTTGCTGGCGAATTCTGGTTGTAATACCGTGATAGGATCCAGCATTCATCGCAGCAGCGCGATCATCGGCATTGAAACTATCGAGGCCGAAGCTATCAACCGGAAAAGCAGTAGACTTTCCACTTCCGGGCGGTCCAGCCACGATAACCATTCTAGGCTGCATTAGCCGCCAACGTCACATTCGGAGCCAGGCTCCATGTCAGCGGGAAGCCCTGATTTAGTCAGCTTGCCCTTCTTATCTAATATGCCCTGACCTTGCAGCTTCTCGAATGCTTGCTTGACTCGCCTTCCGGCCCTGGCTTCTTCCTGCTTAAAAAATGCTGCCCGCTCAGCGGGATTGCGCAGGTCCACGTTTGACCATGTCAGGCTTGTTGCGTCCAGCTGAAGCCGAAGCTCTAGCAGCTCATCGGCAGAAAGCTGATTAACAAGTTTCAGCACTTCGGCAAGAATAGGTCTTTTTCTTGGTTGAGTCATAATGGCGCCTCCAACACCCATTAGTTTAACCGAATCCTTTGGCAACCGTATAGTCCACGAAGGGGCAGAACGGGGTAACGTTCAATATCGTCAGTGGGCTAACCTTTGCCGGTATCCTCTTGTTCGCAAAGAGTCAATATCAGGCAGCCTTTCCGACCTGCACTCAAGGCGCACATATTGGAACGTGCTCATCGTTGACCCGGATCTACACACAAATATGTCTTGTCGTCCAAGTGCACTTGCGGCAATGGGGTAGAGAGAGATGGCGGCTTTTGCATGGCCTAATCCGAGTCTTTCGGATGGAAGCCCATTAGACTTTTCGTCAGTCGGCCGCCGTCTACGAGTGCTTCCTTGAGCGCAGCTTCTAGATGGCGATCCTGGAGCGGAGTATTTGTACCATCTAGTGCAGAAAGCAGTGCGGCGCGTCTGACTAGCTCACGAATGAACGCTGGGCTTGCGCCTTTGGTCTGCTCGACATGTTTGTCGAGGTGCTCGATTCGATGATGCAATTTTCGTGTGTACAATTCGAACAACCGCTGGCGACACTGTTCGTCAGGAAGCGGGATTTCGATTGCTTGATCGATCCGTCCGGGCCGCGATTTTAATGCTGGTTCCAAGATTTCCGCTCGGTTCGTTGTCAGAACAAACAATACATCGGCATCGTTAGCCAGACCGTCCATCTGATTGAGCAGATCGACCAGAGCGGGGTTGCTCTTGGTACGCTTTCTGTCTTCGGCGATCAAGTCTACATCTTCAATGACCACAATCGATGGATTGAGTGTCCGGGCAAGATCGCAAACCTGTTCGATGTGGCGGAGTCCATGTCCATGTACCAAAATAGTTGTGCGGTTGCTGAGCTTGGTTAAAAGGTAGCGCACCGTGAGCGTTTTTCCGGTGCCTGGCACGCCATGTAAAAGGATGCCCCGCTTGAGAGGGAACCCCGCTTCAAGCAAGTGATCCTTATGCTTGGCAAAATCGACCGCATGTCTTTCAATCCGTTCGAGCAATCCAGCGGGAAGCACGATGCTATCTTGATCTAGCGGCGAGAGTTTGTGGAATTTGATGCCAAAGTTTTCGCTATCGGATAGTGAAAGGACGTGTCCCCGATAAATGCTCAACTTGTCGATTAGAACTCGTAGGCGCGACAGGAATTCTTCTGCGATTGCGCGCTCGCCTGCCATAACCTCTAGAACTATATGTTCTCTTCGGAACAAGGCAAGTGCAAGCGCTTTATCGTCATGGGAGAAGAGGTATACACCGCGTTCTACACAACTCATCTGTGCATCATCGTTTACTTCGACGCTCAAATACTTGACTGGGCCCTCGGCAGGGTTGTCGTCAACGCTGACCGTATCAAGAAGATCGTTTAGCGAACTGCGGTAGCCTGTTACTCCAACACCGACTAACTCAGCTCGGCAGGAAGCCTCGCTCAGATAATGATCAATCGCGATCTGAATGCACGGATGCAGGAACCGAGGAAACTCCGCTTCCACCACCGGAAGGTTGCTGGGGTTCTGATTGAAATGAGCCGTTAGGCGGTGCATCCAGCAACTGGGAACCATTTTATTGATGGCCATCGCTTCAAAAATGCTTGAAAGCTTAGCAGCAGCCTCGACAAGCGAGAGTGACATAGTGGCGTTCCTTGTTCGGATCGGATGAAGGATTGTTATCGAGTAGATGTCAGAAGCATATACTTTGGCGTTGCTGAATATATGCAGTCGATGTCCTTGTCGAAAAATACTTGAGAATTTATTCTGAATATGAGACCTAAAATCGATCGGTATAAGAAAGTGCCAACAGCAGTGATCTCGCTTAAGGAAATTGTGGACAGGCTGGAAACAGTCTCGACAGATATTTCGGTCTATCTAGACACTATCGGAGGGGAGTTAATCACTCTATCCGATGACGACATTGCGGAAGCAGAGGATGGGATCGGAGATGCCGACGACGATGCTGAATGGCACATACAAGTGCGCTCTCAGGCAAGGAGCGTCGTCGAGAATGTAGACAACCGATATCTCAAATTGCCTGACCATTTTGATATTCATGAATGGCAGATTATCGAAGACTTCTGCCACTCTATAAAGGATCCGGAAATCTCAGGAGATCTGGATCGCGCGATACGTGGAGAAGGCGCATTTCGCCGGTTCAAAAGCTGTCTTGAACGCCATGGGCTTCATGCGCAATGGTTCAGTCACAGAGAAAAGGTATTGCGAGAGATTGCCGTTGAATGGTGCGAAGAGAACGGCGTTGCGTTCAAAGAGTCGTCCTGATGAGGTGCTTCGCGCTTTCCGAGTGCTACTTCGTTACTGCCGACGGGTCGTCGGCGGTCCTTGCGTGGCCGCAACCGCGCAGCTTCGCACGCTGTAGCGCGGAGACGCCTCCACGCTTTGCGCTTTCCGAGTGCTACTTCGTTACTGCCGACGGGTCGTCGGCGGTCCTTGCGTGGCCGCAACCGCGCAGCTTCGCACCCTGTGGCGCGGAGACGCCGTAAATTGAGCAGCGAAGGCAAGGCGCCGAGGAGGCGTCGTAGCCTGAGCGCAGTTGAGTACGCGCGGAGGAGGCGAGGGTAACGAAGCCGACGGAGCGCATACGAAGGACCGCCTGCGTCCCGCAGGCAGGCGCGCAGTATCCTTCCGGAGGCTTGGCACCTAATAGAGAATCGCCGCGTTGCGGTTAGTCGCAGTGGGTGCAGATCGGGTAGGTCGCGCTGTAGAGCGGTTGTCGTAGATAAGTGTTGGGCTCGTAGGTCCAGAATTGCGAGACGTTTGGATATTTGTAGATGACGGTGTTTTGCACTTTGTTGTCGACTTTTTCAGTTTTGCAAATGTAGATGTCTTGTACGACCTGTCCATATTGGTCCATGCGGAGTGTGCCTTGGGGAGCATCATCGATCACGACTCGTCGCAGAGCTTGCAGGAACTGGAGGTTGTGGTCGATTTTTCCGCTGTAAGAGGCGAGCGCCTTATGAATCCATTTTGCCGTGTTGAAACCGTTAACGGCGAACACACCAGGTTCGGCTCCGAACGTTTTGCGGTACGCTGCTCTAAACTGCTTATTCCGCTCCCCATTCAGGGTTGGTATGTACGCCGCTGAACACACGCTTCCCGACGCATCCTCGCCAACGGCAGCCAATGTCGATTCGCTCAGCGTTTGCTCATTGCTAAGCAGCGGTATCTTTGGACCACTCTTATGATATTGGCGGATGAATTCGGCTTGCTTTCCGTTGGACAAAACGACAAAAACTGCATCGGCATCTTTTTTGATTTTCGAAATAGGCTCGCTGTAGTCTGACATATCGAACGGTAGCCACATTCGCTGCACAATCTGGCCGCCAGATTCCTCAAAAGTCCGATGGAATCCTCCAGCGCTTTCGTATCCATATGGTTGTCCGGTCGAGATGATAACAGCCCTTTTGTATTTCAAGTGTTTTGCCGCGTAGTCGCCGAGCGCATGCATCGGTTGACTGGATGTACGCGCAATTCGCATGATCCAGGGATACCGAGTACGTTGTGTTAAGTCATCAGCTCCTGACAGTGTGATCAGGAGAGGAGTCTGCAAGCTGTTCACAACTGGAGCGACCTTATACGCAATCGGAGCAAAAAATACGCCGGCAAGAATACTTACCTTTTGCTTTTGCACAAGGTCTCTAACAATTTCAACCGCTTTATGCGGCTTACTCTCGTCGTCGCGTACTAGCAGTTCGATCTGCCTGTTGCCGACTTTATGATGAACTTGCTCAAGATACAAGTTGAAACCGTTCACTAGCTCCTGATTGTGCGCAGGAACTAAACCAGTTAGAGATGTGACCAATCCAATTTTGACCTGCTCGACACTGGCCGGCGCCGGCACTTTGCGATTTGACGCGGTTTGTTCGGACTGGGCCGGTTTGCTTTGCGCCGGAACAGCCTGGCAAGCTGACGAATAGGCAACCGTGATCGACAAAAGCGTAGCCGAAGCTAGAGAAAGCTTTTGCAAAGCCGACTGCAAAGTAAATGCAGTTGCTGTTGGGAATGAAATCAAGCGACTTTTTCACTCTCACGAGAAGCGGGCGGGTGTATCTTTTATCCTATCACCTGTGAGTTCCCCTGAAACTGATGATTCATTATGCTCTGCGGCATTTTCTACCGAGAACACACAAATGTCCGATAATGCCTAGCCTGGCTGGCGGCATTGAAAAATCGCCACTGAGACGAACCCGCCGTTCCACCCGATCGAACAGTATCGAATAGTCCCGCCCTCGGTCTTAAGCGGCACTCCTTCTCCGCGATGCTCACGCCAGTCGTTTATTGCATAATCCGCCAATAGACATCCCCCATTTAGGGGATCGGATTTGAACATCGCCTCTTTCACGGTCCACAACCGCAACAATTGATCGGGCGGAACCGCCGAAGACTCATTCGCTGACAGGAAGATCCTGGCGGAATCACCGGCTAACCTGCGAGCAAACTCCAGGTCGATGCCAATGCCTGCTATTTTTTGCTCGAGGATTTGTTCATCGTTGCAACCTATAGCCAAAGAAAAATGATCGCAGTGAGTAATTGAATACGAACGATGCGGGAATTTTAGTGCTGTGGTATCAGATCCATGTCCGAACCGGTCGAGCAATTTCTTCAGCGCCAGGCGTCCGCGCGACCAGCACCGTTTGCGGTGCTCTGTTTCGAACTGGCTCATAACGAGTAATTCGTTCTCATTCAGCCGCCCGAAACAAACTTCCTCATCGGAGACTATGGCGATGCTGACGCCAAGCCCCAGGGCTAGCGTCAGCTCGCACGATAGTTTCTCTTCCTCTTCTGAGCTCCTGGTGTCAGAAGGGCGATCAGATTGGAAAGCG
>Ga0206829_10242_pt1 | contig 16761 bp, 18 predicted proteins | sample Alteio_BWOrgCont_75_FD_152862 | JGI IMG/M metagenome (GOLD analysis project Ga0206829, IMG submission 152862) | Enriched cells from forest soil in Barre Woods Harvard Forest LTER site, Petersham, Massachusetts, United States -... | ecosystem: Environmental > Terrestrial > Soil > Temperate forest >... | reverse complement strand
GTGTATATAGGTTCGCAAAGAAACAATCGGTAGGCTTAGTATCCAAACACGCTGGGTTATCCACCAGGGGACGGTGCAGCGCTTGGGCGGGCTCGCGCAAAACTGTTCCTTCAAGCCGATAGTATTCCTTGCCGTTCTCGAACTCTTCACGGATGCGTTTACTTACGACGATTTTTCGGTCGGCTGGATCGACCGTGATGTATCCCTCATCGAAGAGGCGGTCAGATCGCTTCGCATGAGCAGTCCATTTGAAAGTTCGTGCCGCTGGGACAAGGTATAGGGTTTGATATGCGCTGCATCGAGGACAGGCAAGGTGCGCTCCCCCGTTAATGCGCAGCGCCTCTCGTACACATCGGTTAGGAGTATCCGAAAAGATCCTTGCCCGAGTCTCGGGTGCAAGATCTGGGGAGTACCGTACGTTTGCCGCCCTTTCTTGCCCTTTCGATGGTCACCTTCCACAAGTTCCCAATTACGGCGCGATCCTCGTTATATGGCGCGATTCAGTGCTCTAATTCTCTAATTGGCGCTATAACTGCAATCGCGCAATAAAAAGGACAGGGACGGATGGCAAAACGCCCCATGAAAGAAATAGCTAAGGGATCCAAAATCCAAGTTCCGCACCGTCGTGCGTACCGTAATCTCATTTCGGTATCGTCGTCCGTACTGTCACGCTCTCAAAAGTAGAGGTCTGCGTGCACCTGGAATTAATGGTTTAGATGTGTCGATCTCTACCCGTTTTCGGGTCGAGGTCCACGGTACGCAGGATCTTTCCAACTTTGCTTTACCCACCCCGGTTTTGGACGAGCGCTCTTTATCCCACTTGTCGAGGACCAAGAAGAAGTCAATTAACAATTGCACTTCGTGGTCTTCTAGTTCTCGGTACAAAAGGGATCAACCTTTGGCAGCTTTGCTGTCGGCTTCTGCCTGAAGCATGGCCTTGTAAGCAAGGTTTATCTGCATTTCCAAAACTTTTCGTTGGGCGAGGATTTGGTTTTTAATTTGGTTCAGTTCTCCTGGTCCTGAGGTTAGGGCTTGTTCTATCTTTCTTCGTATCTCCGAGATTTCTCTGTCGAGATTCGCAATGTCTCGCGGATCAATTCCCTTACTGGAATCAAACCTAAACTTCTGCTCGATGCTGCGCCGCCAATCCATCAGTTTCTCCGTCAATGCTGGGCCGAATCCTGGCACGCGCATCCCTCTGGTTATATCGAATGCAGTCTCAATATTGAAGGACTCCAACACGGCCTTTCGACCAGCTCCTATTCCTGGTATGGAAGCATCCTCGATTAGGAATGTGTCGAGATATCTTTCTAATTGTTGTTTCTCACGTTGACGTTCAAGCTGCTGGTATCGCCGCTGCCGAAGAGAGGGAATTTCCTTCCATTCGTTTCTGAGGTTTTCAAGTTCACACATCTTAGTTGTGAACTTTAAATCACTAGCTTCGCGATCCCAGCGTCCTTTGATCGATACATACTGAGCCGTTGCCGTTCTGTGTTTCACAGCAAACGCCAGGGCCTTTGGATTATTGGCGTTCTGATTTCCAATAGCGGAGCTAAGAAATACACCGCCCATGATCCATAACACCCAAGCTGCCGGAACGGCCATACAGAGGAGAATAACTAGGCCAATCGTGAAGAGAATCAAGAGATACCTGGCGAATTTGGTTCTGCCTACAGAGGTGGCTTCGCCACATGGAACGATAACCCCGAAAGATTCCCTTGTTGCTAGAGCCGTTGCAGGTCCAGGAGATTGTAAAGTGTTGATTCGCGTCCACGTTGCCGTGATATCAAAGGTGGCTGATCCAGGGAGATCAAGCTGAGTATGAAAAGTGAATAGCAAAACGCCGGTGGTGGCTTCAACATTACACCATGGACAACGAGATAGCTCATTGAAATAGTAGTGAGATACATAAACCTGGCATCGCTTGAGGCGTTTCTCGAAATCCTCTAGTGCGAGTATCCACTCCTTAGCTGTTGGCCGCGCGCCGTTAGCCCCACTTTTGGAAAACGCTCGTTCAAATAGCTGAGCCACGAGCGGCGACAGTAAGGCAAGAGTAGGGGCATTTGGGGGAGGCTCCATTTGTGCTGCTTTTCCATTCGTGCCATATGCGAAGCGAAACTCCGCAATTGCCTGCTCAAGTCCTATGTCCCCTCTACCGAGAAACCGACCTGCAAAGGGATGTCTTCCCATCAACAGTAACTGGAAGATCATTACACCAAGCCCGAAATTGTCATGATTTGTGGTGCGGACAACGCCCCGAAAAGTCTTTTTGTTTTGAAGCTCTGGTGCGGTAAACGTTGGAACGCCGACCTCACAAAGAAAAAGGCGACCTCCAACAGAGACTTGGAACGAGTCACAATCGATCAGCCGCACGGTTGCCTTATCTGAAACCGTGATACCACCGTGGTTCACATCACCAATTACACATCCAGATGTGTGTATTTCAGCGAACGCTTTAGCCACGTTGACGGAAGAGCGGACGAGAAACCGCCAGTCCGCGCTCGGGAACTCAAGTTTTCTACTGCGGGGGTTATATAGGGTATGGATATCTTTGTAACCGGAAATTTTCGGCATGACGAAGCCGCATGGTTCGTTACCGGCTGTACGAAGTAATTCAAGTGGCCAGGCAGTCAGTGACAGAAGACCGTTTGCTTTCATTGAGGCTTGCGCCTCAATTTTTTCTGCCTTTTCAACATCCACGGGCTTGTGGTAGATTTTCGCAACTACGTCGGGTCGGTTGGCTATTTCGTAGACGGCCCCTTCGCCTCCTTTACCCAACTCCTTCCCCAGCACCACCGGGCCAGATTTGCTGCTGACCCTCAGCGTGGTATGAACGTGCGAGGTCATTCATTCGCATCCTGAGGTTCAACGATTGTATTTTGTAACCTAGAGGCTATTCGCGAACTAGGGCGAGAGGCCAATACAAGGGTCTTATCATCATCGGTACGCGCACAGATCGTCGGAGAATTCAAATACGTCGCCAGTCCCTCGGAAAGTTTCGCATCCAGTCCTTCCTCTTCGAGCGCTCGGACAGCGGGAAACATTTGATCAAAAAATGGTCCAAAAACGGTCTGGGTCGCGTACTGCATCACAAGCGGTTCTATTCCATCACTGAACGCTGCCAATTCGTGGATTCTGCCTTTGGAAAAATCGAAGGCCATCTGCCTTTCAGCATTTTCATCGGTTACAAAAAATGTGGTGTTAGCGAATTCTCCCCGTTGAGGCCAATGAACCCAAGTCCAATCATCGCCATCGGAGACGACAATGGCGCCGTCCCCTATCTGCATGATCGCTGCCGATGTTTGTCCAATGACCGAAACGAGTAAGGTGCAGGCGTAATCACGAACGCTTCCATGATCGTCCTCGGCACGGTTCGCTATAGCTTTACGGACCATTCCGAGCCAATTTCTCGCAGTGTTCAGATCAATATTTTCTATTGGAGCTCCAGCGGCGAAGTGTACTTCGGCCGCTTCTGCAATAGTGGAACAAGCTATCCAAGAGCCAATTTCCGCCTTCGCCGCGCTACCGGCTCCGTCGGATACCACCACGACGAGAACTTCCTCGCCACGATCCTGAAATAGCCTGACCATGGCGCAGTCTTGGCATGGAGTACAGAGCTTGGCGTGAGAGGAGCCAACGACGGATGCTGCCGCGATTCGCCATCCGAGAGGGTTTGTCATCCTACCGTAGCCCAACCATCAGGGGCGGCTGGATTAGACAACGGGGTAGCGTCTCCCGGCTGAGACCTCGAAACAGAGCTAAGAGAATTAGAAAGCCAGGAAAAAAGATCCCCAAAACGAAGCCCCTTGAGCTTCAGCGGTTCACGCACGGCAATTTGTGCGAGTTTGCCAAAATCTGCCCCTTCTACGCCAACTGCGAAAAACTGAAAACCCTTCGCTTGCTCGCCTTCGCGAACTAATGTGGCAGCGTGCTGCCAACTATCTGTTGGTGCACCGTCAGTAATGAGGAAAATCCAGGGTCGGTAAAAAGCTACCCCATTGGATCTATAAGTGTCCTTACGTTGACGTACTAGGTCAATCCCCTGTGCAATCGCGGCACCCATCGGAGTGTCGCCGGTTGTCGATAGCATAGGAGGTGTAAAGTAATCGGCTGTAGTGAAATCTGTTACGACCTTTACTGGCCCGAATGTCACAATGCCAACTTCGACCCGCTTCGCTGCCAGCGGATCCGACATCAATTCTTCCTTGAAGGTGATGAGCCCCGCGTTAAGCTCATTGATCGGATTGCCCTGCATCGACCCAGAAGTATCCAGCAGAAGCAGACACGGGCATCGGGGTTCTGGATTGTCGGCAAACTCCATTGCGCCAAAGGGCACCTGTTCAAATTCACCCACACGACCTCCCTGATATTTCAAGCACGTATTATTTTCATGGCAACTAACTGTCTCCGCAACGCAAAAGTATTTTGTTTTTCGTTCATGTTGGGGGCAATATTTCTTGCACGATGTTGCCGATGGATAAAAATTCGGCAATAGCCGCCTTCCTCTTCACATCTCCAAACTTTCCCTCTACGGCTGAATTGCCGTCGAGATCCTGGAATCCGACATATACTTCTCCAGGTGGCCTACCATATTGCTCTGCTATTGCGAGCTGAATCAGAGGCATCCTTAATTGGTTCTTCCAATTGTTGTCAAAAGCCTCGAACAATATCGCACGGTAGCCCAAGTCCGTTACATCCACACGCGCGACAATACCTCCGAGGTGCCACATCCCTTGTGACGGATAGTTAATTGTCACATTGGAATCGGCGATCACAATCCCAGCCTTCGAGTACCAGGCCGCGTACTCGATCAATTGGTCTCGAACTTGAGCTATCTTTTTGGGGTTTGTGAAATGCCGATCTATAAAATCTTCCAGTTTTTCGCTCGCCGCCTGAAAACTCTCGACTCTGTGCAGTACGTTAATTGCGTTGGCTAAAGCCTGCTTATAACCGAACGTTGCAAATCCGCCTCCTGAAACCTGGCTTAGAGCCCACGCTTTGGGGCTAAACCTGCAGGCCTCCAATTTTGTGTGGCTTATTTTTTTCACTGGAGAACCTGCTGTCCTGCGGGATATCGAGAAAGAACTGAACGGGTGTCTGCTGCGGCGCGTCGGTACATCGCAATCACAGACACCGAATCGATTGCGAATAGTTCAGGCCACTCATCAAACAGCTCGGTGTCCGATAGAGTTTCAAATTTTAAAGTGAACTCAGCAAGATCTGCTAGATTTCTCCTCCCGTCATCGTCAGGAAGAAGAGAGCGAAAGTCCTCATTGAAGATATCGCGCCCATACGCTGTCATATCAGCACCGTAGCTTTCAATAGCGATCCTTCGTATAAAACAAGGGATACATTCGCCACAGTGGGTTGCATTTGCGGGTAGCCTTGCGCTTTTCCAACAACTGTTGCTACTGACAATCGCCTCTGGAGCCTTTGCGAATATGGGAGCGATAACTTCTCGCTTCGTCTTCGACACATACGGATTGGAGATGGTCAGATCCAGGTCTAGGGCCATTTGGAGAAATGTTTCCATTCCTGTAAGCACCTCCGGATGCGCCGTATGGGTCGAGAACGCAGCTATCCTTGCTGAACTGAGGGGTAAGTGAATTGCCATCTGACCGTTCTCGGCAATCATAACCACTTCTCTGCGATTGAGTCTTCTTGCGGTGAGCGCGGCCAGAGTGAGAAATACAAAGGAACGAGTCCTCTGACTGTTTTCAGCGTCATGCACAAATGCACCGCTATTGCGCGAAGAAACAAAAAACGGATGATGTGTGACCTTTGCTCCCTTTGCAATCAGGATATCTTTCAGCGCATTTTGAGCCGTCGTGGTCTGTCGATTCTTTGTGACATGGCTAATGAGCGCTAGGGGAGGTTTTTCTTTCGAGAATTCCACGGCGGCTGCCAGGGAATCTAGTCCTCCTGAAAAAAGAAGGACCTTTCCAGGGCCTGGTGTTTTCGATTCGGAAGTTTCGCGCTCACCGCTTTGCTGATATAGGTTAATGGCCCACAGATCATTTGAGAGTAGCCTGAGGATTTCTTGGACTTTTGGCATTAACGGGAGTAGGCGACCAACATTTACGACAGGAATGTGTAATTCAAACGATCTCGCAAAATCTTCGCGCTCACCACGGGCGATGCCGCGATCCGCAGCAAATATCGAGGACGCTACGGTCAGCAAATCAGATTCGAGCGTCGTAATCGATCCGAACTCCTTTTCAAAGTCCCTTTCGCCAACCAAAACATCCCTGCTGAGTTTAAGGAGAGTTTCTGCTGTGGAGGATGGCTCCGCGCCTCTATAGAAATGAAGGGTTGCCATTACCGGCCCCCTTCGAGGCTAGTAATGACTCGCTTGACATAGGAGACCCAACCATCCGGGTCGGTGGTTGGGGTTCCGACACTTCTTACTACTTCCTTAGTAACTCCTTTGATTGCCGATTTCAATGCCATCGCAGCAGTCGTTGTCTCAACTCTCCCCTTGGCTCCGACAAAGCTTGGCAGATCCCGGGACACGTAATACGAGGTAGCTTCTGCAAACAACTCCGTAGCAAAACCCTGGCTGCCTTCTCGGGAAGACACAGCCCTAGCTAAAGCGCGGCGCCCAATTTCGGCAGCTAGGCCGAGCTTCCTATCGTGAGCCAATAAGCTCTCATATTCCCTCAGCACATTGTGTACATTGCCACTGCCCTGAGCCAGTTTGCAGGCAATCGCCAAAGTAGGTGCCGCAAAATCATCTAATAGTCGCGGACCTCGGTCGACTGATGCAGATCGCCAGATCTCCCGCAGTTGCCGAGAAGGTGGAATGCCATTTCGTCCAAGGACAGCAAGCGCAGGCTTCCACGGTGGCGTGTCTGGCGACGCTACGTTTTTTGATGTACCCATTAGTACCGCTCCGTGAGGAGAGCATTTACTTCGGATATGTAGTCTTCGTAAGTCACTAATCCTCCCGCAAAGAGCTTGTGCCACTTGATTCCTGCTCTTAGATGAGGTCTGGATCGTAAATCGGTAACGATTGAGCCGAGAACTTTGGAAGTGATGAAGCATGCAGGAACTCTCGCTTCGGCAAGGAAGTCGCGAGAAATGGAAGCCAGACTGTCTTGATCCTGATTGAAGGCGTTTGTGACAATCAGAGCTGCACGCACGTCGTTGTATCCTCGCTGACGATGCTGCTGGTTTTTTGTGTATTCAAGTAGTGGCCGCAATTGATGGATTGCAGCATCAAACGACGTGCCTGTGGCCTTCGCATCGACAACTAGCAGCGATCCGTCAGGTATCTGAGCGATCATATCGCTTACCTTGCTCCCCCTTCTCATAGCCCCAAGAATGTGTACTCGCCGTGCAAAACAAAATTCAAGACCGTCCGCAACGAGCTGTTCAAAAAGCCTCCAAGCCTCGCCGCTGAATCCTTGTGGGAGTGAATTCTTCCCCGCGGTTTCTAATTGCGCCACATAGTCCGGGCCCAAAGCTCGCCAAGATGGCACCGGCCCGCCAAATGCATCCAGGAAATCCCTCCATCCTAGTTGGTTTGGGCCACCCAGAGCCGACACAACTACAAGGCTTCGCCTCGCCTGCCCTGCTATCTGCGTGACTTGTCGATACGCGGTTAGGGATAGCTCATCGTCTGCCGTAATCGCAATCATCAAAGGAACAGCGATTCCCAATAGGGGGGCCGCACACGATATCTCGGAATGAGTCGGCTGACGATGGTTGTTTTGAATTGTGTATCCCGCAAGTAGTAATGTCCGAATTGCTACGCTAATACTCGGACGGTCTAGGCTTTCCAGTTGTCCCATGCGTTGCCAATTGTACCGTTAGCAGTGTGCCTGACTCTGCCGATCATAAACATTTTTCGGGGGAGACCTTTTCATTGGCGTTCGCTCGTTCTGATATCGGGACGACCGGAATTAATCCACTCCAAGGCTTGCTCTGAATGCTCCCTTTAACCGAGACGCTATAGCGATCTTTGTGCTTGGGTGGGTATATTGCCAGTTCGTGATGCAATCAAGCCCGCAGACAGGCACAATAGCGACGCGAATTGGCCTTTTAAATCCAGCGCCTCATCTTTCCCTTTCTCTGCTCACCACGTCAGAAGGGAGGGCGGTTACACCAATACATCTGCACCGCCGAAGAATTAGTTTCCCAAATTGTGAAGATACGGCATCTACCGTCCTTGGCGAGACGATGCGGGCAAGCTTATTTTGTCGGTCGAAGATTTTACATTCATCGCGAGATTCTTCTCGGCAAGAATGTCCTTAAGGTGCAGGATGGGCTGATACAGGAGCCTCGGAAGCCATCGTAGGCGCGTTGGGTTGGGCGGCCGATATGGCGTAATCGGGATGGAACCCAAGAACCATATCGGCAATACGCTGCGCATCGGCGGCGGCGTGGAATATCTCGCGCTTGTCCTGTTTGAGCGGCCGGAGCCAATTGTCGATGTAGCTTGCATGGTTTGGTATCCCGGTCGGGATGCCGAGTTCGCCGGCAACGAAAGCTGGAGCCAGTTCGGCTCTTAACTCTTCCATGGCATAGGCTGCGGAGCCGAAACGGTGGCTCAGATCGCGATTGAGCCGCGAGCGGTGGCCTGTCCAGGCCCAAGGTCGTGGAGCGCCGTGGCGGCGTGTTCAGGTGGTCAACGGAAGGCATTTTCGGGGGCATCTGGATGTGATCGGTCGCGGGACTGTAATAGGCCCGATATCCGCCGATACGGATGAGTGCCCCGCTGTTTCTTAGGATGATACCTGCGGCCTCAGGGCGAGCCCAGGGAGCGTCTTCCGCACTGGGGGTAGGTAGGAAGGGAGGCCGTCGATTTGTGAGGCGTGGAACACCGCATAGTGCTTCAGGAAGCGAAGCAACTTCTTGCCGTCTTCGGCTTTCTGGTCTTCTATTTCATGCCGTTTGGTAAAGAATATAGTGGTTGACTTTTCATCCTTGCGAACCTGATAGCCGTTTTCCTGCGCCTGATGGTAAGTCATCCAGCGTGGGTCGCCGGTCGCAAAAGGCACGCATATCCACGCCGAGGATCAGAACATTGATTCCGTGATGATGAGCGCGCGTAACGGGATTAAAGGGTGCTTGTGGCCCTGCACAGAGTTCGGGATTCCAAGGTCGAACCCATGGCTTAATGCCGAGTTCAAATTGCTCGATGATCCGATTCGTCAACTCCTGCATGGGATCGCGGCGCTCAGTCAGATCTTTGGCGGTACTCTTGAAGGACATTTACATCGTCACGAAAGGTGGAAAGAGCGCGATGTTAGGGTACTTTATGGGCTGGATCAAGGTCTTCAACTTAACGACGTTCCTGGCGGTATGGGGCGCCCTTCTGTCGAGCATTACGTTCGGCTGGGCACTCTATAAGGATCTGCGAGACAAGGCAAAAATAAAGGTAACTGCAAGTTTGAGGCGCATTGGCAGACGTGAGGTTGATGGAGCCTATTACATGTCGGAACCGAGCTTGAATATTGTGGGTTCAAGCGAAGAGTTGTTTGTAGTTGTCTCGGTTGTAAATATCGGTCGCCGGCGGATGAACTGGAAGGGTTTAGCCGGAACATATCGTCATCCGGTTAATGAGAAGAAGGGCTTTATCGTCAGCGCACGTTTCCTTCCGAAAATACTTGAGGAGCAGGAGGGGCATGACGAGTTTACCGACTTAAATGACGCCTTTATGAGTGGGAACGTGAAGACATTTTTTGTCTCGGATGGCGCGGGAAGAAGATGGAATATTTCTCGTAAGGATTTGAAAAGAATAGCTTCAGATGCGAAGAAATATACGAAGGATCAAGTCTCATAAAGTTTATTGAGTGTCGTGTCTTTTTAGGAGACAATGAAGCAAAGGGCAAGACCTGAATAGGGGGTTAAATATGGACTGGACCGGCTGCGAACTGATCGAACAAATACCCGGCAAAGTGTCCGGACGGCCCCTGATTAAGGGTACGCGGGTTCTTGCCGAGACGATTGTCGAGGACGCCGATCTGGGGGAGAGCGTGGAAGACATCCACGAAAACTATCCCTCGGTGCCGACAGAGACAATAAGGAAAATCCTCGCTTTCGCCAAGGCGCGCACGCCACAATTGCATCATTAAGCCTGCGAGATGCGCGTACTTTTAGATGAAAATTTGCCCGTAAAACTTCGGCATCACCTGCTCAAGCATCAGGTGGAAACCGTCTCAAAACGGGGATGGGGCGGCCTGAAAAACGGCGAGCTGCTAAAAGCCGCCGAAGCCGCCTTGTTCGACGTGTTCGTGACCGCGGATCTCAATCTCGAATACCAGCAGAACATGGCGCAGCGCCGGATAGGCCTTGTAATTCTGTCCACGAATAACTGGCCGATCATCAAAAAGCATATTCCGAAAATTCAGGTGGCTGTTGATGGAACGGGTCCAGGATCATTCGCAAGGGTCGATTGCGGAAAATTCGTGAGAAGAATCCGACCGGGCGGTCCTGTTCCTCAATAGGAGAAAGCATCCACGGGCAGCTTTGTGCTGTCCCGTGGCGCTCTGGCGAGTGTTAAGAAGGCTGTACGGTATTGGATTGAGATTTCACTGTGGGCTTCGGTCGGCGATGACAAGGATGAAGCTGTCCAGAGGACGGTCTAGCTTGATAGATGTAATGCCGGATTTACTTGTTTTCCATTGAACACCAACGGTTTCATACGTTCCATTGATTTCAATCTTCGCATCGGCAATCGGCGGAGTTTTACGGGGGGCTGCTTCGGTCATCTTTATCTCCATTGCTAGTTGTTCGTGAGGGTCTGCACTTTATCCGTTCTAGGAATAGCCGTCCAGAATCTCGTGAACCTCGGCTTTGAGATCGGCCCGGCTACGGCCGCCTGAGCATTGCCAAACCCTTATCGAGATCGAAGGGATGGTTCCTCTCGTACGGCGAGTCAAGTTGCTTGAAGACCTCCTTCACTTTCGACAGAGAACGGAGTACTTAGATTCAACGTGGGCCACTTGAAAGTTGGCTCGTCTCAGCTTTTCCTTGAAACTCGCCCTCGTTCCAAGTGGAACTTGGTAATTGTGGGGCTATTCTGCCTATACGAGGCGTATTCCTACCGCATCAGGGATGTCATCTCGCCTCCTTGCCCACACGTCCCAACACCCGTCCCGAACAATGAGGCTTTCCGGCAAGATCAAGGTAAACGAGCGATCCCTCCCATTACTCAATTTTCCCCTTCGTTCTCTTAATGCGAATTCGCTGCGGCAACCGCTCTTCCTCAAGCTGAAGCCCGACGTTGACATTTCTGGGATCCGCGAGGTCTCCCAATCTGTCGGCCATTCGCATGACGAAGAGAACAGTCGAATAGTGGCCCATGGCCACGCCGGGATCGCCCTTTTCGATCTTCCCCAATGTCGTGCGGCTGATCGATGCACGCTGCGCGGCCAAACTGGCAGGGATACCGGATATCATGCCCCAGCTCGCGAAGCGCGCGCCGCACGGGAATTGGCAATCTTGCCGGTTTCTTAGTTCTCATGGTTAGCGTCCATAAACGTGAACGCTAAATAATCTAACGTTAATTATTATCAACGTTAAATAAAGAACACCCTCTCGGTCCATTCTCAGCCCAAGCCATAATAAGCCCGTCCGCCGACCGGCAATACGAGCCGCTTCTGGGATCATCCCAGCCGGCAACTATTTGCCGTCTTCATCGGCTCCTTCACTGACTTTTCTCCGCTCCACCCGTGCCTTACAACCGGCGTTTATTTCATCGGTGCTCGCCGTCAAGGGTCGAGATGAACTCGCTTGCGCTCGCCCTTGACTGCTCCGCGCCGCTGCAAACGCCCCGAGGCGTCACGGGTTTCGCGAAGAAAAATTTGGTTTTCAAGGAGCAAAGACATGAAGAACGACGCCAACAACACGAGCCGTCAGGACGTGTACACCCGCATTACCTCGCACATCGTCACGAGCCTCGAACAGGGGGTGCGCCCCTGGGTCAAATCATGGAACGCCGAACACGCTGCCGGACGTATTACGCGACCGCTGCGATTCAACGGCCAGCCCTATTCCGGTATCAATATCCTCTCACTCTGGATGAGTGCCACCGCGCAAGGCTTCGCCGCTCCCATCTGGATGACCTTCCGCCAGGCAATTGAACTCAACGCTCACGTCCACAAGGGCGAGATGGGCTCGCTCGTTGTGTACGCCAATGCTATTACGCGCACCGAGCGCGATGAGAAGACCGGCGAGGACGTCGAGCGCGAAATCCCGTACCTGAAAGGCTATACAGTATTCAACGTCGAACAGATCGACGGCCTGCCTGATCATTACTACGCCAAGGCTGCACCACAGCTCGATCCCGTCGCCCGCATTGACTGCGCCGAAAAATTCTTCGCCGACTGCAAAGCCACCATCCGGCATGGCGGCAATCGTGCCTATTATGCGCAGGAGATCGATTACGTTCAGATGCCGCCATTCGAGTCCTTCCGCGATGCTGAAAGCTACTACTCAACGCTCGCGCATGAGATGACGCACTGGACCAAGCACCCTTCGCGCCTTGCGCGGGATCTGGGTCGCAAGCAGTGGGGCGATGAAGGCTATGCGCAGGAAGAACTCGTCGCCGAGCTGGGTGCTGCATTCCTTTGCGCAGATCTAGAACTGGCGATCGAGCCGCGCGAAGAGAACGCATCCTACATCGCGAACTGGCTGGATGTTCTGAAGAACGATGCGCGGTTCATCTTCAAGGCATCAGCCCATGCCCAGCGCGCTGCGGATTACCTGCGCGCTTTCAGCGGCGCTGACGTCGCCACCACCAGCTTAGAACGAAAGCTCAAGGATCGACCGGGCTGCGAACGTTCCAGCGCATGACTCTGGCAGAATGGCTCTCGCTTTTCCGTTTTCATATGGGCAAAGCCCGTCAAAGTCCGTTCAAGAAAGCCTTTTCAGGCGTGGACACCGGGCAAAATGCGAGCCACACCCTATGCAAGAACACCGCCCGCGAAAGCCCATTGAGGAGGGTGGCATTTGAAAAAGAACAGCTCGCGGGCTTCAAAGGCGGCCTTCCATCGCAGGAATCTCTCTCGCGCCTGAAGGGACCGATCGATTTCATCCTTCGATCTCTCAGCCAGAAGGCGCGAAGTAGCCTCTGCTGCAGTCTCCAACTCCGCTAATGCGGAGCGGCATTTCCAACAAAGATTAAGGTGATTTTGAATCGCACGTATTTGCGATTTGGACACCTCGCCATCGAGAAATGCGGCGAGGATTTCATCAGCGAGATGTTCGCGTGATCGGTTTGTCCGCATGTATCTTAGTCCTTTCCTGATTCGTCCGCTGCTGCGACATCGCTGCTTGTAGCTTCCGTAACGCACGTGCCAAGAGGGTATTTACAGAATTCATGCTGATGCTCAACTGATCCGCGATCTCCCGATACTTCAGTGCCTCGAGTCTGAGCAACAAAACTTCCTCTTCACGGGGAGTGAGGACGGAAAGAAGGCCTCTGATTTCTGCAAGCCTGGATATTTCTATACCGCATCCTCCTGCCATCTCCGCATCGTCAAGTTGCCCGAGACGACTTCGATCCTTCATTTGTCTGTTCATTGCTCGCCGCAATACGCAAATTGTCCACGCTTTCGGGTGGTCGATCTCTTTGCCAGCTCTCAGTGCTTGATAAAGCTGCATGAACGCATCTTGGGCGAGGTCTTCAGCAAGCTCATAGTTCGCTGTAGTCCGAAGTGCATAGCGGACAAGCGACATGTACCAGCTATCGAAGAGCGTGGTTGTTAAATCGGTTGCATCAGATTCGTTCACCGCCCTCGCCAGCCGATGAGAATTAGCTGTCTAGGAGTGGCCGAATTTGCCTCTTTTAGCGACAAGCCGTGCGAACTTTCGCTGTCCGCCCGCCCAGGTCACGTATTGAGGGCTATCGGTGAGGAGTGTCTAGGACCGATGTGATATGAAAATGATCCTGCAAATGATGATGCTCCCTTGGGGACAACCGGCAGGTATTTGTCGCCTTATCGGTGACCATTTGGAGAAACGAAAGCCCGTATACCCCTGTCGGACAAAATCGCCTGCACCGTCTGCAGAATATCTGCGTGGTTTCGAGCCAAGTACCGTTCGATTTTGGGATTCTTAAGCAATCGATCAAGATAACCGCAAGCCACGGTCAACGTAAGAACGTCTGTGCCATAAGACTCTTCAACCGCTTTGAGGTCTCGCAAAAGAGACTCATTCTCCCCTTCCAGCATTGATCGGGCAGCCGTAGACGTCGCCTCCAGACTCTTGGAGGACACCGCGTGGCATTCAAGCATTTCTGGCTTCGTGACGGCCAGAAGTGCCTGTGCGAAGGGAACGGTATACGTGCCTCCAGCCACCATGTGCTCGGCCGCTTCAATCTGGCGAACAGGTTTCATCTTGCGCAGAATGGAGAAGACCTTCGGACTTACCTGCTTGTTGATTAAGATTTGTACCGCTTCGGGGCAGATCCCATTGAGCATGTCGCGCTTAGTGCGAATAGCCTCCAAGCTGATATTCAATGCGACCGCTATGCGTTCCTCAGTCAAACCGGTTTTCAGCGCTTCTAACAACATAAAGTGCTGCGCGATAGGGGGAATATGGTTAACATGCCGGTTGTAGGTGTACGCCTCGTCATCCGTCGAAAGAAGGCACTTCGCGTCCTTTACTCCCATCGACTTAAGAATCTCGAAACGCACATGGCCATCGAGGAGAAGATAATCGGCTGGTCCTCTTGGATAAACCACTAGCGGTTCAATCAGCCCGACATGCTTTAGCGAGGCCGCGAGTTGTTTATAGAACTCCGCGTACCGATAGCGTTTCGCGGCATCCCTTTGGGGCACAATGATGTCGAGGGGCAGCACAACAATCTGATTTTCAAAGGCCGCCTTTATCGCGCTGATCGACATCGTTCGCTCCCTAATCGAGCCTGTCTTTGAGTTGCTTTGGCATGTCGGAGATACCCTCCGCGCGCAACAGGGTGACGAAGTTCTCGTCGCCGACTAGTTGGCGAATCACGGATGTTACTAGCAGGAGGCGCTCCTTTGTCAGCTCCGCTTTCGCAATAAGCGTCTTTTGTTCGCGAACCTTCTGTTTGTATACCTGGACCAACATGTGTCCTGTCACCTTGCGGCGATTCTCCTCTGCCTTGCCCTGTTTCTGCCTCTTTTCGATCCGTCTCGTAATGAGTCGTCGAGCGGCAGCGAGCTTTGATCCTCGCAGCTGCCCAGTCGCGTAGGCTTCTGAAAGAGCTTCGGAAATCTCAGCATCCTTTCCGCTGGCGATCTGTGCGGCGACGGTGATGGGCAACCGCCCGCCTTCGACGGCATCGATGAGTTCGAGTTCCTGGTGCTCGACTAAATGCACAATACCCGAGATATACATCCGATCTGTTCCAATCTTTTTTGCAATATCGCCGACGCTGTATCCACGCTCCCGCAGAGTTCGAACTTCGCGGATGATGTCCCTATTGGATGGCGGTCGCCTTGCGATATTCTCGACCAGGCTCATTAGGTACTGATCTTCGCGCGAAGTCTCAGTGATGACTGCGGGGATGGTTTTCTCACCAAGAGCGACGAACGCCTCAATCCTTCCCTGGCCACAAACGAGATCGAATTGTTTGCCATCTCCATTGGGCTCTTTGCGGCGCACAACTGTAATGGGCTTCTTGAGACCGACTTCGCGGATATTGGCAACGATGATCTGCCATTTACCCATGCTGCGCGATCTGGGATTTGCAATGTGGATCTGATCGATTGGAACCCGTTCAATGTGTTGTTCCTTCACACGAACCCCCGTGTGCGCACGCTGCGCCATTTCTTCACCTATTGTCTCAATAATGACTGCTGGTATCGTCTTCTCTCCGAGAGCTATGAGAGCCTCGAGTCTTCCATCGCCGCAGACGATATTCATCGGGTTCCTTTTGATGCATGACTGTAATCGGCCTCTTGAACCAGGTCTCGCGCGTGTTGGCAACAATCATCGCTTTCCGCCGTCCGTGTAATCTGCGGATCGGGAGTGTGAATTGATTAATTGGAAACCAGTCCGATGTGTCATTCACTTATGCCGCGGCCTCCACACGCGCGCGCTGTGCCATCTCCATAAAGAAGTTCAGATTGTTGAAGCGATAAACATCCAGAACCAGGCCGTTTTCCGGCCTGAAGGTCAATCGCTCGGCCAGGACATCAAGACGCGGCAAGAGGTAATAATCAAGAATGTCGTCATTGCCAGGTCGGAGGCGAGCTGCAATTACAACGTCTGGGAGCAGACTCTCGTCAAATCGAAGCTGCCACCGCAGGTGTCCTGTTCGACTCTCCCTGCATCTTGCAAGGACCAAGGATGCTGTGTATTCGGAGTTGATCGTGAGGAGGTCGTTGCTCTGGTCGACGCTAACCGTAGCTCCGAGGGCCAAGATCTGGTCAAGTATGGAGGCAATCAGATCGGCATGTCGGCGGCGGAGCTTGCGATTGATTTCGATATATGCGTAGTCTCGATCGCGGGCCCAACCAATGAGTGCGTACGCGCGATAGAGGCTGCCAAAACGCGAAGAGTAACAGGCACTGGAGGGCATATCCTCGGTCTCATCGATGAGGATGCCGGAGAGCCGGCCTCGAGCGCGGAGCAGCTCCCGCAGGCGCTTCAGAAGTTCCTCGTCCGAAAGATGACGATGTCGAGTTTCGATGATCTCCCTTGCTTGTGCGAATAGCTCGACCGAGATGAGAGGTTCAAAGGCGCCGTCTCGCCAGATCCACATTTGGACCGGGTTTTTGACGCGCTTGTATTTCAGTTTGAAGGAGCGTCGGTTGTAGACATTCG
>Ga0206829_10205_pt2 | contig 16798 bp, 17 predicted proteins | sample Alteio_BWOrgCont_75_FD_152862 | JGI IMG/M metagenome (GOLD analysis project Ga0206829, IMG submission 152862) | Enriched cells from forest soil in Barre Woods Harvard Forest LTER site, Petersham, Massachusetts, United States -... | ecosystem: Environmental > Terrestrial > Soil > Temperate forest >... | reverse complement strand
GTTCAATCCATAGCCCGTATCGGTTTGATCTCCCGACGACACATATTCATCGAAAAGTTGATCCGCTGAATCATATGCAAAAAGCTCGGAAGTGTTATGCGAAGACAAATAAGCGAAATTCATTCCTAAATCAATAAAAGGCTGAATCGGGAGATTTGTTAAAAAATATCTTTTTAAATCGAAGTTAATAGTTGTATAGACAGCCGAAGCCGTAACTGTAGTCGGATTACCCAAAGCATCAAATGTGTTGATAGATGCAGTGTGATCGCTATACCAATAGCTCAACTCCATTGCCCAGGGACCTTCTCGATGCCCCACCATACCGCCAAAACCAAAACTGCGATTAATTGCGGGGATAAAATCCAGTTCTTCGTTAGAAAACCCGCCGCCCGTCAACGACACGCCCGCAGTTAAAAATCCTTCATTTCCGTTAAAGTCATTATTGCTGTCAATATTCGCAGAAGTGCCAAAAAAACCTATATAGGTTCGATGCTGAATAAAATCATGGGATTCGGGCATACCATAGGTTTCTATTTCATCATCAGCCCAAGCCTTAAACGTTGCGCCAAAACAAAGTATTGAAAAAAGTGTCGCTAGAAACGCAATTCGGTTTAATCTCATTCTGCCCCCGTCCTCTATTTAACGTTTTAAAACCAAAGAATCTAAACCGGAATCATTTTAACCCAATAAACTTATTAAATATAAGCGAAAACTGAAAAACTAAGACTTTCTGATGAGACCCTCGTTTAACTATATCTGGCTTTATAAGTGTTTAAAGAGTTTCTTAAACAAAAAAGGCCCCGGTAATTACCGGAGCCATTTAATAAAAAGTTTGCTCAATCCAACTATGGAGTTACTGAATAAAGTTGATTATGCAAATAATCAGAAACTAATAGGTTGTTGGTTCCAATAAAAACCAGTCCAACAGGATCTGAGGTAGAAGGTCCGTTGCCTAAACCGGAAGTAATAAAAGTCCCCGCGGAAGTATACTCCTCTATTTGCTCTGTCCCTGAATCCGCTAGGCAGATATTATTGCTGTTATCCAGTGTTATTCCGTAAATATCCGAAGTTGCACCCACAGCCGTCCAGAATTGACTCGAATAGCTGGTTCCCGAATCATCAGTAAATATTTTCACAAACTGATTGCTGGCATCCACAACATAAACTTTGCCCGTACCATCAACTACTACCGCGCTAGGATTGTTAAATGGAATGTTTCCGCCTGCCGAACCATTGAATTCAGCCACGATTGTTGAAAGAGAAGAGTTAAACACTTCGACATAATCATGACCCGTGTCCGCAATATATATATTTCCACTTCCATCAACCGCAATTCCTTCAGGGTCTAAAAATGATCCGGGACCACCACTAACCGCCGACCAACTCGTCACAGACTGAACCGCGACGCCTGAAGGAGTCATCTCATATACAGCGTTATTCACCTGATCCACCACATAAATATTGCCGCCATAATAAACTACGCCATTGGGCTGACCAAAAGCGTTAGTTCCATTGTAAGTTGTTAAAGGAGTACCTAACGAAGTTCCGGTCGTATTAAACATTTGAATCAAACCACCCGTACTGCCTTCCGTACCTTCGGCAACATAAATGGTAGTTGATCCATCATAAGCCACTCCATTCGGTGGAGCGCTGGTAGTCCAAGTCATGCCATTCAGGACAGGCGTGGGTTGTGAAGGCGAACTTGTATTAACAAAAGTAGATGTGGGTGTGGCGATATTGATAACGGGTGACGAAAAAGGTGTGGCTGTATTTGTTCCAACACCGGGTGTGGGCGTGCTGGTATATCCAGCCCAATTAGTGGGTGTAGACGTAAAAGTAAACGTATAAGTAGCGGTTAAGTTATAAGTCGCCAAAGGTCCCGTGGGCTGGTTGTTCGTGCAAGCCAAAGGCACGATCAGTCCAGCGAGAACAATTAGAATTAAAGCCAACTTTTTCATTGCTCTTACCTTTTTGTCCCTCAAGGGAACTGAAACAATTCACTATTACCAGAATCTACTACATAAACATTGGCGGAAGAATCCAAGGCGATTCCCTCAGGATTGACCAGCGTTCCTAAACCAATAATATTCACAGGTGACGCAGAGTAATTCCCAGCCGCAAACTCTTCTATCTGCTTATTGCCCGTATCTGAAACAAAAAGATCATTACTGGCATCCAACACCAGCCCATAAGGCGCATTGAAGCCGGGAATAGAAGCAGGCGTCCCATTTGCTCCGCCAGAAGTGTAGATATGGATGAAATTATCACCGCCAGCCACATAGAGATTTCCTGAACTATCTACGGCCAATCCATAGGGAGTAAATGATAAAGAACCTTTGAAGATGCTGGAAGTTCCTCCGGGCAATGAAATGGACACAATTTGTTGGTTTCCAGAATCACTGACATAAAGAACAGTACCGGCCCCATTTATCGCCACACCTAACGGTCCCGACATGGAGGCTGTGTATTGTACGGCAGGGAGATCCCCGTTCGAGTCATACTTCAATACTGCGTTTCCATTACCGACTACATAAAGATTTCCGGAACTGTCTACCGCAATGGCTTTAGGTGAAGTATAGGCAAGTCCATTTTGGGTCTTTGGCGGCCAGGAAGTATTGTAAACACCATTAACAAATTGCTTAATCAAGTTATTTCCGGTATCGCCCACATAAATAATATTGTTCTTTGTATTAACAGCCAAAGCATAAGGCGCATTAAACCCACTGATTGGATAAGGAATCGGCGTTGGTGTAATAGTGAATGTAGGGGTAAAAGTAAATGTCGGAGTAGGCGTCCAAGCCGGATTATTGGCTGCAACGGTTTGTGCTGGCGCAATAAAAGCTGTATTGGGTGTTTGGTTTGAACAAGAAATACCCAATAAAAGAACATTTAAACCCATTCCAGTAAACAAGAAAACAATTAATATCCGTTTCATGTCTAAGCCTTTCCTACTCGAACCCTACGGTTGTTCCAACCGCAAAGTTCAAACCACTGCCATCTTCTGAAGTGTTCGTTCCATATAAAGACAATGTATTGGCTTGAATCTGGGAACCTTGGAACTGGCCAAAGCTAGTCCAGCGTTGATAAACCCCGGCAATAATTGAAATGTCCGTATTGATATAATATTCCGCACCGATACCGACATTCAAACCTAACCCCTCTAAAGTCAAAGGCCAAGGATTGCCTGAGCCGTCAATATCAGCGTCGTTAATCGTAATCCAGGGATAGCTGACACCCAAATCCAGAAAGGGCTGGAATTGGAGTTCGGTCAAAAAATAACGTTTAAAATCAACATTGATAGAACTGTAAACAGCCGTTCCTGAAAAAGAGGTAGCAAAAGTCGTTGGACTTCCATAACTGGAACTAATGACACCAGGACTAAAAGTGGCAGTATGACTGGATTGCCAAAAACTCACTTCAAGCGCATAAACTTCTTCCCTATGGCCGAATAATATTCCCCATCCAAAAGCTTGAGACAGAGAAGGTATCAAGCTCAGATCATAAGCCGGAGCGTTAGCTACTGAATAATTTGTTCCAGAAAATAAACCCGTATTATTGACGCTGATGGAAGTGCCAACCACACCCACATAGGTACGGCTATGTAAATAATCTCCGGGATTGCCATCCGCCCAGGCAAAGTTCAAATTGCCGAAGAGGCCTAATATGATGGCTAGAACTAAGTATCTAAAAAACATCTTCATTTATTTTTAACTTTCAAACTTTTATTGATTGGGTCCAATATCACTGTTAGACGCTTACAAACCCGAAAAAGACCCAAAAGACTGTCCAAAGGCTTCGCATAATCCCATATTTCATCGAATATTTAAAGGAAAAGAGAATCGGAAGGGTATTTTAGCTCGATTACTAGAAAGGGAGGGGAAAAGGTTCCAGTTTATTCTCTAAGCGCTTTTCTATTTTCCAAAAATCCCCAAAAAACTAATATTCCGCTTAGCGCCAAAAAAGGCCAAAAAGGGAAATTTCGGCTGCTTAAAGAAACTTTTACATAGAGATAAGGAACCCATGCGGCAGCAGCTAAAAAGTAATACTTCGAGGCTTGGCTTGGCGGTGGCCGATTAACCACTAATTCAGCCGGTTCGGATAATACGGGCGCGACCAAAGACCTTCCCTCTTTTCTACGGGTTTGAACTTCAGCGTTAATGAGGTGGATAGCATTTACATTTTCTACAACTACCTTGTAAGAAATCCACAAGGACCGAGCATTAGCCGCAAGGGCAAGCCAAATAAAAATCTCATGAACCCATATAGGTATAGCGCCCGACGCTACACCGCCGCCTAAAATGGCCGCGACCGCCGAAACAACAATAGCCAGCATTAAAGCCGGATAGCACTTATTTTTGTAGTCTTTGGTTTTTTGTACCCAGTAGGAGCCTAAATTATTATCCGCCACTACCCTTTTGATCGACTTTCCACTGCCGATGAAAAAGCCAAAAATAAGACATTGAAGCAAAACAATCAGGGTTGCCACAAAAAATCCCCAGAGCACATGAAGATTCACGGGTAAAACATGGCCATAAGCCATTCCCATGGTCGCCAGAAAAAATAGAATGATCGTAGCGCTGACGCTGGCAAAAACCGTTGGCATAATTTTTCCTTATTATTTTTGAAAAGCGGCTTTAACCGCCGGATGAACTAAAACACCCTGATCGATATTAAGCCCGTGGGCGATAGCCGTATTTCGTCGGACCGCTTCTTTATAACCGTGTTTTGCCATTTCTAAAACAAAAGGCAAAGTTGCGTTGGTCAAGGCATAAGTCGATGTCATTCCCACTGCTCCGGGAATATTCGTGACGCAATAATGCACCACACCCTTCCAAATATAAATGGGCTTGCTGTGGGTGGTCGGCCTGGCCGTCTCAATACAACCGCCTTGATCGATGGATACATCCACCACGACTGAGCCGGGTTTCATTTGGGCGACCATATCTTTACTAACCAATCGTGGAGCCTTAGCGCCTTCTATATATACGGCCCCCACCAAAAGGTCCGCCTCGCGGACTTCTTCCCGAATCACCCGTCGATTTGAAACCAAAGTCGTCACGTTTTTAGGAAGTACATCATCCAGATAACGCAATCGAGATGGATTGATGTCCAGAACCGAAACTTTAGCCCCAATACCTGCGGCAATTTTAGCCGCATTGAAACCAACCACTCCCGCGCCAATCACAACGACTTTGGCCGGTCTGACTCCCACTACGCCGCCCAACAAAATGCCTTTGCCTCCGGTCGAACGCTCCAAATATTTAGCGCCCTCTTGAATCGCCATTTTTCCGGCCACTTCGCTCATGGGGGTGAGCAAAGGATGTTCGCCAGAGGTTAACCGGATGGTTTCGTAAGCAATGGCCACTGATTTAGTTTTAATTATCGCCTGGGTTAATTTTTGAGACGCCGCGAAATGAAAATAACAAAAGAGGATTTGGCCAGGACGAATGAACCGATATTCGGAAGCTTGCGGTTCTTTTACTTTTAAAATCAGTTCGGCTCGGCGAAAAAGTTCTTTTTTCTGCCCCACAATTTCGGCGCCGGCGTCTTTAAAATCTTTATCCGAAATACCACTACCGCTGCCGGCGCTCTTTTCAACTAGAACTTTATGCCCCGCTAAAACCAACTCTTCTACACCGCCGGGAACAACTCCAACCCGAAACTCATTGTCTTTCACTTCTTTGGGAACGCCGATAATCACGCTTATTATCCTCGTTCCTTATTTTTTCACTTTTATTCTTGTAACCACTCGACCTTGCCCGTATCCAGATGATAAATACCACCGACAATTTTGAGCGTATCGTCCTGTTCCAATTGCCATAATTCCGGACTTTCTTCCCTGATGGTTCTCATGGTATTGAGCACATTGGCCCGAACCACCGCATCCCATCGGTCTTCATCTGATAAGCTTTTATCCGTAACCGATTCCACCGCCGGTTGAAGCCTGCCATTCAGATCCTGCAAATTCAAAGACCGCCATACGGAAGTGGGATTATCATGTTCGCTAATGGCTTCTTTGAGCGCGCTACAATGGGTATGTCCCAGCACCACTAAAATATGACACTGAAGTTTGTCCGCTCCATACTCCAAACTTCCCAGAATGCTCTTATCCACAATGTTGCCGAAAGCCCGGACCGTATAAATTTCGCCCGGCTTCATGTGAAAAATGACTTCTGGTTCGACCCGGGAATCTGCGCAACTCACCATCATCAGTTTGGGAAGTCCGGGCTTAAGAACAACGTGAGCTTGATGAGTCTTGTTGCCGCTTGTGAGCATTTGCATAACTGCATCCTGCTCTTTTTTGATATCCGCCGGAGCTAATACTCCCGTTCTTTCAACCGCACCAACTGGCAACGCTAAAACTAACAAAGCCAAAACCATACCGAATTTGAAAAATTTCATATTCACTCCTTAACTTTTTTAACTAGAATTAAATTTCGAAGGACATCATCAAAGGTAAACGTTATTAATTATATAACCCCCACTAATTAGAAGTTATAATTATTACCAATGATCTCATTAACTCATCGCAACCCTCGCAATCGCGTGAACTTCTCATGAAAAAAGTCGCGATTCTTCAGTCGAACTACATTCCTTGGAAGGGTTATTTCGACATGATTCGCTCAGTGGATGAATTTATTCTTTATGATGATATGCAATACACCCGTCGCGATTGGCGCAATCGCAATCTAATAAAATCGCCTCACGGGCTTCATTGGCTGACTATTCCTGTGGAAGTAAAAGGGAAATACGATCAAAAAATCAAAGATACAAAAATTTCCGATAAAAGTTGGGCGAAAGATCATTGGAAAACGATAAAACTCTTCTACTCCAAGTCGGCTCACTTCAAAGAATATGAAAACCTTTTTGAAAAAACATTTTTCGAATGTGAGTCAATAGAATTTTTGAGTCAGGTAAACTTTAAGTGGATTAACCTTATCTGTGATCTTTTACAAATTCCCACAAAGCTCTCCTGGTCCATGGACTATGAATTAAAAGACGGTAAAACCGAACGATTGATAGGCCTTTGCCAATCTGTCGGGGCTACCCATTACTTATCCGGTCCGGCCGCTAAAGACTATATCGTAAATCAATTATTTGAGGATGCGGATATCAGCTTGGAATATATGAATTATGCCGGCTATCCTGAATACCCCCAACTTTATGGCGGATTTGAGCCAGGCGTGACTATTTTGGATCTTTTCTTTAACGTCGGCCCTGAATCCTTAAACTATATAAAGCGGTTATAAAAATTATCTTTTATCCCGTAGTAATATGGGTTGTTAAAGGAGTCGCTAATGTCTGAATCCTCCTATCCCAAAGTATTGGCGCCTATTGACCGTTATTACACCGAAAAAATAAAACTTCATGGCACAACTTCTTTAGGTGTTGACTGGAACGGTCTCGAGTCTCAAGAATTGCGATTCAAGCAATTGACTAAAGTCGCTAATCCTTCAACAAAATTTTCTATCAATGACTTTGGATGCGGATATGGATCTCTTTATGATTTTTTAACAAAAATGAAATACCAGACCCAATATTACGGTTTTGACATTTCATCTGAAATGATTCAAAAAGCGAAACAAGTGCACAAGAACATTTCTCAGGCTCAATTTAAAATTGCACACATTCCCTGGAAAAAAGCAGACTATGGCATTGCCAGCGGGATCTTCAACGTCAAGCTTAAATCCCCAAGACCTTCCTGGAAAAAATATATTTTAAATACACTGAATCAAATGGATGCTTCCAGCAAAAAAGGTTTTTCTTTTAACTGTTTAACAAAATATTCAGACAAAAATAAAATGAAACCCTATCTCTATTACGCTGATCCGCTTTTCCTATTCGACTACTGCAAAAAAAAGTATTCCAAAAATGTAGCTCTGCTTCATGATTACGGTTTATATGAATTTACGCTTTTAGTGCGTAAAGATATTTAAAAAGGGGTGTTTTCTATGAAACCATTAATCATCTTCGGCGCGGCAGACATCGCTTCGGTAGCACATTTTTATTTCACTCACGACACTGTTCGAAAGGTCTCGGCTTTTACGGTTGACCGAGAATATATTAAAGAAACTGAATATTGTGGTTTACCCCTAGTCGCTTTTGAAGAAGTCGTTTCCAAATACCCGCCTGACCAGTACGACCTTTTTGTAGCTGTCAGTTACGCCAAGATGAACCAAGTTCGCGCCCAAAAGTGTCAAGAGGCCAAGGAAAAAGGTTATACACTGGTTTCTTATATCAGTTCCAAAGCTACTGTTTGGCCTGGCACTTATTTTGGAGAAAATTGTTTCATCTTGGAAGACAACACGATTCAGCCCTTCGCCAAGATAGGTAATCATGTCACGCTTTGGAGCGGCAACCACATCGGACACCATTCCACGATTAGCGATAATTGTTTTATTACCTCTCATGTGGTGATTTCAGGCGGAGTAACAATTCAGGAAAATTGTTTTATTGGAGTCAATGCGACTCTTAGGGACCACATCACCATCGGCAAACATTGCATCATTGGAGCTGCTTCTCTTATTCTTAAAGATACTCAAGATTACGGGGTTTATATTGGCAATCCCGCCGAATTGTCTCCTGTACCGAGCAACCGTATCAAAAAACTATAACAGGAAAATCCATGAAGTGGAAAAAGCTAGGCCAAGTCTTTTGTCCCGATAACCAATTCTATTGGATGAAAACTCACGCAGCCAATCCGGTCGTCGAACCTTTGGGAAATGATTTTTTTCGAATCTACTTCACCAGCCGGGATGAAAAAAATCGGTCTAGCATTGGTTCTTTAGAGCTAAACATAAAAAACCCTTTTAAAATTTTAAACCTTTCGACCAAACCTTTGGTCTCTCCGGGCGATTTGGGTTTGTTTGACGACAGTGGTGCTGCAACAGGATGGTTAACCATTATAAATGAAAAAAAATATCTTTATTACCTTGGTTGGAACTTGGGCATAACCGTTCCCTGGAGAAATACAATTGGATTAGCCATAAACAAACCTGGCGAAACAAACTTTGTTAAATACTCAAAGGCACCTATCTTGGATCGAAGCGAAGTAGATCCCTATTCCATCTCATACCCCTCAATTCTAATCGAAAATGATCTCTGGCGCATGTGGTACGGCTCCAACTTAAGCTGGGGATCTACAGAGAAGGATATGAGCCACGTCTTCAAATATGCCGAGTCTACTGATGGAATTCATTGGGATCGAAAAGGAGTAATTGTTCTTCCTTTGAAAAATAAAAACGAATTTGCGCTTTCTAAACCCTTTGTTCTAAAAGACAATGACATTTATAAAATGTGGTACGCTTTCCGAGGCAATGGTTATCGAATAGGGTACGCGGAATCAGACAACGGTATCCAATGGGAACGAATGGATGAAAAGGTCGGAATTGATGTTTCAGATTCTGGATGGGATTCCGAAACCATAGAATATGCTTATATTTTTGACCATGTTGGAACTCGATATATGTTTTATAACGGTAACAATTATGGCAAAACTGGATTTGGTTTAGCCGTCTTAGAAAAATCTTAAGCAGGTAATATGTTTTGGATTACTAATATAAAAACCGATTCAAATTGGCTTTCTAAATCTTTAGAAGGCCTTCGCAAAGATGGTTACGCAATTTTAGAAGGTGTTTTAGAAAAAGATTTTCTAGAACAAACCGAAGAAGCGATGTACAAGGTTCAAAAAAAAATCATTCAAGACATAAGTTTAGATCGATTGGAGCGTGCTGGCGAGTTAGGTGTTTTGCGGATTATGGCTCGATATGACAGTTTTTTTTTGAAGTACTTGGAAATTCGAGAAATGTTGGAAATAGTTGATCATACTGTTTCCTCAACAGCGGTCCTTCATTTACAAAACGGCTTCATTTTGCCGTCCTTTCCCGTTGAAAAAACACCCTTAATATTTCAAAACATCTTTCACATGGACTTTCCTCGCTACTTGAATGGTTATCTTGCCTCTATCAACGTCTTCTTTGCGATCAGTCCTTTTACTAAAGAAAATGGCGCCACCTTGTTTGTGCCGGGAAGTCATCAAAAACTCGAACGACCAAGTGAGGATTACATTCAATCAAATACTCAATACGCGGAATGTAATTCAGGCTCTCTCTTTTTATTTGATTCAACCCTTTATCACGCCGCTGGAAAAAACATTTCCGGCAAAGATCGTTTAAGTATTAACCATCAATTCACCCGTTCCTTTTTTAAACAACAAATTGATTATGTCAGGGCTTTGGAAACCGACGTAATTTTATCTCAAGAACCTAGGACCCAACAGTTGTTGGGATGGTACACTCGAGTTCCTACCAATTTAAAAGACTATTATCAATCACCCGAAGAACGACTTTACCGAAAAGGACAAGGATAAAATGCCCAATAAGCAAAACATTGCACTCTCCATAGTCATTCCCGTTTATGGTTGTGCCGGTTGTCTTTTAGAACTTCAACAACGGCTCAAAAAGGTTTTAAAACCATTAAAGTTACAGTATGAAATAATTTATGTCGAAGATCGGGGAAATGATGGATCTTGGGAAGTTCTTTCCCGCATTGCTAAAAGAGACAAGCTAGTTAAAGCGTATCGTCTAAGCCGAAACTTTGGTCAACATGCGGCTATTACGGCCGGTCTTTCCCAAGCCCAAGGAAAATGGTCTATTGTGATGGATTGCGATCTCCAGGATCCACCTGAAGAGATTTCAAATCTTTATCGAAAAGCCCTAGAAGGTTTTGATATCGTTTTGATGAAACGAAAAAATAAGAAACTTACTTTTTTTAGAAAATTTGCCGCTAATCTTTACTTTAAATTGATCAATTCGTTCACTGACGAACATTTAAACGGCATTTATGGTAGTTTCAGTATATTGAACTCGAAAGTTCGTGAATCTTTTCTTCGTCTTAATGATGTAAACCGTCACTATTTATTCATTCTAAAATGGCTTGGTTATAAAACCGCCAGTCTAGAATATGAACATAATGAACGCTTTGCCGGTAAAAGTTCTTATAATTTTAAATCTCTTTTGGGTCACGCTTTTAACGGCATTTTTTTTCAAACAACCATCTTACTTCGCTGGATTATTGACTTGGGATTTTTTGTTTCCATTTGCGGGTTAATATCCGCGTTTTATTTTATTTACAGATATCTTTTTCAATCTGCTTTACCTGGTTGGACAAGTTTGGCCGTTCTCATCTTAATAATTGGAGGCTTCATCCTGATCAGCACCGGCATCACCGGATTGTATATCGGTAAAATATTTGATCAAGTCAAAAACAGACCTCTTTATGTTGTCGATCAATCGATTATTCAAAGGAAAAACAAATGAATAATGTAATGAGTTATTTTTACGTTTTCTTAACTGTTATTTTTACAGTCTATGGCCAAATAATGCTCAAAACTAGAATGTTGCGCGCCGGAACCTTTCCATCTGCTTTCAATGAGAAAATTCTATTTATTGCTAAACTTTTCTTAGACCCTTGGATTTTGAGCTGTTTCGCCGGAGCTTTTATTGCTTCATTATGTTGGATGTTGGCAATGTCTCGACTTCAATTGAGTTATGCTTACCCTTTTACGAGTTTGTCTTTCGTTTTAGTTTTAGTTTTAAGCTCGGTATTTTTTCAAGAACCCATTACTGCAGCTAAAATCCTTGGTTTAGCTTTTATCATTTGCGGCATAGTGATTACCAGCCTGGGATAGACTTTAGCGATAAAATACGTTTCTAATGTTAACGCTTTTTTAACCATTAGAATTTGTTGAGAAAGATTTTTATTAATGCATATACCCTTTAATAAACCTTACTTTAGCGGCAAAGAACTTGAATATATAGAACTTGCCTATGATCATCGACATCTTTCAGGTGATGGCCCTTTCACAAAAAAATGTCACCATTGGCTTGAACAAACTATTGGCACAACCAAAGCGCTCTTAACCCATTCCTGTACGGCAGCTTTGGAAATGGCCGCTATTTTAATCGACATTCAACCAGGCGACGAAGTGATAATGCCTTCTTACACCTTTGTTTCCACCGCAAACGCTTTTGTCTTAAGAGGCGGCACACCGGTCTTTATTGATATTCGTCCTGACACCCTAAATATTGATGAAAATAAAATAGAAGCAGCTATTACCCCCAAAACCAAAGCCATTGTGATTGTTCATTATGGCGGCGTGGCTTGCGAAATGGATCAGATTCTTGCTATTGCCCAAAAACATAATCTTTTCGTTATAGAAGACGCCGCCCAAGCCATTGGCGCAAAATATAAGGGGAAACCTTTGGGCAGTTTGGGACATTTAGCTGCTTTAAGTTTTCATGAAACCAAAAATATTATTTCAGGCGAAGGCGGCGCCTTACTAATTAATGATGATCGATTTGTTGAAAGGGCTAATATTATTCGCGAAAAAGGGACAAATCGAAGCAAATTTTTAAAAGGACAGGTAGATAAATATACATGGGTCGACATTGGATCCTCTTATTTACCTAGTGATATCATCGCTGCGTTTTTATGGGCCCAATTAGAAAATTTGGAACAAATTACATCTAAAAGAAAAACTTTATGGGGAAATTATCACCAAAGTTTCTCCCAAGCAGAAGCTCAAACATATTTACGCCGCCCAATAATTCCAAAAGATTGTCAAGCAAATGCACATCTCTACTACATTTTGCTTCCTTCTGCTCAAAAACGAGATTCCTTTCTTTCCGTTTTAAATGAAAATAACGTAAATGCAGTTTTCCACTATATCCCCCTACACGATTCACCTGCAGGTAAAAAATATGGCCGAATCTCTGGTTCTCTGGAAATTACTTTGGACATGAGCAAAAGAATCGCCCGCCTTCCTCTCTGGATTGGTTTAGAAAACTACCAACAAGACGTAATTGATCAAGTGCTTTTAGAAATCGGTTTTTAGCGATGAAAATTTGCATCTCCTGTCACTTGTCTTTCATTTCTACAGGTTGGATTTGTCCCCATTGCCATTTTGAACCTCAAAAAATAAACGGTTTTCTCTCTTTTGCTCCGAAATTAGCATACGAAAACAAAGGGTTCCCCGCCGATGGATTTGACCGCCTTGTTTTTTTGGAGGCAAGTCATTTTTGGTTTCGATCCAGAAGTAAATTAATCTTGTGGGCTTCGGCAAAATATTTTAAAAAATTCAGCAATTTTCTGGAGATCGGGTGCGGAAACGGGTACGTACTTTCCTGTGTGAAAAATGCTTTTCCTCTACTGAAACTTTATGGGAGCGAAATTTATCAACAGGGGCTCCTTCACGCATCTCAAAGAATACCTGACGCTGAATTTTTTCAAATGGACGCGCGCGACATCCCTTTTAAAAATCATTTCGACGTAATTGGTGCTTTCGATGTTCTAGAACATATTTCCGAAGATGAAAAAGTTTTATCCAGTATTTTTAAATCGATCGTTCCTGGAGGTGGAATTCTTATAACCGTGCCTCAACACCGTTTCCTTTGGACGCATGTGGATAATTTCTCAGGCCATGTGCGCCGATATTCGGCCAAAGAGTTAAGAGAGAAGGTTGAAAAAGCCGGGTTTAGGGTTGAAAGCGTAGTGTCTTTTATTTCATTTTTGTTACCATTAATGCTTCTTTCGAGATTACTTCATGGGAATAACCCTAAAAAATACGATCCTGAAGCCGAACTTCATCAGAATTTTATAATAAATTTTATTTTGGAAAAAATATTAGACTTTGAAAGAATTTTTATTCGGATGGGTTTTCGAGCGCCTTGGGGTGGATCTTTGTTGTTGGTTGCAAAAAAAGATAAAAATAAATAAACGGTTTCGATACAAAAAAATTTTTCAAATTAGAAGGAAAAACTCTTCCAAAGTGATTGTCCGTCTGCGTTAGATTCAATGGGTTTAAGTGTAATGTCGGGTAAAGATGGCTGCGTTAATGTAATAACTTCCACTTGATGGTCGCCCTCTTTTAAATTTAAAATGACTTTTCGATTTACCGCCGGCTCCCTATAAAAACTTCCTATTTGTAAAAATTTTAAATTAAAAATTATATCGCCATCCACCATCACTTTCGTCCGAATACCGGTTTTGCAGGCAATTTCATATTGTCCGCCATGAGTAATATGAATTGTGCTTTGTAATTTGTATGCCTGGCCTTCAAAATCCGTGTTCTTCTCCCACGCCATTTCTGGCAAGGGCGCATTCACGTCAACAACTCGATCTTCCCAATCAATCCTGCTGAAATCAATACTGCCCCGAATAAGATTAATATGGTAGTTATAGGTCCGCTTCCACACGGGATCCGGGGTTCGAACTACTACAAATAAATTCTGATTCTTTTTGGAAAGCTCACGCGCAGGAATCTGGCAACGGTATTCCACTACTCCTCCATCACATTGACTGTATAAATTTTCAAATTTTAAATCGGGGAAATACTGTTTTAATTCTTTGGTTATATTTCCTTCTTCGCTAACAAGATAAATAACCACATCGGGAACTTTTTCATTCATATCCAGATTAATGGGGTTGGATTGGTGCAAAAGATAAACTGAAAAACCTTCATAAAATTCTGGAGAATACTCAAAAAGTTCTTTTGACAAGTAAACCCGGCGACCTTGACTTATATCTTCAAGTGCCATATCTCTCGGCAAAGCATAATGGTTCCCCTTTTCAGACCATTGGGGATAGACCCTGGAAAAAACTGTCTGGGCTGACCAAGCCCAAAAAATAATCAGTAAAAAATATACAATTCCTCGAAAAAATTCACTTCTGATCGCTCCCAAAATCTTTTCCAAAAAATCATTAAGACCCATTGCGCTCAATAACAACAACGGCGGAACACAACCAATCAGTATGATGCTGTAATTGTATGACATCGCAAAATGGGGAATTATAGCTATGACTGCGGTTGCCAGGAGAAACCCGCGCTTCGCATCAGGCTTTGCAAAATAAAAAACCATTCCCAAAGCGATAAAAATGGTTTCTGAGTAACTGAATATGGAATCGCCCGGCAATCCCATATCTCCCCGATCCGGATAGGACCAAAATAAACCTTTGAAAATATCCGGCATTTTCTTTAAAAAAGCCTCTGAAAGATAGGTTGGATTTAAAACACCCACACCTGACACTAGGGAATGATATTTAACGCGTTGAATAAAAAAATCGTCCGTAAATGTCCAAAAAGAGAGGAAAACCACAAGCCAAGCTCCGAAAAACCACTTGAACCACAAATCTTCTGATTTTCGAGACATAAGGCGTTTATAAAAAATGCCAACAATTAAAAAAATAGTCAAAAAAATCAGCAGACTAAAATGTTTAATCTGCGCAACAATCCGATCGCCGTTTGTGAAAGCATTCAGACAACAAAGAAAATAAATTAAAAAAACAATCAAAGATGCCCAAACGAATAAAGGAACTGATTCTATAGTCATTGTGTTTCGGTTTTTCCACCAAATAAGTGCCAAACCTGAAAAAATAAAAAACGGAATTAAAACTAGCATTATTGGCGAGGTACAAGCTAAAAAAGCCATACCGCAAGACCATAACAAAAAATCTCCAATATTATTCTTTCTCATCAGTCTTATTTGTGACCAGATAACCAACGCGACACCAAAAACAAAAACTGACGCTGGATAACCGCTCACCACTTTTGAAAGTAACGGTTTACTGACAGCCGCAAGAGCCGCTGCAAACAATCCAACTCTTCGCCCAGCGAGTTCTTTACCGCAAAGATATATCACCCAAACCGTTCCCAAGTCATAAAAGGCATTGGTTAATCGTTGAATCACTAAGCCCGTATCTGTAGGAAATAAATCCCAGAAAAAAAGCGCCGTATAGGGCCATGCCGGCATAATTCCGTTGTGATAACCCATGATCCAAAAATCTCTAAAATCCCCCAAATCTTTCATCCGACGGACAACTTCGACAAATGAAAATGTATCCGTCCATATTCCATATTCCCCGGTAGGCTTGTCCATGTGATAAAGACATAAAATCGTTGTCAAAATAAAAACAATTAATAATCCGAATTTTGCCCACAAAGACGAAACGTCATTAATTATCGTTTCATATCTCTCGGATAAAAACAGCGTGTATAAAAAGATTGCCCCCAAAAGAAATAACGCTATTTTCCACGAACCGTAGAAAAAAAACTGGGTTTGAAAACTTGGCAAAACCCAATTAAAACAGGGAAAGGTGATTGTAACCGCGCAAAATGCTAAAAATAAAATTCCTAAAATCCAGACATCTCTTTGTATTTTTCCAAAGGATGGCAAAATTACTTCTTTTTTAATCGCAGTATGTATGTCGGCCGAATGTTTTGAGGAACGCTTTGATTTAACCCTTTTAGCCATCCTTTCTGCCTTTCTGCTTTGAGTCAAATTGAAAAGAAACCAATATAACCCTCATTTATTTTAATTCCATTAATCAAAAAGAAAGATTCTTCCAAAGTGATTGTCCGTCTGCGTTAGATTCAATGGGTTTAAGTGTAATGTCGGGTAAAGATGGCTGCGTTAATGTAATAACTTCCACTTGATGGTCGCCCTCTTTTAAATTTAAAATGACTTTTCGATTTACCGCCGGCTCCCTATAAAAACTTCCTATTTGTAAAAATTTTAAATTAAAAATTATATCGCCATCCACCATCACTTTCGTCCGAATACCGGTTTTGCAGGCAATTTCATATTGTCCGCCATGAGTAATATGAATTGTGCTTTGTAATTTGTATGCCTGGCCTTCAAAATCCGTGTTCTTCTCCCACGCCATTTCTGGCAAGGGCGCATTCACGTCAACAACTCGATCTTCCCAATCAATCCTGCTGAAATCAATACTGCCCCGAATA
>Ga0206829_10250_pt1 | contig 16920 bp, 11 predicted proteins | sample Alteio_BWOrgCont_75_FD_152862 | JGI IMG/M metagenome (GOLD analysis project Ga0206829, IMG submission 152862) | Enriched cells from forest soil in Barre Woods Harvard Forest LTER site, Petersham, Massachusetts, United States -... | ecosystem: Environmental > Terrestrial > Soil > Temperate forest >... | reverse complement strand
ATCGCTATAACCACCGAGGAGGTCTTCCAATTAATATATTGTCTCATAAGCAAACGCAAAACGATGACAAGGTAAAAATATTGTGATTTTTATTGAATAACTATTATTTTTGCCCACGCGTAATTTATTTTCATGGATACACAGAACAACTATAACGAGCAACTTATTGATAATCCCGCAGATATTGAGCTGTCAAAGCCCAGTAAATCGCGTTTTTTGTTCTTACTGGGCTTTTTCGGTTTCTTCATTTTTGCATGGGCCGGCTGTTATAACTTATACCAGCATGGTTACCACAAAAATGATGATGTTGTCGTTCCCGATAATACCCTTTACGATCCCAAGTATAAATAATCATTCGCGCATAGAGCAATGATAGTCTGCCAGCAAGATACTGCCGTTGTCATACTTAGCTACAATGGTTGGAAATGGCATGAGCTTTTTCTGCCCCTGATCATAGCTGAGGCGCATACCGGCTATGATGTGATCGTGGTTGACAATGCGTCCACCGATGATACTTTGCAACGCATACAGGAAAAATTTCCTGCTGTACAGACTTTACAAATACAAATTAACAGGGGCTTTGCCAATGGCTATTCCGAAGCCCTGAAACATATACAGGCTAAATATTATATCCTGCTCAGTTCTGATTTCGAGGTTACTGAAGGATGGTATCCCCCGCTTGTCAAGGCCATGCAATTATACCCAGGCCTGGCTGCCTGCCAGCCCAAAATACGATATTGGCGTGAGCGTGAGCTTTTTGAATATGCCGGTGCAGGCGGAGGCTTTATGGATAAATATGGTTACCTTTTTTGCCGTGGCCGCATATTTTTCGATATAGAAAAAGACAATCATCAATATGATGATGATATAGAGGTTTTCTGGGCATCGGGTGGCTGCCTGATGGTAAATGCAGAACTATATCATAAAGTAGGAGGACTTGACCCTGAATTTTATGCACATATGGAGGAGGTGGACCTTTGCTGGAGGCTTAAGAATGCAGGCTATAAAATTGGTTATATAGGCGGATCTACCGTTTTTCATGTGGGAGGCTCTGTGATAAGCTATGGCAGCCCGCAAAAATTGTATTACAATTTCCGCAATAACCTGATACTACTGCTTAAGAACGAGCGTGCCTCCAAACTTTTATGGCTTTTCCCTTTCCGCATGATGCTTGATGGCGTGGCGGGTGTACGCCTGCTGCTTACAGGCAAACCCAAAGAAACTGCCACCATTATGAAAGCGCATTTTCACTTCTATGGCTCCTTTGGCAAATGGTTAAGTCGCAGACGTGAGATAAAGAAACTGATTCACGTGCGCAATACGAGCGGCATCTATAAGCACAGCATTGTTTGGAATTATTTTATCCGCAACAAACGCAAGTTTCCAGAACTGGGCTGGAAGCCGGATGCGCTGAAGGAGAAGTAAGTTATTTTTTATCTAATTTTGAAATTTTCATATACAATAAATAAATGCCACCAAAATTCAGGACAGAGAAGATGGTTGTTACATAATAAAAACTGCCCCACAGGTGGTAGCTTAATATTTCGAAGTATTTATTGGAGAAAAAGAATGAGCGGGCCCACCATAAGGGTTCGTTGTAATAATGATAATGGTTTATCAGGGTGTAATAAGTCATTAATAAGACCAAATTAAGCGGGTCAAGCAAGAGATAGGTTGTTGTAAAGAATTTGATGCGGACAAAGCGTAATATCACCAAAACTGTAAACAACACCCTGAACAGTATAAACAGGGAAATAAAAAGATACTCTTTAACATCAGCAACATCAGTTACGGAGCATATTGTGCCAAGAAGCAATTTCATGGGGAATTTCTGATCGGTATGCGCAGCGGGTGGAGAGACGAATATGAGGGGCAAGTTTAGTGCGAGGTGATTCACAAGCAGGTAAATAATATACATTAATTCATAAAATCATCTACTATTAGCTGAAAACAATAAGCCATACTTCTTTTGCAGAATTGAATATAAATATAACCTGCAGGTAATGTCTGATATTATACTAAAAAGACAGGGGCATCAAGTGCCCCTGTCTTTTTAATAATTACTTTTCATCCCTGGACACATGCCGACTAGCATGTACCTCTTTTCACCACTAGTTATTTTTTACAAGTCTTTGTGTATTAAGCAAAGAACCGTCGGTGGTATAAAGCTGTAATATATATACACCATTGGCAAGCTCGCTTATATTAATGCTTGTAACACCATCCTGCTGCAATACTTTTTTACCTTGCAGATCAAATATCGTTGCGTTCACTGTTACTGGTGCATCGATATGTACTACTGAACTTGCAGGATTCGGGTATAGTTTTACATCAACACCTTGCACTGAAATATTTGATACACCAAGATCGCTTACGGTATAATCAGTTGACGTTGCAGTGCAGCCATTTGCGTCGGTAACTGTTACGGTATAGGTTCCGTCCTGCATAGCAGTATAATCAGCAGTTGTAGCGCCGCTTATAGCCGATCCGTTCAAATACCATTGATAAGTAGTGTAAGACCCTGTGCTTAATAATGACCCTTGCTGGTTAATTGCAGGAGTAGTTAAAGCGGAAGCAGTTACATACACAGAAGTTGTGTAGAGTGCGCAACCCCCATTGCTTATCTGCACATCATACCATCCGCCTGAAGTAGCTGCGTATTGTGGTGCAGTTGCCCCTGACAAAGCTAAACCGTTTTCATACCATTGATAAGTCTGGCCGGCAACAACAACTGATGAGATCAATAAACTACCGCTTGAAGGACAAATAACCGCAGGATTGCTTACAATCAAGCTATCGGACGGCATAGCATTTACCTGCACTGTAACAGCACTTGATGTTGCTGCACATGCATTCTCAGTTACAACCACGCTATAATTTCCTGCAGCAGTTGCTGTATAATCCAAACTGGTTGCGCCTGCAATTGCTACACCATTATTCTGCCATTGGTAGGTAAGCCCGCTATTTGTATTGGTTCCAAGAACCACATTACTTCCGGCACAGAAAGCGAGCGTTCCGTACAATACATTTACTGGCGAAGACGGCACCGGATTTACTGTTACTGTAAGTGCATTTGATGTTACAGAACAACCGGAAGCATTGGTTACTACAACTGTATAGTTTCCGCCAGCACCTGCTGTGTATGTTGAACTAGTAGCACTTCCCTGGTTGGTACCGTTCAATTGCCATTGGTATGAATAATTTAAACCGGTGGAGGCATCGATCGTTACATTGCCACCATCACAAAATGTTGTCGGATCTGTGGCGCTGATAGATGCCACAGGGCTGGAATAAAAAGTCAATGAAGTGCTGTTGCTTGTTAACGAAGGAGTACATGTACCGGAAATAACACATTGATATGTATAGCCGCTCATTGTATTAGCAGCACTTGTAAGATTAAGTGTATTTGTTGCAGAACCGGAATATGTGCCATTATCAGCAAGATTTACAAAGCCAGAGCCTGTATTCACCTGCCATTGATATGCAAGAGCGGTTCCTGTTGCAGACACTGTGTAATTTGTATTGGTGCCGTTACAAATAGTAGTACTTGCAGGTTGTAACGTAATTGCCGGTTGTTCATTTACAATTAATGTGGCAGGAATCGACGAACCTGCAGGACTACTGCAAGTGCCCGACAATGTACATATATATGTATACCCGTTCATCGAAGAAGGTGCATTAGCTATATTAAGTGTACTGGTGCCAGAACCGATATAAGGACCTCCGTCAGTAATGTCAGCAAAACCACCACCGGTATTTACCTGCCATTGATATGTCAGGCCCGTGCCAGCAGCAGTCACAGAATAACTGGTACTACCCCCTGAACAAATAGTACTTGCTGAAGGTTGTGAGGTGAAAGAAGGAGCAATATTAACACCTAATGCTGCGGACGTAGAAGAAATAGCGGGTGCACATGTGCCTGATATGTTACACCTGTAAGCATATCCGCTTAAAGCGGAAGTGACGGCAGAAACTGCAAGTGTATTGGTAACACTACCACTGTAAAAACCACCATCTGTTAAATCAACAAATCCACTACCACTATTCACTTGCCATTGATATGTTAGATTAGTACCAGTGGCTGCTACTGTGAAGTTTGCACTGGTATTTTCACACACTGTAATATTCACAGGGTTGTTTGCTATCGCGGGCGCATCGTTTACGCTCACGACAACAGTGTTACTTGTTACATCAGGGGTGCAGGGGCCTGATATTACACATTGATATTGATATCCATTTACTGCATCAGTAGCGCTTGTTATAAGCAGGTTGCCAGTGGATGTTCCGCTATAAGCGCCTGTATCCTCAAGGGGGCTAAAACCTGATTCAGTATTTATCATCCACTGATAGGTAGGTGCTGTGCCTGTAGCCAGTACCGAGAAAGTTACATTATTACCACTGCATACAGTAGTATTATTGGGTTGTACTGAAATGGCAGGCGCATCATTCACTGCAAGGCTGGCAGTATTACTTGTCACCAGGGGGCTGCAAGTGCCCGAAGTCTGACATTGATATTGAAACCCATTCATCGAATCTACTGCCCTGTTAATGGTAAGGGTACTAGTAGCAGAACCGCTATAATAATCATTGTCGCTTAGGGCCACAAAGCCACTACCTGCATTTACTAACCACTGATAAGTTGAAACTCCGCTTCCGGTAGCTGATGCACTAAAGGATGTACTACCACCTGCACATACTGTAGCTGCTGCCGGCTGACTGTAAAATGAGGGTAATGTATTGATAGATAAAGTTGCATAATTTGAATTGACACCTGAACCACATGTTCCGGAAACGACGCAGTAGTATTGATACCCATTCATTGAGGCTGCTGCGCCTGTGATAGATAAAGCACTGGTAGCTGAGCCACTGTATAAACTCCCGTCGCTTAATGTGGCGGAACCACTTCCTGTGCTCACCATCCATTGATAGCTAAGACCTGTGCCATTCGCAGATATAGCAAAAGCTGAATTACCTCCGGAGCAAATAGCACTGTCGTTAGGCTGCCCGGTAATTATCGGCGCTGCATTAACTGTTAAAAGAGCTGCATTACTTGTTGCTGTTTGTGTACAAGGACCGGAAACGACACATTGATATTGGTAAACATTCATCCCGCTTGTAGCCCCAGTGATACTAAGTGTATTTGTAGACGACCCGCTATATACATCGTCATCACTTAACATTATAAAACCACTACCTGAGTTTACATACCATTGATAGCTTAAGCTGGAGCCCGAGGCCGCAACTGAAAAAGCGCTGTTATTCCCAGCGCATACGGCGCTATCAGCCGGCTGCATTGTTACAACTGGCTGACCGTAAACCGACATAACTGTGTTGTTACTATTTGCAATTGATGAGGATACACAATTAGCATTACTTGTAAGCACACAAGCTATAACATCATTGTCATTCAATCCATCATCGGAATAAATATAATTATTACTGCCAACATTTGTCCCATTCTTTGTCCATTGGTAAGAAGGTGCACTGCCTCCGTTTGACGGAGTAGCCGTAAATGTAACTGCCGTTCCTGGACATATTGTTGTGCCGGGATTTGCAGCAACACTTACAGAAGGAGTCAGAGTAGGATCTACAATAATATTAAAATTCTGGGAAGGCCCCCCGCAACCATTTGCGATTGGGCTAACTATGATATTTGATACAACAGAACTACCGCCAGGATTTGATGCTGTAAATGCTACAATATCGCCTGTGCCGTTTGCGGCCAAACCGATGGACGAATTGTTATTCACCCAATTGTAAGTTGCTCCGCCCACCGAGCCTGTAAAACTAATAGTGCTTGTTGTGGATGAGTTGCATATTTCCTGGTCTGAAACAGCATTTACTGTCGGTATGGGGTTAACATTAAAAGAAATAGAATTACTATTTACTGTAGATGAGGTAACACAATATGCGCTACTCGTAAATACGGCGCTTATTACATCTCCGTCAGCAAGATTATTTGCTGTAAATGACGGGCCTTCACTGACAACTGAACTGTTTTGCAGCCATTGAATATCCGGCGATGACCCGCCATTCAGCGTGTCGATAGCAAATACTACAGGAGAACCTGCACATATTGTTGTACTTGAGGTAGTAGAAATACTTATCGAAGGTGTGACAGGCAAATTAACCGCATAAATGAAATTTGAAGTTGTTCCGGTACATCCGTTAGCGGTAGGGGTAACTGCTATGTTTGCTATGGCAGTTGTACTCGTACCGTTAATAGCAGTAAATGCATTTATATTTCCTGTGCCGCTGGCAGCAAGCCCTATCGAAGTATTATCATTGGTCCAACTGTAGCTGCTTCCCGATACCGGGCTTGTAAACGAGATCATAGAAGTTGTTGTTCCGCTACATGCAGGCTGGTCAGACACAGAATTAACTGTTGGAGTTGGATTTACAAGAATATTGAAGGTTTGAGGACTTCCCGCACAGCCGTTGACTGTTGGAGTAACGGTTAACGCTGCTGTTACAGGTGCGTTGGTTTCATTTACCGCTGTGAAGGGATCGATATTACCGCTACCATTAGCTGCAAGCCCGATGCTGCTGGTTGCATACGACCAGGAAAACATTGTGCCACTGGTACTACTGCTGAAACTGAAGCCCGGAACATTGTCCCCGTTACAAAAAGTTTGTGACGAAGGTATTGTTTCCGATGGTGTTTGATTAACAAGCACAGAAAGGCTGCCAGAGCCTGAATTGCTTCCATCTGTGGCATCCACATTATAAGTGCCGGTTGCGTTCACATCTACATTATTAACACTAACGCTGCTTCCTGTAGCAGTAAAGCCGTTAGGGCCAGTCCAGCTATAAGTTGCATTGGGGTCTGATGAAGACACTGTAAGGGTCAGCGTATTTCCGGAGCATATTGATGTAGGTCCGTTTGCTGTTACGGTTATAGAGCTCTGCGCTTCACTTGCCTTATGCATTAAAAGCAATGCAATAGCTAAAAATAAAAATCTCTTTATCATAATTTTAGAATTTAGCAGCTATCCCAGAACTGCTTGTTTAAAAATATTTTTGACGGCGCAAAGAAAACCTTTTTGTATTACCGCAACGTTTCGATTTCTTATTTTGTGAAAAGTTTAATAACCTTTGATGAAAACTTAAAGAGCCTGTAATAGTAGACGACAATTCACCAGAAATGGTTTGCGTGTTTTTTAAATAGTTTTTTGAAACGGGAATATTCAACACTGAAACAGCCAATACGAATGATGAAACGGCATTAGCCCAAAATGCAGGCCAGATAAGGCTTTACGGAATTTTACACATTTAAAACCGAATAGTATAACAATCTATCTTGCAGAGAATTTTAACTTTACAACGCAAAGAATTTTTTTAAAAGTATTGTCTTAACGTTTCTAAAAAACACTGTTTCCAAAACAGGAACAGTGAGGTAATAATACTCTATACCAACAAATTATATACCTGTTGGTATAGATAAAAAATTGAACTGCTGATGATATTTTTTATCATTATGCTAATGTCGATTGCAACAATTGTTTGCAAAAATCTGTACCATTAAAATCAGAAGAATGATTTTAAAATGTATAAAGCATGACAACTGTAAAATGCATTAGGGTTTGATGGGGTTCATTTAGTTCAGTGAGATATGCATTCGATCGAAACTGAAGTGTGTGGATAGCAACAAAAATAATGTTGCATGAAATATATTGTCCAGCATATCACAGGCATTGTGTTGTTTTCCAGTGCTGCCGGGGATTGGTGTCTATGGGACAAATTTCCTCAACACAAGTCGTCTAACTCGAAAAAGCCAGCATATAGCCGGCTGTAACTAAGTCGTTGTGTAATAGATAAATTGAGTATTATCTTCTCATTGGCATACCGGGCACACCCATGCCCATGCCTTTCATTTTGTTCATCTGGCCCATCATCTGGCGCATCTGGTCAAACTGTTTCATAAAGGCATTCACATCGTTTATGTTCTTGCCACTACCTAAGGCTATACGTTTGCGGCGGCTGCCGTCTATTACATCGGGATTACTGCGCTCGTATGGGGTCATGGAGTTTATCATAGCTTCTATACCCTTAAAAGCATCATCGCTTATGTCTATGTCCTTCATTGCTTTGCCTACACCGGGTATCATGGCCAAAAGGTCTTTTATGTTACCCATCTTCTTTATCTGGCCCAGTTGCTCTTTAAAATCTTCAAAATCAAATTTGTTGGCGCGTATCTTTTTCTCCAACTTCTTGGCCTGCACTTCGTCAAACTGGGCCTGGGCACGTTCCACAAGGGTCGTAATATCGCCCATACCCAATATGCGTTGCGCCATACGCTCGGGATAAAAGACATCCAGTGTATCCAGCTTTTCGCCCATGCTCACGAACTTGATGGGCTTATCAACTATGTATTTGATAGATAATGCTGCACCACCACGTGTATCGCCATCCAGCTTGGTAAGCACCACTCCGGTGAAGTTCAATCTGTCATTAAACGCTTTTGCCGTATTTACAGCATCCTGTCCCGTCATGGAGTCCACAACAAATAATATCTCCTGCGGGTTCACTGCAGCTTTTACGTTTGCCACTTCCTGCATCATCACCTCATCTATTGCCAGGCGGCCGGCGGTATCTATTATCACTACCCTGTTACCATTTAGTTTGGCCTGGGCAATCGCATTCTGGGCTATACTTACAGCGTCTTTATTCTCACGTTCTATAAAAACAGGCACTTTTACCTGGTCGGCCAATACTTGTAATTGGTCCATAGCTGCAGGACGGTAAATATCGGCGGCCACCAACAATGGATTCAAACCTTTTTTGCTCTTTAAGAAATTGGCCAGTTTGCCTGAAAAAGTGGTTTTACCCGAACCTTGCAGACCAGCTATTAATATCACAGTAGGTTTGGCGCTCAGATTCAGCTCTTCTTCCCTGCCACCCATCAACTCGGCCAGCTCATCCTTCACTATCTTCACCATCAATTGCCCCGGTGACACAGATGTAAGCACTTTTTCTCCCATAGCCTTGTCCTTTACCCGGTCGGTAAATTCTTTCGCTATTTTATAGTTCACGTCCGCATCCACCAAGGCACGGCGTATCTCTTTCACTGTAGTAGCTACATTGATCTCATTAATACGGCCTTCGCCTTTTAACTGCTTAAACGCGGTCTCTAACCGCTCACTCAGATTTTCAAACATGGTTTACCTAAAATTGGACTGCGAAGTTAAGTAAAAAGGGTAAATACAGCTATTGCCTTTCGCGAATGTTCCAAGGCGATATCCAGCCAACCCTTGACTCCTTTCCATTTACTTCACAAAACATGTGATATATATAAGCTTTTTACGGAAATGCATAAGGGTTTAGAGCCCTAAACAATGCAGCTTTGCATTTAATAATAATTAAACTAAAAAAAATGAAAAAGTACATTGTTACAGCCATAATGGCACTATCCCTCAGCAGCGCTTTTGCACAAGAGGATGGCAGAAAGACTGAGAAAAAAGAACAGAAAATGGATAAGAAAGAACTCCAGGCAGACAAGGCACAAAAAAAACACAGGTTAAGAAAGGCTGACAAGAAAACAGAGAAAATGGTAAATAAAGAACAAAAAATGGACAAGAAAGCCGACGAAAGGAAATAAAGGCCTGTTGCCTGCAAAAAGTGCACAAACAGTAGAAAATGATCCTGTTTGTGCACTTATCATTTTATCAATATTATGCGTGGCTTTTTTAAAAGGATACTCATACTAATTTATGCCCTAACACATTACAACAGCTATCAATGCGAAATGGTTACAACTCTTACTATGCTGCTATTGCCACTATTCACCTTCAAAAAGTAGTTGGCGTCAGGTAATTGGGAGACTGGCATATTCGCTGAAAAATGCTGGGCTGAAGCTAATTGCAGGCCATTCATTTTTCTGCCATAAAGATCATACAAGCTAATATCAGCCGTGTTTGGCGTATTTGCATCCATCTCAATATTCAGCAGATCATTTGCCGGATTGGGATAAATGCGAAGATGTATTCCATTGCCCGAAATCACAGGCACTTTTTCAGCTATATTACTGCTATCCCCAATATATTTTGCCACAAAGAACTTACCATTTGAGTCTGTAAATTGTCCTCCGGCATACAAATTACCACTATGGTCCATATAAACACTCAATAGTGCTATGCATGAAAGTCCACTGGTATCCAGTTGCAGTGCGCTTGTAGGATATATTGGCCCCAGTCCGCTCCATGTTGTCCCATCCAATTTTGCTACACAGCTATAACCGTTTGAGTCTATATAACTACCGCCGGCATATACGTTATTAGCCGTGTCAATGTATAATGATTGTGTAAAATATACTGCTGTAGTAGTATTTCCATATCCAGGCATACTCCACGCTGTCCCATCCCATTTCAATATAGTTACAAACTCACTGGAGTCCGGGGGGATGTCGTTCATCCCTGTACCTGCATATATATTACCATTATTGTCTGCCCCCAATGCAAATATCATCCCAAACAAGTGTGTATTTATTTTTGTCCAATTGCTTCCATTCCATTCCACCATATAAAAACCGGTTGTGTCTATAAAGCCTCCTGCAGCAAATACATTACCAGTATTATCGTTACAAAGCGCCAATATACCTTCTGAAACCAGTGGGGGCTGGGTGTTTAGGCTATCCAGGTCACCTAATTCATTCCATGCATTGCCGTTCCATTTGGCAACATAATATTTGCCGTTGGCATCTGTAAACCATCCTGCAGCATACATATTCCCGTTCTCGTCAATTGTCAGAGCCCTTATAACCGCATTTGCATTAAGTGGCCCCGAATTGCCGCCCAGTTCGGTCCACTCGTTCCCGTCCCATTTTGCTACATACTCAAAGGTGCTGGCATTTGTGAACCCACCGGCGGCATACAGGTAGCCATTTTTGTCAATAAGGATTTTACTTATTCCCCCGTTTGCATTAAGCGAACTGGTAGCGCTTTTTACTTCCTGCCACTCAGTGCCATTCCATTTTGCTACATAAAAATAACCGGCAGTGTTAGTAAACTCCCCGGCAGCATATACGTTACCATTACTGTCGCTGCATATAGATGCTATAACACCATTTGCATTTAAAGCGTTTGCTCCCCTTCCTAGCTCTTCCCAAGTAGGAAGCTGAGCTTTTGACATGTTAAAAAATGTAAAAATGATTATTAAGATAGCGATGAGCTTTTTCATAAGAGTGATTTTAAGAGATGAATAATCATGTCTCTGATTATAAGACGAGATATAAAATAAATAAGGATAGTTTTTGCTGTTAATTATTCTGTTGGAACGTAATATCTAACCTGCTTATCGGGGACTATTACAAAAATAAACCATTCAACAAATCAGCTTACCTTTGCGCATCCAAATATGAGCAGCACCGTTTTTTTAATAACGCCCCCATTTACTCAGATCAATACTCCCTACCCTGCCACGGCTTATCTCAAAGGCTTTCTCAACACTAAAAATATTTCTTCCTTCCAAGCTGACCTTGGCATTGAAACCACCCTGGCATTATTTTCTAAACAAGGACTTATATCTTTATTTGCAGAAATAGAAAAGAAACCCAAAGAGCTTAGTGAGAACGCAAAAAGAATAATTGCTTTAAGGAACGATTATATTCATACTATCGACCCCACTATTCTCTTTTTACAGGGTAAAGACCCTACCCTTGCCCATCTTATAAGTAAAAGAAATTTTTTGCCTGAGGCCAGCCGTTTTGCGCAAATAGACGACCTGGTTTGGGCTTTCGGCAGCATGGGCGTACAGGACAAAGCCAAACATCTGGCTACGATGTACCTGGAAGACCTTGCCGATCTTATTACAGAATGCGTGGATGAACATTTCGGCCTGAGCCGCTATGCAGAACGCATGGGCCGCTCTGCTAATAGTTTTGATGAATTGTACAATTCCCTGTTACAGGATTATTCTTATATCGATACCATACTGCTCAATATCCTGTCTCAACACATGGCGGCTATTCAGCCTGTGCTGCTTGCTATATCTGTTCCTTTCCCCGGCAATTTGTATATGGCATTCCGCTGTGCACAATGGGTGAAGAAAAATTATCCTGATGTAAAGGTTTGTATGGGTGGTGGCTTCCCAAATACAGAATTGCGTTCGTTATCTGATGCCCGCGTTTTTGAATTTTTCGATTTCATCACTTTAGATGATGGAGAGGCTCCGCTTGAAAATCTTATTTTGCATATAGACGGCAAACTGCCACTTGATGAGTTTAAACGCACTTTCACATTGCAGGATGGCCTCGTCACTTATATAAACAATAATGCTTGCACAGATTATAAGCAAGGACAAGTAGGCACGCCGGATTATTCTGATCTTTGGCTGGATAAATATATCTCTGCTATTGAAATTGCCAACCCCATGCACAGCCTTTGGAGTGATGGCCGCTGGAACAAACTTACTATGGCGCATGGCTGTTACTGGGGCAAATGCACTTTTTGCGATATCTCACTCGACTATATAAAACTCTATGAGCCACTCACCGCTCAATTGCTCTGCGACCGCATAGAAGAGATCATAACACAAACAGGACAAACAGGTTTTCATTTTGTGGATGAAGCTGCACCGCCTGCCCTGATGCGTGCATTGGCTATAGAGATCATCCACAGAAAGATAAAAATATCCTGGTGGACAAATATTCGTTTTGAAAAAAGTTTTACCCGCGACCTTTGCCTGCTACTAAAAGCCAGTGGCTGCATTGCAGTTTCGGGCGGACTGGAGGTCGCTTCAGACAGATTGTTGGAGCTTATACAAAAAGGCATTACTGTGGCACAAGTGGCAAGAGTGAATAAACATTTCACAGAGGCCGGCATAATGGTACATGCATATCTTATGTATGGCTTCCCTACCCAGACTGCACAGGAAACTATTGATTCTTTAGAGATGGTGCGGCAAATGTTTGAAGCGGGCATTTTGCAATCTGCTTTCTGGCACCAGTTTGCTATGACGGCACATAGCCCCGTAGGCATGGCACCTGAAAAATTCAAGGTAAAAAGAGAAAATGAACTCACCGGCACTTTTGCCAACAATGACCTTGTACATACAGACCCGACAGGAGCTGACCACGAAACTTTTTCAGCAGGCCTTAAAAAATCTTTACTCAATTATATGCACGGCACCTGTTTCGATTTTCCCTTGCAAAAATGGTTTGAGTTCAAGGTACCTAAAACCACTGTACAGCCCAATTATATACTCAGCACATTAGAACAGGACGAGTATGCTGTAACAGCACCAACAACTAAGATCATTTGGCTGGGTGAACAGCCAAGTGTTGAGCATTTCACCAAATCAAAAAAAGGAAATCATTGGGAAATGACATCACTTACTTTCCAAAGCCTGCGCGAAACTACGAGCATTAAGGTAGACCGCGCCCAAGGCGAGTGGTTTGCAGACATACTTCAAAAACTATCTGTCCACAATACTAAAACGTATACCCGGCAGGAAATAAAAGACAGCTACGAAGTAGCCGGGCTGGAAGATTTTGAATTGTTCTGGGATAATAAGCCTGTGAATACTTTGCATAGGTTTGGGTTGTTGGCCATATAACATGAACTAGCAGATATATTTTTCCGCACGGTTTTTTAGAATCGCGCGCTTCTACCTTTTGTTTTTCACAGACGCTTGTTTACATTTATACAAATTATTTTATGGAACCCGTCCTTAGCGTTCAGAACCTATCAAAAAACTATGGCCTGGTTCAGGCCCTGAAAAATGTTTCTTTTAATGTGCCTGCTGGTTCTGTATTTGGTATCCTGGGGCCTAATGGCAGCGGCAAAACTACCCTGCTCGGAATCATTCTTGATATTATTGTTCCCCTCGGGGGGCAATATAGCTGGTTTGGCGGAATGGATGCTGTGGCAGCGCGCAGGCAAATTGGCTCCTTGCTGGAAACACCCAATTTTTATCATTATATGTCTGCTTTCGACAATCTAGCCATTTCTGCCGCCATCAAACAAAGAGGGGCTGATGACAGAATAGCTGTGCTGGAAAAAACAGGCCTGCTGCAAAGAAAGGACAGTAAGTTTCAGACTTATTCACTGGGGATGAAGCAGCGCCTTGCCATTGCGGGAACATTGCTCGGCGGCTCCAGGGTACTGGTATTTGATGAACCCACCAATGGCCTAGATCCCGCTGGTATAACAGAGATCAGGGAATTGATACGCAAGCTTAACAGCGAAGGCACTACCATAATTATGGCAAGCCATCTACTGGATGAAGTGGAAAAGGTTTGCACACATGTCGCCATTTTAAAACAGGGGAAACTGCTAGTGGATGGCCCGGTTGCTGACGTGCTGCGCAGTGATGATCTGCTGGAAGTAAAGGCCGCGGATATGGCCGGGCTACACAACATCCTACAATCCATGAATGGCATAAAAAATATCCAGGCTGTGAGCGATCTGCTCTTGCTGAAATGCGAAACCGAAATAAAAGCGTCCGATATTAACCGCTATTGCATGGACAAGGGAATAGTATTAACACACCTGGTCCTGAAAAAGAAAAGTCTCGAAACCCGCTTCATGGAACTGACTAACTAATAAAATATGAGCTCACTACTTGCTATTGAATGGCTGAAACTGAAACGTTACAATACGTTTTGGATATTGATATGCTTCTTTATTGTATTGCTGCCCTTATGGAATTATTGTATTCTTTCGGGTGGCATTAATGTAAGTGGCAATGGCATGAAGCTGATCAATCAAACGTATTCATTTCCCGGTGTCTGGGGCAATATTGGCTTCTGGGGAAGTTTGTTTGTTGTTTTACTTTCTATTCTCATTATTATACTTACTGCCAACGAATTTACGTTTCGTACGCACCGGCAAAATGTGATTGACGGATGGAGCCGTCTACAGTTTTTTCATGCAAAGATTTTACTCGTATTTGCCTTCAGTGTCGCTGCCACTGTATATGTGTTCATACTTGGAGCGATCTTCGGTTATGCAAACTCGGGGTCTTTCAGCTCGATGTTCGAAGGGGTGGAGAAGGTGTTTTATTTCTTCCTGTTTTCTCTGAATTATTTAGGTTTTGCTTTACTTGCAAGTATTGTGATACGCCGCAGCGGCCTATCTATAGGCATGTTTCTGCTGTATATTTTTATCATCAAAAATATACTGAAAGGCGTTCTGAACTTTACCAACAATGACTGGAACGTTGGTAATTATCTGCCGCTTCAGTCCTGCAGCGAGTTGCTGCCATTCCCGCTGTTCGAAATGCTTAAGGGATTAATGAAACAGGGCCCTCAACCAACTACTGCGTATGTTTTGGCAAGCATAGCCTGGGCCATCATATACTATTTTGCCGGCCGCGGGATATTGTTGAAAAGAGATTGGTGATTTTGTATTCTTCAGCACTATCAATGCTTAAACTCCGGGGAAAAGAGCCTTGATGTTGATATGAATACAGAATTTACCGTTTACACTATCTGTCCAATGTAAATTTCAAAGAAGTTATCTTACCGCCTGCACTCAATTGCAACTGGTATATCCCATTTGCTATATCATCACCGAGAGATATTGGAAAATGGAAAGTTCCTTGCATTATGCTAACATTGCTTTTATACACTATCTGCCCTTTCATGTTTGTTATTGATATCGCCAGATCTTTGGCATTGGCAATATCAAGTTTGCCTTGTACATAGAACAAACCTTTACCAGGATTTGGGAATAAGCCGATATCGGAAAAAGCCTGGTTGATGTTCTGCACACCAGTATTAGCAGGACTGCTTAACCCGAATTTTTGGACACGGTTATTATCCCCATCGCAAACGTACAAGTTCATGCTGTCATCCAGCCTTATATAGTTAGGTCTGTTAAATTGACTATCGGATGCGCCAACGCCATATCCCCCTGCTATAGTAACGCCGCTGCTTGCACCAGGGGCCCACATTTGTACACGATTATTGGCGGCATCGCATATGTATATATTGCCTGCAGCATCAAGAATCACTCCAGTCGGGCCACTAAGCTGGTTAGCAGCATTGCCTGCGCCGTTACCACCGGCCACTACCACACCTGCGGTATCGCCCATGGCCCACTTCAATACTCTGCTATTATTATAATCGGCAATGTACATGTAGTTATTTTTTATAAACAAGCCAGTTGGCGCCGATAAATGGCTTAATGTTGCTCCCATTCCTAAGCCACCAGCGGCAACTACTCCAACCGTTGCCCCCGGAGCCCATTTTACTACCCGTTCATTAGCGCCATCACTCACATACACATTGGCAACAGAATCAAGGAAAACGTCGTTAGGAAAATTCAACTGACCTAAACCCGGGCCGCCACCCAATGCAGTACCCGCCACAGTAGTACCACTTGTTGCGCCAGAGGCCCATTCTTGCACACGGTCGTTATTGTCATCTACTATATACAGATTATTGCTTGCATCCAGGTAAATATCCGTAGTCCCGTCCAGAGTGCTTGCAGTATTTCCATAAGTCGCGCCTCCTGCCACCTCAACACCGCTTGTGGCGCCTGGAGCCCATTTTTGTATCCTGCTATTATTATAATCAGACACATATACATTAAAAAGCGCATCTACCCATAAGCCACTGGGGCTATTAAACTGGTTAGCTGCAGAACCAGAACCATTACCACCTGCTACCGTGGTGGCATGTACAAACCAGGTTTGTGCGTGTAAATTTTGATTAAGTAGCGATGTGAAGACAGCAAAGGTTAAACAAAATAAAGTTTTGGTAAAATGCATATATCAGAGATTTTTAAAAAAATGGGTACACTATGTAGACATTATAATAAGCACAATGGTTGGGTGAAAAGAAAATAGTTAAAACGAAAAGCAGCTATAAGCTTTTAACTAATTGAAATCCTTGCATCAAATGCCTCAAAGAATCGGCTTTTTTGCATGAAAAAACCTTCAAATAAATAATTAATTGTTGTAAAAATCATTCCCGTAATT
>Ga0206829_10263_pt1 | contig 16981 bp, 18 predicted proteins | sample Alteio_BWOrgCont_75_FD_152862 | JGI IMG/M metagenome (GOLD analysis project Ga0206829, IMG submission 152862) | Enriched cells from forest soil in Barre Woods Harvard Forest LTER site, Petersham, Massachusetts, United States -... | ecosystem: Environmental > Terrestrial > Soil > Temperate forest >... | reverse complement strand
GCTCATGGCAGTTTAAATCCTGAAGCGGGACAAGAGCTCAACGGTCAGCCGTGAGGCGTTAGTAATTCAGTAACTTGGCGCAGAACGAGGATAACGCCCCGGAAGTGAAAACACTGTGAGCGAAGAAAACCCGGACAGCCACCCGGTGCCGAGTTCACCCCGCTGATTGCATTATGACCTGTGGGAAACGTACTACTACTCATTGTCGCACAGACTCAAAAAGAGCAAATTGGCTCCGGAAGAAGGATTCGAACCCTCGCCTGGTGGGTCAAAGCCACCCGTGCTGCCGTTACACTATTCCGGAATGCTCATGTGCGATTGGGGATCCGATTGGGATTGGGGAACTTGGCCCAATTGCGATTGCGACATGGAACTCTCCGTTGTGACTGTGGTTGAAATTGGCTCCGGGTGAAGGATTCGAACCTCCATTTGGTGGGTCAGAGCCACCCGTGCTACCGTTACACCAACCCGGAATAAGCTAGAAGTGTCTTCAATAAGCCGCCGCATATGGTGGCAGCCCGATACGTCAGATTGGCTCCGGGCCGAGGAATCGAACCTCTGGCTGCTGGGTCAGAACCAGCCATGTTGCCACTACACCATCCCGGAATACGAACAGCGAGGGCAAGGTGGCGAGGAGCCATCGTAGCCCGAGCGCTGCTGGGTACGCGCGGAGGAGGCAAGGGACGAAGCCTCGGAGCGCTTAAAGGTTGGTTGCGGGGGGCGGATTTGAACCGCCGACCTCCTGGTTATGAGCCAGGTGAGCTACCAGACTGCTCTACCCCGCGTCAAAGAGAAACTACAAGCGAGGGCAAGGCGACATGCGCGGCGCAGCCCGAGCGTAGTCGTGTACGCGCGGAGAAGGCGAGAGCACCGAAGCCGCCGGAGCGCTTAAGAATTGGTAGTCCATCCTGGAATCGAACCAGGGTCTCAGCCGTGTCGAGGCCGCACTCTACCGTTGAGCTAATGGACCGTGAAACTTCCTAACGAATTGGTAGTCCTTCCAGGAATCGAACCAGGGTCTGATGCGTGTGGGGCACCCGCTCTACCATTGAGCTAAAGGACTATAGGCACCGGGGGCAGTACCATGACCGCCGCCGGCGCGCGTGATTGGTGAACCATCCTGGATTCGAACCAGAGACCTGATGTGTGTAAAACACCTGCTCTACCGCTGAGCTAATGGTCCATGCATGCCGTTAGCAGCAACCAGCATCCGGGAAGATGAACAGGCGCGGCTCGGCAGCGGAAACCTCCGACTCGAAGTCGGGTTCCTGACGGAGCAGACCGCAGTTCAACTCCGGCTCTTCCTTGCGGAACAGCTCACGAGCTGCCTCCAGCGACTCCGCGACGATGGCGCAGCCACCGCTGTCGTGATAGTTGGCGGTCAACTCGCTGACCCGCTTCCAGATGAACAACTTCATGTTCGTTCTCCCCAGCTAAAGAAACATGTGAATTGGTCGAAGGGGTGGGATTCGAACCCACTAAGGCTGCGCAAGCCAGCTAAGTTACTTGTGCCGACTTCCGGATTGTCAGCACGTTGCCTAGCCTCCTTCTCCAATTGGATACCCTAGGATAAACGCGGATTGGTAGCCGATCCTGGGATCGAACCAGGGACCTAACCGTTATGAGCGGCTGGCTCTACCACTGAGCTAATCGGCTGTGCACGGGCGATGCATGGCATCGTCCCTACGAAACAGATGCACCATATATGGTGGGTGGGGCAGGATTTGAACCTGCGAAGGCGTTAGCCAGCAGACCTACCGGCGCCGTTGGTCTGCTTCCTTTAACCGGACTTGGATACCCACACCATGAAACTGACGGGATGCGGTGTTGGTCGCGAGTGGCGGCGCGCCACAACACCGCATCCCAGGAAGGATCCAGCGGGATTCGAACCCGCGTTACCCATTACTCAGGACGCTCGCGCCGCCGGCGATACGTCCCTTTCTCAGGTGTCCTTGGCCTCTAGACGATGGACCCTTCCTACCTGGTAGTCGGACCTGGAATCGAACCAGGGTCACGCGGTTATCGGCCGCGCGCTCTGCCATTGAGCTACCCGACTATATATCGAATCGCTGGAAGGAGGACTTGAACCTCCACGGGAACGCGTCCCGCCCCAACCTGGTTTCCGCCGACTAGATCGAGAAAGCGCGCCTCCGCGGAAGGTGCGTTCCTGCTAAATTTCCAGCCGACCGGGCGAGGATTCGAACCTCGTGGGAGGGCGCCTCCCACCCGCCAGGGCACCGAGCGAAGTTGTTGGACGGGATTCGGCTTCCCATCCGGAATTGGCATAGCCACTAGGATTTGAACCCAGACCAGCGAGGTTGGAGCTCGCGATGCTACCGTTACACCATGGCTATATGAATGGTCCCGGGGGCAGGGATCGGGCCTGCCTCTCGCGCTTTTCAGGCGCGCGCTCTTACCATCTGAGCTACCCCGGAGTGAATGGTCGGTGGAGCAGGATTTGAACCTGCGAAGGACATAGCCAGCTGTTTTACAGACAGCCCCCGTTAGCCGGACTTGGGTATCCACCGTTATTGGTAGTCGATCACGGAATCGAACCGAGGTCCCACGCTCATCAGGCGTGTGCTCTACCATTGAGCTAATCGACAATATGCGCTCCGGAGGCTTCGTCCCTCGCCTCCTCCGCGCGTATTCAACAGCGCTCGGGCTACGACGGCTCCTCGCCGCCTTGCCCTCGCTTTTCGTTTCCTGAATTGGTAGCCGATCCTGGAATCGAACCAAGATCACACGCCTATCAAGCGCGCGCTCTACCATTGAGCTAATCGGCCATGAAACTGGAGCTCCCAACGGGATTTCAACCCGTGTTCTCTGTGTGAAAGACAGGCGTCCTGAGCGCTAGACGATGGGAGCAAGATTGGTACCAGGGGCGAGAATTGAACTCTACACTTAGCGGTCCACAGCCGCTCGTGCTACCTTTACACCACCCTGGCATAGTCACTGAATACGGTGTCGGGTGAGGGACTTGAACCCCCAAGATCCAAGCACCATCGCCTCGCGGTCGGCTCGTCGGCCGAGCGCGAAAGCGCTTGGTGGCAGAGACTGGCCTCACCCTGAGCCCGGTGGCCAAACCGAACCCGTTTGGATGCGCCTCTGCATTTGGATCAACTGGCGTCTTCCGCCAGCGCGTCTACCAATTCCGCCAACCCGACATAACGGCCGTTGTCAGTCAACATTTCGGCATGCGCGCTCAACCGGACGTGTGACGACCGGTGAGTCCTGCGATTTGCGCTCAGCTTGGCGATTGTCGACAAGCGAGCGCGCATGATTCGAAACAAGTTCCGGGTGAGGGACTTGAACCCCCAAGATCCAAGGCACCACTCTTTCGCGAACCGAGCCCGTCGGCCCGTTGCGAACAAGTGCGGTGGCAGAGACTGGCCTCATCCTGAGCCCGGTGGCCAAACCGAACCCGTTTGGATGCGCCTCTGCATCTGGATCACCGGATTGAAAATCCGGCGCGTCTACCGCTTCCGCCAACCCGGCATAAAATGGCACTCCCAGCGGGAATCGAACCCGCGTTCTCTGCGTGAAAGGCAGGCGTCCTGGGCCACTAGACGATGGGAGCATGTGAACGTCAAACAAGGAACTTTGGTGTTTGGGGCAGGTTTCGAGCCTGCATCTCGCGGTTTTCGGCCCCGCGCGCTTTACCGTTTAAGCTACCCGCACATGAAATGGTGGGTGGAGCTGGGATTCGAACCCGCGAAGACCGAAGCCGACAGGGTTACAGTCTGCCTCCTTTGACCGCTTGGATATCCACCCGTAACTGAAAGTCTTGTAAAAGCTGCTGCCGAGCGTGGGACTCGAACCCACATGACCCCTTCACCATCGCCAAGCAACGTGGTACGTCTACCAGTTCTCAGTCGATGGTGGCTGAGTATGAAACCGCACCGCTCTGTTGATCAGGCAGGCCATGACGGTTCACCTCTCGCACGGAGTCACCGGTTTTGAGGCCGGCGCGTCTACCAATTCCGCCAGCTCGGCATAAGAGCGACTATTCATCTAAGTGTTTGGTGCCGGGCGAGGGACTTGAACCCTCACAGCTTGCGCCACCGGGTTTTAAATCCAGCGCGTCTGCCAATTTCGCCAGCCCGGCAAATTGGGGTGAATGATGGGATTCGAACCCACGCCTGGCGAGTCACAATCGCCCGTGCTACCGCTGCACTACAATCACCATATTTGGTGGAACCGGTGGGAGTCGAACCCACGTCGCGCGGATGCGAACCGCGTGCTCTCCCAATTGAGCTACAGCCCCGTGAAAACGAGTATCGAACAGATGATTCCAGCGGGAGTTGAACCCGCATTTCCCCTAGAGAGACTGACCACTCTTCAACGGGAGTCGAACCCGAAGTCTCCGGCCTCCTGGCCAGGCGTCCTACCATTAGACGATGGAACCATATCTGGTGCCTGATGAAGGATTCGAACCTTGCATCCTCCGGGCTTCAACCGGGAGCTCTGCCATTGAGCTAATCAGGCGTGTTGTTGAAGGTGGTGCCGGGCGAGGGACTCGAACCCTCAAGGAACCGGAGCCTAAATCCGGCGCGTCTGCCAATTCCGCCAGCCCGGCATATTTGGTGGAGCTGGTGGGATTCGAACCCACGACCCCCTGCTTGCAAGGCAGGTGCTCTCCCACTGAGCTACAGCCCCATGTGAATTTGGTGGAGTCGACGGGAGTCGAACCCGTGTCTCGCAGCTGCCAACCGCGTGCTCTCCCAGTTGAGCTACGACCCCTTTGTAAATTGACTAATAAAGATGGTGCCGAGCAAGGGATTCGAACCCTCACGACCGAAGCCACTGGTACCTGAAACCAGCGCGTCTACCAGTTCCGCCAACCCGGCATTAAGACGTTGAGAAGCATACAAATTGGTGCTGGAAGAGGGAGTCGAACCCTCACGGCCGAAGCCACTAGGCTCTCAACCTAGCGCGTGCTACCAAGTTTCGCCATTCCAGCTTAAGAGACATAGATAAGGAATTGGTGCCGGGCGAGGGAATCGAACCCTCACGGCCGAAGCCACTGGAGTTTGAAGCCAGCGCGTGCTACCTAGTTTCGCCAGCCCGGCATGAGCTGTACATATGTTGGTGCTGGAAGAGGGACTCGAACCCTCACGGACAAGCCACTAGGCTCTCAACCTAGCGCGTCTACCAAATTTCGCCATTCCAGCGTTGATGTGGTGCCGGGCGAGGGACTTGAACCCTCACGGACAAGCCACTGGGGTTTGAAGCCAGCGCGTCTGCCAATTCCGCCAGCCCGGCATAGATGTAAGATGTGGCGGTTCCAACGGGATTCGAACCCGTGTCACCGGATCGACAGTCCGGGGTCCTAGGCCTCTGAACGATGGAACCGTATGTGGTGCAACAGATAAAGGTTGGTGCTCCCAGGGGGATTTGAACCCCACACCTTCTGCTTGAGGGGCAGGTGTCCTGCCGTTAGACGATGGGAGCGTGTTGGTGCTGGAAGAGGGAATCGAACCCTCACGGCCGAAGCCACCAGTTCCTGAAACTGGCGCGTGCTACCTAGTTTCGCCATTCCAGCTTAGAGAGAGAAAGGGAGAATTGGTGGAGCTGGTGGGATTCGAACCCACGACCCCCTGCTTGCAAGGCAGGTGCTCTCCCGCTGAGCTACAGCCCCGTATTGGCGATTCCAGAGGGACTCGAACCCTCTTTCTCCGGTAGACAGCCGGAAGTCTTACCCATAGACGATGGAACCATATGCGGTGCAGATCGCTGCCCCGGAGGCGCTGTTTCTGCACGAGTTGAATTGGCGCTCCCGAGGGGATTTGAACCCCTGTTACCGACTTGAGAGGCCGGCGTCCTAACCACTAGACGACGGGAGCATATCTAGAAGATTGGCAGGGGTACTAGGATTCGAACCCAGACCGACGGTTTTGGAGACCGTAGTGCTACCGTTACACCATACCCCTATAAGCGCTCCGGCGGCTGCGCTACGCTTGCCACCTCCGCGCGTACACAACTGCGCTCGGGCTACGACGGCTCCTCGCCGCCTTGCCCTCGCTTCTCGACACCGTATTTGGTGCGGAATTGGAGCCCTCGGGAGGAATCGAACCTCCGACATGCGCTTTAGAAGAGCGCCGTTCTATCACTGAACTACGAGGGCAAATTGGAGGAGAGTGTGGGATTCGAACCCACGGAACGCTCATCACGTCCTTCCGTTTTCAAGACGGTTCCGATAACCCACTCCGGCAACTCTCCGTAGCCTTGCTCACTCTTGCTCGAGCTGGCGCACCCAATCCTTGAGGCAGCGCAGCGAGCAGAAGTGTTGCGTGTCGCCATCCATTGGCGAAGGATAACCATGCTCGAGCGTAATCGTGTCGCACTGCATGAAGGTTTCGCCCTGGTGGAGAGGACCGTCGCAATGCATTTCTTCAACTTGAACGCGACGACGCTTCGAGATGTATCGGATGCTCATTCGGATCTCCGGATTGATGGATGATTGGAGCGTCTGATGGGAATCGAACCCATGTCCTCTGAGTGGCGCTCAGGAGTCCTACCACTAAACGACAGACGCATATTGGCTCCAGGAGAGGGATTCGAACCCCCGACCAACCGGTTAACAGCCGGCTGCGCTACCGCTGCGCCACCCTGGAATGAATTGGAGGAGAGAGTGGGATTCGAACCCACGGAACGTCTTGCGACCCCCATCCGCTTTCGAGGCGGACCCAATCAACCGCTCTGGCACCTCTCCATATTTAACCGCTCCGGTGGCTGCGCTACGCTTGCCACCTTCGCTGGGGCTCCGCACGCTCGGCGCGACGGCTCCTCGCCGCCTTGCCTCGCTAACAGAAGCCGCCCGTATTGGCGGAAGGAGTGGGATTCGAACCCACGGGACGCCTTTCGACGACCAACCCCTTAGCAGGGGGCTGCGATAAACCGCTCTGCCACCCTTCCATGTGTAACGGGGTGTCGCAGCCAGCCACGGCGCGCCACCGAATTTGGTACCAGAGGTGGGATTCGAACCCACGACCTGCGGCTTATGAGGCCGTCGCGCTACCGCTGCGCCACTCTGGTATTAACGATACGAACAGCGAGGGCAAGGCGGCGAGGAGCCGTCGAAGCCCGAGCGCTGTTGTGTACGCGCGGCGGAGCCGAGCGTAGCGAAGGCGACGGAGCGCCTATATATGGTGCGGACGGTGGGATTCGAACCCACATCCCCTGGGTGGAAGCCAGGTACCCTACCTTTGGACCACGCCCGCATGATTGGCTCCAGGGGTGGGCCTCGAACCCACAACCTTCCGGTTAACAGCCGGCTGCGCTACCTACTTGCGCCACCCTGGAATGAATTGGCGGAGAGAGAGGGATTCGAACCCCCGGGACCCCTTGCGAGGTCCACCCGCTTTCCAGGCGGGTCCGATCAACCACTCTGGCACCTCTCCTTATCTATGCGCTCCGGTGGCTGCGCTACGCTTGCCGCCTCCGCGCGTATTCGACAGCGGTCGGCAGCGCACGGCTCACTCGCCGCGCTCGCCTCCCTTTTCGTCACGAATTGGAGCCTCCAGCGGGAGTTGAACCCGCGTCTCCGCCTTACCAAAGCGGCGTTCTGACCAGCTTAACTACAGAGGCAAAGGAAACTGGAGCTCTCGGCAGGAGTCTAACCTGCGACCTTCGGCTTCGCAGGCCGACGCTCTATCACTGAGCTACGAGAGCATGATGCGGAACGCTGCTAGCGCTCAACGCAGTGTTGGTGCCTCCGGAGGGAATCGAACCCCCGACATCCGCCTTACGAGAGCGGCGTTCTACCAACTGAACTACAGAGGCGTGTGAAGTGGTGTCGAGTGAAGGAATCGAACCTTCAGTTGGCTCAAACGCTAGTCCATACTGGAGTGCACTCCAGCCCAACTAGCGGCAATCGAGCACCCAGACTATGTCATCGCATGTGCGAAGGTCCACTGGCCTAGTGGACAGAACACGCCTGTAGTGGTCTATGACTGAGCCGCCGGCTTCATGCCGGTGCGTCTAACCTTTCCGCCAACTCGACGTAATGGAACTCTCGATGGGATTCGAACCCACAACCACCGGTATATGGGGCCGGTGCTCTGCCGTTGCTGAGCTACGAGAGCATGATTGGGGCATTCGGCAGGACTTAAACCTGCAACCTCCGCGTCCGAAGCGCGGCGCTCTATCATTGAGCTACGAATGCATGATCAGAATCAAGAAGCGAGGGCAAGGCGGCGAGGAGCCGTCGTAGCCCGAGCGCTGTTGGATACGCGCGGAGGAGCCGAGCGTAGCGAAGGCGACGGAGCGCCTAAATAATGGGGCCCTCAGAGGGACTCGAACCCCCGACATCCGCTTTAGGACAGCGGCGTTCTTCCAGCTGAACTACGAGGGCATTGTGTTCGCGGGTGCGCATCGCCGCATCGCGGGGCCGCATGCATGCCGGCTCCGATTAGCTGCGATGCGCACCAAATGGCGCTCTCGGCAGGACTCGAACCTGCAACCTCCGGATTCGTAGTCCGGCGCTCTATCCAGTTGAGCTACGAGAGCATTGTTAACACTATATAATATAGATGCAGAGACACAGCGCATGCGCCTCTACGCAGCATTGGAGCTCTCGGCAGGACTTCAACCCGCAACCTCCGCGTTCGAAGCGCGGCGCTCTATCATTGAGCTACGAGAGCATGGATGGAGCCTCCAGAGGGATTTGAACCCCCGACATCCGCTATACAAAGGCGGCGTTCTACCGCTGAACTATAGAGGCGTGTGTGGTGAGGACAAGCGACATTGCGCGCCTCAACCTATGTAGGGGCGATGCATGGCATCGCCCTATCAAACTGGAGCTCCTGGAAGGACTCGAACCTTCGACCTCCGCCTTCGGAGGGCGGCGTTCTGTCCACTGAACTACAGGAGCATATTGGAGACGGGGGTGGGGATCGAACCCACGATCTTCTGCTTTGCAGGCAGACGCCTTACCACTCGGCTACCCCGTCAAATCTCACAGCGCTGCGGCGCGCGCGCTCAACCTGCCACGACACAGGCGAGACGATGCGACGCGCCGCAGCGTATTGGTCTAAGAGGTGGGATTCGAACCCACGACCTCCTGTTCCCGAAACAGGCGCTCTAACCAGGCTGAGCTACTCTCAGATAGAGGTGGTCTGCGCAGTTGGATTCGAACCAACGACCTCCTGGGCCCAAACCAGGCGCCCTACCAGACTGAGCTATGCGCAGATAGCACCACCTATGGTGCAACGAATTGGTCTCCAAGGTGGGATTCGAACCCACGACCTCCTGTCCCCCAGACAGGCGCGCTAACCAGGCTGCGCTACTCGGAGTTGTGGAAAAGGTTGGTGCGCGCCGAGGGATTCGAACCCCCGACCTACGGATTAAGAGTCCGCTGCTCTACCAACTGAGCTAGGCGCGCATGGATAAGGTTGGTGTGCCGGGTGGGAGTCGAACCCACAACCGTCGGTTTAAAAGACCGCTGCTCTGCCAATTGAGCTACCGGCGCATTGAAAGGTTGGTGCGTCTGACGGGATTCGAACCCATGCCCCCTGAGTGGCGCTCAGGAATCCTACCTTTAGACGACAGACGCAATTGGTCTCCAGGGTGGGATTCCAACCCACGACCTCCTGTTCCCGAAACAGGCGCGCTAAGCAGGCTGCGCTACCCAGAGTTATGGATGATGTTGGTGTGCCGGGTGGGAGTTGAACCCACAACCTTCGGATTAAGAGTCCGCTGCTCTGCCAATTGAGCTACCGGCGCATTGAAAAGGAATCCAGGCGCAACGCATAAGAATAGATCTTATAGATCCGCGCGCCCGACATATAATTGCAACCGCCGGCGGTATCGCCGTATAGAAAGGATGGCGCCGCGCTGCGCTTTCCCATAAGAGGATTGCGTACGCGTATCTGCCAACACATTCAATAGAAATTCCAAGCCCAACCTCTCTAACAAGAACTTCCACCGCATCGAATGCAGTGGAAGGAAGTTGGTTGTTTGGCTTGGGGATTTGCTTTTGGCGGTTTTTCTTTCTCGAAGGAGTTGGTTGCTATGGGAAACGTTGAATTGAACGTAAGGAATTCGAGTGATGGCACGCAACCCTTGATAAGCCACCAGCCGGCGATTTAAGGTCTGAATTCTGAGAGCGGTTCCGTCAACTTGCGAGAGGTCCTAATTATGGTTTTCAACTGGACCCATCGCCGAAGCGCTTCCGGTGCGGCAATCGAAACAACCTATATAAGGAGTGTTTGGAGTTGCTGCGTTGCGATTCCATATAAGGATAGTCGTCAACGTCCATACAGGTTCAACGGGAACATAAAGAGGAAGCGCTTGCTAGCCGCTTCCCCGAGTATTGGTAATTACATATACAGATCAAATGCTTTTTTGCTTCGCCACCATAATTGGTGATTTGTTTGCCGGTTGTTTGAATTCGTTTGTTTTGAAGAGGTTGGTGAAATGCCTGCTGGAATTGGGGGAAGGAAAACGTGCCTTGAAACTAACCGGCGAGGGACCAATTGAGCAAGGGGCGATTTTCGCAGCAAAATCGACCAGTGAACACAGGAAGACGCTCATCATAAGCCGCTTTAGGTGACAGATCGAGTTTTCAAGCAGATTCTGAAAAAATGGTTGCGACCGGCACATTGCGGTCGCGAAAATTGCACCGGTTACTCTCAAGCAAAACCAATTGGTCCCATGGGTAGTAGAGTCCGCTGATGAACAGTCCTGTATTTGTGCCGGTTTCAGGGACCGGACTCTTCGATATCCTCTTGACCGGTCCCACAAAATTCCGTTTCTGCCGCCAAATGTTTCGCGACTGGTTCCATATGAACAGGAATCGAGTTCCTAATATATGGAAACGAAAGCGATGGGAGCAGACCGCTAGCTAAGCTAGTTTCAACACTATGCCGAAATAGTCGCTTGCCACACTGATGACGATCTCCGTAATTGGTTGGTCATTGGATAGAAGGAAGTTCCAGCGGAACTCTCATAAAAGGAACATTGGGTCCGCTCATTCTCGGCTCGCGAAACTTCACTAACCATCCTGGGAATCAAATCCCTAACGATGCATGTGCCAACCTTGCGCGAAACTGAAATTGGTATCTTCAATTCGAAGGAAATTGGACCCGTTTTGCAAACTACGTGTCCCGAAATTCTTGGATAAGGATCTCAGCTTGGAGCATGATCATTCCCGCGAACTGCTCATCGCCGGTCTATCTTGCACAGGACTCAATCGATCCAACTTGATCGGATTCATCATCGTACTTGTATCAAGTCGACAGCTCAGTCATTGACTTCGATCACGCCGGACTCGCAGTTTTTCTCTTGACTGGACCCGCGCATCAATCGAACTCCAATTTAGAACATGTATCCGGAAACGCCATAGATCGCCGTCGCGCGGTAGGCAGGCGTCAGCTCAATGTTGTGCACATAGCCGACCGCTACCAGCGTGGCAGTCACAATGAACATCGCGAGAATCAGCAACGCAGCTCCGTCGCATTCCATCTGAACATCAGGCTGAGAAGTGTGGTCTTTCATTGTTTGTTCCTCCTCGTTTCGTCTGGAACTTCGCAAGACCATCTAATCGCGAACAGCCATAAAGAGGACGCAAAGAAAAAGGAAGTATTCACCAATACGGCTCAGGTTCCAATCTCATTAAAGCGGGTGTCCTGGAGCACGCGTCGTGTCGCCTGCCAGGATTTGCGGGAGCGGTGCTATGCATTTCGATAACGGTGCTTGCGGAAAACACCAATGACATAGACGGGAACGTTAGCTTTTGTCGCGAGATCCTGGTTGGCTTAAGACATCCTCCGATTCACTCGCCCAAGGATTAGTAATTCACCAAAATAGCTTGCTGACTAGTAACTTAGCGCGCAATTTCAATCAGCCACGCTGTCACGGTTTGGCCAGCTACGGGCGCCTCGAATTTAATGCCGAACCAACCACGAACACCTGGAGAGATTCAATGGTGATACCCAAAGGAAGATACGGTCTTATGCTGTTCGGCGCAATCTGCTTTGTTGCGCTCTGCGTCCGTCACTGCTACCTGGGAAGCCCACATTTGCTGTTTGGGCAAGGGAGTTGGGATGCTGCGGCGGCCTTCGTCGGGTGCCTCTTTTATTACAATGGACTCAGTGTCATTGCCACAATGGAGGAAGGAGGCGACTTTGACATTCCACCCCTCCTCAAGACAGCGTTCATGATACTGGTTATCGAAGTTGCGCGCTGGCTGATATTCAGCGATGCTCCCCCAGCCAATACGTACCATACGTATATCGGGGAAAACTTCGTGGTGGCTGCTGTCGCCTTTGTTTTGGGCGGCATTCACATGGGTCTCCACATCAAGTTCCGCACTGCTGAAGTTTTCTAGTTACCGTTCCCGAGTCATGAACAGGCACTGACTGAACATGACACTTGCGGGAAACCATTTAAGCTAGCGGGAGCGCTTTGGGTTCCTTCGATGATAAATCTGGTCGAGCTTTCTTGGGTGGTTTGCAAAGGCAATATCGCCGTATTCAAGGAGACTCACTATGGCTTGCATAACGAAGGAAGACCTCACCACTCTCGCTAACTTGAACAACCAGCGCGATCTTCTTCAGAAGCGCTTGGTTGAAGAAGCCAAAAAGCTGCTGGAGGTTTGGGCCCAGCTCGAACCGCAATGTGGCATTTGGACCGAGTTCCTTACCGCAGAATTGGTGAAGGACGGTGCCGTTGTTGCCGTGACCTTCGCGTGGGCGGACAGTGTGTATGAGAACTTCGGTCCTCGGACCGAAGAGTTTCCTATCGACTGGTTCGTCAATTCGAAGTGGCACGACGACAGCACCGCCTACATCGCCAACGTCAAGGCGGAGGAGGAGGAGAAGGCGGCCAGGGTTGCGGCCCTGAAAGCCGAACTCTCTGCTCTTGGAGAGGGTAACCGCTAGCTTCGGCTAGTGCGCCCCCTCTTCATTGCGCTTGTTGCGACGGACGATCGGCTTTCCGAGCCGGTTGCCCGTCGCCTTCTATTTTTCGATCGAGGGCACCGCCGGTAGTGGCGTAACGGAAGGGGTGCCAACGCTGACATCGCCAGGATTCGGATTCTGACACGTAAAGATCAGATATCCATCACTTGCCGACCAGGCACAACACTATACCTGCGGCAAGACCAAGACGCCGATCAAGCCGTCCGTTCAGATCATCGCTGAGGTCTAACCATATCACGTCGATCATTGACATTCGTGAGATCTTGGCGACGTGATTGTCGCCCAACCGGACATCATATGCTTTTGGAATGATGGGAAAGAGGCCCAATTCGTGCAGAACTGCTACGACTGCATTAATTTCTGATACAGAGCCAATTTCTGCGCCCCGCGCATCTTCCAGATACCAGACGGCTCGCTGGAATAGCTTCGGGGCCTCGCGAGTCAGTGTTCCGATCTTCTTTTTCGATGAGCAATCAAAGACGTCAAATTCAAAGATCCCGAGTCGAGCCGCGCCGAATGGCAGCTTGTCTGATCCCTTAATATCTATGATTGGTTCTTTCGCGCCTTGAGCCTCGAAAACCGTCATACCCTGTTCCTTCAGCCGATGCGGCTCCGACTTGCAAACCATTATTTCCGGACCGTTCATCACTTTGATTTGCAACGATGCGCTGTTGGAGCCGCTCATCAGTTTATGAATAGACAACTTAGGATAAATGCCCAGATCCATGGTGTTCATCCTTGCGTGGGGGTAAGCACTTGTGCATTGAGCCATACAGTATCTCAGATCGGCTCGCACCACTAGTGGATTAGAAACGCCCTGACTGCGTCCAAACAGGGATGAAAAATTAGGATGCGCAAAAAAAAAGTTGGCTCTACCCCCTCGTATAGTAAAGCCAAAAAAAATGACACCGTATTTGGTGCACAAATTGGCCAAAAAAAGAAAGTGGGCGAAACCGTTGAGGAGAGATCCCCGTCAGTTTCGCCCACTCATCTCTTTGGCTCAGAGCCTATTCGGCCTTAACGGGCACGATATTCACGGCTACCAACCTCCAGTACTAGCGGCAGGCTCCCTTCGATGTCCAGCTCCAGGCTCTTAGCGATCTCAACCTGCAAACCGCGGTTGCGAAGCTGAAACAGCGTTGTCGACACCAGAAGCTCGTCACACCATAGCGCCAGCTCGAAGCCCTCCATTAGTGGCTTGCAATTGGAGTCAAAGAGCGGAATAGTGACGCTCGGAGTTCCGCAGGTGCGCACCACTTCAAGAACGGCCTGAACCATGCCTTTTGTGACCAACTCGCGAGGCAACACACCTGAGCCTTCGAATTGCGCCTCACCTACAAACAGCTGGGCGACATTTCCGGAGAACTCGCGACTGATCTCCTCGACCTCATGCTTTGCTCGCTCAGCCGCATTCTCCTTACTTTCGAACTGATTTGGGGGAGCAGAGACCGTCTGGTAGAAGCCCTGGTACTGCAGCTCGAGTTGCCTCACCAACATCCCGAACAACTCACGGATCTGTTGCTTGGGGACCGGCGTCATCGCGCACTGCGCCGGCTTGATCACTTCGCCCCAGAGCTCCACGACCTTCTTCTTCACTTCGGCAGTCGTTGGTGGAGGAGTGATCCCGGGTGGGCTCCTGAGTTCGTCCAGATAGCGGTCAAAGTGCTCGTTCACCAGCAAGCCCGCTTGCGTAGCAGCCGAGATGAAGGCGTTGAGGCCGAGCAGATTCTTATATCGAAGAGCCTCCAACCTTGGGAGGGTACCGGAGAAGTCGTGGTTTAGTCCAATCGGTGACATTTTCATTTTCGGTTTCCTTTCGGGTTACCGGGTTGTGAAAGGGCTACCAGACAGCGTTTGGCTATAGCTTGCGGCCAACCAAACCCGCCTGCTTGTCGGTGAAGCAGCCGCCCTGCGATGCTGCTACACCCGTTCGCAAGCTCAGTCAGAAGACCGAGCTTGCGAATTAGCTTCAGTGCCGAGGTGCACTGGCTCGCCCGCACGATGGACGGCGCCTTGGCCGTCCACCGTGGATTTAGATTCGGATCTACTCTGCCGAAGGCAAGGTCGCTCCGAAGCGCAGGGCGACCGTCATCGAGTCGAAGTATGTGGAGAACTCCTCCCGAAAAGTATTCTCGTTCGCCAACCTCACTATCAGGGCGAAGAGGCGCTCAGCCCCCTGACCGACCTGCCATGCGAAATCCTCCTCCTTAGTGGTGGAGGTCTGACGCTTGGGCTGAGGCGGAACAGACTCCGGTTGTGCCATGGCGTACTCATATGCCCTCGTGAAAGCCCAACACGCAATCGCACACCCAAGGATATAGCTGGCAGCAACAACCCCCGACTCGAACGAGGACATCGAACTGCGGGCGCTTTCGAGCTCTTCCCGACGCTTGCGCAGTCGCTTCATCGTGCGACAGCTGCGAGCCTCGAGTTCGTCACGTGCTTGGCGTCTTGCATTGTCGAGAAAACGCAACGAATAGATCATGAGTCTGATGCCATCAAGAGCGGTCGTCCTCGCGTAATAGGCACGATTATGAAGCCAGTCGGGAAGATTTTGCACCAGCCTGGTGTGTTCCCGGCTCGCCCTGGAAAAGAGGGGAGCGCATACCTGCTCGTTGATCCGGTCGAGTTCCTCCACGTTCACCGAATCGGTGTTCGACCACAGCCGAATCGCGTCGTCCAGCAGTGAGAGTTCGCCGGGCAACTGCAGAAGCGGCCGCATCTGCTCCAACTGCCAAATAACCATCTTCGGATCGGCGCAGGACGGTAGCCTGAGGGCCATCTCGAGGTCTCGAGCGATCTTGTCCTGTCTACCAGCGAGCTCAACGCCGTGGTCCTTACGAGAAACTGCTGCTTTCGTCATTTCACTCTCCATTTTGGTTTTTATTCATCGATGCCACCCACTACGAGTCAGCTTCTTCGATGCTCGATACCGTTCCTTTTATTGGGCTCGACACAGCCTGCCTGCACGACCACGGTCGTGTGTGCTTTGTTTCAACCTAGCTGGCAGAACTACCTGTGTGGTGTCGAAAACTCATTTTTGGCGGAACGGATCGATACCGAAACCTAACTCAATAGTCATACAAATCAGCCGTGATGATTAGTGTTTTCCGCAACCGGCCGTTCCTGTCACACTTAACCTGGTTGTCGCTAGGCAAGTCGTCTGTCAGGCTGCACGAGAAAACGTACAGTCAGAACACAGTTCGCTTAGGTTGAGCCCGCTGCCATCGTGATGGACAGATTTGGCATTCAAAGCGACTCAATAGAATCTGGAACTGCTAGTTCACCTGCCGTTCCACTGGACAAATTAGGCGCATTGCTGCCGTTGATAAGTGACTAGTATGTCGATTTTGCCTGTTATGGAGGGTACAAAAAGCCTGAAAATGACAGATTGGACGCCTTTCCGAAAGTAGAAGGCGCCTAATATGGCGCCACCAACTTGGCAGTAAAGATCGTCATCCTCGGGTTCCCGACTTGTCGGCTGGTCTGAACTCACGCCGCAACGAGCACAGCAATGTCCTTCTTGCGCTGCATTTTCCCGCTTCATATATGCCATATTGCCCTTCGTCTAGATTCTCCGACCGCGCAAAAGCAGTTGCCCGGATCTACTGCATCCACAACCCATTGTTTCTGACGCTACCCATCCTTTGACCTCTGCGCAATGCAATTTGCCGCCATCAAGAACCGCTGTAGCTGGTGGGTAACATTTTACTATACAGCAGCATATCTCAAAAGAAAATGATACCGTATGTGGTGCGGGGGCGGGCAAAAAAAGGCAAGTGGGCGAAACCGTTGAGGAGAGATCCCCGTCAGTTTCGCCCGCTTATGTCTTCGGCTATCGCCCGAGGTGTGCATTCACGACGGCACAGACATCGACCTTCTGCGCCGCGGCCCACTTGATAAAAGCCGCTTCCAGAGCGAGCCTCGGATCGCTGTCTTTTCCATCAAAGTCCGGGAATGCGCTACCGTCGTCACTTCCAACGGAGCAGGCGCACCACTCCCCAAAGTAAGGGTCTCGAGTAAGGGATGGAACACCGATGCCTCTATCTCCACCTCCG
>Ga0206829_10177_pt1 | contig 17148 bp, 14 predicted proteins | sample Alteio_BWOrgCont_75_FD_152862 | JGI IMG/M metagenome (GOLD analysis project Ga0206829, IMG submission 152862) | Enriched cells from forest soil in Barre Woods Harvard Forest LTER site, Petersham, Massachusetts, United States -... | ecosystem: Environmental > Terrestrial > Soil > Temperate forest >... | reverse complement strand
ACGCAATGAGTTTGAAATGAGCCTTGGCGAAGCCGGCTATGTAAAATCGATCGTTTCTGGACTGGCAATGCTTTCGTGCCTGGCATCCGGATCTCCGGTCATAGCACAGGTTTCCGACGCTACTGCGCCTTTGATTGCTCAGGGAACGCCGGCGGCAACGTCGAAAAAATCGGTTGAGCCGCAAGACGGAGTCACAGACAGCGAGATCGCCATCGGCTCATGTATTGCCCTGACAGGCACCCTGCAAGAACGTGGGCACCAGATCATTCTCGGTGCCAACACTTACTTTAACTACATAAATGAAAACGGCGGCGTCAACGGTCGCAAAATCAACCTGACTGTTTGCGATGACGCTTACGAGCCGGAGAAAGCGATCGAATGCTTCAACAACTGCTTGAAGCATCGAGTGTTTCTGGGCGCCTTTTTCGCGGGCTCTGCGCCAATTTCAAAATATGCGCGCATGGGCGACGCCAACAAGTTTCCTCTGTTCGGTTATTGCACCGGCACTCCTGTGGTTTACGAACTCCATCCAACCCAGTTTGTGTTGCGAGCCGGCTATGCCGACGAATTGCATCGTCAAATCTCAGAGTTGATGGAAACACACGGATTGAAGCGGATCGCGATTCTCTATCAAAACGACGCATTCGGAGCGGCAATCAGGGCAAGTGCGATCAGCGAGTTGAAGAAATTCAACGTCGTTCCTATCACAGAAGCGTCCTACTCAAGGTTGACAACCAACATAGACGACGCGTTCAACCAGATCAGAGACTCCAAACCGCAGGCGGTGATTCTAGGCGCAACCTCCGATGCGTTCAAAGCGGTCATGAAGAAGAGAGCGGAGCAGAAGTGGAATGCTCTGTGCCTGTGCCCTTCCATCGACATCGATTACGCAATGGAGATCGGGTCGGCAGCAGATGGAGTCATCCTTTCGCAGGTCGTGCCATCGTTGGACGACAAGATACCGACCGCCACTCTCTACCACAAGCTGCTCAAGAAGTACTCTCCTGACGCCCATCCTAGCGTGAGCGGATTTGAAGGTTTCTTCAACGCCATGGTGTTGGCGGAAGTGTTGAAAGAAGCTGGGCGAGATCTCACCCGCGACAAATTTCTCAGAACCATAGAGTCGTGGCAAAATAAAGATTTCGGGCTGGGAAAGATGTTCAAAGTTTCGTTCAGCCCAACCAAACACGCAGCCTGGGGAAGTGAATCAGTCTTCTTTCAGATCGTGCGCAACGGAAAGCTGGTCACGATGACACCATCCGACTGGAAAGCCGCAGTAGCAAAGGTGGCTCAGTGAGCCGTTAACGGTTACGGTATTGGTATGGATGACCAGGTGTCATCACCTGATTGTCGACACGATGATGAACGGAAAGCCTTGTTACGCCTTCTCAATGAGAGCCTCGAGCGCTTCCTGGGGCAGCGAACTGATGACTAAGTAATCTCTGCCGTTTTGCGACCACAAAGCGAAGTTATAGGAGTTGCGCCTGCCGAAGCCGGCGCGCTTGTGACCCACTGTCTTGATTGTCGCCGCGTCCGGCATCGATATCGTTCCCGTCCGAGCCTGGTAGCAAGACATTCTCTCAGCTCCGGCGCTTGTCGGTCGAGAGAAATCGAAACGGGCGATCTTGCCTGCAGCGACGCCGTCATATACTCCCGCCCGTTGCATGCTCCAGCCAGGAAGTTGTATGTATTTCGGCTCGTATCCAAGAATGCCAGGGAGGGCCTCTCTGTTCTCCACTGAGGGCGCAGATGTGGAGCGACTCAGCTCATCTATCAACGCTGAGGCTGCAACAGTCTGATTCACGGGGCCGGTCATGCGAAAATTCGGAGTCAAACAGATTAAACCGACTATCGCTACTGCCGCCGCCACAAGCATGAGCGGCATCGGGCGTTTGAACTGCGCCGGCCAATCCCGCTTACGAATAGCGGAATCTTCTTTGTCGATAAGCTCCTTGATCTTTCCCATTCGCCCCGCAGGCAGAGTTACATCTTCTCGCCACCGCTTGAACTGATCGCGAAGATTCTCCGCGTCACTCCATTCCTGAGCACATTCATTGCACTCTTTCGTGTGCTCGACCACCAAAGCGGTGTCTTTCGTTTCAAGAGCGCCATCCGTCAACAGGTTCAACAAGGCTCGTGCTTCAGAGCAGTTCATATCGACTTATCCTCTGCTGATGGGTTGGGAAGAGTCTGAGGTTTTTCACCGCGCTTATTCAGTTTCGACCGCAGCAGTTGCCGCGCCCGGAACAGTCGCGACATTACTGTGCCGACAGGCAGATCGAGAACGTCGGCAATTTCGTCGTACGTGAAGTCTTCAATCTCTCGCAACAAGAGCGGTTGAAGCATGGTTCCGGGCAGCTCGCGCAGAGCTTGCATGAGGTTAGGACTCACCTCGTTGCGCTCCATTTGATACTGAGGATCTTGGGCCGTTCGTGAGTCACCGGGCTGCATCTCAACCTCTTCTAGACTCTCGTCGAACATCTCTGTAAGCGGTTGTTGCTTGCGCTCGTTCATCTTGTCGTTAATAACGTTGACTAATATCTTGGTCAGCCATGCCTTGACGTTGGTGCCTTTTTTGAATGTTCGAAAGGAGCGGAACGCTCGCAAGTACGCGGTCTGCAACGCGTCCTCCGAATCTTCCTGATGACGCAGCCGAAAGAAGGCAAAGCGGTACAACTGCTCGGCGAAAGGATAGGTTAACCGTTCGAATTCGGTTTTTTGGCGGCGGAACAGATACATTCGATATCACCCAGGGATACGACCCAGACAATGGAGGAAACCGGAACGGTTCGGAAAAAATTCCCTAATCCTCTATATAGCGCGTCCGGAACACTCAACCGGATTGACCTATTTAACGATAACCGAATTCGAATCGAAAAAATTCCATGAAACTTTCATCAATTTGCCCGAGTTCCAGGAATTTTTCTCAGCATGCCCAGGTTGTATCGATTGACGTTTCAATTCGGGAGCACAATGATGACAAACGAACTAGATAGAAGAGACTTTCTCAAAATAGCAGGCGTCGGCGTCGTATACATATCCGGGCTCTCGACCGTGTCACCGGCCCAAGCGCTGCAGGCGCACAAAGCCAAGGACTTTTGCTTTGTTCAACTGTCCGACACGCATTGGGGATTCGAGGGCGCCAAAATAAATCCCGATTTTAAGGGAACGCTCACCAAAGCGATCAAAGAGGTAAATGCCCTTCAGGTGAAACCTGATTTCGTAGTCTTCACCGGTGATCTGACTCAAACCACCGATGAAACAAGCGTGCGAAAGAAACGGATGCAAGAGTTCAAAGAGATCGTGGCGGAGCTGAGCGCTCCCATCGTTAGATACATGCCCGGCGAGCACGACGCTGCCCTGGACAAGGGCGAGACATACAAAGAGTTCTTCGGAGAGACGCACTACGTCTTCGACCACAAAGGTGTGCACTTCATAGCCATCGACAACGTTTCCGATCCCACCGGCAGCATTGGCGAAGAGCAGCTCGAATGGCTGAAGGGCGATCTGTCCAAACTATCTCCCGAAACGAACATAGTTGTTTTTACTCATAGACCTTTATTCGATCTATATCCCCAGTGGGATTGGTCCACCAAAGACGGTGCCAAGGCGATCGATCTTCTGATGCCGTTCAAAAATGTCAGTGTGTTCTACGGACACGTACATTTAGAGAATCATCACATGACCGAACACATTGCTCATCATTCAGCGAAATCGTTGATGCTTCCCATGCCGGAACCTGGCTCGGTTCCCAAACGCCAGCCGATTCCGTGGGACACCGCCCAACCGTACAAAGGTTTGGGATTCAGAAACGTTTCGGCCAGAACCAGAAGATCTATGTATGATTTAGCGGAATACCCCATCACCGAGAACGGCATCATATGAAAGTTGGAAATAAGCTACTCATCAGTTCAGGCTGTCTGGCAGTCGCACTGCTCGCCCTGATCGGACAAGCCAGCGCGGCAGATTCCCAAATTGTCAAAATTTCCGCCAAGCGGTTCGCTTTTACTCCAGCCGAGATTACCGTCAAGAAAGGCGTACCAGTGACCTTCGAACTGACGACTCAGGACCGAAGCCACGGTTTTGCGATAGAAGGCACCAAAGTGCGCACAACAATCGAGCCCGGCAAGACAACCGAGCTTAAATTCACGCCGACAACATCAGGTTCATACAACTTCTACTGCGACGTGTTTTGCGGCAGTGGACACGATGATATGAGCGGCAAGTTGAAGGTCGTGGACTAGGATTCGGCACGAGATTTCGGCAGCCACGGCATGCGATTAGGTGGTACTCTATTGGCGTTTAGCGGCGCCCCATCGATCAGCATGCATACACATCTCTGGTTCGACCTGATTATCATTGCCCTCTACTTCGTCACCGTCACCTACGTCGGGATCAAGTTTGGGCAACGAGAAAAGAGCCTGGAAGGGTTTGCCCTTGGCGGCCGGTCGATTCCGTGGTTTGCCGTTCTCGCCTCCATCATTGCTGCCGAAACCAGCGCCGCCACGTTTTTAGGAACGCCCGGGGAAGGGTTCGAGCTCGTAAACTACACCTATCTGCAGATCGCGATCGGCACGATTCTCGGTCGAATCATCGTCGCCTTCCTGTTTATCAAGCCGTTTTTCGATTACAACGTCTATTCAATCTACGAATTTTTGGAAGTACGGTTTGGTCCGGGAACGCGCACAGCCGCCTCGGCACTCTTTCTTGTCACCCGTGTTCTCGCATCGGGAGCGCGCCTGTACGTAGCGGCAATCGTACTGGCTGTCGCCTACGCACTGTTCACGGGGGTGCAGCCGACGGCCGGGCAGCAAATCGTCATATACCTGACAGCCATAATCGGCGTCACCGTCCTCACTGCGATCTATACCTCGATTGGCGGCATAAAAGCGGTTGTCTGGACCGATTGCATCCAGTCATCGGTCATGCTCGGAGGAGCGCTCGCCGCCATCGCCGTGCTTGTCTGTCAAATTCCAGGCGGCGTGCCGACGGTAGTTGAGTTGGTGAGACACACTCACTTGCCGATGATCACTTCAGGAACGATAAACGGCGCCGGCATAGGGCAGAACGTCAAAAACGTGCTCACATCAGAGTACACGATCTGGGCGGCGCTGCTCGGTTCCACTTTCACCACCCTGGCGACGCACGGCACCGACCAGGACATGGTGCAGAGAATGTTGACGGCCAAAGACTATAAGAAAAGCCGGCTCTCTCTCATCTCCTCAGGACTCGCCGATCTACCGATCGGATTCATTTTCCTTTCAATCGGAATTCTCCTTCACTGGTTTTACCAGCTGCATGTGGATCCGGCGCTTCCCCACAAAAATACAGAAGTGTTTGCGTACTTCATTCTCACGCGAATGCCGGTCGGATTGCGAGGGCTGCTTGTCGCAGGAATATTCGCCACCTCAATGGGCTCGCTGAGCGCAGCACTCAACGCTCTTGCCACAAGTTTCACCAGAGACTTCTACCAAAGGGCGACCCGCAACTCCGAAAACGATCCCAAAACTTTAGTCGCAGCTAAACGTTTCACCTATGTCTTTGCCGGCTTGATGATCGCCGTGGCAAGCGGCACATCCTATTTTGTCATCATGCATCCGGAGTCCCGCATTATCCCAATCGTGCTAGGTATCTTCGGCTACACATACGGTTCCCTTCTGGGAGTTTTTCTTCTCGGATTGCTGACGAAGTCGCGCGGCAGCGATTTCGGCAACTACCTCGGAATGGCGGCAGGCGCAGTTGTGATCGTCTTACTGACCGGTTTACCCAACCAGATTTTGGAGCTGTCTAACCTGCCTCAGATCGAGCTGTTAAAGGCAATTCCGATCATCTCTTTCCCATGGCGAGTCATGTTCGGTTCTTTGACAACGCTCGCCGTTGCTATTCTTTTCAAAAGGCCAACAGCACCTGCGCCTGAAGCTGCTGCACAGGCTGCAACTTTGCAACAAGAAACCTGCCCATAATCGGGCGATTTCTATTATAATTTCCATCTCATCGAGTCCACGGAGAGAGGGAACATGCATCAATTCACGGGCGGCGAATTTATTGTCATGGGCGTTCCAGGGGAAACTCTGGATAAAGAGACGGCGAAGATCATCGAATCCGTTCAACCGAGCGGTTTTATTCTTTTCGCCCGCAATATTAAAGCGCCGGCTCAATTGAGAAAGCTCACCGACGATCTCCGCAAAGTCGTTGCGCACGAACCGATCATCACCATCGACCAGGAGGGCGGCAGAGTCTCGCGACTGAAAGAGTTCATGTCCGAACCGCCCAGTGCCAGAGAACTCGGTCAACGCGCAGACAGATCTCTTATCGAAAGACATGGACTGATTACCGGCAAACTGCTGCGGCTGTTCGGCTTCAATCTCAACCTCGCTCCCGTATTGGACATTGAACTCGACGAAAAAAATGAAAACTCGCTAAAAGGTAGAACCTACGGCACCACCATAGAGACAGTGATCGCCAACGCCGGCGCCTTCGCCAAGGGCATGAAAGACGAAGGTGTACTGTGCTGCGGCAAGCATTTCCCGGGTTACTCCTCCGCTTCGGTCGATCCGCACAACGCCATGCCGACAGTAAACCGTACGTTGGAAGAAATGACACAGCTGGAATGGGTACCGTTTCGCAAGAGCTTGCCGATTTTGGATGCGATGATGCTTGGTCACGTCTCCTATCCCCTCATCGACTCCTCAAACCTGCCTGCTTCTTTGTCACCGAATGTGGTGCGCAAAATCCTTCGCGACGAGTGGAAATTTACCGGTTGCACCGTGACCGACGATATGGACATGGGCGCCATCGTCAAAGGTTACGGCAGTGCAGAAGCCGCTGCCATGGCCCTCAAGGCCGGCAACGATCTGATGCTCGTTTGCCATAACATCCAGGGTATTCCCGAGATCGCCCGCTCGATGGCACGGGTCTCACGCGATGTTCAGGAAGAGTCGCACGGCAGAATTGAGGCGATGCGGAAGCGACTCGCCAAGCCGTCAACCTTCTCCACTGAACAGCTTGACCAGCTCGATGCACAAGTGAAGCAGCTGCGAGCCGATACGCTGGAACTTGCAGGCAAAGCCTGAAAGCGACATGCATGAAAGGTGCGTCACCGGTTGCACAGCCATACTCGTAACACATCAAGATCAATAAAGGAGGCTTTCGTGCGTAAACTCAGTCGGTCGGCCCGTACGGTCAGCAGCGCAATCGCGTGCATTGTTCTGGGTGCAAGCACAGGGCTGTCTTTTGCTACACCGTCGACCGCAGCCGAGTCAAATCGAGCGACCGGCATCGGTTGGGTTGATTGGTCGGAAGCAGCATTCCAGAAAGCGAAAAAAGAGAACAAGCCGGTAATTCTCGATCTGGAAGCGGTGTGGTGCCACTGGTGCCACGTGATGGACGGCAAAACGTATTCGAATCCTGTCATTGCTAATCTAATCAAATCGCAGCTGGTAGCAATCCGAGTCGATCAAGACAACCGCCCGGATCTTTCCACGAGATATCAGGACTACGGGTGGCCGGCGACGATCATCTTCAGCCCCAGTGGAAAAGAGATCGTCAAACGGGCAGGATACATCGCCCCTGGCGAGATGCTCTCCTTGCTCAACGATGTGATCAAAGCACCGAACCAGACAAGACTTTCCGAGCGAGACCAAACCAAAGTTGCATACGGATCATCATCGACTTTGAGCGCTGCGCTGAAGAAAGAACTGACGGAGCGTTCCGTCGAGGGTTTTGATACCGCTCATGGTGGCTGGGGGAGCGGCAACCATTTCCTTGACTGGGATACGGTCGAGTACTGCATGACCCGGGCTCGCCAGAAAGACAAGCAGAATGAGCGGATGGCCAAAGCCACAATAGCCGGTGAGCAAAAGCTGATTGACCCAATATGGGGCGGCGTATATCAATACTCGACCGATGGCGGTTGGGGACGTCCGCACTTCGAGAAAATCATGCAGATGCAGTCTGAAAACATGCGAATTTTTTCGCTTGCATACGACACCTGGCATGACAATGCATATCTCAAAGGCGCCACCGACATCGAGCGGTTTCTCAAACAGTTTCTTCTCTCGCCCGACGGCGCCTTCTATACGAGCATGGATGCAGACCTCGTGCCAGGCGAGCACAGCGGCGAGTATTTCAAACTGGGAGATGAGGCCAGAAGAAAGCTTGGCGTTCCCAAAATCGACAAACACATTTACGCAAGAGAGAACGGCTGGGCCATAAACGGGCTGGTGGCATTGTACGGTGCCACCGGCGACGACCAGTACCTTAAAGAGGCAACCCGAGCAGCCGACTGGGTCATGGCTAACCGAGCCCTTCCCGGCGGAGGGTTCAGTCACGACAAACAGGATCAAGCCGGTCCATTCCTCGACGACTCTCTCGCGATGGCCCGCGCGTTCCTGTCGCTCTACGGAGCCACCGGCGATCGCAAATGGTACAGCCGCGCTGAAGAGACGGCCGGTTTCATCGACGCGCACTTCAAATTTGTAACTCACACAGCCGCCACAAAGAAGTCAGCGGCAAGCACGATCGCAGCCGGCTATGCCGACTCCGACGTGACGAAAAAATCCGTGGTTGGTCCGATACCCAATGTGGATCAGAATGTAATGGTGGCTCGCTTTTCTAATCTGCTTTATCAATACAGCGGCAACGAGCGTGACAAGAAGATGTCTGAAACGGCGATGCGCTTTCTGGCAACGCCGGAGGTGGGAAGAAATCTCGGCATCTATACCGCCGGAATTCTTCTTGCTGATTTTGAAGTAGCGAACGCTCCCACTCATATCACTATAGTCGGACCCAAAGATGATCCAAACGCCAAAGCATTGATGCTCGCTGCGGTCAAATATCCTTCCGGCTACAAGGTCGTGGAATGGTGGGACAAGCGCGAAGGTCCGCTACCGCACATGGACGTCGAGTTTCCCGATCTGGAGAAGGCAGCCGCATTCGGTTGCGCCAGCCAACGATGCTCCGCACCGGTTTACACTCCGGACAAACTCAATGCCACCGTCGACGGTCTGGCCAATCAGTAAAACAAATTTGCCATTTGAGTTCACTGAACCCTCCAACAACGGCACGGCTGCAAACTTCTCTTACAGGTGACTTATCTCAAATGATGTAAAAAATGCAGGCGGCGCCGAGTCGGGTTAAGCAGCCGCAACGTGCGGCTGAAGACGTATTCCAGCCATTGGAACTCCTCTTGTTTACATCAAATAAGGCAAATCCTCTGTAAGGGGGCACGAGAACTCGTACGGTCGAGACACGGTTCTGTTAGGTTTTACAAATTGCCGATCATCGGACCGGCAAATCTAGTTACACGTTGAAGCAGATCTGCCCGCATTGAACGTCACAATCTTTGCTCCATCAGCATTGGAAACCGTAACGACGCTGAGGTTGAAAACGTAGGTTATGCCGTTGCTGTCCGGTCTACTGTTCACAACCGCACTATATTGATCGATACTCTGCTTGGTGTCCGTTTGAGCCGCGTCCGTGTGATTGTATGCAGTTTGAGCTTTCAACTGTTTGAGAGCCTGGTCTAACGTCCCGTTGTTGAACGCGGTCTGTACATCAGGCAGAAAATTCTTCAAATCGCCGTTGTTGATGTCTTCCCGCAATGTTGCGACTGTGTCACCCTTGCCGGTGAAGTCATCGTTGGCACCATACACTTTGATGTTGATTGGAGGGCTCCCGGTTTGAACGATCTCCACATCGCCCCACGTTCCTCGGTTAGGATCCCATTGCTTGAGCTGAAGATCGGCTCCCACAGTTTTCTTCTCGAGCTGATCTATTTCATGCAGCAGTTCGTCCTGTGCATAGAGATCACCCTTCATGGCAAACAGATCTTCACTGAGTTCCTTAGCCGCCTCCGCACCTTTTCCGCTGTCGAGCAGATTAGCGACGACGGCAGCTTCGCTTTTGACGGGCGCCTCCCAGGTTGAGAAGTTGGGATCTTGAGTGGTGAAGAACCAATCATCGTAGTTAGTGGTCCAGCGCTTCTGATCCTGCCATCCCCAGTGTTCGTTCGCAGGAGGGCCCCATGCGGACTGGCCCTTATGGATACCGTGATCTACCGGCTGGTGATGAACCGGGCCTACGCGGCCAGGACCACCGGGATTGCTGGGGTCTGGGTTTCGATCGTGACCACGTCCATTTTGTCCACGATCCTTGCCCTGATCCTTGCCCTGATCCTTGCCCGGATCCTTGCCCTGATCCTTTCCGCGATCTCTTCCACCGGTGCCGCGATCGGGTGTAACACGCCCGGGGTTTCGGTCCTCGTGGATCGGATGAGAGCCGCCGCTTGGTCGCCCTTCAGGAGCGCGCGAGACGGGAGCACGAGCTTCAGGAGCGCGCGCAGCCGGAGCATGCACTTCGGGAGCCGCACCTCTGCCGGCAGCCATCTTTGGTTTGTCATCTTCCGTCTGAAACGGTGAAACGAACATCTTAGCCGATCTCTTAATTTCGGGAGGACGAAGTTCAGGAGGACTGCCAGCCGAAGTAATCTTTTCCAAAACCGCACCTTTTTCGGCTGGCATCCGGTGTTGGTCAGCTTCCTGCTGCAACGGCGAAGTACTTTCCGCGGCCGATTTGTTGTGCGTCATTGCAATGCTGTCAATGCTGGACATGTTGCATTCCCCCGCTCGTATGCGTGCACCAAATAGACGGAATTTGGCTCGCTGATAGGCTTAATCTGTAGGCTCGATACCAGGCTAAGCCTCGCGCCGGTTATAGTCAATTTCAGAGCTGCGTATAATTCCTCCCCGCCACGAGCAGCGCGGAGATCGCGACTGGCTCGAAACCGGTGGTCGCAATCATCTTGCAGATTCGTCCGAAGATGGCGAATCTCTTCACATACTTAAGAAAGACATAGTCCGCACCTATCTATCGCCGCCCGCAAATCCGCAGCAGCGTGAAACTCCTGTCCCTGCGCAACGCGATCAACGGTTCCAAGTCACGTGTTGGGAAGCGATGCTAGATTGAACAGCAGCTCTCCGGCTGTTCTCGCGTTTGCAAAAACGCTTCTTTGAGCTCAGTTAGCTGTGCGGAGTGTAGTTGTAATAAGAGTCAGGATCTTCTCCAGGCATCTTCGCATCTTGTGCCGGCATCTTTGTGCCACCAGGCAGGCCATCGTCATGATTTTCATCATGCGGATCTTTACCGTGCGTATCGTCGGTCGCGTCTTTGCCAGGATCGCTGTTCTTATCGTACTGGTCGGCTATCAATAAGTCGCTGTGAGCTATGGAGCAGTTTTGAACAATGACAGATGTGAGCACATAAGAAGAGGCGATGAGCAGACCGACCAGCGGCGCTTTCCATATTTTCGTCATGACCTGCATCTCCCTAACAAATACGCTGTTTCACACCCAGCTATCTTACTCCCGCTCGGCTCTTTTTCAACAAAGTCTCATCTATCGGCAGCACACACCGACACTCCTCTTTACGATCAAAACATTCCCAACTGGCATCCGTCGAAAATTCACCTTGCTTGGGAGACTCTTCACGTTCCTCATATAAGAGGAACGGTCTGGTGAGGCGGTCGCGTAAATCAGACAACTCTAATTGGAAACTGTGCCATCGGCTCTGTTATCCTACCGGACCTGGACGGACGCGTCCGTCCAGCTTTACAACAGGGGGCGACGATGACCACTAGCACTGTATCTGCCGCGATTACGCCGGTCTCTAGCCCGGGCTCGAGGGAGGACGAGATACTCATTGAGTCGACTCGAGTCTTTGCCCAAAACGGATTTCGTGCCACCGACGTGCAGGTGATCGCTGATGCGGTTGGCATTGGGAAAGGAACGATCTACCGAATTTTCCCGACGAAGCAAGCGCTGTTTCTCGCGTGCGCAGACAGAGCCATGAGGAGACTTCAAGAATCTACTCACACAGCCACCGCAGAGTTGACTGATCCAATAGAAAGAATCGGAGCGGCCATCACCGCATATTTGAAGTTTTTCGACGACAATCCGGAGCTTCTCGAACTGATTAGTCAGGAGCGCTCGGAGTTCAAAGATCGAGACAAACCAACTTACTTCGAGCATCGCGATCGTTGTATTCAGCCCTGGCTCGACCTATTCACAGGGTTGATCGAGCAAGGGAGAGTGCGCGCGATCAGTCCGGCTAAACTTACAGATTTCATCAGCCATCAACTGTACGGCAAACTTTTCACTCATTATTTCGCCGGCAAAAAAGAACCGTTAGCAAAAGATGTCGACGAGGTTATCGATCTTCTATTTCATGGACTGATGATCGATCATTCCTCAGCCCGTCGCGGTGATTGACACAGTCGCACCGCATTGTTGTCGCAAGAAACCACAGGAAACAAGCCATGCCGCTCACCCAAGAAGACGTATCTAAATTCGCATCCGAAAGCATTGCTGCCGAGCACAGCCAACCGGTTCCCCAAAAGAAAAAGGCGAATCCTGTCGTGCTAACAGCTCTGGTGTTGGCGGTCGTACTGCTGGGTGGCGGTTCGGCCTGGTGGCTCGCCAACAACGGACGCGAAGAGACAGACGATGCTTACGTCGAAGGACACATCTCTTACGTGAGTTCGCGCATCGCCGGCACGGTCACTCAAGTTCTCGTCGATGAGCATGAGCGGGTCAAAACAGGCCAACCACTGGTGGTGCTTGATCCAAAAGACCAGCAGGCGAAACTACAGGAAAGCACCGCTTCTCTGCAAGAGTCGCAGAGTCAGATTCAAGCCGCCCAATCAAAGATCAATCAAGCAACTCTTTCAGCCCAGGGTGAAACCAGTTCAGCCATGGGCGATATTTCCTCTGTGCAAGCAACGATAACTTCGGCGCGAGCAGCGGTTCTGCAGATGCAGGATCAGGTGCGCCAGGCGGAAGCGAGAGTGAATGAGTTGAAAGCCCAAGAGGAGTACGCCCGCACTGACTTCAGCCGATATGAAACCGCCTGGTCGAGTAAGGCCGTGACGAAACAAGCCTACGATAAAGCGAATCAGTCTCTAATTATGGCGATCGCTCAAAAGGATCAATCCGAGCAAAGTCTCAGGCAGTATAAAAAGCAGGAGCTGCAAGCCGAGTCCAAAGTGCAAGAAGAGATAGGACGATTGGATAAGGCGAAAGGGACTCTGACGACAGCCCATTCAAAGGAAGCAGAGGAAGCGGTCGATGAGGCGCAGTACAAGAGCGCCCTTGCCTCCGCCAGTCGCGCTCAAGCGAACGTCGACGAAGCGCAACTGCAGCTTTCATATGCGAAGATCGCCGCACCGGTTGACGGGCGCGTCGGCAGGAAGTCGGTCGAAGTGGGACAGCGAGTTGAACCGGGACAGGCGCTCATGTCGGTAGTGCAAGACAACACCTGGATTATCGCTAACTACAAAGAGACTCAACTCGGAAAAATGCGCGTAGGACAAAAGGTAGAGGCCAAACTCGATACATTCCCCGAGCACACGTTCACAGGCACTGTCTGCAGCTTGGGCCCGGCTTCTGGTGCGAAGTTCAGCATGCTACCGCCCGACAACGCCACCGGCAATTTCACCAAGATAGTCCAGCGAATTCCGGTAAAGATACTGTTCGACGCGAAGAGCCTGGAAGGTTACTCAAGCAGAATCTCGCCCGGCATGTCTTGCCTCGTCACGGTGCTGACCAAAGACTAAGTGAAACTATGAAGGCACACCTAAAGAGAGCGTGGTCATGAGCGCCTATCAAGACGCATTGGAACAGAAAGTAAAGACGCACGGAGAGATCATCCGTTGGCTCATCGCTATGGCCGTTTCCCTTGGCGCCTTGCTCGAGGTGGTCGACACCAGCATCGTCAACGTGGCGCTACCGCACATTCAGGGCAACCTGGGCGCCACGTTCACGGAAGTCGGTTGGGTAATAACTGCGTACTCAATTGCCAACGGCATCATGATTCCCTTGAGTGCCTGGTTAGGCAGCATCTTTGGCACCAAGCGGTATTTTATTCTTTCCATGATCGGTTTCACCATCGCATCGCTTATGTGCGGTTTCTCAAACAACCTGTTCATGCTCGTTTTCTCGCGCCTGCTGCAAGGACTGTTCGGAGGAGGGCTGCTCGCTAAGGCCCAGTCCATTCTCTTCCAGTCGTTCCCCAAAGAGTTGCAGGGGCACGCTCAGGGATTGTTCGGGGTCTGCGTCATCGTCGGACCGATTATCGGTCCAACCTTGGGCGGCTACCTGACAGACATGTACAACTGGAGATGGATATTCTTCATCAATCTGCCTGTGGGCATTCTTGCCTCGTTCCTCTGTTTTCTGGCACTGCCAAAAGATATCCCCGAGCCAAAATCAGACAAGAAAGTGGATTGGCTAGGCATCATGCTGTTGGTTCTGGCAGTGGGACCGTTCCAATACATGCTTGAAGAAGGCCAGCAGGACGACTGGTTCTCTTCACCCATCATTCTCACCTGTGCCGTCACGGCGTTCGTGAGCGCGATTCTGTTCGTCGTGCAGGAGTGGACGACGAAAAATCCCGCCGTCAATCTGCACGTTCTGCGTCACCGCTCAATTGCCAGCGGCAGCCTGCTCTCACTCGTTATGGGCATGACTATGTACGGCACCATGTTCAGCATTCCCAGTTTCGTTCAAACGCTGCTCGGATTCACAGCCATGCAGGCAGGTATGCTTCTGCTGCCCGGCTCCATCGCCTCCGGCATCCTCATGCCGTTGGCCGGCGTATTCGCCAAGAAAGGAGATGCGCGCGTACTCGTGGCTACGGGAACGTTGATCATGGCGTGGGTGATGTTTCAACTGACCGCGATCAACCTTCAGACCAGCGTCGACTTTTTCTGGTGGCCGCTGATCATCCGTGGCTTCGCTATGATTTTCATTTATATGCCTTTGACGATGGCGACTCTGGGCAACTGTCCGCCCAATGAGATCGCGGCAGCGTCGGGATTTTTCAATCTGGCGCGACAGCTGGGCGGCAGCATCGGCGTCGCCGCGATCACCACTATTCTCGTGCAGCGCAATGAGTTTCACAGACAGGTGTTGATCGAAAAGGTAACGCCGTTCAGCCCTGCCGCATTCGATGCCATGAAGAGTTTCTCGGGCATCTTTACTCATCAGGGAGCATCGCCCCACGACGCGATGGTAGGCGCTCGCATGGTCGCAAATGCCAACGTTTTAACGCAGGCGTCGGTCATGTCTTTTGAAGATATCTCATGGCTTGTTGGCGTGCTTTTGTGCGTGACCTTGCCTCTGCTTTTGCTGCTGGACTCCGGCATGAAAGGCAGCAAGGCGGCCACGGCGGCGCATTGATTAGGAGACACCGGTAATACTAATGAACAAAAATCAAAAGATCAATTGGCAGATTGTGGGCTTACTCTCGCTATGCTTGCTTCAATCAGGCGCGGCGCGGGCATCTGCAGATCTCGGCGGCAGCGACCAGTCGTACTCTCAAAGCAAGAGCATTCAGAGGAAACCGACTCGGGTCGGGTCAGCGCCTGTGATGACCATTCACGTTGAAACCTCTGACACTTTAACCGACACCGAAGCGACACCGAAGAGCGAAGTAGTCTTACCAACCCTGCCTCTGCAAGGATTGATCTCAATCGACAAGAGGCTGAGCCCTTTTGGACTGGATGCAGGGTTCTCTGAGGAGGTGGGGCTGCGGGATGTCTTACTCGCGACTCTGGAGCGAAACCTGGACATCAGAGACCTCAATGCGATGGCCCAAATCCAAAAATACAACTACCGTCAATCTCTGGCTAAGTTCCTGCCTGATGCGGTTCTCGGCTACAGTTTGATCGGAGCGGATGGAACGATCAAAACTCCGGGTGGTTTCTTCGGCGGTACCAACGGAATCCAGACTATGCATATCGACAGTCCGTTCACCATCGCCACAGCCGGCTTCAGATACAGAGCCTACCAGGGCGGCTCGGTTCTGTTTGGGGCGATCCAAAGTCAGCACAGAGTTCGCGCCGTTAATAAACAGCAGGAAGGCACCGTAAACAATACGTTGCTCACCGCGGCCCAGAATTATTACAATCTGCTTTTAAACGAATCTCTTCTGCAGATCAGAATCAAGGCGGTAGAGAGATCGGACGAACAGCTCAAGCAAAACTCGCAGTTGGAAGCAGCTGGATTGGCGACTCGGCTAGATGTCCTGCAAGCGCGCACGCAGCTCGCCCGAGACAAGCAAGCGCTGCTGGATCAACAGAGCGCCAGACGTGTCGCCGCCATTCAACTGGCACACACACTCAATGTCAGCCTCGCTCAAGATTTGGTGCCGGCCGGACGCACAATCAAGAAGGAACGTTTGATTGCTCGCACTCTGCTAATTGGAGATCTGCTCAGCCACGCTGTCGACAACCGACCTGAACTGAAGCAGTACGATGAGCTGCGGAAAGCGGCAAAAGCTCAGATCATAATCGCAGGGGCGCCGCTGCATCCTCAGGTGACTTTGAACGGGAACGTTTACGGTATAGGCACCACATTGAGCAACATCGGCTCTCTTTTCGTTCTCAACTTCGGCGTCAACTGGACTCTCGGCAATCTCGGACTGAGCGATACTGCCAATATTCAATCGTCTCGCTGGCAGGCACGCGATGCGGCAATTCAAGCGAACAAACAGTTCCTCAACGTCTTCGATCAGGTCCGCAGCTCATATGCAGAGACGCTAACCGCCGAGCAAAAGATCGAGCAAACCAATGAAGAGCAAACATCGGCTCAGGAGGAACTTCGCTTAGCCCGTCTCCGGCTCGACACCGGACTCGGTACCAACCTGGACGTGCTCACCGCTCAACGAGATTTGACTCAAGCGTACATCGACCAGGCACAGGCAGTCATCAACTTCAACGTGACCCAAGTCCAACTGCTGCACGACATTGGACTGATCTCCATAGATACGATGACTTCAGGACGACTGATCTCGAAAGCGAATTAGTTTCACACCTGTTTAGTCAGATATGGGCAATGGTTCATTTCCACGAAAACTCTATTCCTGACGCCATTTCGGCGCTTGCGCGTTCGGCCGTTAGGTTGCGAAACTCTTGTTATGCTTCTTTCTTTGCTTCGTTGCTGACGTTTGCTGTCTCAATTCTCTTTCGTTTAAATACGGCCAAAATTGCTGATAATGCGAATAATAGTGCAATTAGAGTTTCTGCTTGCTCGTGCGTCTGCCTGGTTTGGATCAATCTCTGCCGCTGGTTCTCTATCCCGTGTTCTAGTTCGG
>Ga0206829_10262_pt1 | contig 17234 bp, 9 predicted proteins | sample Alteio_BWOrgCont_75_FD_152862 | JGI IMG/M metagenome (GOLD analysis project Ga0206829, IMG submission 152862) | Enriched cells from forest soil in Barre Woods Harvard Forest LTER site, Petersham, Massachusetts, United States -... | ecosystem: Environmental > Terrestrial > Soil > Temperate forest >... | reverse complement strand
TGTATCTTATCAGTATTCGGTAAAAAATTGGCAACTGCATCAATTCCTAATGAAAACTGATATGAAAACTGTTTCATCTGATCTTGGTTAACAAAAACATCCTTACCTATGTTTTTCAATTTAAGTCCTACAATTTTATGGGGATTCTCAACAACTTGTTTTAAATCATCATTTTGCATTAAATACGTTGCTTCAACTTTGAATATAACATCAATAGGACCAGCAAATTCTTCTTTAACATAATTAGTTTCAAATTCCAATGTAGAATTTGAACCAGCGTCTAAATCCCATTTGTTATGTTCTCTATTCAATAAATATACATCTACGTCTCGCCATCCACCAAAGCAGTAACCTAAATGCAAGGCAAGAGGGATTGTAGCTGTGCCAAAATATAAAACTTTATATTCAGGATGATCTATTATATAAGGCTTAATGTCATTTTCGAAAACATTTTTTTGGTATATTCTATATTCCTGGCTATTCAAGGTGTGAATATCTTCCATATTTATTATTGTCTTTCGAATGTCGAAAATCTTATATTTAGGGACACACCCTTCGTTTGGAATGAATTTAAATACCTCATCATCAGATATTTCTCTAAAAACTTGATGCTTGATAATTATATAACCATTTGCCATGTCAGCTGATTTTTTTTAGTTGTTTAATTTCCAATTTTCTTTTATCACCTTCCCAAATGCATGTTTCTTTAAGCCCAACAATAACAAAATATAAATACCTACTTGAAAATACATCTTCTCTTAACCTGTTCTTCCAGTTAGTTATATCTACGTTTGATGGGGATGGATAATTTTCCGGATGCGTATGCCATTCGCCAATGTAATTACAAGTGCCATTACTTTTTTCCCATACATTATCAATAATCTTTTGATGCATTTTCTTATTTCTAATGAAAGAAAATCGGGAACGCTTATCGCCGACCATGGGCACACTAACGTGATCAAGAATTATATCTTTCGAATCCTTGATGAACCTTCCTAAAAGTACACCTCCGGCTTCTGTATCCTCCTTTTCTTTCTGTAAGTACACTAACATTCTTGATAACGCTTGATCGTCAACTTTCAGTCTTCCTTTATTAGATAAGGTAAATATTAATTGTGTTGGTGATTGCATGTTTTACATTGAGTATTAATAAATTGGTATTTCGTTTCGTCTATTTCTAATTCGCTCATAAAAAAACGAGGAGACAATTTATATCCCTCATGTAAGAAAATATCTGGTTTACCTTTCCAAGAATAAATTGCGTTTTTCGTTTCACCATTTGTAAATAAATCTATTAGCCTCCGAATTGTCAATAAGGAAGTTTGCATAGAATCAGCAGAGCCATATGGTGTGAAAAATGTTCCACAACCGGAAGCATTCTTTAAAAATGTTTTATGTTGTGCGGGATTGGCAAATGAGGCAGAATTTGTTTTGTTCTCATTTGAATATAAGCATCTATAGCAGCCTGTTTTTTGCATATTAGTTATCAAACAATGCCCTCCAATTCCATATGGATCATTCCAAGAAAACAATACGGGAATATTTAAATCTGAAACATTAATTAAATTATTGAGAAAAACATTAACGGTTACATTGCCTGTTGCAATAATGGCAAAGTCATAATCTGACAATAATATTTTACCCTGAACAATTAAATGCTCAATCTCGCTTTTTTCAGCCTTGATGTTACAATGAGGAAATTTATTTTCTAAATATTTTTTAACAGCCTCAGCTTTATTTTTATTTAAAGAATTAAAACCTACCAAATGTCTATAACAATTATCAACAGAAATGTTATCGCCGTCCACCACGGTTAAATTAAAGAAGCCATTCCTAATAAGGCCTTCTGCAATGAAACCGCCAATAGACCCGGCTCCTATTATTATTCCCTTTTTATCATGCATTACGCCGTTACTTCCTCTCCGGTACATGTACTCCTTATCTAGCCTGGCAATACTTATAGGAGTAATTCTTCCACGAAAATCGTTTGATAATAATGGATGAATTGTCCTATCCATATTTGAAAATTTCATGCCAAATAAAGATGTAGTTCCATCGTTATGCTTGATCGAAAAAATTACGTATTCTTGGGCTTTACAGGGCCTCTTTGCCAGTTTTTGGATTTTATCTATTTTGTTTTCATTTGTATTATTCGCGATAAGATGATTTACATAGTCTATGGATATTGTAGTACTATATCTTGGGGGAATAATTACATTATTAGATTGTAATGGAATATATATCCCATTTTGAAAAGTAAACCCTCCGTCTTTAGGGTTAAAAAATCGCTTACCACTTTGCAGGAAATCATTTGGTTCTGTAACTATAAGCTTACTAGTCTTCCCGGCACCAATTTTGATTTCAGTAACCTCATTGCTTATGAGGCCATTGAAGTAAACAGTCTCATTTTTTCTTATTCTTTTCCAGTATGCTTCAAATTCTGTAGTGAAATCAACAAAGTTTTCTTTTCTTAACCCTTTTTCTACTGTTCCTTTTACTTTGTTAAATGTTTCAGATATTACATCCTCAGGTCTATCTACGTCAATGAAAAGATAGTCGTCTTGGACATAACAAACCCGACCATCTTCTTCAATATGTGGTATAAATTCATGATCATCGTAATTAAGAATAAAATATTGAGGTAGTGATAATGGAAAGTTTTTCTTAAATCCAATTAAGAAATTAATACTAGTATCCGCTATAATAATGGTAAAAGTAAAGCCAAAATCCAATTCCCGTGATTTAAGAATTGGATTTTGGCTATTCATAACGTTTTCAAACTCTTGTTTACGTAGAATATCCTGAATCGTATTATAATCCATGTTTAAGCTGATTCAGATGTGCCAACAATAGCTTTACCTCTACTTTGTGCAGTCTGTTCTTTTGCCGGTATGGGAAAATCATCACCGAATTGTTTGCATAAGATTTTACAAGCCTCGTGTGGATCTGTTTCATTATATGCATCATCTAGTGTATCCTTTAATTTCCCCATTTTATCTTTGAAGTTTTTACACTGATCGTCCGTCATTTTCGTGAATAAATCATTATATGGGGGTACAGGTAATTTGACGCTAATTCGATCGGGGTACGAGCTAAATTGATTAATAATATATCGGGCAAACTCCAGACAGGCTTTATGATCGTCAATTTCTTCCTGCCCGTTAAAAATATTTTTAGTATATGGTTTGAAGCCATTGTAAGCAAGCGCTGTGAATGATATACCAGTTGGCTTACCATTTACTGAATCGAATTTGTTATCTTTCCACCTTTTAAAATATCTGATAGTTCTTTTGAATTGCTCTTTCTCTTTAACATCTGCATATTTATTACCTACTAGCTCAATCAATTTTTTAGGTTGCGATTCTTCCCAGATATTCTGATCGTTAGATATTGTGGGCTTACCTTTCGCCAAGTACGTTTTTTTATCAGAGTTGCAATCACCTGATGAATAGATTGCAAAATCAACATGAAATTTTGGAAAACCTTGTTCATGATACTGTACTCGTATACATGGTTTTTTCCATTCTACCGTCCTAAATTGCGATTGTAATGCGTCATGCACTAATTTTTTTATTTCTAACGAAGTGTAATCTTTTATTGAGATATTAAAGATTAAACCAGCGTCGATATCATAATCATGTTTATCAAAAGCAGGTTCCACTCCAGTACCCATTGGGTAACTACCTTGGTTGAACACAGAAAACGTTATCAAAGGCTTACCCTCATCCTCGGATTTCTTTTTAAGATATGCTCTGACTTCTTCTATGAGCATATCTCGTTTTTCAATAACTTTTTTAATGTCGTCCATGTCCAATTTAATAGTGGCATGGAATCTTTCAAATTGAGTCTGTACAACTTTTGTCATTTCGTACTGTATTAAGGTTAAAAACTGTTGCCCCAATCTTATCACGGAGTAGAGGACGTAATTGCCGGGAATGATACTTATACGAAGAGGAAATTAATATCAGAAAAAGGCTTTGGTTATATGCTGGCCAGCACATACCTTTAGGTCAGATATTAAATAGAATACAGCTAGGGATCCAACCTAATAGTAATTTCCCAATTACTATTTTGTATTCTTAAACGCTCCCGGATGTCTCACCATTCGGGAGTATTTTCTTTATACATTTATTTTATGTACATTAACTATGCCATAATCAACTTTTTCTATGACGGTCAGCCATAATGTCAGCATGTCAGTCATCTATGATGATTTTTCATATAACACAATGTCATTTTTTCAACATTTATTAAAAATGAGAAATTTTCTCAAAAATACAAATATTTAACAACAAATACAAAATGATTAATTTATTTCTTGAAGAAAGTAGTATTATATTTGCATTTTAAAAAATAAGTGACATAGCGGCATGTTATTGCAGTTTTCGACAGAAAATTATCTATCATTTAAGCAAAAAGTATCATTGAATTTTGAGGCCGGAACTATCAAGGAGTTCCCTGAGAATGTATTTACCCCTCTAACTTTTTATGATGTTACCTTGCTAAAATCCATTGCATTATACGGAGCCAACTCGTCTGGTAAAAGTAACTTGCTAAAAGCTTTCGCATTTGTACGAAACTTAATATTATATTCTTCTAAAGAAAGCCAATCGCATGAAAGTTTAAACGTTGAGCCGTTTAAATTAAGTACGGAAAATGAAACTCAACCCAGCACATTTGAAATAACTTTTCTTTTAAAAGACAGACGATATAAGTATATTTTTTCAGTCAATTCAAAACGAGTTGTATCAGAATATCTTTTTTTTATTAACAAACGCAAGCATGAAACTGTATATGCGAGAGTAGATCAGGATTTTGATTTAAATAAACACTTACATTTTGGAGAAACAAAGAGTAAAGTGCAAATGCTTACTGAGATTACTAGGGAAAATGCTTTATTCATTTCTGTTTTAGCACAATTTAATATCGATTTAGGCAAAAATATTTGTGATTGGTTTGCTAATAGCACGATTGTATTTGACGCCAATAATCAAGAAGTAATTGACTATACAGCCGGTCTCTTATCGAATCCTGATTTTTTCAGTCGGATCAATCAAGTGCTTTCAAATTCCGATCTCGGCTTTACAAGTGTACAAGCTAAGGCCAAAGAAGTAGCTCAAAAATACAATCTGAATGAACAGCTAATCGCAGCATTTTATAGTGACGATGCTAAAAGCTACAGCGTTCAGACAAAACATAAAAAGTTCAAAGACGGCACTTTTGTTGAAAATGTTTTTTTTGATTTAATGCAAAATGAATCACTTGGTACTCAAAAATATTTTGGACTTTTGGGGCCAATCATTCAAGCTTTACTTAAAGGGAGCTTACTCTTTATTGATGAACTTGATAGTAGATTTCATCCGTTATTATTGAATATCATTTTGAAGTTATTTAATTCCAAAATGAATAATCCGAATGGTTCACAATTAATATTCACTTTACATAATACAGACCCATTAAAGAAAATATTACGCCGGGATCAGATGATATTTTTCGAAAAAGACATTTATGGTGCATCGACCATTTGCAGCTTATATGAAAAACTGCCAAAGATTCGAAATGATGCATCTTTTGAAAAAGAATACCTCTCCGGAAAATACGGAGCCATTCCCAATATAATAAATACCCAACTTAAATTATTCAGTCAAGATTAGACAGTGTAATAATAAAAGGAGTTATTGAGCTTATTAAAATGGAAAATATTATCCCCCAAAAAAATAATCGAATGGATAAAATAAAAGCGCTGGAATTAGCAAATGAGATTAACGGAATGGTTCTTAACGGCTATGAAGTTCATGATTTCATAAATAATGGAAAATCAGCCGCCGTTTTTACGGCTAAAAAAGAAGGGCAATTTTTTGCTTTAAAAATTTTTGATAATGAGCTGGTTGAAAGGTTCGGACATGAAATTCAGACAAAAAGGATTGAACAGGAAATTGCGCTAAAAGATCACACTATTGAAAACCTTGTAATAATTTATGATGGTGGGAATACTATTGTTAATGGTAAAACATATTATTTTATAGTAATGGAGTTGATTGATGGCGATAATTTGAAAGATTTCATTGGGAAAAATGATATAAGCCAAGGATTTATATTAAATGTTCTAAGGAAGATTTTAAATGCAGCAAATCAATTATTAAGTAAAAAGCAAATTGCACATCGTGATATTAAGCCTGAGAATATCATGGTTAGGAAAGATGGGGAAATAATTCTTATGGATTTGGGGGTTTTGAAGTTAATAGGTGCAAAATCATTTAGTGATGAAGAGGAGAAATCATTTGTAGGGACATTAAGATATGCACCGCCTGAATTCTTAACAAGAACGGAAGAAGACTCAGTAAATGGGTGGAGAGCAATAAATATTTATCAAATAGGAGCTACGCTACATGATCTAATTATGAAGTATGAACTATTTAAGGATAAAATACCCTACGCAAATTTAGTAATTGCAATTAAAGATGATACTCCAATAGTCTCAAATAGCATTTACGCTTTTGAATTGCTGCAAATAGCCAGAGATATGCTTACTAAGGATTGGAAGAAACGATTGGAACTTGTAACACAAGAGAGGTTGATGAAGTTACTTTCATTGAAAGAAGTAGAAGAAAACTCTTTTGATAATGGCATTGAAGAAATTTTAAAAATGCGGCTTGAAAACCAGGCAAAATTCGATGAAATAGAAAAATTGCAAAGGACGAAAAAAGAAATGAACGAAAAGAAGAAAGAAGTTGGACTAAAGCTGAGAAAAATAATTGATGATAGATTTGAGCATATAAAAAATAAAGGAATTTTCAATTCATTCAAGAAATCTAAGCACTTCGCATTTGATAGCGATTATTATAATAACAATAATAGTTCCTTAATACAAAACTATTTGTATGAAATTTCAGGAGAACTAAAACAGGGGTTCCCCAAAAACCTATATATCTTGGTAAGAATCTCTAACGATGAAACAAATTATGCCGAAATTGAACTTTGGGGAATATTTCCATCGGTTTTCGCAAAACAAGTTATTGAATCACCAGGGAATTTTTTTAAAACCATTTTCACAGAGGCGACAAGATTCCAACGAAATAATGGAAACTATACCCTTAAGACTATAGATATATTCAATGGAATTATAAATTTTGATGACTCACTAAATAACCATTTAAATACGCAGATTCTAAAGTTTATTGCCAAAGCATTAAAAGCAGTTGAAAAAATTGTTCAAGAGGAAATTCAGTGGCAGAAACAACTAGTCGAGTCAAAAGGCTTTTTTAACTCAAGAATTACTTCTGGATCTAATAATATAATTATTGACAATTCTTTAGAAAATCTTTAACCTTATTTGTGCGCTTTGCGCTATATAATGACTGCTTTCTCCGTTGCACTCTAAAAGCAGCCCACCCGACAGGTAAAAAGGTCTCTCTCCAATAGTCGGCGCACATTGTCCGCCAGACCTTTGCAACACCTTTTCTATGATTATTTCAAAGGAAGAAAAGGAGATGCAAAGCCCTTCGGGTGCTGTCGCGGTCTGTCATACACTGTGCAGTGCCGCCTCTCTCCGTTCGGGCAGCTCCTGTGTCCTGTGGCCCGATTCAGTCATTTCAAAACGCAGTATCGCTAGGTTCCGCTCCGGCATCGCTCTGTCTTTCACAGGCGGGTATTTCTCCAACCCGCACGCCCATGCAAGAAATATCCGCACTGTTTCAAGGGCTTAACGACAGTCGCCTCCACGCCGCTTCACTTGCGTTTTATTCCTTCATCCGGCCACAGGGCACCCGCTGCCAATGTTTGTGCGAGCCTGCGCACCAAAGTCTGCGCTACGGATTTTTGCTGGCACTAGGCTACCCTTATTGACATGCCACGCAAAAATCCTTCACTGAGCGGCTTTTGCACTTCGTTTTCAAAGCCACCCAGCCTTTGGTTCTCGCAACTCCATTCGTATCTCATTCCGTTTTATGGCTCGCGGCTGCTAAGTGATCCGCAACGATTGTTGCAGACACTCGGCTCATGCACCGCTCAAGGCTGTTTTACGCTTTGCTTCTAAAAAAAACGGACGAGTGTATAACCCGTCCACCAAGTTGTGAAAGGAGATGCCCCGTATCCTTTCGGTTAGTAAATCAATAGCTGTCAGTTTGAAGCAGGCTGAACTTTTCTATTTCATGATCTTCACATAGCCCCTGTTCATGCCTGATATGACACACACTAAATATTGCCCAGAGGGAAGGGATTCTAAATGCAGTTCTTTTTCATCATTAAACACAGCAGCAAGTTTTCCTTGCATATCATACACCTTTACGCTGAACTCTTGCCACGCCTGCGGTATCTCTAAATGAGTAATGCCGCTAACGGCAGGATTTGGAAACGCATTGAGCATAACAATTTCAGGCTTTACAGTTATATTACGAAGATCGGTACGTTGCCCATCCATAAAAGTATATCCACTGATATCGCTTTCACTACTGTCAAAAAATAATAGCCACATGGCAGGGTAATGTTCTCCTTTTATGAGCCATTTATATTCTATCTGTACATATGGCGAAGGGGAGAAACTTGTGCCCGTAACCAATGTATCAACACCATGTATTTCAGAGCGTATCAATATGCAATTTTGAGGCGATGTGAAATACGGCGTCTTTATAGTTCCCCAACCTACTACTTTTGTTAGCCTGTAGCCGCCTTGTATCATGCCGCCAATGGATGGCAACAACATGTTTAAACTGAATTTTGAACTGTCCTGTGGTTTGCCATACGCTAATGGGAAATAATAATATACATCCGGGATAGTGTACGGAAAAGCGGTAGGAGTGCCGTTAGTAACAAGGGCCGCTGCCGTAAGACTATAACTGCTTGGGCTAGTTTGTATGTTAAAAAAGGCATAGGGGTTTTGTACTGTATACGGCAAGCCACTGATAGCATCGCCAGTATAATAACCATACGATGGGTCTAAGGAACTATATGCCGTATCCACCTGTGAGGCGGTTTTATAAGTATCTACTCCCTGGCTTGCTCGCACCACGTAACTGAAATCCCATGTTACATTAGCCCCCCAGATGTGTGCCAAATTAACAGCAGTAGTGTCGTTAAATGGAGAGGAAGGACTGCTGTATATTAAGGTATCGCCTACTATAGGCATGTCGGCAGCGGTAATGGTGTCCGCGGCAGTTTGCGCAAAACTGCAATGCACACCTAAACTAAAACACGCGCACAATAAAAATCGCTTCATAAGCAAGCTTTTAAATAATTAACTGTTTAACTCTTATCAAATCACTCTTTCACAATCTTCACCGAAAATTGATACCCTGGACTCACCAAATGCAAGGTGTAAATACCCGGTGCATACTGGCTAATATCAAAATCCGTTTCCGTCCCCACCAGTGTCTTTTTTGCCACCACAACCCCTTTCACATCCATAACGTAAATATCGGCATTTACTGCGTATTGCATAGCAAGCTTAAAATATCCGGTGGAAGGGTTGGGATACAGAGAACAGGTGTTCTCAATATTGGTAGAATCAATAGGTGCTGTCGCAGAATTATTGGTCGTTCTGTAGCTGTTATTGTTGTTATTATTGGTATCGCAAGCCCATGTTCGTTTTATGCGGTTGCCAGCATTGTCATAACTGTAAACAATGGTACAGCTCCACGCCTTTGCAGAAAGTGCGATCAAAAAAAGGGAGAGAATTAAATATTTCATTTTGTCATTATTTTGTTTTAAAAAATATTGTTTATTCTTTTATTAATCTTATAATTTATTAATGATACTCGTCGTTTCCTTTCTTTTACTACAAATTGCGTTACGCTACAATCATGTTCGACCATATATCGTATATGTTTCGTAAATCTTTTCCAGACTTGCTTTTGCGGGCTAAGCCGTATGCCAATGTAATCATCATTCGTGATGGATTAAATGGTGTAACTTTAAACCCATCAAGCACCACCTGCGCATAATCAATGAATTTTTTGCTGCCCAAAGGTTGCCCCCATTTTAAAGACGGATGATTTTTTAAAAACACCTGACTCAGATACATACCAACATCAACCGCGATAGAAAATGTTCTATTGGTCAATTCTACTCTTGGAATTTCTATAGGGAAACGCGAGTTTTTTTGAATTTCCTCAAGTTCTGCTTGTGTGCGGCTTCTTGTTTCAACTTGCAGGGCGAACCAATCGCCCAGCATGAGTAATGAATCCGGCGTATAATCCGGCTGCCATATCTCGAATCCAGGATAGTTTTTTATTTCTTCAACAAGCTCGTCTATTCTTTTGGGTATGGCATCTATGAACCATGAGAAATATTCTCTTAGTTCTTTCTTGGTCATTTCCTCGAACTTAAGCGTAAATGGGGGTTGAATCATGCTATATGCCATAATTAATGTATTATTACGTCGATTCCATATTGTTGCAACATATTATATAAAGGCTGGGATGGTCCGCCCAAACCAGTAACCGGGCTTTGGAAAAAATGCCATGTAGCTCCTTGGATATCTTGATTCTGCATTAATTCTGCATCTTTTAAAATTTGTTGGTTAATGTTTTTTGTAAGTGATGTATAGCCAACCTTCGATTCATTTGCAACTCCATCCACAAGCTGGTCAACATAACGGCCGCCCATACTTGTATTAAAATAAACCTGAGATTTACCGCCAAGCGTTTTAAGATAATCTTCTCCAAGTTTGCCAGTTGCACCAATAGTCGCATCTCCAAAATTAAAAAAAGTTGTTTTTGCATCCGTAATTACTACATCTGGCATCGAAGCAGCAACTGGTATGTCGGCATTACCTGTAAATCCTGTAAAAAAGCTAGCTCCTCCACCTGTTCCAACTTGTGTCCAGCCAAATGTTTCAATAAGACCGTTCGCCATTCCCGGTGCTGCGGTTACGCCCATCCCACTTAATACATTTCCACTTATATCATCTAAAAATTCAGCCGGGTGTGTTACAGGGTCTGGCAAATGTCCGTTTAAAGCATCAATTATGGTATTCCCGGTAGCAGTTATTGCACCGCCTGCTATAGGGTTTACCATCGCTGTAGCTCCTCCGGCAGCACCACTTAAATAGTATGCTCCAGCCTCAGCAATGCTACCTATTTTTCCGGAATTACCAATTAAATTTGTTATCCCGCCCGCATCTGCTGCGATAGCAAACGGCAATAGCTCTAATTGGCCTGTGAGTATGCAAAGAACAGTAAAGATAAAATTGCCTGTTTTGTCTGTATAGCTTAGAGGGTTATTGCGTGCATAGGTATATGAATTATAGTCTTGTGTAAAAGATGGGTCCGAGACATATTTATCAACCCCAAGCATTCTGCCAATCGTAGGGTCGTACAATCTCGCGTTCAGATTTACCAGCGCAAACTGTGGCATTTGTTCCTGTCCCGTAAAGCCCCGTATCAGCCAGTTAGGTGCAGTTGGTATACTATTATAGGTCCAGTCTGTCGGATTGCGGCTTCGTCCCCAGGCGTCAAAATTTTGTTCGGCAACCACCGTCCCGTTTTGATCGGTGAGCGTAAGAAATGAGCCCAAATGGTCTTTATATACATAATAGGTGTTGGTTGTGGTCAGATCGGTAACAACGATAGCGCAAATACCATCACCGCCGTTTATATAGTTAATGTAGAGATCCCCATTAGCGGTGTTTATATGCTCCCATTGACCATAATATTCTGTAGTTTGGGTTAAAGTACCGCTATTATATAACTTGCTAGTCGCCCTTTGGTAATTAGCATCATAAGTGAAAGTTTCTAAATAGCCATTCTCCTTTACTGAGTCAGCTTGCGAAAAACCAGTATAGCTAATATCCTGCTCATTATGGCTGATCGCGGATGAGGCTGTAAAATTTACATTACCTAAAGCAGTCCAGATTGAATTTGTCTGATGTGTAACATTAGTATTCCCCGGTTGATACCATGCACCCGCATCTGTTTTCGAATAGATATTGCCCCTGCTGACGTTGTTATATTCATCATAGGTAAGATCAATGGCATAGGGAGTATTGGGAGTATTATTAGGATACTGAGTAGCCGATTGGGTAAGCCTGTTTAAATTATCATACTGAAAGAAATCGGTAATGTTTTTAATGTTATCACTCCTGTGTGAAAGGGTTAGGGTTGGATTATCCCATGACAATTGCAAATCCTGGATAGCAGTTGCACCGGTAGCCTGGTAGTGTGTAGGCAAACCATTTGTGTAGCTGACATTGGTTTGCACACCATTGCCTAAAGTATATTGGGTATATTGCCCCAAACCGTTTTGTGCATTGGCCTGGAAGTAAACTGTGTTGGAGTTACTGTAATCATATACCTCGGTTAGGTGTCCGTAATTATCGTAAGAATATCCCGTTGATAAAGACGCATTATTCGGCGCAAAAGTATTGTCATTAATAGTCATGTTCCCATACAGGTCATACACATAATATTTATCGGTTTGAAATGTACTGCCTGGGGCTGTTTCCTTATCGTCAATTAAATTTCCATAGCCGTCATAAGAATATACATTAACTCGGCCATCAAAATTCGTAATTTGTTGCAATGCGTTCGGATAGCCGTTGGCCACAACCCCGCTATAATATTGATACGAGGTTGTCCCTTCAGGCCCGGTACGAGTAAGTGTCTTTCCCTCAACATCATAGGTATATTGATGCTGGTTATTATTGGCATCTGTTTCCGATACCATACGGCTAAACGGATCATACGCATAAGTGATCGTTCCTCTGTTTGTCTGCCAACTGTTGCTGAGCCTCCCGCAAAAATCATACTGATTGGTAATGATATTCAAGCCCGAATGCGATACCGTTAATTTATTTCCCCAATTATCGTAGGTAAAATCTAATGTGCCTCCGTTATCCGTTGTCTCGATAACTTTACCCGTAGGATCTGTTGTCTTACTCGATGGATAGGTTGCAGGGTCTGAAACCGTTACAGTAATATTGCCGCTATTATTATTGTTGCTATAACTATAATTGGTAATTCCCTGAAAATTAGTAGTAGTAGAAAGCCTGTTTAGGTAATCAAAGCTATAACTTGTTAGCATAGGGGTTTCATTTGGCAGATACGGCGCAGTTTTCTGTACAATATTCCCCAGGTTATCGTATGTTTTTGTTGTCGTTAACAAGCCATTCAATCCAGTGCTTTGGCTCATCACCTCCTGCCCTAATTGGTTATACCAGGTTTCGTTAGTAGGCTTGCCGGGGCACAGCGTAGTTACATTCCAATAACTGCCAGTGTTATTAAAATTGAAATCCCAGTTATAGGACGTATTGATGTAATAGCCTTGGGGCACGTATGTCTGTACTAATTTCCCCCATTCATCGTAATAATAATACGTATTCAAACCATCAATTCCGGTAGTAATCTGAGGTTTGCCCCAAAGGGGATCATAGGTAGCTGTTGCAACTTGAGAAAGAGGATTTGTAGAAGAAATCGGGAACCTCCCTTTAGTATCGTAGGCGTTAATAGTCACTTGCGGTGATACGGCAGGTGTCCCGAAGCCCGAAAGAGTTTTTTGGGTAATGTTGCCATAGGCATCATAAGAATAATCCGTTTCTGTCTGTGCTGAAGACGAGTAGAGGGGTGCGCCGGGAAGATAAGAATCCTGCGAAAGCAAATTATTGGAATAAGTATAGTTATGGGTACCGCAAGCTGTAGGGCCGTTCCCTGTTGAAATTACAACTATTTGTGTTGGGCTGGCAGGCACAGGCGTACCAAAAGTGCCAAAACTGGTGTACGTAGTAGTGCCTTGCGTATTGTTAATATTATTGATTGCCTCAGTAATATTTCCAAAAGCATCGAATATATTGACCAAAACACTAAAAGCCCCAGATACATAATCATTTTTAAATGTAGAATAATTCTTCACCCAAAATAGGCCGTTTCCCTCACTGATAAAACTATCAGAATAATCAGTTTCAGCATACAAGTTTGAGGTATTTGAAAGGTCTGCAATGCCGCTTGCGCTTATATAAGGCACATAAAAAGTGGGGTCAACGCTATATTGAGTGTAATTATCTTTACTGAATGTATTATCCTGTGCATCTGTCCTTATAAATCCTAAAAAGCCTCTTCCGCCTTTGTGGAATTGGGCATTTTGATATAAATAATTAGTAGTGTTTTGCCCGTTATTCGGATTGGGTACAGTAAGGGTAGATACAACATAGAGCGGAAACTGAACGCTATTTAAGGGGTAGGGCGTAATAGCACCCTGTGTGTGAATATTATTTTGAGTTAACGGGGAATAATTGAATTGGGTCACACGATCCAAACCATCCTCTATTTTTTCTATTATTTTTTCGTTGCTGCTATTGTCAAAAAATACTGTGCGTAAGCTATCGCTTCCGGCTTCTTTGTACGTAATGTCAGATTTCCCATCTCCATCCATGTCTGCCACTACCCTTATCGCGGGAAGGATAGACATAATCTCGCTATTGGGATAATTATACGACTTCTCGTAGAATTCATTATTACCTGTACTATAATAAATATTAAACTGCGAATTAAACGTTTGGGCGCTGCAATTGGCTATCTGTTTGCTGTAGTGGAGTATGTCGCATTTGCCATCACCGTCATAATCACCTATATAAATTTCATCTCCAGGTCCACTTAATGTAGTAGTATTAGGGAAGCTTCCGAAGCTGCATGAAAGGCTGGGATTAAATGCCGGGGTTAATGTAAAAGACTGCCAATTGAAATCAGTACCTGTAGAATAAGCAATACTGGGGACAAAAGTAAGGGTAATAAACGGGAATGTAACGACAGGGACAGCACTAATGGTAAGCAAGTCTGTTTTTCCATCACCATTGAAATCACCAACATACACGCTATCGTTAGATGTAGGGCTGCCCGAATAAAGTGAGTTAGTAGAATAAGTATTAGTAATACTGTTATAGTTAATGGTTAATATATTTGACATATTAGTGTTTATAAATAATATGTCGCTTTTCCCATCGCCATCAAAATCAATTACATAGCTTTTATCAGTAGCGGATAAAAGGTCAGTAAGCGTCAAAGGCAGAGGAGGAGGAAAAGAAAATGGAGGGAAGAGATTAACTATCAATTCCTGATTCCATACATTTTTACCTGGAAAGGAAATAAAGGCTTTAGCGCCAGACCCGTTTCCTAAGAATAATATATAGTCAGTGATACCATCCCCATCAAAATCACCAGTATAAAAGAAATTCGAAGTGGCAACTTGGTTGTATCCTCCAGGGGGCAATGCACAAGAATAGGGTGTAACAGAGTACCCATTGCTCATATTGCTATAACCAATATTAACACTATCCAAGATTGAAACGTTGTTATTGGCTTGAGAGAGATTTACGCTAATAATATCGTCCAACCCATCTCCATTAAAATCAGAAGATGTGATATCGGAATTAGTTGTTGGTTTCTTGAAATTTATTTTTGGTATAAATCTATGCGCATTCCTTACCGTAGTTCCCGTGTTGGCATTTTGTGGTATTATATTTTGGTAAATTTGAGTGTATTGCCCTGTGGTGATGTCCCTCGTATAAATGCTGTACCCCTGTGTAAAACTTATGCCATTTGCTTGTATGATCTCATCAGAAATCATTATGTCCGATACACCATCACCGTTAAAATCTCCGCTATACGCTTGATGCACAATACTTGCATTATTAGCGCTACTGTTGATATTGGTAGCTGCAATCGCCACATCTAAAGCAGAAGAATCAATCTGATAATTTGTTATTGCATTTTCTCCATACTTAAATATGGTGTTGTTTAGCTGGTGGCCATTTGCTCCATATTCCGTTACCTGCTGCAAATAAGATCGTATGTTATCAAAGCCATAATTAAAAGAGTATGTTTTAAAAGCAAGGCTATTCTCACCTGTAATGACGATATTATCCAATAAAAAAGGTTGCCATAAAGAAAGGTTAGCATCATAAACAGTATTATCATCTTCCCGTATCGAATAGTTAAACTTGATCGTATTATACGGCTGCAAGCCAGTATTTACATTTCCCGTGTAATCAATCTCAGTTAATAAAACAAGCGTATTGCCCTGCGAATAAGTGAAGGAAATGTAATTGCCATTTATATCCTGAATTCTATCCAATAGCCATTGATACACGGCATTAGGACTACTACCATACTCAGGGAATTTGGAATCACTCGTTTTTCCATATTCCATTATAGTTCCATCTTTCAAAGTCACCTGAAACCAATCAGGCCCGTTGCCATTCGTTCCATTCGAAGTGATAACTGCAAAATTATCTGACTCAGTAGCATAAGTAGTAGTAGGATATCCGTATGCCCCGCTCGTTGCGATCAACCTTACTCCATCCAATTCGAATTTATCATTGTAAGTAAAGGCAACAGGAGATGGAGCGCCGTCGTGAAAATAATCGTTCCCAGTCCTTACAATTGCTGATAAACCAGTTAAGCTCCAACCCATCCCTAATAAGCCATTTGGAGATTGGGAATTATATGCTATTCCCAAGTTGGGAGCCAAGCCATGTGTTCCCGGAGGAACTTCTATTGGTATGCAATAAGTTGCTGCACCTGTTTGGCTAACCGACGCCGTCCCGTTAACCGCTCCAACGGCATAACTGGTTGTTATAGGATTGCTGAACCCGCTGGAAGATCAGGAGCACTACAACAGCGCATACTTTGTTCCGAAACATCGTTTGGAAGAATTGGAGCCGCTATCTGATGTGCTGCAAAACAGTAAGAAATAACTGGGGCTGTGAAATATCGCTATGTAAAACAAAGGCTCAACAGAAATGTTGGGTCTTTTATTTTTTATCCTTGGCCTTTAACAACTCTTGTAACAATTCTACATTGTGCCGCTCGCTCGCTAACAGGCGTTCATATAGTTTTTTAGATTCCTCATACATTTCCATTAATTTATCAATAGGGTTGTATTGATAGTTGATCTGCGAGTTCACCACCGCGCTATCATAGTTATTCTGCACGTTGTTTATCGCGGCATCTTCGTTGAAATTCTCTATCGCCTCAACGTTCACTTCGAGTGCATCGGCTATCATTTTCAATTTAGCATCGTCAATAGTCGCGCTCTTTTCGATCTTAGACAATGCGCTTTGGCTGATGCCCAATTTATCAGCAAGATTTTCCTGCTTGATGCCCTTCAGTGTCCGAATGCGTTCAATCTTTCTGCCGATATGGGGAATGGCTGCTGTCTTTGGAGGCATAATGTATTCAAGTTTTAGGACCGGAATAAAATATTCCAATTTTGGAATAAAATATTCCAAAAATTCCTTCTTTGAAACA
>Ga0206829_10261_pt1 | contig 17328 bp, 14 predicted proteins | sample Alteio_BWOrgCont_75_FD_152862 | JGI IMG/M metagenome (GOLD analysis project Ga0206829, IMG submission 152862) | Enriched cells from forest soil in Barre Woods Harvard Forest LTER site, Petersham, Massachusetts, United States -... | ecosystem: Environmental > Terrestrial > Soil > Temperate forest >... | reverse complement strand
TTCAAACAACAATGGCCCCGGAAGGTTCCGGAGCCATCACAATGAAACATCAGGATAGATTAATTAGTGGCGGCAAAGGTAAAGTTGGCGCTTTTAGCCTCGCCGTCTTTGACAACCACGGTTTGAGGTGCGGATGCGCCGTATTTTTCCTGCCAGGCAACCATGGTATAACTGCCAGCCGGAAGACCTGAAATTTTAAAAGAACCATCGTCACTTGTTACCGCGTAAAAAGGATTAGTAAACACACCGGCAAAGCAATGCATCCAACCGTGAACATCGCACTTAAATTTCGTTGGCGTTTCCGCTTTGGCAAACTTTTTTTCGGTAACCATACCCTGGTTCGGCATACCCACATTGAAACTGTCATTCGTTACAGCCATGCAATGAACGTTATGTAGAGTAGGATCGCTGTTTACAATTTCCAATGCCTGGCCCACCTGAATACCAAAAACATGCGGGTTGTACATACAGCCCTTTTGGTTCAAGGTAACCGAAGCAGCGGGCGCGGGATAATTGCCGGCGCCGTCCGTGACATAAACCAAAACATTTTTGAGATTGCCCTTAGCGTCCGCGATAACAGTTTCGTCTTTGACCATTCCGGTGTGCTGCGCTTTACAAACTGGATCCGCATCCACGCTAAATAAAGCCGTTCCCGGAACTTTACCTGTCAAACTGACTATACCGGCCACACTGGCCGTACCCAAAACCGCCGCTGCCTTTCCTGCGCCATTAGCGGCTTCCATTAGTTCTTCATCTTCGCTTTTTTGTCCGCAGCCCGCCGTGAGAGTCAATCCTGCGATTATCAATAGGGCCATCATTTTTTTTAGTTCCATCACACAACTCCTTCAGATTTTAAATTAATCAGCCCGTTGTGGAATTCTCGGCAATTTAATCCAGGACTGAGAATTCTCCATGACATAAATCATGAAAAAGCACCAGACGAAGAAGACCGAAGTAATTTACCCCTGCGCGCTTTTTAAAAGCAAGCAGAGGCAAAAGTGGTTAATTAGCTTTGCCCAGCATGAAAAGATAATCGCGCAGGGCCTCGCGCTGTTTTTCCGAATCGCCATGGAAATACTGGGGAACAGGCGACTTGTCTTCAGGTGGCGGCCAAAACGCAGGCATGCGAGCTCCTGGCATTAACGCATCAGGATTCTTAAGCCATTGCGCCACCCAGTCCGGCTTCAACCGCGAATGGACTTGTAATAGGTCCGGCGCGGCCGTGGAAAGATCCGCGGGAACAGCCGTTCCAAAAATATGGCATTTCTGGCATTGAAGCTTCGCGAACATGGCTTTGGTTTGCGTCAATTGACCCGCGCTCAGCTTGCCAGTCACAATGGTCGTGAACGGATAAACTTGATCGTCTTTCAGATTGAAATAAGTGATGACGTTACTGATATCCTCATCGCTCCAATGGAAGCTCGGCATATGAATATGCAGCCAAGGACGAATAGGGTGAACATTCAGTAAGAAATCATGGAACCATTCGACTTGAATCTTGGATCCTTCCTTACGCAGATTCGGCGGAGCCAAAGACAGATCGATATTTTCTTTCTCGTACATTTCACGGATTCTGCCGCCTTGATCTTCAATCAAGTGACAGCCCCGGCAGTTAAAGTTAGCGATCACCCGGCGGCCTTTTTCCAGTAAAGGACCGTTGCCATGAACACCGGCGATCATGTCATCCGGAACATAGGTCTTTGTCAAACCCAGCACCGCGGTGACGATAGCTTCCTTGTCTTCAGGGTTTAAACGGAAATTGGGCATTTTCAAACGATCTTGGAAAGCCACGCTCTTGTCTTTGTCAAACTGCCGGGGATTTTCGAGTTTCGCGTTCACAAAAGCCTCATGCGTATGTTCCAAATCGGTTGTTCCAAAGTCTAGTTGGCCTACCTGCTTGGTTCCCCAATCGGAGAGTTCGGTTCCAATACCCTGAGCCGTCTCAAAACCCTGGATCATATGACAGCCGAAACATCCGTATTTGCTCAAGCTCTTTTGGCCCAAGTATTGTTCGCGGGCTTTATCGTCCATTTGAGCCAACTGCGTTTTGGCCCCATCAATACCATATAAAGGTTTTAAATAAGTTTGAATCAAATCATCCCGGACCGCTGGATCAGCCTGAGGGGCGCTCATTTCGTCAAAAGTTTTATTTTTCTTCGACATCAAGTAAGCCGTCACGTCAGCAGCTTCCTGATTGGTCAAACGCAAAACCGGCATACGGGTATCAGGATTGAAATGGCGCGGATTCTTGATCCAGGTATAAACAAATGCCGCGGAAAGCTTGCTTCCGATGGCGGATAAATCCGGAGCGAAATCAGCGTGATGCGATGTCACGTCATCAATCCCATGGCAGGCTAAACAGCCGATTTCTTTAAAAACTTTCTTTCCATTCGCAATGCTGCCAGCCGGCGCGTTTTCATTCGGAGCATAGTTGGCCGAGTGTTCATATAAGTACTGAACTATGGAATTCAATTCAGCCTTGGTTTTAGCCAACGCCTCATCATCGGAGTTATTTGTTTGCTGGAAGAAGCTAGGCATACGGGCAGCTGCGTTATAAGACTTCGGATCCCATACCCATTTCTCAACGAATTCTTCTTTTAACTTTCCCTTGACCCGAATGAGGCTCGGCCCGGCTTTGGTTAAACCTTCCAGATTTTTCACTTTATGACAACCCACACAGCCTCGGGTCACCATCAATTCACGACCTCTATCTAACTCAGGAGCGTTGTTAATAAATTCTTGCGTTCCGTGGCACTTTAAGCAGGAACCTTCCGTATATTTAAGTGGCAACATGGTGCTTTGCACGCCTTCAGGCGCTTCCCAGCCGTATTTTTCTTTCCAGAGTTTGGCTTGTTCTTCATCATTGGGAACGTGGGCGCAAGTCGTGAAATCAATAGCCTGACCCATGCCGCCATGACAAATAGTACAACCTACTTTTTCCATCGGATGTTGGCTGGTTGGACCCACATAAAGATCCAAATGAGGATGGGTACGGAAAGGTTCGGGGGCGTTTTCAAAACCTTTTTTATCGATGGCCTGGTGACAGGTCATGCAACGGTCAACCCTCATTGTCCTGGCAAAATAAAGATCTTCAGGAAGATTTTTTAACACCACCTGTTGAATTTGAATGGTCGGGGATAGAAAGTCCAACAACATGGCGTTTCGAACATAGAATACGAAACCAAAAGAATTCTTATCGATCTTGGCTTTCAACAAATGATAGTCGGCCAGCATCTTATTGATGTTCGCGTTCACATCGTCGCGCTTAGAGTCAATATCGGCTAAATCTTTGGTAATCTGGTCTCTTTGCTGTTGTAAATCAAATAGCTGCTGGGTATAGCCGCCGGCTTGATCGACTTCTGATTGTATCTTCGCATTGAGTTTTGTGGTGTCTTTACCATCTTTGTTGGCTTCAGCATAAGTATATTTATCTGCGTCGATTTGAGCCTTCAAAGGCTGGTAATTAACGGTTTTCGTTTTGAAAATTTGATTGTCCAGTTTAGCGGCCTGGTCATTCAACTTTTCAATCTCATCTTCGTGGGACTTCAGGTCTTTGTTGGCTTGAGCTAAATCCGACCTCAACTGTTTGTATTTAACAAAGTCAATGTCGGAGATCGCATCGGTTTTTTGATCAACCGCCATAGAACGCTGCAATTGCATAAACTGACGTTGATAATTTTTCCAGGGGCGATTGTAATCCTTCCAAATCATCCAGATGATACAAATCAAAAGCACCAAACTGGACCAAAGGAAAACCTTGGTTAAAGTTTTGCTGTCGTAGGCTCTTTCGTCTTTAAAGTCGGCCAAGGCTATATCCTTCGTTTGTTAAATATTAAAGAAAATCTCGGGTATCGCCACAATGTACTTCAAATTGATTAACCATCTTAAAACCATCTTGATCGGTAAAGCCGCCATCGACAAAAACAAAAATATCAAAATTCCATAACGAACAACGCCCATTTTTTCGAGTAATTCTTGAAGCAAGGGGATTTTTTTAGTAAGCAAAGGCGGCAACCCGATTAAATAAAAGCCGACCGCTAGGAATCCCCAAATTTCGCGAAGTAAAAAATTAGAAGGCAGCCCAATACCCAAAATGCGAACCCAGATGTATTCCGACAAATTCACATTGTTCAACACGACTACCTTGTGAAGATCCCAATTTTCATAAGGACCAAAGAAGTTCCAGCCCGGCCCCCTCATAAAAGTACCCAAGAAGATCAAAGTAACCCACAGGATAAAAAAACCGAACAAGAAAGGAATGATCGCCAATTTGCGCTCGTTAAATGTATAGTAACCGGCTCCCTTAGGATTTTTATCAATATAAGGAATAGCCATCAGCCCAACGATGATCAATGTGGGAAATACCACACCCGCCAGCCAGGGATCGTAATAAACCAGCATTTCCTGCAAACCCAAGAAATACCAGGGCGCCTTTGAAGGATTGGGTGTCCAAGCCGGCGTTGCGGCTTGTTCCAAGGGAGCGTGTAAACACAAAGACCAAATTAAAAGAACCACACCGGCCACAACAGTGGCGATAAATTCGATATAAACCAAATCAGGCCAAACATAGACTTTTTTATCAGAAGTTTCTTTTTCGATGGGAGGTTGGCCTTGCGCTATACGACGATCATTGAGAACCCCTTGGCGGAACGAAAGCCACGTAAAAAAACCGACGGAGAAAACCATCAAAAAGATAGGTACGTTATCCGGCAAGGAAGCGATTTCACGAAAGTGCACACTATAAACCATTGAGAAAACAATGGCCCCGATGGCTCCCCACAAAAGCTTCACCGCGAAGGCCGGTTCCGTCCACTTTTCACGATATTTGATCATCGCCCAAAAAGCGATGACCGAAAACAAGAAATATGACCAGGGTTGAAGCACAAAATCGATGGCATCCAGTATGTAATGCATGGTCCCTCAAAAAAACTAATTTTATTCGAGCCGCAAATTACAGCGGGCCCGAAATACCGCCGTCCTTACGAACACGCCAAAAATGAATCGCCATCAAAGTAGCCGCCACGATGGGAACCACCACACAATGAAGTACATAAAAACGAATCAGAGTCGCTTCAGAAACAAAATGGCCGCCCAAAAGAGCGAAATGAATGTCTGAACCGCCGTTAACCAAGTGCACCCCGCCGATTTGGATCATAGAAGCACCGGGGCCTTCATAACCCATAAAAGGCGTGGCTCGGGCCATATTAGTGCCTACCGTGATAGCCCACATAGCCAATTGATCCCAGGGCAGTAAGTAACCTGTAAATGATAAAAGAAGCGTGATAACCAATAAAATAACCCCAATAACCCAGTTAAATTCCCGGGGCGGTTTATAAGATCCCGTCATGAACACGCGGAACATATGAAGCCATACCGCAATCACCATGGCATGGGCGCCCCAACGATGAATTTCACGCATAATTCCCAGCGGTACGTGTTCCCGCAAAGCCACAATGTCGTAATAAGCGTATTCGGCCGTAGGCCGATAATAGAACATAAGCAAAATACCAGTTACGGTCAGGTTCAAAAATAGGAAAAAGGACAACCCGCCCATACACCAGGTATAACTCATCTTAACGCCCGAATGACGGGCCTTTACTGGATGCAGATGCAAAAAGACGTTGGACAAAACAGCCATAACCCTATTACGCGGGGTGTCAGGATATCCATGACGAAAAATGGACTTCCAAACTTGACCTTCCGCGATGGCTTTCTTCACCGCTTCGGGTGAAGGGCTTTGAGCGAAAATTTCATCGATTTTCTTTTTCAATTTATCCAGCATGAGTCAAATCCTTTTTAAAACGACTTTAAATCAACCTTTGTAGTCTAAAAAAGAACCAGGCAATCCCCATTGGCCCAGCTCTTGTTGGTATTGAATGGATTCGTCTATTTGAATCAAACCATCATCGGTCAAAACAATATTAAACCGCGGCAATGGGCGCGGAGCGGGCCCTTCAAAGTTAACACCTGTAATGTAATAACCGCTGCCGTGACAAGGGCACTTAAATTTTTGTTCCGCTTGAAGCCAGTTGGGCGTACAGCCCAAATGGGTACAAATAGTAGAAAGGGCATAAAAACCTTCTGTATTCCTAACAACCCACACCCGATGAGCTTCTTTATATCTCTCATCCACGCCTAAGGAATAAGTATTTGGTGCGCCGGCAGCAAATTTTAAAGGCGGCTCAAAAGTAACATTGGGGAAAAGAAACCTCACCACTCCACTCAAGGCGCCTAACGTTGCTGCGGTAAAAGCGACCCAAGCCAACCCCAAGAGAGATAAAAATGAACGGCGATTTAACTGAGGATTTAAAGCTGAAGATTCAACCTCTTCTGTGTGAGCATGCGTTTTATGTTCTTGAGCTTCCTTATATGCATTAAACAAAAAGGTAATCGTCAAAACCAAAACATATACAAACAATGAACCCAAGGCGATAAACCCGAGATTAATGATCAGAGAGCTAAATTCAATTGTTGAAGATGGAGTGACGTCCGCAAAAGAAATGTCTGTTATTAACGAGGCGGTGGCTAAAATTAAAAAGAAAAAACGATATCTACTCACGCAACGAGAGTTCATTCAAACCACTCCGGTGACAAACAAGAGATTTTAAGGACAAAACCAAAGCCGATTACAAAAAGTCAATCGAATCAGGTTGAAAGCAGGGCGTATTCTAAACGAGTGGCTAGGGAGGGTCAAGTAAGGATGAGCAAAATCATACTCAAACTTAAAAAAATCTTGACTTAATTTTCCCTATTTATTTCGCTTCGCTTTCAATGCAGCTTTTTTTCAACACTTTTAACCTTATCTTCCATCGTTTGGGTTTTATCGGTTCTAGTGCCAAATTTGAGGGTTGTCGTAATGCGAGGAGCCCCCATCTGGTGTACTACTTCATGACAGCGTTTGATCGCCGAGAAAACCTCATCCCATTCTCCCTCAATGTTAGTCCCGTAAGCATGTAATTTCGTGTTCAGTCCCGCTTCTTTTAAAACTTTTTCACAGGCGGCTACATATTCAGAAACTGACACTCCCACACCCAAGGGCACTACACAAAGATCCGCAATCACTCTCATAGTCAACCTCCTAATTGAATTCAAATACAGTTTGAGAGTTTAAAAAGGGAATTTCAAGAATCCTTCGGTTAAAGCGCCCAAAGCACATAAGAAAAAAGCGAAAAAGAGACCCACTGAGACAGGAAGCAAAACAGCTGAACGGCTTTGCTCCGGTTTGGAGTAAAGAACCATCACAACTCTTAAATAATAAAAAGCGGAAATAAAGCTGTTAAAGACAGCGATAACCGTCAACCAGATTATGCCGTTATCCACAGCTAACTTAAAAAGAAAATACTTTCCAAAAAAACCGGCCGTCGGCGTCATGCCTGCCAGAGAAAACATAAAAATCGACAGCGTAATTCCCATCCAGGGGCGACGATAACCCAAACCCTGATAATCCTGGAAACTATTTTGGCTTTCACCCTTGCCTGAGGCCCAGGCAATCCATCCAAAAGCTCCGGCGGTAGTAAAAGTATAAGTCAAAAGATAAAAAGCCAAGGCCCGTTCAACCGAATCCGCTGGATTGCCAACCGCAGCCGCCAAGCCGACTGCCAAATAGCCGGCATGAGCCACACTGGAATAAGCTAAAAGTCGTTTGAGATTTGACTGGCCTAAAGCACTAAAATTACCCAGCGTCATCGTCAGTACCGCCAACACGCAAAGCGCTATTGTCCAGGGTCCCGGCACGCCAAACACTTCGGTAAAGAGCCGCGCAAAAATACCAAAAGCCGCCGCCTTCACCCCCGTGGAAAGAAAAGCCGAAACAGGTGCGGGGGATCCGTCATAAACATCCGGGGCCCAACCATGGAATGGAACCAATGCCACTTTAAAACCCAATCCTACCAACAAAAGCGCCGCGCCTAACTGAACAAACACCGCCGGATTAAACCCGTTCACGAAAGTATTCATGTTTTTTTCCAGAAAAATTCGAAGCTCTGGAAAATGAGTGGTGCCAGAAACACCATAAAGAATGGCGATTCCATAGAGAAGAAAAGCGGAGGAAAAAACACCGTTTAAAAAGTATTTCAATGCCGCTTCGGTTGACTGTTCTTTTATCCGCAAATAACCGGCCAAAACATAGCCCGAGATGGACATGAGTTCCAGGCCCACAAAGAGCGTTAAAAATTCCGAAGCTGAAACCAAAACGATCATTCCCGCCGTAGCCAGCAGAATCAGCGCGTAATACTCCCCCGTCACCGCCTTCTCCCGCTTCAAATAGGCTGAGGAAAAAATAACGGTTAACAACGCGGATAAAAGACAGACGGCCTGTAAAGTCACGGAATAAAGATCGACAACCACTGAGCGATTAAATAAAGTTCCCGGCATTCCCTGACGGGATAAAAGACTAAAAGCTGAACCTGACGCCAAAACCAAAAAAGTCACCGCAACGATGGGCAAAATCTTGCGACCGTCTTCTTTTGAAAACATTTCCAAAAGCAAAAGAACCACCGCACCCGCGACCACAAACCAAAGGGGCAATAAAGCCGTTAATTCAGGGGGAAGACAAGTCATTACCGGCTTCCCTTCTTGTCTTTTTCCATCTGTTCTTGCAAATGACGTTGTGTAGCTGCGAAATCAGTCATCGTCGGCGCTGGCTTCAACCGCTCAATGACGTTAGCCTGAAGGGACTTTTCCATCGGTCTCAAGAAAAAATTAGGCGATAATCCTATCCACAAAACTGTGGCCGCCAAAGGCAGCAATAAGGCGATTTCACGCACAGACAAATCAAGTGCCGTATTTTGCTTTTTATTCGTCGGCCCTAAAAAAACTTTCCCATAGAGATAAAAGAAATACCAGGCGGACAAAACAAACCCTGGGATTGCCAAAAAGGCTAAAACCGCGTTGGCTTTATAAGCCGACACCAAAATTAAAATTTCCCCGACAAACCCCGCTAAACCTGGCATTCCTAACGCCGCCGCCATTAAAAACAGGAATAGGGCCGCCAACACAGGAGTTGTTTTTGCCCAGCCGCCAAAATGGGACATTTCGTAAGAAGGATTACGTTCATAAATCATTCCCGCCAACAGAAAAAGTCCAGCCATGTAAACCCCGTGGCCAACCATTTGCAGTACTCCTCCCTGAAGCCCTGTCAGTGAAAAAGTAAAAACTCCAAGGAGAATCATTCCCATATGGGACAAAGAAGAATAAGCCAGAATCTTTTTGAAGTTCGTTTGAAAGGTCGCCATCAGGGCGCCATGTAAAACCCCGACAACAGCCAGAATCATGATCCAGGGAGCGAATGCCTTTGCCGCATCCGGGAAAAGGGGAATACAAAATCGTAAAAGTCCATAAACACCGAGTTTTACCATGATGGCTGAAAGAAGCACCGTGCCGCCCGCCGGCGCTTCCACATAAGCTTCCGGCAGCCAGCCATGAAATGGGAAAAGAGGAACCTTGATGAGAAAAGCCAAAGCAAAAGCCAGGAAACACCAAAACTGGGCGTCTTCCGCGAAAAAGTGATCTGCGATTTTCGAATAATCAAAACTCTTTACTTCATGAGTTACGTATAAGAGAGCGACCAGCATTAAAAGCGAACCCAGCATGGTATAGAGCACGAATTTGATCGTGGCTTTGACACGATTATCTCCGCCCCAAACCCCGATCAGGAAAAAGGCAGGAATCAGCATCATTTCCCAGAACACGTAGAAGAGAAACAAGTCGGTTGAAACTAAAGTACCGATCACCGCGGATTCCAAAAGTAGAATGCAGGCGTAATAGCCCCTTTGAGAAAAGGCCCTAAAACCAGCTAAGGTCACCAGGGGTACTAAAAAAGTAGTTAAAAGAATGAGCCATAACGAAATGCCGTCAATGCCAACAGCATAATGAATACCCAGGTTAGGTATCAGGTCATAAAGCTCTTTAAACTGAAAACCTGCGTTGGATAAATCAAAATTAATATAAAGCCGCAAAGAATAAATAAAAACCGTCAATGAAACCAAAAAGGTAAGCGCTTTAGTAGCCTTTTCCCAGGGAAAAAGCCCTACCAAAAGCGCGCCAACTAAAGGCAATCCGACTAATAGAGATAAAATCAAAGCGAACCCCTCAATGCAATAAAAGATAAATTAAAAGAGCCGCGCCAGCGGCCACAAAAGCCAGGTAAACCCTTACAAAACCCACTTGAACTCGTTTCACTACTTGAGCGGCGCCCGATATGCCTTTGACCGCCCATTCCACCAATCGATTTACCAACAGCGTCTCAATGATCCAACCCGAAACCCAACAGGCAACACTCTTGGCAAGCCAAACTACCGTCCCGTTATAGAATTCATCGACAAAATATTTTCCATCCAGCATTTTCTTGGACCCTGTAAACATCAGGGTCAGGTTTTTGCTCACGCTCGGCTTAAAGCTGTAGACATACCAGGCCACCACCACGCCCAGAAAAGCTACCACGAAGGAAACCAGCATCAAGACCGGTTCTAAACTGTGGGGAAGAGCGTCGGATGTTAAAGTCGATAAATGAAAAAGCGGATCGAGAAATTTACCCAGTTCATCGGCCCCGCCAATCGCCACTGGCACACCAATCCAGCCAATACCTAAAGAAAGAACACCCAAAAACAAAACAGGCCAGGTCATGAGACGGGGCGATTCGTGTAAATGTTCGTAGACTTCGTGATCTCCGCGGTAATCCCCGAAGAAAACCAATATCACAAGACGGGTCATATAAAAAGCGGTTAAAAACGAAGTCACCAATCCGATGAAATAAAGAATCTGCGGAAGAACGGGGAAAATGGAATTAGGCGTTGCCAGGGCTTTCCATAAAATTTCGTCTTTGCTGAAGAAACCGCCGCAGGTAGGCAAAATACCTGTAATGGCAATCCAACCCATCAAAAATCCCAAACTGGTAACCGGAATATGTTTGAGAAGTCCTCCCATTTTGCGGATATCCTGTTCTCCGCTTAAAGAATGAATGACCGAACCAGCCGCCAAAAACAAACAGGCTTTAAAGAACCCATGGGTAATGAGATGAAAAATACCCGCTTCATAACTGGTCACACCTACACCCAAAAACATATAACCCAATTGGGAAATAGTGGAATAAGCCAGAACTTTTTTAATGTCATTTTGAACTAACGCGATCGTGGCGGCCAAAAACGCGGTTAAAACTCCGATCATCGCGATCAGCGTGGATACCCATGGCGCTAGAACAAAAAGAAAGTGCAGTCGGGCCACCAAATAAATTCCCGCGGTCACCATGGTCGCGGCATGGATCAGGGCCGAAACAGGGGTGGGACCAGCCATCGCGTCCGGCAGCCATACGTAAAGAGGGATTTGAGCCGACTTCCCCGTTGCGGCAAAAAAGAAACAAAGACAAATGAGGGTGGCGGTCGCTTCCGTAAAAACCTGTTTGTGGGTCAACAAATCGTTAAAGTTAAAGGTTCCCGCCAGGGCAAAAACCATCAGGAGCGCCGCGATAAACCCTGCGTCACCGATACGGTTGAGAATAATAGCCTTCTTGCCCGCTTCCGCGTTAACGCCGTCTTCAAACCAGAAACCAATGAGCAGATAGGAGCAAAAACCAACACCCTCCCAACCTAAAAACAAAACGAGAAGGTCCTGGGCCAAAACCAATACCAGCATGGAAAAGAGAAACAGGTTGAGATAAGCGAAATAACGGCCAAACCCCTTGTCCCCCTTCATGTATCCGGCAGAATAAAGATGAATGATGCTGGAAAGAAAAGTAACAAAGATGACCATCACACCGGAAAGCGAATTGAGTTCCAGATTAAAACTCACATGAAAAGTCCCGGACTCAATCCAGTTAAATAACTCCTGTACCCAGGGGCTGTCGGGAGTTTGTTTGAAGTGAAGAAACATTTCCCAGGAGACAAGGAAAGAAGCGATCGCGGCCCCGCAAGCCACCGCCGCGTAAACCCACGGCTTCACGGACAAAACCTTCCGAGCCGCCAAAAGGGTCAAAAGGCCGTTGATCACCGCGCCCAATAACGGCAGCGCCACAATCAGCCAAAGCCAGTCCGAATGGATGTAAATCACATCTTGAAAATTTTCCAGTTTTAACATTTCGCCCTCAAAAAATAACTTCTAGTTCTTCAAGCTTTTAAACATATCCAGATTCACCGTTTCTTTTAAACGGAACAAAGCGATCACAATGGCCAATCCTACGCAGGCTTCCGCCGCCGCGATGGAAACCACGAAAAGAACAAAAACATGGCCGGTCAAGTCGCCATTCACTTTGGCGAAGGTAATAAACGAAAGGTTAACGGCGTTCAGCATCAGTTCCAGCGACATCAATGTCATAAAAACGTTCTTGCGGGTCAAAACCCCGGCGATTCCAATGGTAAAGAGAACCGCCGAAAGCGTTAAATAGTGATTCGGCGTAATCGGATAAAGTTCCATTACAGTTTCCTTTTCGCCATGACCAGCGCCCCAATAACGGCTGTCAAAAGAATGAGCGAAAGAATTTCGAAGGGAAAAAGAAAGTCGGAAAAAATCTTCTCGCCCACCGCCATTAATGTTCCAAAATCAGGCGTCAGCAAAGCCCACGCCCAATCCTTATTGGGTAGAACGCAAAAAAGAATCGGTCCCAGAATAGTTCCAAAAAGTACGGCCAAAGCTAAAATGACCCAAAAGGGCTGAGCCTTCATCGGTTGAAGATCGTCCTTGTGCAGATTCAAAAGCATGATGACGAAAATAACCAAAACCATAATGCCGCCCGCGTAAACCAGAATTTGAATAATGGAAACAAAGCTCGCGTTGAGCATGGCATATAAACCGGCCAAAGCCCCGAAGACCCCTACCAGGGTCATCGCCGATGAAATGGGATTTACCCGGGTAATCATCAACAGGCCAAAAATCACCGAGGCCGCCGCTAAAATGTAAAAAACCATCGCTTCGAGCATCTTCTGCCTTTCGATTAGGGCCGCGCGTGCGGTCCGTGGGTCAAAATCACCGGTCTCGGCGGATTGTAATCAGCCACCACATCTTCGTTATTGTGATTCATCAAAAACTCTTTGGTGTAAACCATGCTTTCCCGGGTATAACCGGCAATCGTCACATCCGGCACATCCATCCGAATCGCGTCCAGGGGACAGGCATCCACGCAAAATCCGCAAAAAACACAGCGGAGCATGTCGATCTCAAATCTTTCGGGAAGCTTTTCAATATTCGGGTCTGGCGATTCTTCGGCCTTAATATGAATACATTCAGCCGGGCAAGCGGTGGCACAAAGCATACAGGCGGTACAGCGGGGGGCTCCGTCTTCTCGTTTCATTAAACGATGGCGGCCCCGGGTAGCCGGGGGCAGGTCTTTCTTTTGCTCGGGATAAAACACCACGGGCATGCGTTTGGGATTCAGGATGTTCTTCATCACGTGACCCATCGTCACGATCAATCCTTGAACCACCGCGACCAGATAAAATTTTTGAGCGCCTTTGGGTTCGGCGCGGTCTACGACTCTCATAAAAACCTCACTTGGATATCAACAGCCAAACACCCGTCACCAGCAAATTTACCAAACCTAAAGGCAGCAGCATCTTCCAGCCCAAATTCATCAGTTGGTCATAACGAAAACGCGGCAGAGTCCAACGGACCCACACAAAAAGCCAGCAGAAGAATAACACTTTGACCAGCAAACAACCCATTTGAAGGAGGGTTGTCAAAACCGGCCCAAACCAGGGAGCGAAAGAACCGTTAAAGGCATAAAACAACCCTGCTAAACAAACCACCGCTAGGCCGTAAAAAAGTCCGGAAAAGAGGAAAGGTTCCCATTTGGCCACTCCTTTTTTAAACAGGGTTTCCTGCTGACGGGCTTTGAGACCGATTAAATAACCCAAAAGAACGCATTTAATGAAACCCAAAATACAAACCGTGATCAAAACTTCTCGAGGATGCGCTGCTAACACATCGGTCGAAAAATACGGCACCTGATAGCCGCCCAAAAATAAAGTAGCGATCACAAACGAAGCCACCACCATGTTGGAATATTCCGCCATAAAGAAAAGCGCGAACTTTACACTGGAATACTCAATGTGGTAACCCGCCACCAGTTCGGATTCACCCTCCGCCAGATCAAAAGGATTTCGGTTTGTTTCGGCAAAAGAGGCCACGAGGAAGAGCACGAAAGCGATCGGCTGAAGAAATAGACCCCAGTTGGGTAAAGGTAGTGTGTGTCCGAAAACGATGAGCCAACGACCCTGGGTCTCCACCATCGAGCTCACCTGGGTATTTTGATAAACCATCAGTAACGCCACAATAGCCAACCCCATCGACAATTCATAAGAAATCATTTGGGCGCTGGAACGAATCCCTCCCATCAGCGAAAACTTATTGTTCGACGCCCATCCCGCCAGGATGACAGCGAAGACCCCCATGCTGGTGATTGAAAGAATATATAAAACTCCTACATCAAAATTCGCCGCTTGAAAACGGACAGTGTGGCCAAAAACATCGATCGGCGCGGCCAAAGGAATAATGAGAAGCGGCAAAAGAGAAACCGTCATGGACCAAAAGGGCGCCATCGCGTAAAAGAATCGGTTGGCGTGAGTGGGCGTGATGTTTTCTTTATTTAAAAGCTTTACCACGTCTGAAAAGTTGTGAACCATACCGAATAAACGGAACCCCAAAATTTCCGCGCGGTTCGGGCCGATGCGGTCTTGAATAATGGCGCTCCCCTTTCGCTCCAGCCAGATCATGAAAGGAACAAATTGGAGCGGCGTGATCCACATAACCACCGTCATGACCGCGATATTGATAAGGGTGAAAACCTGGTTATCCATTCGCTATTTCTTCCCTAATACGTTTGGTTGGGCTTTGATACCCACGAAAGGTTCCGGTCCCGCCGGCGCTAAAGGCAGCACCACTCCACCAGATGGAATGGAGTTAAAAGTCATGCCCTTTAAGGCTTCAACTTCTCGCGCCATCGCGTTAAATACCGACGGCGTATCTTCATACTCAAATCCGGTAACTTTTAAGGCCTTGGCCAAGCGGGTGATCCACAAAGACGCTTCAATGACATCCTGACTTTCCGGTTCAATGGCCTGTCTGAAACGCTGCAAACGACTGGTGGCGTTGACGAAGGTGCCATTCTTCTCGATGAAAGTCCGCAGCGGGAATACCATTGTTCCCTTTTGAACCACCTTGGTGTTGTGAACTGAGAGAACGATTAGGTTTTTTACCTTGCCGTAGACTTTTTCAGCGCGCGTCTCATCCTGGCCGAAAGGATTGTTGTGCATGATGATAACCACTTTAAATTCGCCCTTTTCGATACGGGCCAAAAGATCATTGCCTTCCGTATCGATTTCCAAAAGTTTGAGGCCTTGCCGGTTCGGAGTTTTATCTGCCAGCTTCAGAATATGATCTTCATCGCCCGGCTTGCCCCAGAAAGGCGCGGCCAGGTTCTTCACCTTAAAGCGTTTTTCAAAAAGCTTCTTCATCAAATAGTTGTCTTCCAAAGCTCCGGCAGGCGAGGCAATGCCCGCCACTTCCTCAGGCTTCACGCTTTCTAAAAGCTTGGCCAGTTGGTCAATCCCTTGGGCCAGAGTTTGAACAGTGAAACCAACCTTTACTTCGGCAAGCCGGTTATCTTGGTAATAGTTGAAAGAAAAACGGCCTTCGTCGCACATCCAGGTCTTATTGAGTTCGGCGTTATCCCGGGGCATAAAACGGTAAATACGGCCTTTGTTATGTTCCACAGTCATATTGCAACCTCGGGCACAGCCATGACAGATAGACTCAGTCTTTTTGAGGAACCAAACCCGCTGTTGGAAACGGAATTCTTTTAAAGTGAGCGCGCCTACCGGGCAAATGTCACTCACATTACCGGAATAGTCGTTGTCCAGCCTCACACCCGGAAATATGGAGATAGTGGATTCATGCCCACGGTTCACAATGCCCAGTTCGGATGTTTTGGGAACCTCATCCACGAAGCGGATACAACGGGTGCAAAGCACGCAGCGTTCCTGGTCGAGCATGATGTGTTTACCGATGTCTTCCGCTTTGCCGCCTTTAAAGTAACGGGGCACGTCCCGGCGAAAATCATAAAGACCGTATTCCATGTATTGGTTTTGCAGCTTGCATTCGCCCGCTTTATCGCAGACCGGGCAGTCGAGGGGATGATCCAGAAGCAAAAACTCAATGGCGGTTCTTTGGGCGGCTTTGGCTTTGGGAGAAACCGTATGAATCACCATGCCATCCGCTACTTTGGTGTTACAGCCGACCGTCAGCATATTGCCCTTCGGCCCTTCGATTTCCACCATACAGGTACGGCAGTTACCCGCCACCGGCAGGTACCGTTGATAACAAAAATGCTCAAGCGGAATATTGTTCTCAAGCGACGCTTCCAGAACATTCATTCCGTCCGGCACTTCCATGGATTTTCCGTCGATGGTGATCTTCGCCATAATCTTCCTCAGGCAACCGTTTCGGGAACGGAAACCGTATTTTTAATCAAATGCTTTTCAAAATCCGTCCGGAACTTTTTGATAAAACTCCGCACCGGCATGGCCAAGGCTGACGAAAACACACAGATGGTCTTGCCTTCCATGTTGTCGGCCACTTCCAGCATTAAATCCAATTCCTTGGCGGTGGCTTCACCAGCCAGAATTTTTTTCATCAGCCGATCTTCCCAGGCTGTGCCTTCACGGCAGGGTGTGCACTGGCCGCAGGATTCATCAGCATAAAAGTGCGTCAGGTTTTTCAAAACTACCGCCATATCCACCGTGTCATTCATAATGATCGCGCAGCCCGTTCCAAACATGGTGCCGTGGGCTTTCATGCTTTCGTAAGATAGGGTCAAATCTTCGCATTCTTTCGCGGTTAACACGGGACAGGAAGATCCGCCGGGAATAACCGCCTTTAACTTACCCTTCACGCCCTTACCGTAATTGTTAATGAAATCCATCATGGGCATACCAAAAGGCAGTTCCCAATAGCCGGTCTGGTTCACATGACCGGACAAACCAAAAATATGAGTACCCTGTGATTCTAGTGTGCCAAGCGCGGAATAACTTTTGGCCCCGTTAGAGATAATCCAGGGTACGGACGCGATGGTTTTGACATTATTGATAATGGTCGGACAGGCGAACAAACCTTGAACCGCCGGAAAGGGAGGCTTAATGCGGGGCTGACCCTTTTTACCTTCAAGGGATTCCAACAGTCCGGTTTCTTCGCCGCAGATATAAGCCCCGGCCCCGCGGTGAACATAGATTTCCAAATCAAAACCCGAACCTTGGATGTTTTTCCCCAAATATCCGGCTTTTTTAGCCTCATCAATGGCCGCGTTTAAACGGTCAAACTGCTGCTTAAACTCACCACGGATGTATA